>WLWD01000849.1_pt1 | contig 106399 bp, 71 predicted proteins | sample 6712731 | NCBI WGS metagenome assembly WLWD01 (sample SAMN12718690, study PRJNA576275) | sponge metagenome | isolation source: marine sponge | host: Mycale hentscheli | place: New Zealand: South Island, Marlborough, Capsize Point | collected 2014-11-01 | reverse complement strand
CTCTGAATAGTAATAATAACTAGTGGTGCACTCAAGTACGCATTGATGGTGAGCGAGCTAGCAGCAAATGACTTGGTAGAATCTTTGTTACCTTGTACCACCTTTATGATATTAAACAAAAAGAAACAGCTTTTTCTTTTATTATCTCTATGCAGGAGCGTCCTCCTGTTCGGCACACTCCAGAGTAAACGGCAACTAACCATGATTTTTTTTTTTATTTTTTTTTTTTTTATTTTTTTTTTTATTTTTTTTATTTAGCAGTTTGAAATGTTTTACAATGTTAAATGATATAATATGAGGACAAACTAATAGTATGATAGTGATGAATTCTTTTAGTGACTAAGTCTTATAAAGTTTAATAGTGAATCAGGTAACTTTGAAATGATCTATTTCAAAAATAATATAGTGGTGAAAAATAATAAAAATGGAACTTAATGATTTCATTTTCAAAGTTAAAATACGCTCCAATAAGGTATAATATAAGTTCAATAAACATTGTAAGTACTAACTATAACATGTTTGTATAAAACTAATATTGGTATACACGTATAATGCATATAATTATCTACGGCACAATCATTGTATGTATTGTTTGGAGTATACTGACAACTTTGTTTAGACATTGAAAAAATATAATAATTCTTACTGTGTGTTGTTTCATTAGTTACAAAATTATCTATTACACTTTCAGAAATTCCGTTATCCAGCATAAAGTTCGCCAGCTCAGTGCACGACAATCCTTCCATCGCTAGTTGCTGTAAGTGCAATATTCTGTCAGCTTTCAAGTCAATCCTTATATAGGCCGAGTATGCCTGTGATCATGTGATCACCGAAACTGTGTTAGCCACTATGTCTGCTGGGAGCGCTATTGGCTCCCATAAGTCAAATTCAAATCTATTTAGCCAAAAGTCTACAAGAGGTTTCAGGTTTTTTTAAATGGGGAGAGAGCTATTGGCTCCCACCAAAGTCAAAATTCAAATCTATTTATTATTGTTGTTGTTGTTAATATTATTATTGTTATTATAATCATTATTATTATTATGATTATGATTATTATTATGATGATGATGATTATTATTATTATGATTTTTACTATTATTATTATTATCATCATTATTATTATTATTATTATTATTACTGTTATCATCATTATGTTATTGTTGTTGTTGTTATTATTATTATTTTTTTTATTTTTTTATTTTTTTTTTTTATTAGTATTATTTTATTATTATTATTATTACTATTGCTATCATCTGGAGAAAACTATTTGCTACGATAAGTCTTTTATAGAGAAATTTGCTCGCCATCTTGTGAAAATGTACTATGTACTAGACGTACGACATGACAATTTTCAGATACTTTCTTTCAACTTACCATTGAACTAGTGTGCAATCTTTTTCCACAACTTAATTTTTATTCTATTGTACAGTATGTGTGTGTGGGTGTATGTATGTGTGTGTGTGTATGTGTGTGTATGTGAGTGTGTGTATGTGTGTGTGTATGTATGTGAGTGTGTATGTGTGTGTGTATGTATGTGTGTATGTGTGTGTGGTGTGTATGTATGTGTGTGTATGTGAGTGTGTGTATGTGAGTGTGAGTGTGTGTATGTGTGTATGTATGTGTGTGTGTATGTGTGTGTGTATGTGCGGGTGTGTGCGTATGCATGGTCGTAGCAAGTGATCTGGCAGATCCACTTTGATCGGACCACTTTTGAGTTTAAGAGTGGGTGTGTCAGATATTTAACTGGGCATATGCTACATGCATGCTGCTGAACTGGATTTTTTGTGGCACATATGACCTCATCTTCTCTTTCAATATAAATCTTTGTTAACATCCCATATTTTTCAAGAGCCACACTTATCATAGCTTGACTGCACCCACTCCCTGGCCTTACCATTTCAAGTGCTTGCTACAGTGTGTATCATAAGTCCAGGGGATTGTGCCTGACTGTTGTTATTTAAATCAGTAGTGTGTGTGTGTGTTCCTTTATTTTACTTTCAGTTGCTTTATTTTTTCTCTCTTTCTTTCCTTTTTATTAATTTCGGTCCCTCCCTTCCTCCCTCTATCCCTTCCTTATTAGTGTGTATCATGTATTCTTAACCTCTATGTATGTGTTGTGTGTGTGTGTTTGTTTGCTTCATCTTTTCTCTCATTGTCCTCTTTATCCTCCCTCCCGCTTAACTTGGAACAGTCCCCCCCCATTAATTACAATGTATAGTTAACAAAAAAAAGTGTGTGTGTGTGTGCATGTGAATTATTATATATGGAAAATGTAGAAACCATAAAAGCAACAATTAACTCATTATCCAAACTATAATTATTTTGTGTATATCATGTATTCTTAACCTCTATGTATGTGTTGTGTGTATTGTGTGTGTGTTTGTTTGCCATTGTCCAAACTATATTTTGCTTCATCTTTTCTCTTTCTCCTTATTCCTTTCTTCCTCCATCCGTCCCTCTCTCTCTTCCTTCATTTTTTTAAAATGTGTATCATGTATAGCTTGTGTGTGAGTCCAGGGGATTGTGCCTGACTGTTGTCAAGTCAGTGGACAAATTGATCTTGGAACACCCTCACCCCTCATTAATAAAAATGAAGGAGTTAACAAAAAAACAAAAAAAAAACAAAAAGTGCATGTGTGAGTGTGTTAGAAGACAGAGACTCTGCTAGGTACTAACCACTATGATTTAGCAGAGCCTCCTCCTGTCTTCTGGCACATACAAAAGCAGCTGCTATTTGTAGACACTGGTCAACCACTATGGTTTGGTTGGGGGTGGATGGTACATGTTGAATTACAAGCATGTGTTGGGTACTGTACTCATGCCAAACTCATGATGGTGCGTACTACTACTGGGAGTATCATATAGATTAAAAATTAAAAGGTACATTCACAACCTTCATATTGAAAGCTTTAAAATGGATTAGCATGCTCCAAAAAATATAATGAAATGTGGTTTGCACACACACACACAAACACACACTATCACTTGGGGGTACCCATAAAGGATGATATTAAGCAAATTACAGTTGTTCTGTTTGTTTGTTTGTTGTTGTTGTTGTTTTTGACCCAAGTCCTAGGGATTCATACAGGATTTTTTGCTTGGGGGCGGGAAACGACACATGCGCAAATGAAACTTTAATGTCTATGTACGGTGCTTCCTACTTACCCTTTAGTTCCTGACTATATCGTGAGGTCATTGATCTCGAGTACCTCAGAACACTTTTTTTTTTTTGGCTGAAAACTATTTTCAAAGTTTCTGTAAGGCTTGGGGCTCCTAAAGTCTACATTAAACATTAAAGGATGAATTATGAATTTTGGCTGAAATTACTTTTCAGAAATAGCATATGATTAGTTGTTACAACCCGAAGCATTGAAAAATCCTACAAAGTATGTGCATGATGAAAGTTGAAATCGCAGAAATCGCATCCACAACCTGACCGCATATTATTGCGGCTGCTTTCATACGTGGTTATAGGTTATTGATATGTGGGGTCATCTGCTCAGTCTCAGTTTGTGAACTTTCTTGTTGTTAAACAGAAAACATAATTTGGGTAAATTTAGTCATTGTACTACTATTATTTTTTTTTTTTTTAACAATCACAGTTTAGAGCCTCTTTTTATTAATAATAGCAGTTAGTAGCCCTAATCCTGAGTTGTGTTGTCACTGTGGGTATGCAATACTTTTAGTTTTTATTCGTACATCTTGGTCAGAGTAGGATGCAGTAATGCTTGCTCACTAACATTTCCTCATTATTGTTCTTTGACTTGTGCAATACTTCTTGCTCTACTATGCTTGAAGTGAACTTATTGGTGAATTGTTGTATTATATCTGTTTCAGGATTCTTCTATAGAGAAGATGTCCAGGATATCTAAGTAACTATTATAACTAAACTGATTCCTTGTTTCAAAATTTCCAGCTGTTTTTTTTTTGTGGTATTTTGTAGTCATATTCATACATTATTTTAATATTGCCAGTTTCAGTTATTCAAAATAAAAATTTATTTAAATGTGAATATCCAATGGTGCAACCAGTCGATACATGTGGGCAATATATCAGAAATGAATGCTTCTACTTTGCCTAATTATCAAATTTTGCGTGCAAGCACACACATTTATTACTATAAATATACCTGTTTGGCTAGGGATAGACATAACAAGGTTTTTATTGAAACTCCACTAGCCTTTATTTGTTGTAATTCGGTTCATCACACTAACAGTGACCTTCATCAGTGGATGACAAACAATAAATAACATGGTGACATGAGGGTGGTGGTATAAAGTATAAACATGTTAAGATATGTGAAAAACAAGCACACAGTTTGGACGCACACGCACACACGTGCATACTTGTCTTGTCTCAATACTGCCCACAACGGGTCACGCGTCCCTCCAATAGAGGGTATGAGTAGGGCCTCAACTTGGCTGGAGATTATGGGTGCGCCGATGAACAGCAAGACCATCGGCACTTCGAAACCATCGCTGGCATACTCCACATTGTACAGCGCCTTGCCGGTCCTTCACTGGTTTGTCGTTCTTGTAAACACTTGTGTCGTTTGAGGTCTCCAGGCCGTGCGAAGTTCCTTCCACATACACTACACATCACATCACATATGCACACACTCACGTACACTCACACATATATACTCCATGGAGCTGCCAAGTTTTCTTTTATAATGGGATGTGCCATATGTGAGGCTGTTATCCCTGCGGTGCTCATTCAATGATAGCTCAAAACATGCAAGGAGTGGCTGTATTAATTGAATTTGCGAAGGGAACCAACTTGCTGAAAAAGATATATTTACCAAATTTTGTCAGTGATGAACATTATATACAACTGTTGGTAATACACTTCCTGTGAACATACGCTAGGCAGAGGATAGGTTGTGTGATAGTGTGGTAACAAACCAGTCTGACAGTTGAATAAATTATTGTATAATCTTCTCAGTTCTGCACACACATGCACACACACACACACACAATAATTGTCCTCACCAATGAGGTGCGCATTGTTGTACAAAATACTTGTTTTCTCCAGTTCTTGTGTGACTGATTAGCTACTGAATACAGTAGAATGTCACATATCCGAACACACTGGGACCGAGGGGTGTTCGGATAACTGAATCCTATAGAAAAATATATTGTAGAGTGCTATGAGAGGGTGTGGTCAAGCAAATTATTCGTGACTGCACGTGCCACTATTGAGTTTGGTTATAACTGACATTTGTCGGAAAGATAAGTTCATTAAAAAACATCTACCAAATTAAATATATAATTTGCTGTGTGTGTATGTATGTTTGTATATACATGTTGCTAGATGTTACCTGGTGGTTTTTATTCAATAAAATATACCTACGTGGATTTTAGACAGTTTCTAACATTGCCTCGAAAGTACTAATTGTATACAATAATCAGCATAAGAACTTGGAAGCACAAAAACAGTGCTCAACCACTCTTTGCTACGTATGGCATTGGAGCACATTATGGCTACTGCTTTATCATGTGCAAGCATTTGATAATCCAATAGGATAATATTATATTTATTGTACCCTTGATATTTTATCAAACTTCCACATATTAGTGTGTTATAATTTCCCATATTAAACACAAATGCTCTATGGGTGAAACTCCACATTCTGGAACATTAAAAGAAGAAAATTAATCACTTATGATTGTGTTGTGAACTATGCATCATAATTATACTTCTACTCATGCAATAATTTCCACATCACTACTCCTGCATTTGCGTAGTGAGCAAAATCAATGGAAAATCAATGGAAAAAAATTGTAACTGGTGGAGTAATAATATCACGAGAAGTACAAGAAATCACTTATTGCAAATACATGTGGGTTCTCTCACCATATTATCACTCCAATTTGGCACGTTAAAAAAATGGTGTGCTATTAAATGTTTTTCCGTACTCAGTATAATAAGTATACGTATATATAAGTGTGTGTGTGTGTGCGCACCAATTTACAATTAAAATATATACAGAAGTCTCCGATAAAGGACACTCCGACGAAGGGACAATGTATTGATAATCTCTCTTAGAAAGACAAACCTGAAGTCCCCCAAAATTAATTCCTGTACCAAATAGAATCTCCTAACGACAATCCCTCTACAAGGGACAAAATGCGCTGAATTTATATAGCTCCCAAAGTGTCCTTTATCCGGAGACTCCACTGTATATAACTTGTTTCAAATAGTTTGCCTAACATGTTTATCTATAATGTATAGTCTGATAGTGTAGTAACTTTATTCAAACATGCATGTTGCTGATTTTATGATTCGAGGTGGTATGCTATGCACTAATCTGTATCAAACGTGTGAAGGGAATGTCTCCAGTATTATTGTTCTTCATTCTAGTACAACTTATTAGATAATGAACTACCAGTATTTTGTAAATGTTCAGATGACCCAACTCCCTATGCTTGGACAACCTCAACCTTTCCAAGACGTCAAGTCATAACTATAACATGTTTATATAAAACTAATATTGGTATACACGTATATGCATATAATTATCTACGGCACAATCATTGTACGTATTGTTTGGAGTATACTGACAACTTCGTTTAGACATTGAAAAAATATAATAATTCTTACTGTGTGTTGTTTCATTAGTTACAAAATTAGTAGTTTATTAGAGTGCATTTTAATTTTATAAAGAGCGAACTATGTGGCTATCCTGGGGACAATCAGCAGCGTCGAGTGACCTTCATTTTTATAATAGCTAATATTTACCAATTTACATTCTCCTTTTTTGCTGTGATCATAAAATCAATGTTATTAATCATTATAATAATAATATTACCGGTAATAATAATAAACAATAATTATAAAAAAAAGAAGTTATTCATTACAATAGAATACATATTATATAACACACAAAGTGACAATAAAGATGTTGGATTTTATGTACTGGTCATCAGAGTTCACAGCTTCAGTGTCACAAGACTTCAGTCCATCAAGCTACATAAAAACCAAAAAAAAATAAATATATATATATAAATATTATATATATATAATATTCAGGCCTAAAATCAACTTCTAATCTGAACTTATACACTTTGTGATACGTAACCTAATCCCACCACCTTCATCACGCCACAATCATGCATAATTCAATATCCATATCATGTGTTCAGTCTCACAGTAGACATTGATAGCATAACAACAACAAAAACAACAACATCTCTATTATTATTTCAATGACACAATACTACAATAATACAATGTCATGATAAAATGTGACCGTCTACAGGAAAACTGGGCACAACACAGCGAACGTAAATATCGAGAAAAGATCGATCGATTTCTTAAAAATGTATTGTTTCAAGCCAACGGAAAGGAACGGTTAAATCTATTATAGCGGGAACGCCTTAAGCTACGACGATAAAACTTGGAGAGCTCAATATCTGGACGCCGACAACTCTGTAAGTGCAAAAAAAAAATTTCAAAGGGTGCCGCGTTGTGCCCGGTTTTCCTGTAGACGGTCACAAGGCCAGCTAATATTCAACAAGAGTATTGAAATACGCATGTACATTGCAAATACATACATAGTACTTGTAGCACGAGTCAGAGTGCAATATGGGAAAATATTTTAGAAGCATGCAAAATATTTTCATGAGCCGAAGAGAAAGTGAAATATTGTGTGAGAGTAAAATATCATTCCCATATTGTACAACGAGTGTGATAAATGATTCATTGCTGCCTTGATATTTTTTCTTAATCGGTTACAATACAATTCTAATTGATTCTACTTGCATTCAATAACAAGCATACAATTATGGAAAAATACAGAACGTTCGCGTGATGCAGAAATATTCAAGCTAAAAATATCAAGTCTGCAATAAATATATATACAGTAGAACCTTTCTTATCCGGGCGCCTTGGGACCAGTGGGTGCCGGTAACTCTGAAAGTGACCGTATCTCTGAGACAAAGTATTTTCAATCTAGTTATATCTGGAAAGGTCACTAGAATGTCAATCCACCCACTCTTTAATTGATTTTGTCCAGATTTAGGCACCTGGATAATAGAGGTGAGGAGTCCGGAAACGAGAGGTTCTACCAGTACTCAATGTAGCTAAAAAAAATGCAATTACGGAAATTTTTTTTAAAATATTCCAAATTAAACACAAATGTATACATTTTTCTGTAATTGCGGCTGCGTTAATACTTCAAACAGAACTGCCAGGTAAGTGATGACAACAAAAATATATATGTCCAACAAAAATTCCTTTTGTCTCATTGTGATCTGATGTTCCCTCAATTTGGTGAATCATTTTTCAGACAACAGTCATTACTATCACAAACTCACTGATTAACAAACCGTAATAATATTAACTTAGGTTCTATCCACACGTTGGACGTGCATTAAATGGAATAAGCCTTAGCGATACAAAATAATAAGCACAAAGCTGGCAACACTCATACACTGGATATTCTATTGTTTCAGCGAGATCACCATAGGTGTGAACACTCAGTGGTAATTGTGCAACACCTGTCTAAAGTACCACAAATCTAATTAACAAACACAGTTAGGCAACTGGGCTATCATCGTGATGAGGTATTAGCCAAGACAAGCAGGATTCACTAATCAAATGGTACTGTCCACACATATTGTGCCAATTTTTTTTCCTACCGGATGACCAGCTCAGTTAGAGAAATAAAATCCAGCAATACTCTTAAAAGCCCTCACAACTGCTTACATCTTCAGGGTTCTATGTATGTAGTGGGAGGGGAAGCCACATATCCAGGACAAGGTGTAAAATAGAGCCAGGATATTAGTTATAAAAAAATATTGGTTTATAACTAATTTATAGCCCGCGGGCATAGTTACCGCTTGAAATTTCTATTTGCAGTAGTACGGCTGCTGAAATGGCAGGGAAAGAGTCAGTCTTTTATTCATTAAAAGTGCTGCTTCAACAAAACAGAAATGTAACCGTAATGCCCCCCACAACTATATCTTTAAATTAATCTAGCAAGTGTTAGCTTACACGATTCAAGTATAGCTGATAGCTAAATCTATTTTTTATGGTAAAAATAAGTCTAGATAGCCACCTACATGTATCCCTGCGTACAAAATAAGGTTAACACGTCGCGGTGTAAGCATGTCCATCAGCTCAGGCTGACCTCCTGTGTCTTCCATTCTAACCCTGGCCAAGTTCCAATTGTTTTGTTATAAATGTTTAACTACTGAGTTGCAAACCTAGCTAGGAAACGCTTCTGTCGCAACTGCTACTAAACCTCAAACGTTCGTAACAAAACCAAAACATTTTGTACATAGCTCGCTACCTACGCTCCTTACTTACAGCTAATTCAATAAGAGTAAAGTTGTAGCTAATTGTTACACAAAGAATACATAACAAACTTGCTATTATTTCCACCACTTCTGTTTCCCCCCTATTTTTCAATGGTTTCTATGAACTATATCAGAAACCAGCTCATCAACAGGAAGCCACACCCATCATCTGCACCCACCACACAATGGCCGACAGGAAATGGATCCACAGGTGACGTCACAGAACCACACCCCGAACCACCACCCCCGCAGCCGAACACTACCATACCCCCCACCACCATGTTTCTAAAGAGTCACCTCCACAAGGCACACAACAAGAAACAACACTAACCGATTAAGCGACAACCGGACAGAAGCACTGAACCAGGAGAAGCCACTCCCACACAACCACCCCCATCCCCCGAGATAGCTTCACAGTAGCAGGGAGCATGGACCACGATGAAGAGAGAGGCAGACACAACACCTGTAATGCAGCTACAGAGACCATCTACAACAACACGATAAAAACGATTGTGAAGGGTTGCGATCAATCAAACACATTGGGATAGATGATTAAATCTAAACTTCAGTAAGGTCCATCTAATCCTAACCAACCCAGTACTACAGACTGATGCACTGAAGGAAATGACACCCGCCCAACCCACCCAACTAACCTTACCCAATTACCCCACCTATCCAACCCCTACCAATCCTACCTACCACACCCACCACTACCTTACCCCCTACCCCCCACCCAATTCACCCCATGCCCCTTACATGTGCCTTCCGAGGAATCCACAGACCTTGTCCTACAGTCAGGTGACTGCAAACAACAGACCTACAAACACACAGGAATAACAATTTTTCACTAAAGGGGAAATCTCATCCCCTACTAATAATATAGATAGCTAACATACGTAGTCAACTCAATTAGCATACACGTACATATAACAGATATTCAACTTTATCATTTGATCGACCATAAAGAAACCAGTGAAGGCATCATTAAATCTAAATTAATTTTCAGAAGTGTGCATGATTCGTGTGAAAGATCATCTACACAACAACATACACCTAAAGCTCTCCTGTGCCCCCTTCATTCACATGCAAGCAGATTATTTTTTTCATACCCATAGCCAGGTGGGTTCGGTTTAACCCTTTTCAGTGACCAGAAGTTAATAATTAGCCACAATATGTACCTCGTAGTCCAAAGGCCTAGCCACCACAAATGTATAAGACTAGCACCAATTATCCCAGGTACCACAAGGCATGCAATTGCAGCTAGCGTGCAGTGTTAATACTACGTGCGTGCACAGTGCTAGCACTAAGCACACAGGTAAGTCAAGCTATGTTACATTTAATATTTTAATTTAAATTCTTAGTTACATGGCATATGAACCTGTAGGAGTTTGAGTATCAGTTCATCCTTCGTTGTTATTAGAAGCCCACTATGCGAGAAGTCTATTGCACTATCACAGTGGCAGAGAATCCAGGGAGCCAACCTGACAGGTGGCCGTCTTAGCACCTCCCCCCTCCCACTTTTCATATGCTGTCTCTGCCACTATCAGTTAAGTATTCATCATTCAGTATTCAATGAATTTAGCTATAGAGACTAAATTAGTGTCATCAATATAGATAGCTATCTACATCAAAATTTTTAATTATGTGTAAAAATGATTGAAGAAAACAAAACAGTGGATGTGGCTTTCGGTGCAAAATTAGAACCCCTAATTCAAAGTGCTGGCTATGGGTTATATGTGCCAAAAACATTAAAACTCACCTTTTATAACTTTCCTTCTAAAACATGCATGGCAGCTGAGCCCCCTCCCGTCATCGCGTCATAGAGTATACGTCCATAAGTTAGTAGAGACGTCTCGTCGCGTATTTTTTCCCGGCCCACAATATCCAAAGCTAAAAACTGAGGAATTGAAGAGCATGCGTGCAGAGTGGGCGGAGTAAGTTTGTTTAAATTACTGCGCGCCGCTCCAGACTATTCGTAGCTAGAGAGCGTGGGGAGAAGTAGTGGGGGTTGTGATGGGGACATCCAACAAGTAAGTTGTGTTAGTGTGACTTCATAAAACAGTATTGACTATCTGTAAGTTTGTTTAAATTACTGCGCGCCTCCAGACTATTCGTAGCTAGCGAGCTAGCGAGCGTGGGGAGAAGTAGTAGTGGGGATTGTGTGCCTTTACCTAATACATAGTTAGTGGGTAAAGGGGTAAACCATGTCCCTTTACCTATTACATGTCCCTTTACCTATTACTTTTTTTACCTAATACTTTTGGTAGAACCAATACATAGTTAGTGAGTAAAGGGTAGAACCATGTCCATTTACCTAATACTTTTTTACCTAATACTTTTGGTATAACCATGTCCCTTTACCTTATACTTTGGTAGAACTTAGTCTGGTCAAATGCAATAGTATGACCTGTTCTGCTGACTCATCATACATTGGTGCGTGAAATGTTACCACAAAATGCGCACAATTCTGCAGCACACGTTTCATTTTTTTAGCTTGTTAATTAAAGTGTGGATGCAGAAAGTGCAATGAGGGAGAGCATGCAGTTATTTGGTGTCACTGAAAGAAAACATGAAAGAAGCTATATGTGGAAGTCACTCTGATCTAACAGCTTGAGTTGTTGCTCCAGCTCAGATATTTTGTGAAGCTTAATAAAGTCACAGCTTCTTTTCTAGGTAATACCATATAATTTCTTCCTCCGCTTCTTCGCCTGAACAGTAGATAGATCACTCCTGCATATGCAGCAAGTCGCCATTGCTAGCCTGTCTGGATGCTGCAGCAGAGATCCGATTTTTACACGCATTTTATTAGGATAGCGCAGTTAGCTAATGGCCATTGCGGCTTTCCCCACTTAACATGGGGAACCAGAACAGGTCATACCATTGCATTTGACCAGACCCCTTTACCCGCTATGCGGTAGGTAAAGGGTCTGGCTATGCCAGACAGGTAGAACTATGTACATTTCTATTTAATACTTTGGTAGAACCATGTCCCTTTACCTAATTCTTTTTTATTTAATACTTTGGTAGAACCATGTCCCTTTACCTTAGTGGGAGTCAGCTGGTGAAAGAGTAAATTTGAAGAAACTAAAGCGTTTTTATCATGGTTATATGTATACTAACATCTCCCCAACTACTTGTTTTGTAAATCATATGTAAGCCCAATATTTCGTGTGGGTGGTTCTGTTTTGTTTTATTTTTCACTAGTGCACAACATTTCTATTGGGTAAAGGATATCAGTTAGTAGTTGGTAGTTGGTAGTAATCGGGTAAAGGGTTTGGCTGGCTAGATTTCTTGGCCCATTTCTGTGCTAATGGAGTTTGCCTTGTAATGAATAATAGTTGTGTACTTATACATCATGGTGATTGTAACTACAATAATTACTTAACACAGTATCAGTACAATTATTTTGAAAGGCCTGATCAGACAATCACATCACAATCAGTTAGCCTTGACACTTGGTACAAATTGACACTATAAAATGTTACGTAAATTTAGCTAGAAATGGAGGTATTGATTCTTATGTGATAATTTATAATCTGAATATTTCTGTTTTCATGCAGGTGTACTTGATAACCTAAAACAAGTCCCTGTAGAACTGTGGCAATCTGGAGTATTCACAGATGTGAGATGTTTGAGTAAGTGATTACCTAGGGGGTGGTCAGTTAAGTACTAAGTTGCATGAGCTATGCACATCTGAAGTTTTGTGTCTTTGTAGGTTAACTTTGCCCTGCGTTTAGCTCCTCTTAAATTCACTTCTGAATACCTTGTCGTGTCATGCCCTTGGTCTTTCATTGTGTTCCTCCTTATGTACATGGCTTGAGTCATGCAAAGCCATTTCTAGCATTTCTTTTTACGCATAAGGTAGATGTTGAGTCTTTAACATGACGCTGTCCCACCCATATTTTTCCGACTGTGAAAACATTTGGGAAAATATGTGAATTTTAAAATAGGAAACCTATCTGATCGAGAACACTGACATTTAAATGATGTTGAAAATTTTTACCAGACAATACCTGTATGACAGAGATAGTGATGGGAAGGGGGCAGGAGGGAGTAGCCCTCTTATCAATTTAAGTGCATACTAAGGTGATATTTATGAATCATCACTTTATTGCCAATGTTTGTCAAGGCAACATAACGATTAACTAGGACCTGTATATAGTTTGGTTTGGTAAATGGTCGTCATGCTAAAAAGTAATGCCTCTTTAGAATACTTTGGCAAACAGTGCAGGCTCTTTCATTGAAGTGAAGCCAGTGGGGAAAAACTAAACATCATAGTTCAGAAAGCTAAAATGTGGTATTTTAAGAATTTCAAGGATCCACTATACAGCATAGTCTGGCTTTGCCGACCCTTACCTCCTTTTAATATGGTGCGGGGGAGGAGGAAAGGGTCTGGGGACTTTAATGATCAGTCCAGAGCGCCAGATTCTGGCGCTAACCACCCATTAAAAATATTCACCGCAACGCTTGTATACTTCGCCTCAAAGAGATTGATACCTTCAAACCAGAGCGAGGTCGTTTGATAAAAAGTAAGGCAATCTTTTTCATTACCATGCAATACAAGCGCCTTCTGAGACTGACATAGCATATAAATTGCAAAGTGAGGGACCTCTCTTGGATAATAGACTGCAGGACTACCCAAGTGTCCATAATTAGGCTTAATTAGCGCATGCACAAAAATTCATTTTGAACTGGTCATTGGCACTAGAGTCACCAGACCCTTTCCTCCAACCCCGCACAATATTAAAAGGAGATAAGGGTTAGCAATGTCAGGCTATATGCAACGGTCATTGAATGTCTTTAGGTAAAGGGTTTTCATATTAAAATATCTTTTTTATAACTAAAAAGTACTTATATATATGTAGGCCACATAGGAGTTGTATTAATATACAGAGGTCTCCACTAGTTTCACGATGGTACACAATGTTTCATAGAGCAGTCCGGTGTGTGGAGTGCAACCTAGTCTACAAGTTATCGAGGAAATGTGTATACCATGGCATATCTGCCTTTACTTGGTAAAGGGTCTAAGTAGAATATTAGAATTAGTTGTGTGTGTGTGAGAAGTCGTAACCAACTAAAGTGAAAATAAACATAGAATGAGGATTTATTCAGTGATTGTGTAAATGCTTGGCTGTTCAACTTTGAGTATTTTTTTTAAAATTATAACTAGAGTGAGTGTTTGAGAATGGAGTCAATTCAAACAAATACATTTGGTGATTTTTCAGCATATTATATGATCAGTCTGAAATTGAATATTTATAAATATTTAATGTTATTGTTATTTCCATTTAGGCGAGAGTGTGGAGACCTTCAGTGCACCAATTTCCTCAAAATGTCCAGAAATTTGAAGAAATGACTGAAGGTTATTTCTGTGAACAATACAAGCAAACTATAGTGAAGTCATGAACATGATTATCATTTATTTTACTCATATTCATTGTTTTTATTGAATGTACTGTTATAAAAGAAAGTATAACAAAGAAAAAATATGAGAACTGTAGGGGCGTACTAATAACACTGAAAAAGGTGCCCACTAAACATTACTAAGGGTGTACTAAAGCACCACTAAAGGTGTTCTGGTTCACATGCTAGAGGTGCATGCATAACACTGTCTAGAGTGCCACACAAACGCCTACAGAGGTGTTTAAGGGTGTTTCATTACACCCTATTAGGGGGGTTAAGGGAGCACCATGTGAGGAGTTGTAGAGGAGGCGCCGTTCTAACACCCCATAAGGTGCCCATTAAGCACCCCATTTTTTACTGTGTACCTATGCTACCAGTGCTACCAGTGCTACCTATGCTACCAGTTCTACCCATGCTACAGTGCTACCAGTGCTACCAGTGCTACCATGCTACCTGTTCTACCTGTGCTACCAGTCCTACCTGTGCTACCTGTGCTACCAGTGTTACCTATGCTACCTATGCTACCTATGCTACCTATGCTACCAGTGCTACCTATGCTACCAGTGCTACCTATGCTACCTATGCTACCTATGCTACCAGTGCTACCTATGCTACCAGTGCTACCTATGCTACCAGTGCTACCAGTGCTCCTATGGCTACCTATGCTACCAGTGCTACCAGTGCTACCTATGCTACCAGTGTTACCTATGCTACCAGTTCTACCCATGCTACAGTGCTACCAGTGCTACCTATGCTACCTATGCTACCTGTGCTACCTGTGCTACCAGTCCTACCTGTGCTACCTGTACTACCAGTGCTACCTATGCTACCTATGCTACCAGTGCTACCTATGCTACCTATGCTACCTGTGCAGTGCTACCAGTGCTACCAGTGCTACATATGCTACCAGTGGCTACCAGTGCTACCTATGCTACCTGTGCTACCTATGCTACCAGTGCTACCTATGCTACCTATGCTACCTATGCTACCAGTGCTACCTATGCTACCAGTGCTACCAGTGCTACCTATGCTACTAATACTACCTATGCTACCTTGCTACCTATGCTACCTATGCTACCTGTGCTACCTATGCTACCAGTGCTACCTATGCTACCTGTGCTACCTATGCTACCAGTGCTACCTATGCTACCTGTGCTACCTATGCTACCAGTGCTACCAGTGCTACCTATGCTACCTGTGCTACCTATGCTACCAGTGCTACCTATGCTACCTGTGCTACCTATGCTACCAGTGCTACCTATGCTACCAGTGCTACCAGTGCTACCTATGCTACTAATACTACCTATGCTACCTTGCTACCTATGCTACCTATGCTACCTGTGCTACCTATGCTACCAGTGCTACCTATGCTACCAATACTACCTATGCTACCAGTGCTACCTATGCTACCAGTGCTACCATTGATATCTATATGCTACCATTTTTCATAGTAACATTATAATGATATTCATGAATTGTGACTTTTTACACCAAGGTATAGCCAAATAAATGCCATATCACACTCTGACTCATGTAATAAGTACTTATATATATTAGTCAGGTCAGGGTGTGATATGGGAAATATTTCATGACAGGCTACAGTGATTTATTTTCAACCCCCAGGAGTGAAAATAAAGCCTAAGAGTGAAATAATAAGTAATTTGTACTTGGGTTGATAACTTGTGGTATAAATTTGGCCATAAAACCCTAGGGGGCTCCCCACATCCCCACTGATGTGTTAGCAGCTGCTCTGGTTGGGTAGGGTTTGAGATAACATAGGTTGTGATAATGTGAGTTACAGTGCATCCAGCTTAAAGAGTAGAAAGTTGTATTTTTTGTATTATTCTCTTTATTTGTTTAAAGGTGCAGTTGTATCAAAGGTACAAGTAAAAAAATTGGCACATTTTTGCATTAATGTGTATTTTTAGGGAGATAGATAGAGGGCACAGGGGGTGATATGTTGGGGAATCTTCCTTGACTTCAACTACTGGATAAACTGTAGGCATTAATCTACAAATTTTAAAGCTCCTTGTGACATAATTACAAGGAATAGTTAGCCAGTGATGAATGCCCCTGAATAATCATTGTATTCTCTCGCCTTTCTCACAGCCATCTAAATAGTCCAAAAAGTACATATAGGCGCATTCTTCTTTTAGACGGGAATTGGAACAGGCTTCGGAAAACTTCACATAGCTACTAGTATTAAAAAAAAAATTCAAACAGTGTCTACATAATTTGCAAATGTCACCAACAATCATGATCGAACCAAATTATAGTTATCTGATGTTAATTAATTAGTGTTCTTGGATTTCACAATAAAAGTCTTGAAGAATTTCTTTTGTGCTTAACAGTCTCATCTCATACTGTACTCACCCAAGAGTCTGAAGGATCAATTTCCAAATTGATTGAATAATGAGAACCTTATCATTCCATGTTCTGTTAGCACAGGTGTTTGTAACACCAGACTCAACAAGTAGCTCAAATTTTTCAGTCACAATTTCTTTTAAATTATCAGTTGTACTTGCAGATAAAATCTGCAAAAAAGTAAATATATGTAATAGCTGTGAACACTAATTTTCCAGTGGATGGTCATTATTAAATATTACACTCACCTTCTGCAAGATAGCTCTAACACCTGGATCTGGCACCTCATCCATATCTACTATGATATCAAGTGGTTTTCATTCCTGCTAAGTAGTTGTAAACTGAAGGTGACAAAATACGAACTGCACTCCCACCATGAACTAGTGTCATTGCCACCCAGTTTAAAATAAACACCATCCTGAAAAAATTCATTAGCCAGGTGTTGTTAATTTAAGTCATTCGATCATACTTACTTGAAGAGCAAATGATTTATGTTTAAAACATCCAGTAGGTTCCGAATACTTTTCAAAATGCCGTGCCAATAATATAAAAATTCTCAGAACCATCTTCACCAACGAAAGACACTGGAAAAGTCCCACTTGCCACTTCCCTCTACTCCCATACAAACCAGCTAATTAGACCACATTTTAAGGAACTGTGTTTGTCCTCATGGAAATCATAGAGCACTTAGGTACAGCGAGAGAGGAGCAGAGAGCATGGATATGGAATACATTTCCTGAATGACATTTGAGTATAATGTTTTCATTAAGAGTTAGCCCTTGGTAATTCAACTAAATTAAGTAGTTCAATTGATTCATGATCTGCTTTAAGAATGTGTGTGTGTTGGTGGGTGGGTGGGGAGTGGTTAGGTGGGAGAGAGGGTCATGGAGCTAAGGATTAAACTCTAAAGTTGAATGTCCTAACTAAATTCCTGCTGAACAATGAAGTATAATAACAATAGGTTAGAGCTCTGAAAAGCAGTTTGTAAACGATGAACAACAGTAACAACTACAATGTAATAAGTACTATATAAATAATAATAATAAGTACTAGCTATAGTACTTATTACATGAGTCAGAGTGTGATATGGCGAAATATTTCATGAGCAGGCTAATGTACTGTCAAGAGCCAGAGATGAGTGAAAATAAAGCCTGAGAGTGAAATATCTAGCCATATCACTCTGACAAGTGTAATAAGTGTATCAATGCTAGATATCTTCATTGTATATATTAGGGTTGGTAACCCTTGGAGTGGAGTTGGTTGTAAAACTCTATAGGGGCCCCCCACACCCACAGCTGATATTTTTAGCAGCTGCTCTAACCTGGCTGGGTAGGCTCCACTCAGAGGAAGGTAGCTGTAAAAACCCAAAAAACTCTTATGCCAGGCTGGTTGCTATAACTACTAGGGTATTGAGTCTGCCAATACAGCCTACTATGAAGGTCACATACCTAAAATAACATAGTGAAGATATCTAGCTTGTAATAGCTATATATATTATATAATATATAATATTATATACATTTTACAATATATAATACTTATAGCACGAGTCAGAGTACAATATGGGAAAATATTTTACGAGCACGCAAAATATTTTCACGAGCCAAAGGCGAGTGAAAATGTGGCGTGAGAGTAAAATATCATTCCCATATTGTACGACGAGTGTGATAAGTGATTTATTGCTTCTTTGAAATTTTTCTCAACCGGTTACAATACAATTTTCATTGATTTTACTCGCTACGCGCGCGCTACAAGTAGCGTACAATATAAACCGTACAATATGGGAGAATACAGAACGCTCGCGTGATGCGGAAATATTCAAGTAAAAATATCAAAGCTGCAATAAATATATATATATATATATATATATATATAAGCTTCATAATCAGCAGAGTAGTAACAGCTATAAAGTATACATGAACCAATGTGGGCACGGTTTGGGTATGTGGCATTCTGTCTTTAAAATTTGTTTCAGAACTTTGGCTATTGTGAATTTGATCTGCAGATTTTGCTCCTTCAACCCTTAAATACATGACGATCAAGAAATGTTGACCAGAAATTGAATGCCAAGGTGAAACAAAAAAAAGTATTCATTTCTCTGTGTTGAAGATGGAAAAAGTATTGAAACATCTCATTGACTGCAGCACTTCTTCTCACTTAGCTAACTTGTTTCATATGGTTGATAAACAGCATGGCTAGCGAGACCATTTCTTTAATATTAGCCATGACTAACTAATAACCCAAAATTTGTTCTGTGCAATTTCCAGTCAGCTCAGAGTCATAGTGAAGTTTGTCCCCGCCCCCTTCCCACCCCCCCTTCTGCCCCCCACTTCAAGGACATATATTTTAAATCTCATACAAACTTATTTAGGCAGGTGTTACAACCGTACCATAACTCTTATAGACAAGTAACTACTTTTTAGTTGTAGCGACTATAGTCACAATTTTCAGATCCCTCTTAGAATAGCTAGACCTTTTACTGAACACATGGACTACTTAGGACATATAATTATGTGAAAAATTGTCAACTACATGTAGTCTACTCACATTTGTATTATTATCACAACCCCTATTATTACTTATGTCTCAAATTTTCATTATTTTGTAGCAAATCATAATTTGCAAAGAATGAAGACAGAAAGCTATTTTATTGGTTAGTGAAGAAGTAAAGCTAAAACGTTAGGTCAGGTCCATATTAGCTGAATAACATCTTTAGTTTACCATTTCAACTCTTAGCTAAGTCTTTATTAGATGAAACAAGATATTAAGTCTTGAAGAGAGTTGCTATAAGTTCCAAGTTGTTAGCAATATGCTTAATCCAGCATGCTGCTCTCCTAGCATAAATATTTTAATAAAGATACCTATAGAAATGATTCTATTGCAAGCAGGAAGTAACTATTGATTCTATTATTGAACCAAGATAGTCCTATTCAATAGTAGAATGCACTAATGCTGTCTAACATCCTAAGCTTATTTAATCAAACATAAATTAGTAGCATATTAGGTCATTGTTCCTCTTACATTTTTATGGGGCCTGTTTTATCATGACAACTTATTGTTCTTCTTTGAGTTCAAATATTATTCTTCTTAGGCTAAATATTGAAAGAAAACAGATTCAAAGGAATTTTTTTTAATTATTAGAAAGTTAAGAATATGACCAATACTGTTTTCCTCCCATTGTTTCTAGTATATCATCAACTCACATTGTAAGTGTGTGAGGTATTAGAAAGTGTTTATGTGTGGCCTGGCCATAGAGTGCCAATACAGTGACAACTATGATAGAGCTTAAGTTTCATATTATTAGTTTTTCCACTAATCACAAAAATCATTTCAATAATTTTACAATGACCATTATCAGCATGTGAATGCCAATTTTTAATTGAAAATTGAAGATTGAAGATTGAATAATATCCTGGGAAAACTTTTGTTGTTGTGACAAAGGTAGCTACACAGATAAAATGTTGTCATGACAAATTTTTATCATAAAACTATAGCTAGCCAAAAGCTATATTTTTTTGTTAAATACTGGAGGCAATCAATCAGTATCCCTATCCCTACACTTTGCTGCTGGTCTGTTCTAACTTTGCACCGTGAGTTACCAAAAAACTACTTCAGTGAAGATATCTAGTGTCCATGCTCACGTTTGCTACCTATCTTGATAATATACTCAGGGTTGCTGTCTATCATACTTAGCTTGTAGGCTTGCTACCTAAGCTCAGGGTTGCTGCTGATCATGCTGTATGCATTCCCACAGGATCAGCCAAGTTCAAACATACAAGTTTAAAATGTGGGCTACACCCAGACTTCCTGCTGTAATTTACATAATTGATCATAATACAGGGGTGGTGGAAGTAGGGGGGAAGGGCAGGGGGAACTAGGTACCCCCAGATTTATTGCATGAGTTGCATTGGGAAAATTCTGTTTAGCTTAGTTATTATGAAAATATATTTTTCATGGAATGTAAAGGTGGCTTTATGAGAGTAAATTGGCCTGTAATACTTGGAACCCCCCCCCCCCCCTCCCAAGTACCTTTCATCACTCCTTTAATATACAGATGAATGATGTAGAAAAGGCTTGTGGTTCCCATTAATCATTTATCCAGTATGAGCAGAATTGGCATCACCTGATCAGATGTCTCCAGGAGGGATAAAAATTGAATTTTAATTAAAGATTACGTAAGAGTTGGTCAAAATAGATCTAATGACTAGTGAGTTTGGGAACAGAATAACTACAGGCTTGGTTCAGACGTGTTTTCTGATAGACAGTCAGAGTGTAATTATGGCAAAATATTTCACTGTGCAGGCTAATTTATTTTCGTGAACCAGGGGCGAGTGAAAATAAAGCTTGAGAGTGAAATATCTTGCCTTATCACTCTGACTGAGTGTAATAAGTGGTTTAGTTATCTTCAGTGCAGTACTAGGTTGGTAACTGTTGGTGTAAAGTTGGCTATAAAAGGGGCTCCCTACACCGACAGCTGATATTTTAATAGCTGCTCTAACCAGGTTGGGTAGGCTTCACTAGTGGAACGTAGCTAGCTGTAAAACACAGAAAACTGGTAAGTCAGTGTAGGACCGTTTCCGTTAACAAGGAGAACCGCCGCCTTTACAGTAGTAACAAAACCTAGTCTAGCGGAATCCTCGTAGGTTCGCCACCAGAATCCGTAGTGTGGCCGTTATATCCCACAGGTACACCTAGGCTCTAAATATTACTTTAGGATTAAGTTTAATTTAAAGTCTAAGACACTGGTCTGGGACACAGCTAAAAGAAATTAATAAAGACAGACTGAAAAAAATACGAGACACGCACAAATATAAAGTACAGATTCGAATCAACTGCGCATGTGCAGACTGACTCACATATAGTTGACCCTTTACCAAACAAACACACACAACACACAATAACTACATTACAACTGAATATGATAATGAAACAAAACAAGACACCTAAAGAAAATGAAGTCAATTCTTCAGTCCACACTCTTCTGATCTCTTCTCTCTTCTCTTTGTGTCTTCCTTGACATCAGAGGGCGGCCCCACAGTCAGGCTGGTCTATAACTACTAGGGTAAAGCGCTTGTAACACCATGTCATAACGTGAGTTATCTCAGGGTCACGTACCTAAAAGTAACATTGTGAAGATATCTAGCATGGAACGATATCCAATTATTAACCCTCAGCGAGCATGCACGAGAGGGTTATAGTAGTCGTCCTGTCTGTCTGTCTGTCTGTCTGTCTGTCTGTCTGTCTGTCATGCTCTGATTTTGGAGATTACTGACAATTAACTGCTGATTTAGGTATGAACTTACTCAGAACAATGATTTAAGACCTTTGATTGTGCTACTTTTTCGAATTTCAGGTTGATTTTTAAGAAAAAGAAAGCTGTCAGCTCCGCATAGTTATAAGCTTATGTAGGTAACACCCCATAGCGTCACATGGCAATCACGTGATAAAATAATTTCTTTCTGCCTACAATAATTTTTGCTTTATGTTGAAAACTTAAATGTTAATGAGTGCTGGAATTCAGGAGTTTCGCATTTAAACTTATATCAGTGAGTGTCTTGCGCATGTTTAGCTCCTTCTTTTAGACAGCAATTAGCTGTATCTACCGTTTATATTGCTTGAGCCGTATTGATAGCCAAATACTGAACATTATTTTTTCAGTCCAAGAAAAATGGTTTTGTTATAGCTAGCTAGTGTATAGTAGTGCTGAGGGTTGCACATCTGGTGCTTCATTATGTGTAATGATAATGAGGAAGCATTCCTATGAAACCATTCTAATGGCTGCAGATATGAGTTGTAACTTGGATGACAAGGAATTGACTACTAAAACATGTTTTTTTTACACTTTTTTTGCAATGATATCACCAGCAGGATGACTATGATCTACTACCATCACATCATGGACACTGAAGAACAAAGCCTTACTTGTGAGATTTAAACAGAATTTTTAATTAAAAATACTAATATTTAATGTTTTCTCATGGAAGCATCCAAGGAAGTTTGGCATAATTTCAATAAAGATACTATAAGAATGACTCTATGTTGTTCAGAAATAGTAAGACTAATCATGTAGAAGCAATATAAGTACCGAAACTGTTCAATATCCATCCAGAGTTTGCAAAGTTCAACATACAAAGAATTAGGTAATTCCCCTTGGCAGAGTTTTAGCGCACTCACAATTTGAGATCTAAGTCTTGTGGTTCGGCCCTCTTTTTTCCCTGGAGCCGCCATTGGGATCTCCAATTTAGGATATATTTTTTCCACTGTGTCCAATACTCTCGCACACTCATTAGAATTGGTGGTATCAAATAGGATGTCAGCTCCTTGGAAGAGCCAACATAGTCCATTTTCTATATAGAATTATATATTTTTGATAGGCCAAAGCTAAACAGGCATTCATGTACGTTTATATCATATTATAACATTTGACTACTATATTAGTACTGTGTGGCTTGTGCACCATCTCTGCTACTTGCATGAGGGCGGTGAAACCATGTTAGGAACATCTATCCCATTGCCCTATACAGTAATTTCAGCATACATACTACCTGATCTGTGACGTTGATGACTTCCCCAATTCCACTTAATTTAACTGATATACAGCAGGGGCTCCAGTGGTGCTGGAAGAAGACTGATTTTTTTTTTTATCTTAGATAGCCTCCTTTGTAAGATATATAGTCTACTGTCACCTTAGGGTGTAGCTGATTTTAAGGCATATTTCATCTTGCTGGCTTCTTCTACATGTATCATGCTTTAACTGAGACATTAGCTTTTTATGGAAGCTTGTTTATTTTTGTAAGCTCTGGAAGTAAGACATTAAAATTTTCATGTGTCCAGATAGATTCATAAAATTGGCATACCTGTTAAATAATTTCCTTTTGTATTCATTGAAGTAACTAATTTGGAGTCAGGTTAAGCTAAGCATTGTAAAATACTGTCTTGAAAAAAGTTTCCCGCACACGCATTTAAAGGGGCATACGTACCATCCATACATACATATAACATAATATCCGATTTTGCATTGTCCACCCCTAATACTGTTGTAAAATGCTTGGTTAAATCCAAAATTAGCCAGCAGAGTTTTATTGAAAAGTTTAAACAAATACATTTAGCAAAGTGAGCAATGCTATCTCACTGATGACAATGCAAAGTATTATATCTATGTCTTCAATTTATCTTGCTGTGGGCTTATGTGTATCCTCTTCAGCTAGGCAAGCATATAGCTACTCTATTCTACTAATGCATGAGAATGTGCAATGAAGTTCCTAGACTACCTTTAGCAGTTGACTTCAATGGGAATCATTCTAGTCATTTCGAATAAAAACTTGTGACCCTATGGAATGGGCGGAGGGGGGGGGGGGGAAGGGCGGAGGGGGGTTTACGATATTAGTGGCCTGCTTGCCAACCAAATTCCATATTAACCAACGTGCTGATTTCAGTGATTTGTAAATATTGTTATTTATGATGCTTTTTAAGAGATTCTATATTTATCCTCTATTCTCAAATTTACAGATGCTACAGTCATTACATGCTCTCGAAGCAACACTTGCGCATAGAATCAATTTACATAGTAGCTGTAAAAGTTAGAACACGTGCATTAGAGCCATGCTAAAATTGAGAACAAATAAAAAACAGAAAGATGAGTAAAAAAAACAACTTCTTTGTTAAAAAAAACCCATAGCAATACAGGAAACACAATTATTAGCTATAAGAAGAGCATTTAGAAGTAGTTGAAGCATTATTGGACACTTTATAATAATTTTAAATTTTTCCAAAAAATGAAGTTTTCACTCTTGCTTTTAGCTTTAATTTATTTTCTTGGCTTGCAACAACAGCTGCTAGTTTGCTCAGTTACAACAAAAGCTTACGCAAGTTAATAATCTAACTGGGTGTGGATCACCAGACACGAGCCTCACAATGGATGAAATTCAACTTCTCCTTCAAGAAACTATCAATCCGTACCTCAACCTGTTTAATGGCCCTGTCTGTGGCTGTGGAGGACCTGGTTGGACCACACTTGTAAATCTTGACATGAATGATACTAGTCAGACCTGCCCAACAAGTGATTGGAGGCTAATAAGCAGTAATTCCGTCAGGGCGTGTGGTAGAAATACTTCAGGCTGCCAATCAGCAACATTCTCATCTGGAGATGTCTCCTATTCTCAAGTATGTGGAAGAATACTGGCCATACAGTTTGGGAATCCTGATGGTCTGGTGCATGTGAGTCAAGGGATTGAGGGTACGTATGTGGATGGAATATCGATCACACATGGCAGTAACCCTCGGCAGCATATCTGGACATTTGTTGGTATTGTGGGTGAACATGCTCAGTATCACCATGCTCATTGTCCTTGTACTAATAAAAATGTTAACATTCCAAATTCCGCTATTCCGTCCTGGATTGGTAATAACTATTTCTGTGATACGGCAAATACTGCAGACACTCATCCTCATGTTTATTACCCTAACAATCCACTCTGGGACGGTCAAGGATGTAGTTCTATGAATTCTTGCTGTAAACAAAACAACCCACCTTGGTTCTGTGCTTCTCTTCCAAGTCCAACTACTGACAGCCTTGAAGTTAGATTGTGTGGAAATGAAGTTATTACTCGGGAAGATACAGTTATCACAAGGATGGAAATACATGTGAAGTAGTTAACATTACTTGTACAGTATAAACTCTTCTGACTTAAACTAATATCAGTAGCTAATAGTATTGTACTCAGTTTTTGTTACATTTAACTTGTTACTTTGTTTTCCAATGTTTAGTATTAAGTAGAAATACTAATGTGATGATTCTTTAATGATTGACTTAGTTTTAGCTGACATAATGAAATTAGTAACACAATTTCCTTTTAATAGTAGGCCTACCATCTCTGCCCTCTTCAACAATAGTCACAACTTATTATATTGATAATAATTGTAAATTTAGGTCCTTTATATCTATACCAGAACATAAAAACAATAAATAAATAAAACAGAATAACATATCCACTTTTATAGATCCAATTTATATGAACATATTCTTGGAATTTGTTGACTGGTTGAGAGTAAGTGGAGGTCACCATGATAGTATCTGACCCATCCAATTGTTGAGTTTTTCCTAAGCTATTCTAGATAAGCTTCATTGTTCATACTGACCATCCCACTGGTCTTACTAAACTCTATTTTCACCTAATCAGAACTTTTAGCACTCCTTTTCTCACTAGCTGTCCACTTTCACTCTTTTCACTGTCGTCACCACTAGAAGGCGTCCCAAAGCCCACAATATTACATGTATGTTGTTGTTTCTTAACTGGAACTTTTAAAATCCCTGAATCTTGTGTTCACTTTTAAGAGTCTGGCAAAGTCCTATCTTACAGTCTCTTGTTGTTTTCCATAGTATATACTCTACTTCATATAACCTTTTGCAGTAACTTTAAAGATGTAAAAAAAGATGCATTTAAAGATCTTGTTGTTTTCCATAGTATATACTCTACTTCATATAACCTTTTGCAGTAACTTTAAAGATGTAATCTCCCATTGTTTGATATATCCTATCCAGTCTCTATTCATAGCTCACTGAGATTTTTTGCAGTTTTCTTCTATAGTCACTTCAATTCCAGTCTCTTACAAACAACCCAGTCATCTCTTTCACTCATACAGTTTCTATCAGTACCCTAGTAGTCCTTTGTAGTCTAAACGCTAGTTTCTCAATAAATTTGTAGACAAATTTCTGTCTTACTTCCTCCTGCTCATCTTAGTCTACGTGGTAATCGCCTACAGTTTAAAAATTTTATGTGTCTGTAATTGTATCCAGATTTTCACAGTATTTTTGTGGATGCTGGGCCTTATACAGCTTACAGTTTCTTAGTTTCGGTTGCTAGGGCGTGTTAATCTTACTTCTGTCTTTCCCCAGTTATTTTATTTATGCAGGCCAGCAAGTACTACTAGGAGAAAGCACCTACCTATTTGGCAGTTTTCGAGCTCAAAGAATGTTCAAGCACCCTTAAGCCTTCTCTAATAGCCTTTCACTGAATCTTGGAGACCCTCATAATTGTTTACAGGTGTGGCCCAATTATCACTATTTCCTTTCTATCACTCTCCCTTACAATCTCTTTTATACTTTGTACTTCCCTCTCAGTATTTATTCTTTAATAATTTTGTTCATGTATTTTTTTCATAGGCTACAATATCTTAAGTTTCCTGCTTAGATTCTTTCTCATAGAATCTGAAGCAGTTCCAGGTATAATGTTTTACAATGTCATACGATTCATGTAGTTTCTTATTATTTAACCCAGTTCAAAATTTCACAATTATTGTTCAGTCGCTTACTTTTACGATCACTTTGTAGTTGCTTGTAATATCCTACAATTTCTATATATAATTTCATACAAACCGATTCAACTCATTATCTTCTTGTGGTTTTTACAGTCGCTAACATTATCCTACAGGATTGTGCGCTCTTTTTAAGTCTTTGCCACCTTCACAACTGTTCTGCATCCAGCTTAGTTTCGATATGACATTAATTGATCTTGAAAAACTATAGCAGAGCAAATTGTTGTCAGCCTTGTTGTCACCCCCATTAAATTTGCCCCCTTCCCCTAAAAACATGTTTTTTAGTGTGTAACACTTCAAACTATGTACAAGACTCCACATCTTTATCACTATTATAAATGGAGCAGTACCTCTTATTACAACTGTGTGACATGAGGTCAGAGAATCATGTCAGCTGCATGTATAAATTAAATAGATTGCTAATAGGCACTATACATTATTGAATGCATAGTTCATAGTTTCACATTAAAATCTGACTAAGACTACATAGTTCACTACAGGCCTCAAGTGCAGGCTCATTAATTTTAAAACAATTGAAATGTCACTAATGTTTCTTAACTGGCTAGGGGTTAATCCTAGGCTGGAGCTCCTATGCTGTGGTAAAGGGATACTGGGGTGTGTGGGCCCAGCATCATCACATGAGAGTTAGAGAGGAACAAGTTGTTAATCCAGCACACATGGGAAAGAACAACTAAAGTGAATTGTGTCATGGTGAGCAATTTTTATATTTTTCACCTCACAGTTAACAGTTGACACCATGGAAATATATGCATCAGAAGGTGACAGGTCAGGCAAGGGAACTAGCAGCAAAGTGCAGCTGGAGGAGTCCATCAAAGCCTGCTTTTATGTAGTCATTGGTTGGTAAGGCATTGTATTTAAAGATCTTGATTTTAAGTAGCAGTTGAGTGGTAGAAGCACATTTATGAAACACAGAAAAAACTATTTATTTTACATATAGTAAGTTATTCTATACTACATATAGAAGAAGCAGATTGTAGATGGCCAGGATTCATCTTCACCCTTGTCACAGGACTCAATCATTGAATCCTATGAAGAGGGTGAAGATGAATCTTATCCATCTATTGTGCCCACTCTCTGGATATGATGTGGTTGTAGCTATTGTTGCTAAAGTCTTTCTGCACTGCAACTCACAGAAAAGAGCTTGTGTGAGAGTACTTTAAATGCCAGCCGAGTTAATACTATATCTTCCCTTGTAGTTTTAGACCACGAATGACCAGATCTTGGCCTATCTCAATACATTTTCTCAATCCAATAAATCCATTTTCAAAATCCTTATTAAATATTCCTTCAAGTACTGGAATGTTTTCCTTATTCAACGTGACCAATGGAAGCCTTCTGTTTAAAGACTGATCCATCCTTTTAGCCATCTAACAAGAATTGGATAACTTACTACACCTACCAGCTAGTTGACTATATCTAATAAAACTTTGCTCCAAGTATGTACTTGGCAAGCTATACAAATGAGGTTGAAATTCCTTAGCAACTGCTAATTATTCAGGCATTTTCCTTAGTAACTGCATGTAAATATTTGTGGCTATCTGACTGTGCACCTCCCAACTACAAGTGTTAACATCAAGATTCTCTTTAAGAGTCACTGCCAGCCATGTTAATAGTATTACAATGACTTCAGTCAAAATATGCTGGTAATCTAAACCTTTTGATCAATGCTATATATTATATATCTATTATAGTACACTATATTGTTACTAAATTATATTCCTAACTGTTATTATGTCGTTAAGAAATATCCGGTCATTGAAACTAACAAAATCACATGTATATTACTACTCATAATTTTGACACACTAAAAGAAATACAGAAATGAGAGGACTCAATGACTGGGGCTGAAAGCTTCTATTATAGTTACCTGCTTCCCTGATAATAAGTTATAGTTAAAGCATGAGCGCTTAGTTTCTAGTCGATTTATTGCACGACAGCCCGAGGGCCGAGGGCTGAGTGCGATAAATCTACTAGAAACTAATGCGCATGCTTTAACTATTTTAAATACCGTTGCCACTCGCAGTTACCTTAGAAACTGTCCTTTGTTTAGCTATGGCCGTGTCTAGTGACTATTTCAGTGAAGACATAGTAGGTTTTGTGAGCGCAAACTTCAGTCTGGAAGTCGAACAGCCTTCACTGTCTGCAGGGTTGGGAAGCACTAGTTCCGATAGGCGCGTATACGCGACCACGAACTAAAAACCGGTAGTTACGATAGGCGCATAAACGCGGCCAGAGAAAAGCAGCTTCAGTTTGGTTTTATTACAACTGTTTGGACTGAGGTAGCCTAGCCTGGAGTATTTGTGGTTAAAGTACAACCAAGTAAGATTGATAATAGATAATAATTTGTAGTTAGCTGCTGTAGCTTTCAAGTAACTCCTTCTAGAAGGGTCAACCCGACCACGTCCAAAAAAGAATTCCGTTTTACGGCGCCCCGCGGCATTAATTAATTCCTGGGGCAGTTAAAATACACAGTTTACCTGACTAGAGGCAAGTGTTATTGCACACTTGCCAAGTTATTACACCTGACAACAATATAGCAACGGTATTTAAGATAAGTTAATGACAAGATGATACAAGACCAAAGCTTAAAAACTAATTAGTTATTATTAGAAAGTTAATTAATGAATTAATGGTTGAATGAATGGTTGAATATAGTGAATGAATGCAAGTACTGTAGAGTCTATGTAACTGAATAGTGGTATAGTGTCCAGTATGAGCCTTAAAATTTGTTTGAAGTTACAAAAAGTTCACACTGTTTAAATAGTGTCAACTACTTCACATAGACTTCCATCCTTGTACGAACTGTATCATCTCCACTGGCAGCTCCATCTCCACACATTCTAACTTCAAGGCTATCATTAGTTGGACTTGGAAGAGAAGTACAGAACAAAGGCGGGTTGTTTTGTTTACAGCAAGAATTCACAGAACCACCAAGACACAAAGTAACTGGTTCCCTTTCACTTTAAGGGTCTGTTTATGATAAAGCAACTCACACTTTGTTATGACTTTCTGGCTGAGAACTCTTTTGTACTTTAGACTCAGGTTCAGTAGTATTATCAATGAACATTTTATAAATTTTTTATGCTGCTTTCCTATTGCTCGACACTCCTTCAACATACGTACCCTCAATCCCTCTACTCACGTGGTCCAGACCATCAGGATGCCCGAGCTGTATGGCCAGTATTCTTCCACATACTTGAGAATAGGAGACACCTCCAGATGAGAATGTTGCTGATTGGCATTGTCTAGCTGTTCTACCACACGCCCTGACGGAATTAGTGTTTATTAGCCTCCAATCACTTGTTGGACAGGTTTGACTGGTATCACTCATGTCTAGGTCCACAATCGTATTCCATCCAGATCCTCCACAATTACAGACAGGACCATACTTTGTATTTAGGTATGGATTGATAGTGTCTTGCACATGAAGTTGAATTTCGTCCATTTTGATACTAGTGTTGAGTGATCCACATCCAGCTAGATTATTAACTGGTGTGAGCTTTTCTAGCTGGGCCAATAGTTTGTGCTGCAAACAAAGAAATAGCACCACATTTATAAACAACTGTGGAAACTTCATCTTGGAAACTGTATTCTTATGAATTTTTCATGAATATCTTAGCTTGTCCTGAATGACGTTCTTTTATATGCAAATGGTTAGCTAATTTGCAATGTTTTGCAACAAAGAAACCAAACTTGTCACTTTGTTCCACTTGAAAGTAGTTTCTATAAGCCAGAGGTTGAAATGGGAGGTTGGGCACTCACTCATGTTGTATTGTTGCCATCACACATAGCAGGTTAATGCTAGGTCTCATTACTGAAAATGTGGGCAGTCTCTTGATGCTCAATTGTACGATGCTTCAAGCTGTATAAAATAATTGCATACCTCAGCACGAGAGGCAACATGGATTATGTATATTCAATAATAGGAGGAATTAACTTTAGCTAATTGAACACATTGGTAATTTTATCCACATTTAAATGTAACAAGCTAAGGTTAAAAAACCCTGAATTTTGTAAGTGTGTTATCTCAATTGAAGATTATTTGACTTTTGATTGTATCTGATTCAAGTATAGTCTCACAAGCTAAACCCTTTACCATATTGCTATAATTATGCAGATAAAAGCACTCACTATACTGTGGCTGTAAAAGTCTGAATGGAATAGAGTGCTCACAATATCATCTTTTGAAAAAATAATTAATGTTCTTTGGCAACAAATTACCGATTTTTTTTTATGTTGAAGAACACTTGTCGGTAACCATTCTTGCTAGAATTATGTTCACAAACTTTCACTGCAGTCATACCTTTGTTGCATTTTTCATCTGCATTTACAGTAGAATTGTTAGTTAGACATTTAATTAGTTGAATACTACATACTTTAAAACAAGAATGTTTCAGCAGCATGCATTGACATGATGCAGAATTCTTTTTCCAACTAATGCACAAGGCTTCATGGGACTCATCCTAAGACTACGATTCTTGTATTTTTCCATTTTAATGACCAAAGTTTGCTCAGAGGGTAGCTAGACCTTGAGCAAAAATAGTCACTTCCTAGAAAGTGGATATTAAATAAATACTTCACAAATTGAGCAATCTGATTGGATAGTTTGAAAGAACCAATTGTCTAGATGCTCCACATGTAGGTACAGGACACTGTGCCAATAAAGACAAATGGAAAGCTGGCATTCCTTTTTCAAAGAAAAGGCAATTATTTCTTCTGTAAAAGTTCATTTTTTAAGACACTTACTACATCCAATTTCATGTGTTTGACATCACATGAACATATTAGATGATCAATTGTGAATATTATCTGCAGTAGATCAGATACTAAAATATATGGAGCAATTAGTACCTGACACAAATTCAGGATCACTCATTTATCGGTATCAAACACTTTGGCCACTGAAATGTCCATGTTTGAGTATGACTATTTCGAAAGAATTAGCTAGTAAACTTGCAACAAAACAACATAAAAATCGGTGTTAACATGTAAGAGTTGACAGAGTGCAAAGTGGAGAAAACATGTTGCAAGCTGTGAGTGTTATGCTACACTTACTCTTGCTTTGCTGTTACGATTTGTAAGCAACTTATCCAGCACAAGTCCTTATTTTCCTTTTCAAGCTAAGCTTCTGTTTTATCATATCAACTCACAGCACTTGTAAATTAAAATATTGTTTCCCTAAATATTTATCAAAAGAATACATTCAAAAAAATTATTTTCTGCCCTCATAGTGCACACAAAGCATTCATGAGCAGTTAACAGTTGCAACTACTTCATGATTCTGTTAGGACAACATGGAAGTGATTAGCCAATATGTAAGACATTGTTTCCTTTTCTTTATATAAGGGTCTGTTTTGTCATGGCAACTCTCAGTTCTTTGAAAAAAGAAAATTCAAAGGAATCATTTTAAACCAACCTAGTGATGCATCAAGGATGTAGCAGAGAAAAATGAAGGAAATTGTGTATTCTCTGCCCTTTGAAGATGAAACCTGGAAGCTGAAGCTACAGTACAAATTATCTGAATTATTTATGGATTTGTCTGAATCTAATCTGTTAGGTTTATAGCTATTGCTAGAGTGTGTTTCAAAGATTCATTTTAAATTCTGCTATTTCTTCAATAGTGACTAGTACAGCATATCCATCAGCTAGGGCAGCAATGACGCCATGTTTAGCTAAATGTCACTCACTAAACAGCAAAGTTATGTTGTAAGCCCAATTATAAATCAACTAAGATTGGATAGATGTCATACAATTGGTATTTTATGAGTATAATTCCTTCAAATGCCATAAGATAAGTATAACTGCACAATACTAATTTTGAGCTAGAACTTTCTGTAAAATTCGTAAGGTTATAGTCCAAAGTTAGTTCAAACAGTTAGTGATCATAAGCTACCCTATTATCAATTGAAAGGTTTTCATTACTGCTTTTTTTTTATTTTTTTTTTTTTATTTTAAAAATGTGACCACAATTATAGGGCCTGTTATATTGGACATTTTAGCCTCATCTGCTCGCAACCCATGCTATGTATAAATAGATCACATACTGTTAACTGTATTGGTGTATCAAACCTGTAGTTCAAGGTGAAGAGTTATTGAATCTTATAATTGTATAGTCAATATGAATCAATGAGTGTGCATTTTTAGAGTGCAGAAGAAAAGTACAGCCTACTTTTTCTAACCACTATATAGAGTTGCTTTTACGTTCTTTTTAGGTTCTCATTTTTGAATAGCCGACAAAGTAAACTCAAGTTCAAGCATTTCAGTTTGACCCAACACCAGCCAGCTTTGCAATGTCCAAAAAAAGTCATTGTGAATAGTTGTAAGATTGTATGACATGTTTGAAAGGGATAGATTTTCATCTTTGTAAATAACTGTTCCTTCCCATTTTAATAATATTCTTAACTTTGATACAAAGAGATTAGAGCAAAATTAACAGAAATAGCTATATTCTTGACTGTCCAGGAAGGAATATGTTCACAATATTTGCTTTATATGTGGTATAATATCAACATGTATATCATCCATCCTCCACCCACTCTACTTAGCATCTAGATGCCTGAACTCTATGGCCAGTATTCTTCCACATACTTGAGAATATGGGACACCTCCAGATGAGAATGTTGCTGATTGGCATTCTGGAGTGAGCAGTTCAGTGTTTTGTTTACTAAAGCATTTTAATGGCTGCAGCTACTGTGTGATTTCAGTTGTGGTTAGGACAACAGAAATGAAGCACCAAGATTAGACACAAGCCATTGTTTCTCTTCCACTTTGAGGGTCTGTTTACAGTGCAACTTGTACTAGTTTAGACTCAGTGGCAGACTTTTATGATACAGGTCCTTAGTTTGAGGCAGCACTAGCTAGGATAAGCACATGAACAATTTTGCTCAAACAAACCTATTAGCTAGCATGAGTGCTATTCTCCAGCTACTTGGAATGATATATAGCTGATGTCAAATTTGCTTCCTAAAGCACATATGATGTACACATCTATGACTGAGTGGCTGATGCAATCTATTAGGATTATGTAGTCTGCCTAAAATTCCCTGTTTTTATCTACTAACAACCATATACATTTGCCAGCCCTCAATTTTTGCCCACTGTCAGTCCCTTATACCCCAGCTCCCCTTTTTATATGAAGAGAACCAGTAGCTGACAGAATTCATCACATGATTAAGCCTTTCATTCTTCTACCTGCACTTTAAATCAATGGTAATTGAGGATGATGTGGTTGCCTTTGATAGCAACCAATGTAGCAATGTTGGTCATATAAATATTTATAAAAAAGAATAGATTCAAAGGAATCATTGTTTCAAACCCTCGTAGTAGTGCGCATCAAGGATTTGTCAAGACAACATGGAGTGATTAGCCAAAATGTAAGACATTGTTTCCTTTTCATTGAAAGGGTCTATTTTATCACAACAACTCTCAGTTCTTTGAAAACTGAATATTCAAAAGAATCATTTTAAATCATCCAGTGAAGCATCAAACATGCAACAGAGGAGAAAAAAGAGAAATTGTTTGTGCTCTGCCCTTTGGGAATATGATAAGTGGAAGTTATGGTCTGAACTCAGTCTGTGAAGTTCATTTTCCTGTATTATTCTCTATCCATTATTCTAGACAAGCTACAGCATATATTCATTAGGACATAGCAATGATATAATGTTTGGCTAAATATCTAATTAATTCATGCTTGCAAGCTCCATTATAAACCAAGCAAATTAACATCTTTCAGTTGTTCAGACAAGATAGTCGTGCATTTGGTATTATTATAAATATTCTTTCAAATGCATGAGTGGAACAATTCATCGTAGAGTCGGCCATTTTGCAAGATTACAGGTTTCAGGTGAACAAATGCATATAATTTTGTATGGTTGTTCCTTAGTGCCAACTAAACATTTTTAGCCTCCTAGGAGCCCTACTAAAACACCTTTGTAAAGCAAGATGGCAAATTAAAAGTCATATCAGAATTACCACATAATATGACTGTCACAATGCTAATTTTGAGCTACAACTTTTGAAATGACATTAAATGGATTAGGTAAAAAAAGGTTAATGATTATGAGCTACTTTATTAGAAAGGTTTGGTTATAAATTTGGATTTTAAAATGTGACCACATCCTATTATTGCCCGTTATATAGACATTTTCAGACTCACAATTCACACCATGTAAAATAGGACCACATATTATTAGCTAACTGCATTGGCTTATCAATTTTTAATTTATAGTGAAAGTGATAGCTAGTTTTGACTTGTGATTCTAATAGTCAGCAGTCAATGAATCAACATAAGCTCAAATGCACATTTTTACAGTGCCAAAAAATATATAGTCTATATTATAAACCTCTAGCTAGTTTAAGCTTTTTTATAGCTTTTTCATTTTCTGCTATGCTAGCTAGTTGTCAAAGTAACTAAAGTTCAAGAATTTCAATTGGACCCAAAACATGTCGGCTTTGCAAGCGCTTTTCGCTTAGAAATAACGTGTAGAAAGGAGATTCTCATCCATTAAGCTTCGATTCTTTTAGTAGTTGATTAGGAAAAGAAGTGCAGAACTACAGTGGATGTACGTTTTGTTTAAAACAAGAATTAAGCAAAATTGCATCCCAAAGTGGATGATTTATAAACACAAGGAATATAGATCATAAATTTGCACAAGTGATATACTATCTACATTTGTATTGATAATTCCTTATACTCCAGCCCCTTATAAATAAAAAGAGCCAGTAGTGACACAATTCACTACATGGTTAGACTGGTTCATGTTGTTGTTTTTTCTAAATGCACTTTAGGAATCTTCTCCATTTGAAACATTAATTTGAACATTTCTCAATCTTTTCTCCTGACCTGGCAGCACTGAAGGATTTGTCAACGTAATGGAGAACATAATTATGTTGTTTGCTACCAAAACAACCACCATTGTCCACAAATCCTTCATATTATTGTGACCACAACTCAATTTAGATAGCTAGTTGACCAAAAAGTAGGAAAAGGTGATTAATGAATCACACAATAGTGATTAAATTGCACACATACATAAACTGGAAAACATGATACAAGAAGGAAATAAATATGACCACAAGCTCCTATTGGGGAAGTAACATGACCACAATATATAACTGCTAATATACCACACGAGTTCTGCCAGATAGATGTTCAGTTTCATTGCCGCTCAGATGTTGTTAGTCAAACAAGTCAGTCTGCATGGCACTGCCCCTGCTTTGCTTCCTGTTCAGTTCTTGAAATACTTCATTTTATGTGCCAGCTAAACAAATGTCCTGTTCCAGCACCAACACTTGCATTCCCAAACTAACCTTGGATTTGTCTTGCTCAAAACAAGATAGTTGGCTCTCAATTTCTTTAATGATGTGGATGGTAGACATGCAATGAGAGTGGATGATGGTCATAGCATAGTTTCATCAATTCTCAACGCATAGCTATCACCTGTAGTAGTGTTGTTTTGGTGAACTATAACTAACACAAAACATACTTTAATAATCACTTTTTAACTCTTTAGTATTTGGCTAAAAATCTTAAATTTCTCAGACTCTCTTCATGGTTAAAAAAAAAAACTAATTAAAACTTACAGCAATCTAGTTTGTTAACTCCAATCACTAGTAACCCAATGACTAAGAAAAGTGAATTTTGGCCAACAAATATAATCTCTCGTGGGCCAGACCTCCTCCCCCCTGCGCTCCAAAAAAAAAGAGCAAAGGGAAGCTGTAATGATGATAGTGTCATTACTACGCCAAACTAGCTTGTACCCATATTATTCTCCTAAATGCCCATACTATTCTAGAATTATTCTGCCTGCATGAGGATTCACAAGCTTACCTGCACTTTAGTCCATCAATTGTTCTGCATAATAGCTTAAAGAGAACAAAGAGAAAGAAGTAGTAGATACATCTTATGGTACTCACACAACTTTTCAGGAAGTGTAAAAGTGTGCTGCAAAGGAGTACATTATCAATGTGTTGTCTGAAGTACGTGATAATTAATTACCAAACCAGCTAGCAAGATGCTCGCTGAACCTACATAATGGCCAAGTACTTAGCCATTACTTACCAAACCAAAAATGATCACGCGAAGAAACATGAGCTATAAGTTAGTTAACATAAGGTGACTGTTAGTGAAAATAACAAGTTGTAATAAATAGATACAGTGTTAATATAAAATAATGCTACAGTGAAACAATTAATACACAAAATAAAACAATGGATACAATGAGTTATATAACAAACATCAATTTCCCAGAGTTTTGTCTCAAATACAAGTGGAGGTTTTGGAGAAGACTAGATATAAATTAACAACCTGTTGATTATAGTGGATAGAAATTGGTCAAATTTGTTTTCTATGAGGCTCTTAGGTGATTCACTATATCTTGGACTTCAATTGTGAACCTTGACATGATTATGCTCAGCACCTCTTGACCTGTATGATAATATTATCATGCTTTTGCAAATTATTTATGCTGAGGCATTACTTGCAAGAACTCAATTTTTATGTGCCCTGGTATGAATTGGGTGTGAAGGAACCAGTGAGTAGTGAAGTTTACTGAGAGAAAAAAACACTACATTTTTGACCATTCTTTATGTAGATGGTTCAGGCAATAAATACTAAGATGGAATTTGCCGTATTACTATAAATATTTTTACCAAAATCAAAATTGAAAGAATTTGAAATGTCATCATATTCATGTATAACTGAAAGTGCTCATCCATAGAAATAACCCAGATATGCTGTTAATAGTTTTTGCCTTGGGCAAGTGTTATAAAATCAAAGAGTATGCACCATCTTTCTATTCAACACTGGACTCAATTTATAAGCATATCCTAGCTGTAAGGCCAGTCTTGCCCCACATACTTCAGGACATGAGACTCCTTCAGATTAGAATGTAGCTGATGCGCATTTTAGAGCATTCTACTACAAACTTTGACAAAAGCAGAGTTAATGGCTAGATATGCTGCTATCTATGTCCATGCTCACGTTTGGTACCTATCTTGATAATATACTCAGGGGTTGCTGTCTATCATACTCAGCTGGTAGGCTTGCTATCTAAGCTCAGGCTTGCTGCTGATCATGCTATATGCATTCCCACAGGATCAGCCCAGTTCAAACATACAAGTTTAAAATGTGGGCTACACCCAGGCTTTCTGCTGTAATTTACATAATTGATCATAATACAGGGGTGGTGGAAGTAGGGGGGAAGGGCAGGAGGAACTGGTACCCCCAGATTTATTGCTTGGGGGCACACACTATGTAGATTGAGCATTGAATTGCATTGGGAAAATTCTGTTTAGCTTAGTTATTATGAAAATATATTTTTCATGGAATGTAAAGGTGGCTTTATGAGAGTAAATTGGCCTGTAATACTTGGTGCCCCCCCCCCCCCCCCAAGCACCTTTCATCATATACAGATGAATGATGTAGAAAAGGCTTGTGGTTCCCATTAATCATTTATCCAGTATGAGCAGAATTGGCATCACCTGATCAGATGTCTCCAGGAAGGATAAAAATTGGATTTTAATTAAACATTACGTAAGAGTTGGTCAAAATAGATCCAACGACTAGTGAGTTTGGGAACAGAATAACTACAGGCTTGGTTCAGACGTGTTTTCTGATAGACAGTCAGAGTGTAATTATGGCAAAATATTTCACTGTGCAGGCTAATTTATTTTCGTGAACCAGGGGCGAGTGAAAATAAAGCTTGAGAGTGAAATATCTTGCCTTATCACTCTGACTGAGTGTAATAAGTGGTTTAGTTATCTTCAGTGCAGTACTAGGTTGGTAACTGTTGGTGTAAAGTTGGCTATAAAAGGGGCTCCCTACACCGACAGCTGATATTTTAATAGCTGCTCTAACCAGGTTGGGTAGGCTTCACTAGTGGAACGTAGCTAGCTGTAAAACACAGAAAACTGGTAAGTCAGGCTGGTCTATAACTACTAGGGTAAAGTGCTTGTAACACCATGTCATAATGTGAGTTATCTCAGGGTCACGTACCTAAAAGTAACATCGTGAAGATATCTAGCATGGAACAATATCCAATTATTAACCCTCAGCGAGCATGCACGAGAGGGTTATAGTAGTCATTATGTCTGTCTGTCTGTCTGTCTGTGGCAATCACGTGATAAAATAATTTCTTTCTGCCTACAATAATTTTTGCTTTATGTTGAAAACTTAAATGTTAATGAGTGCTGGAATCCAGGAGCTTCGCATTTAAACTTATATCAGTGAGTGTCTTGCGCATGTTTAGCTCCTTTTTTAGACAGCAATTAGCGGTATCTACCATTTTTATTGCTTGAGCCATATTGATACCTGATTAGAAATAGCCAAATACTGAACATTATTATTTCAGTCGAAGAAAAATGGTTTTGTTATAGCTAGCTAGTGTATAGTAGTGCTGAGGGTTGCACATCTGGTGCTTCATTATGTGTAATGATAATGAGGAAGCATTCCTATGAAGCCATTCTAATGGCTGCAGATATGAGTTAATGGCTTCATAGGAATGCTTCCTCATTATCATTACACATAATGAAGCACCAGATGTGCAACCCTCAGCACTACTATACACTAGCTAGCTATAATCATGTCAAGGTTCACAATTGAAGTCCAACCAGGTCCTCCACAACCACAGACAGGACCATACTTCTTATTGGATGACAAGGAATTGACTACTAAAACATGCTTTTTTGCAATGATATCACCAGCAGGATGACTATGATCTACTATCACACCATGGACACTGAAGAACAAAGCCTTACTTGTGAGATTTAAACAGAATTTTTAATTAAAAATACTAATATTTAATTTTTTCTCATGGAAGCATCCAAGGAAGTTTGGCATAATTTCAATAAAGATACTATAAGAATGACTCTATGTTGTTCAGAAATAGTAAGACTAATCATGTAGAAGCAATATAAGTACCAAAACTGTTCAATATCCATCCAGAGTTTGCAAAGTTCAACATACAAAGAATTTGGTAATTCCCCTTGGCAGAGTTTTAGCTCTCCCACAATTTGAGATCTAAGTCTTGTGGTTCGGCCCTCTTTATTCCCTGGAGCCATTGGGATCTCCAATTTAGGATATATTTTTTCCACTGTGTCCAATACTCTCGCACACTCACTAGAATTGGTGGTATCAAATAGGATGTCAGCTCCTTGGAAGAGCCAACATAGTCCATTTTCTATAGAATTATATATTTTTGATAGGCCAAAGCTAAACAGGCATCTATGTACGTGTATATCATATTATAACATTTGACTACTATACTAGTACTGTGCGGTTTGTACACCATCTCTGCTACTTGCATGAGGGCGGTGAAACCATGTTAGGAACATCTATCCCATTGCCCTATACAGTAATTTCAGCATACATACTACCTGATCTGTGACGTTGATGACTTCCCCAATTCCACTTAATTTAACTGATATACAGCAGGGGCTCCGCTCCAGTGGTGCCGGAAGAAGACTGATTTTTTTTTATCTTAGATAGCCTCCCTTGTAAGATATATAGTATACTGTCACCTTAGGGTGTAGCTGATTTTAAGGCATACTTCATCTTGCTGGCTTCTTCTATCATGCTTTAACTGAGACATTAACTTTTTATGGAAGCTTGTTTATTTTTGTAAGCTCTGAAAGTAAGGCATTAAAATTTTCATGTGTCCAGATAGATTCATAAAATTGGTATACCTGTTAAATAATTTCCTTTTATATTCATTGAAGTAACTAATTTGGAGTCAGGTTAAGCCATTGTAAAATACTGTCTTGAAAAACAAGCGTTTTCGAAGGAATTTTCTCACACTTTGGAGCATAAGTTTAAAGTAAGGCTTGCTGTTGTTTCAGAATAAACTGGGGTCTACCCTAAAAAGCCGTGTTTTTAGGAGAAAAAAGTTTCCCGCACACGCGTTTAAGGGGCATAGCTACGTACCATCCATACCTACATATAACATATATCCGATTTTGCATTGTCCACCCCTAATACTGTTGTAAAATGCTTGGTTAAATCCAAAATTAGCCAGCAGAGTTTTATTGAAAAGTTTACAAAAAGATATTTAGCAAAGTGGGCAATGATATCTCACTGATGACAATGCAAAGTATTATATCTATGTCTTCAATTTATCTTGCTGTGGGCTTATGTGTATCCTCTAGGCAAGTATATACTCTATTCTACAAATGCATGAGAATATGCTATGAAGTTCCTAGACTACCTTTAGCAGTTGACTTCAATGGGAATCATTCTAGTCATTTCGAATAAAAAATTGTGACCTATGGGATTGGTGGGGGGGGGAGGGGCAGAGGGGGGTTTACGATATTAGTGGCCTGCTTGCCAACCAAATTCCATATTAACCAACGTGCTGATTTCAGTGATTTGTAAATATTGTTATTTATGATGCTTTTTAAGAGATTCTATATATATCCTCTATTCTCAAATTTACAGATGCTACAGTCATTACATGCTCTCGAAGAAACACTTGCACATAGAATCAATTTACATAGTAGCTGTAAAAGTTAGAACACGTGCATTATATAAGAGCCATGCTAAAATTGAGAAACAAATAAAAACAGAAAGATGAGTAAAAAAAAAACTTCTTTGTTAAAAAAACCATAGCAATACAGGAAATACAATTATTAGCTATAAGAAGAGCATTTAGAAGTAGTTGAGGCATTATTGGACACTTTATAATAATTTTAAATTTTTCCAAAAAATGAAGTTTTCACTCTTGCTTTTAGCTTTAATTTATTTTCTTGGCTTGCAACAACAGCTGCTAGTTGCTCAGTTACAACAAAAGCTTACACAAGTTAATAATCTAACTGGGTGTGGATCACCAGACACAAGCCTCACAATGGATGAAATTCAACTTCTCCTTCAAGAAACTATCAATCCGTACCTCAACCTGTTTCATGGCCCTGTCTGTGGCTGTGGAGGACCTGGTTGGACCACACTTATAAATCTTGACATGAATGATACCAGTCAGAGCTGCCCAACAAGTGATTGGAGGCTAATAAAGAATAATATTGTCAGGGCGTGCGGTAGAACAGCTCCAGGATGCCAATCTGCAACATTCTCATCTGGAGGTGTCTCCTATTCTCAAGTATGTGGAAGAATACTGGCCATACAGCTCGGGCATCCTGATGGTCTGTGGCACATGAGTAGAGGGATTGAGGGTACGTATGTTGATGGAGTGTCGATCACACATGGCGAGAGTCCTCGGCAGCATATCTGGACATTTGTTGGTAATGTGGGTGAACATGCTCAGTTTCGCCATGCACATTGTCCTTGTACTAATAAAAATGTTAACATTCCAAATTCTGCTATTCCGTCCTGGATTGGTAATAACTATTTCTGTGATACGGCAAATACTGCAGACACTCATCCTCGTGTTTATTTCCCTAAAAATCCACTCTGGGATGGTGAAGGATGTAGTTCTGTGAATTCTTGCTGTAAACAAAACAACCCACCTTGGTTCTGTGCTTCTCTTCCAAATCCAACTACTGACAGCCTTGAAGTTAGATTGTGTGGAGATGAAGTTATTACTCAGGAAGATACAGTTATCACAAGGATGGAAATACATGTGAAGTAGTTAACATTACTTGTACAGTATAAACTCTTCTGACTTAAACTAGCTAATAGTATTGTACTCAGTTTTTGTTACATTTAACTTGTTACTTTGTTTTCCAATGTTTAGTATTAAGTAGAAATACTAATGTGATGATTCTTTAATGATTGACTTATTTTTTAGCTGACATAATTAAATTAGTAACACAATTTCCTTTTAATAGTATAAGGCCTACCATCTCTGCCCTCTCTTCAACAATAGTCACAACTTATTATATTGATATAATTGTAAATTTAGGTCCTTTCCAGAACACAAAAACAATAACAAAAAAAAACCGAATAACATATCCACTTTTATAGATCCAATTTATATGAACATATTCTTGGGATTTGTTGACTGGTTGAGAGTAGGTGGAGGTCACCATAATAGTATCTGACCCATCCAATTGTTGAGTTTTTCCTAAGCTATTCTAGATAAGCTTCATTGTTCATACTGACCATCCCAATCGTCTTACTAAACTCTATTTTCACCTAATCATAACTTTTAGCACTCTTCTCACTAGCTGTCCACTTTCACTCTTTTCATTGTCGTCACAACTAGAAGGCATCTCAAAGGCCACAATATTACATGTATGTTGTTGTTTCTTAACTGGAACTTTTAAAATCCCTGAATCTTGTGTTCACTTTTAAGAGTCTGGCAAAGTCCTATCTTACAGTCTCTTGTTTTCCATAGTATTTACTCTACTTCTTATAACCTTTTGCAGTAACTTTAAAGATGTAATCTCCCATTGTTATATATCCTATCCAGTCTCTATTCATAGCTCACTGAGATTTTTTGCAGTTTTCTTCTATAGTCACTTCAATTCTAGCCAGTTACAAACAACAGTCATCTCTTTCACTCATACAGTTTCTATCAGTACCGTAGTCCTTTGTAGTCTTTTAACATTCTTCATTATAAAGGTTAGTTTCTTAATAAATTTGTAGACAAATTTCTGTCTTACTTCCTCCTGCTCATCTTAGTCTACGTGGCAATCACCTACAGTTTAAAAATTTTATGTGTCAATAATTCCTGCAGCTTTAAGTCTCTTACATATCTAATGAACTTCATCATTTTTTAATTGTATCCAGATTATTTTCGCAGTATTTTTGTGGATGCTGGGCCTTATACAGCTTACAGTTTCTTAGTTTCGGTTGCTAGGGCGTGCTAATCTTACTTCTGCCTTTCCCCAGTTATTTTATTTATGTAGACCAGCAAGTACTACTAGGAGAAAACACCTACTTATTTGGCAGTTTTCGAGCTCAAAGAGTGTTCAAGCACCCTTAAGCCTTCTCTAATAGCCTTTCACTCAATCTTGGAGACCTAATTGTTTACAGGTGTAGCCCAATTATCACTATTTCCTTTCTATCACTTTCCCTTACGATCTCTTATATACTTTGTACTTCCCTCTCAGTATTTATTCTTTAATAATTTTGTTTATGTATTTTTTTCATAGGCTACAATCTCTTAAGTTTCCTGCTTAGATTCTTTCTCATAGAATCTGAAGCAGTTCCAGGTATAATGTTTTACAATGTCATACGATTCATGTAGTTTCTTATTATTTAACCCAGCTCAAAATTTCACAATTATTGTTCAGTCGCTTACTTTTACGATCACTTTGTAGTTTCTTGTAATATCCTACAATTTCTATATATAATTTCATACAAACCGATTCAACTCATTATCTTCTTGTGGTTTTTTGTGACACACCACCAAAGGATTGAATGAACTCATGCGGAACAGACGACGCCAAGTGCTCCCAAGGTAAGATCCTTTCCTTTTCTTTCTAGTACTTGGTTAACTCATCATAATATATTACAAATACGGCTCCTTATGTAGAGCCAAAACTGACACAAACAAGTAATTAACACATTATCGATGTTTGCACAAATTAGAGGTGTTGTGAATGAGGTGTTAATAATCAAATCGTAAACAACGTCTTGTTAGAAATAACAGTAAACAAGTTCAGAGTTCACATTGTACAGTCTCTAACATTATCCTACAGGATTGTGCACTCTTTTTAAGTCTTTGCCACCTGTTCTGCATCCAGCTTAGTTTCGATATGACATTAATCGATCTTGAAAAACTAGAGCAGAGCAAATTTATCCTTTTTTTGCCACAGCCTTGTTGTCACCCCCATTAAATTTACCCCCTTCCCCTAAAAACTTTTTTTTTAGTGTGTAACACTTCAGGCTATGTACAAGACTCCACATCTTATCACTATTATAAATGGAGCAGTACCTCTTATTACAATTTTCATTGGCAGCATAGATCGTTCAGTGCACTACAGATTTTAATGAAGCGCAAAAGGTGCGAACCCTCAGCGCTACTCAACACTACCTAACTACTCAATAATAATCTCAGACCAAAAGAACAAGTAATCTATTAGCTATTTTAATCAGCCATCAATATAACTCGAGCAATGAAAATGGTACATAGAAATGCTGTCTTCATAAGAGAAGAAGCTTAACAGGCCAGAAACACTCACCAGTATACATTTTCAACACGAAACTTCACTTCTTTTAACTCCTTTAACTTCCATGAGCATAAAGCAAACTACACCCACGGCTGCAAAAAGTATTTACTCGCGTGATTAGCTATGACGTGACGCTAGGGGCTTTGGAACTGAAAGATTCGCGTTTCTCAGCAATTAACCCGAAATAAAAAAAAGTAGCACAATGAAAGGTCATAAATTTTCGTTCTGAGTAAGTTCGTACCTAAATCAACGGTTATATTAGTAATCTCCAAATCAGAGCGTGACAGACATACAGACAGACAGACAGACAGACAGACAAACAGACAGACAGACAGACAAACGAACAGACAGGACGACTACTTTAACACTCTCGTGCATGCGTGCTGAGGTTAATTGGCGAGCGAGCGAAGCGAGCGAGCAACTCTAAGATGTAGTCTATGGAAATCCTGAATACGTGGTACGTCGTCGTTTAAACGCTCGCGCACATACGTGGTCGTTTAAACGCTCGCGCACATACGTGGTCGTTTAAACGCGCGCGCATACGTGGTCGTTTAAACTGAATACGTGGTCGTTTAAACGCGAGCGCATTCCATTTGCGCATCCTGAATACGTGGTCTTTTAAACGCGAGCGCATTCCATTTGCGCATATTCAAATCAAACGACCCCAATGCAATTGAAAGTGTCAACATTTCCCCAGAACTTCGCTCGCTCGCCCAACCAATGCTACACGAGCATTTTCTAGTACCATCCTAATTGGCGAGCGAGCGAAGCGAGCGAGCAACTCTAAGATGTAGTCTATGGAAATCCTGAATACGTGGTACGTCGTCGTTTTGAATACGTCGTCGTTTCCTGAATATGTGGTACGTCGTCGTTTTGAATACGTCGTCGTTTAAACGCGCGCGCGCATTCCAGAACTTCGCTGGCTCGCCCAACCAATGCTACACGAGCATTTTCTAGTATTTTATAGGCACGGCCTAAATTGAAATGTAAATCTTGTCCTGTTTTTTTTTTAAAGTAACTTAAGCATATGAACAAGTCCGAAACCCCTAAATATTTTAAACGTTTTAAACAACCAAAAAACAACAACAACTACATAATAATACGCTTGTTTTTCAGTAGCAACGACGGCGGTTTTCATGAATTAGTCACGATCAATCTGGTGTAATCGGTGAGGAAAGGATGGCAGGCGAAAATTTCAAAATGGAGGGGGTGGGGGGCAAAAGTTCACAAATGTCATTAGTCATGGAAGAAGAACAAAGACTGAGAAGCAGGGAAGAAGACAAAAAGGAGAAGGAAATTCCATGAAAGATAGGAATAAGAAAACCTGAAATGGTTCAGGAAGAAAGAGCAGGAGAAAGGAAACTGATGTAATTTCCTGTAGTAGAAGAATATAGCAAACCATAGAATACCTTATTGCTACTATATTCTTAATTTGCAAAGTTAGTAAATCAAATGCCATTGTGTGGCTGGACTTGCTAGGTATTACAAATAAGGACCAGGTTTTCTTGTTTAGATTTAATATGTTCGGGCCCAAGCCCTGAAGGAGAAGACTGAAGAAGAAGCTCGGAGACAAGCGCAAGTCCCAAAGAGGAAGAGGTCGTCGTTGGTCAGGTAAAGATCGTCACCCGGGAACCTCAGAACTCAGCCCACATCAAACCATTGCAGTTTTGTGTCATTGACCTCAATATATTCCATGTCCAAATATAGGTACAAAATGTTGCTCTGTTTGACCTAACTATTGTCTACTGGGTAATAGAGTGCACGCTTTTGGGTGCCCCAGACAAGACTGCAATTGCGCAAGTGACAGCGGTTGCGTCTGAGGCGATTCCTTGCGCCAGCGGTTGCAGAGCACAATCCTGGTCCTTCGAACTGAAGCTTAGACCAGATAGCTGTTCACCTGTGAGCGGAGTTACGCCCGCTTCCACATCTGGTCCTTCGAGCCGGATACACAGCAAGCCAGCTATTGGCAGGAATCTTCATGGAGTCATTCGACTCCCTTATGGCAGCCGAATGGACCAAGTGTGCCTCGGAGTATCCTGATCTCCCCGGCATTGAAGGCATCGTCGAATTCTTCCGAAAGCGACAGAGGAGCATGAAAGTGACCTCTGTCAGCTTGACTCCCGTGAAGTCTACCTACGCCAAGCCTGCCATGCCATCTAGATCAGTCCATCAAGTATCGTCCCAAAGGTTTAACTGCCTGGCCTGTGATCATCCTGGACATGCCATCTCCAGATGTTCTAAGTTCCACTCTCTCCATGTCAACAAGCGTCAGAAGATTGTATGAGACTCCAGGCTATGCTTTAACTGCCTTGGACATGACCATGCTGTTCGAGACTGCCCATCGAGTCATTCTTGTCGTCATTACGGGGGCAAACATCATACCTATCTGCACAAGTCCAATGAGTCGTCTACACCACCACCCAAGTCAGAGTCGGCCGAAGCAAAGTCCCTTCCTGTACAAACGTCAAGCACCTCAGTCCTAGCCACGGTCCTGTTTCTTGCACGTCACAAGAACAGAAGTCAGAAAGGCAGAGCCCTTATAGACACAGGATCAGACGTGTCCCTGGTCACTGAGGAGCTAGTCGCTGCCCTCAAGCTGCCTAGAGAGAGCAACAGAATGATCATCAATGGTTTTGTCAAGGTCGATGCCAAGGAGAAATCGATTGTGTGGAGTCTTGAAGGAGTCATCTACTACCACAAAGTTGCGGGCCATCTTCGACGCCTCGGCCAAGTCATCCACAGGCATGTCACTCAACAATCAGCTGTTAGCCGGTCCTAATCTCTACCCACTCCTGACATCTGTCTTGACGTCATTTCGGCTGCACAAAGTTGCTATCACCGCCGACATAGGGAAGATGTTCCGGGAGGTGAGTCTAGACCTAGTCGAGAGAGACCTGCATCGGTTCCTCATGAGGAATGATGAGGGAGTCATCATGGACCATAGGATGAGATGCCTCACCTTTGGAGTCAAGTCCTCCCCCTTCCTGGCCACCATGGTGTTGCTGCAACATGCAGAGAATCACAGTGTCTCTCATCCCGTGGCGTCGCGCATCATCCAGTCAGCCTTCTATGTGGATGACTGCCTCACCGGAGCCCCCACCATTGAAGCAGCAGCCCATGTTTGAAAGGAACTTTGTGACCTTCTCGACCTCTGTAAGATGAGGCTGAGGAAGTGGAGGAGCAACTCATCAGAAGTCCTTCAGTCGATTCCAGAAGATCTGCGCAAGTCTGCTGACCTTCACATCCAGGACCCATTGGATTCCTCTAAGACTCTTGGAATTCACTGGCATGTGTCTACTGACCAGTTCCATATCGTCGTGCCTACAGTCAAAGTGAACACATCTGCCACAAAGAGGAACCTGGCCTCCGTCGCTGCTAAAATCTTCGACGTGCTAGGACTTTTCTCACCAGTCATAGTCAGAATCAAGGTCCTTCTACAGAGAATGTGGAAGCTTGGTCTCGACTGAGATGAGTATGCTCCGAAGGAGATCTCAGTCCCGTGGAAGGAGTGGTTGGCCCACATTCCAGCTCTGTCGACATACCCGATCAACCGTCGTCTTGTGCCTAACAACAAAGAGATCCAGTCTCAACAGGTCCACGCCTTTGCCGATGCCTCCACTATGGCCTACGGAGTTGTGATCTACCTCCGAACACTCTACGTGGACTCATCTGTATCCATCTCTCTCGTAACTTCCAAAGCCAGAGTAGCCCCGTTGAAGCCATTGACAGTGCCTTGATTGGAGCTGATGGCTGCAGACCTGTTGTCCCGTCTAGTCCAAACAGTTCTGTCTGACTTAGGGTTGTCCATTGATGTCTTATATGCCTGGACTGACTCTTCTATCGTCCTGACCTGGATTCGAGGATCTGCCTCATCCCTCAAGACGTTCGTTGCAAACAGAGTCAGAACCATCCAAGATCTTGTACCTAGAGCCAAGTGGAAACATGTCCGTTCTGCAGAGAACCCGGCAGACCTGGCAAGTCGAGGACTCAAACCCCAGTCACTCATCGAGAACAAGCTCTGGTGGAGTGGTCCAGTCTGGTTGAGAAGATCCCCTGACACTTGGCCATCGCCACTTCCACTGCCCTCATTCTCCACATCTGCCCTGGAGAAGAAAGCCACAGCTTGTCGAATCTCTGCTGCGCCCCCTGAGACTTACAACCTCTGGGAACGCTATTCATCCTTTAATCGTCTACTCAGAGTCACTGCTTGGATGAAACGTTTTGCCAACAATGCCAGACAGCATGCTGACTCACGAGTCACCGCCAAACCAATCACTGCCAAGGAACTCGAGAATGCCAAAGTCACCCTACTTCTAGTCTCACAGAAGGAAGCCTATCAAGAGATCTTTGAGAGCGCCAAGGAAAACAAGCCCACAGTCGTCCCTTCATCCTTGCGTCACTTCGATGTCTCGATCGAGGAAGATGGTCTGATTCATGTCGCAGGACGAGTCAGAGATCTGCAGTCGCCCAGACAAGCACATTCCGTCATTCTCCTGAGTCTGAAGTCCGTCTTGTGCAAGCTTCTGCTGGTCACCCTTCATGACACTCTATCACATCCAGGAGTAGCCACTCTCATATCCATTGTTGCTGAAGGCTATCATGTTCCAGGAATTCGTAATTTCCTTAAGCACCTCGGAAGATCGTGTATTAACTGCTGTCGTCTCCATGCCCAGTCGTCAGCTCAGAAGATGGGACTCCTGCCCCTCTCACGTACTACCCCGGCACCACCATTCCACATCAGTGGCATCAACTTCACTGGGCCATTCCTCATCCATCGTGGAAACCCCAGGAAGCCAACCAGGGTGAAGGTATACGCCGCAGTGTTGGTGTGCTTCGTCACTAAGGCCGTGCACTTTGACCTGTGCTCGGATCTCTCCTCTGATGCCTTTATCGCTGCCCTGCAGAGGTTTTGTGGGCGAAGAGGTACCCCTCGCACCATCCACTCCGATAATGGTTCCAACTTCATCGGGACCAAGAAGGAGTTAGACGAAGTTCGAGCTGTTCTCACTGACGTCCACACCACACAAGCCCTATCTCATCTGTCTACCACCACCGGTCTAGAATGGAAATTTTCGCCACCCAGAGCTCCACACTTTGGTGGACTCTGGGAGTCGGCAGTCAAGTCAATGAAGACCACTCTGAGGAAGCTGTTGTCATCTCGCCCTCTGTCATTCGAAGAACTTTATACTCTTCTAGTGGAAGCAGAATCCATCCTCAACTCCCGACCCTTATCCCCAGTCACATCCACTGATCCGGACCAAGCCAAGAGTTAGTCATCACGGCCGGACACTTTCTTATTGGTCGTCCCCTGAAGTCTCCACCACCTACTCATGTCGACACTAGCACTTCTGTACATGTCCTGAAGCATTGGAACCTCATCCAAAGACTGAGACATGACCTCTGGACCACTTGGAAGTCCCGTTACGTGCAGTCCTTGGGGTCCAGAGCGAAATGGTACTTGGCACGTCGGAACTATCAGCCTGGTGACATAGTCATAGTTGCCAACTTTTAGATACAAAATGTAGGGACAACTCGGCGAGCTTGCGCGCCTGAACATTTTTGCCACGACCACGCCCCTTTTAAAATTAAACCGCGCCCCTTTTGCCACGTCCAAATGCACATCGAAAAGATTCAGTGCCAGTGGTATTATGGTGATTGATCGTGAACTGATGATTTGTTTTGTGAACTGACGATTTGTTATGTGAACTTGTTTTTAGTCTTTGTGAAGTGATTGGCGAGTTGCTTTCTTGCGTTATGACTAAAAATAACTGTACTTTGACCCTACTCGGGCCATAGCTAGCTAAACTAAGTCTCGAGCTGTACTGTTACAGTTTAGCCTTCATTTCCTGGCCTCGGACCCTCTCTGGTCGGTGATGTCGGGACAGGAGCGGGACTGGAGCTAGAATGTCGAGATTGCCCGCCAGAATCGGGATGGTTGGCAACTATGCATAGTTCTGGTGAAGGATGATACTCTTGTCGATCGAGATTGGCCAATAGCTCTCATAGAGGAGATATACACAGGAGATGATGGAATTGTCAGAGTTGCTGACATACGTTGCCACGGAAAGACCTACCGTCGGGCAGTCAACCATTTCGTATTGCTGGTCGAGAACGAGATGGAGTCACCTTCTTTGTCGCCCCCAGAGGATGTTCGGGCCCAAGCCCTGAAGGAGAAGACTGAAGAAGAAGCCCCGGAGACAAGCGCAAGTCCCAAAGAGGAAGAGGTCATCGTTGGTCAGGTAAAGATTGTCACCCAGGAAACTCAGAACTCAGCCCACATCAAACCATTGCAGTTTTGTGTCATTGACCTCATTATATTCCATGTCCAAATATATGTACAAAATATTGCTCTGTTTGACCTAACTATTGTCTACTGGGTAATAGAGTGCACGCTTTTGGGCGCTCCAGACAAGACTGCAATTGCGCAAGTGACAGCGGTTGCGTCTGAGGCGATTCCTTGCGCCAGCGGTTGCAGAGCTCAATCCTGGTCCTTCGAACTGAAGCTTAGACCAGATAGCTGTCCACCTGTGAGCGGAGTTACGCCCGCTTCCACATAATAAGTACCCAGACCAAATCCGCTGTGACACCCATTGTTTTGAGAAATTATTATTAGTTCCTGCAGGAAGCCTTACGTCAAGATAGAGCAGCATATTAGGTAAAGGGTCTTTAATTGTCTACAGCACAATGCTTAGCTTGCTGCTGCATAGGTGTAGTTGTTGCCACACACGAAGGAATATCGTATACACTGTGGTGGAAACCACCACATTAGTTGAATAGAGACATGTAGAACATGTACCGGTACATTGTCTATTCACTGAACAAAAGCATTACTTTCTAATTAATGAACGATCAAGTTACATTTTCCCAACTCTCATGTATTCACACACATCACTTACCTGTATATATATATCACTGTTTTCTTTAGTTCTTGAGTTCTGTCCTTGTGCTTAAAACTTGAAATTACTCTTGGAGCTAAAGTCTGACATCTAGCTACCGGGATATCTCTGAGTCGAATACTAAGCCCCGGGAAGAGGAAATCAAAAGCCTAGCCCTTAGCATAGACCTGCAAGAGCTAATCTGGACTTAACTCTGGTGGTAGCCTACTGAGTAGTCCCTAGCGCTCCCACAACATCTGGTGGCAGCGGTACTTCAGTATAGAGTTCTATCATTCTGCTGGAGTTAGAGACGAATCCTACGCCTACTCACTTACTTTAAGTGCCAAGAAGCTGAGCTTTAGTGCCTACATTTGATTTACTCCCATTTATTTCCATTCAGCCTTCATTGCTGTGTTTCTTGCTCAGAAGCTTCAGCATTTTCAAAGAGTACTCAATCTTAATATTTACTATCCATTCTTTTGTTTCTTCATTCCTTATAGACGACATCCCACTCCTGTTGGTCGAGAGTGTCTGCTGGAGTTCCGAGGATAGGTGGAGTCTATGGGCGGTGCACACCGGACAGGACATTTCTGAACGTCATTTATTGTATAGTTGATTGTTCTCGTTTGTGTACTTTGTTGTTGTTGTGTATTTTAATTGTATCATCTGTCATCTTTTGTAGTGCGAACGCTGTGTGTAACCTTACGCTGTTGTTACCTATTATTAACTGAATCTGTGTTCTTTAATTTTTGTATAATTCATTTTGTTTGAGATGAGTGATCTTGAAGACAACGCTGCGCACACGATGTGTACTCGCTCCAAGACGCGCACCACGGAGGAATCAGTGGCCAAATTAGGGAGCCCGAAGTCAGATGACGAGGGAGAATCCTTCTTGGACGGCAAATCCACTTCCATGAAGTCTGCTTCTCGTACGCTGGAGGATGGTCTGGCAACGTCTGGGCGTTCTCCTGGCGAAGAGATATATATTGGCTCGACCCACTCGGCGGACGAGGAAAGTTGTGATAGTGAGGATGAAGTTCCATCTGGGGCATCCCTGAAAGAGTTGATGGCTATTCTGGTCAGAGAGACTATTGCCGAAAAAAGGTCCAAGTCGAAAAGACAGAAGGCGGCTGAGAAGAAGGAGTCTACAGCAAGAGCAGTGAGGAGGGAAGAGAAGCTTGAGCATGTTGCTAGATCCTTGGTTCCAATGCATCCTGGAGAGGACATCTTCTCATTGCTCATGAGGTTTGAGTTTGTTTTAGTGTCCAGAGAGGTAGATAAATATAATTGGGTTAGGTTGTTGGAAAGTGTGTTAAAAGGGAGATTTGCTGACGTTTATTATTCTAATTTAGATTCTTGTGCTGGTGATTGGTCCTTGATGAAAATTTGTCCGTTAAATGCTGGTGGTTATAATATTCATGACTGTTTGGATGTGTTTCTTTCGAAGTATAGACCTGGTGCTTCCTTAAGTGCATCCCAATGGGCCAATATTATGTCACATAGGTTTTATGTTGTAAGCAAGTCGTTGCCATTTCTGAAATCATTTTCAGATGATGTCCATAAAGCTTTTGCTAGTGCTTATGCCAATGCTGGTGTCCTAGCATCCTTGTCAAGAGATGGTAGAGCATTTGTTTATAAGTCGGAGCTGAGGTCAGTGCAGGATGTTCTTGCCAGCTGCTTGCAATACTCTGCTAAACCGGAGAATTATGAGAAGCCTCTCAGATCACCATCGTCGCGTTGGGAATTGAGCAGAAGGTATACTGACCACAATGATAAGCCGCATTGGTCGAAGCCTGCAGCTAAATCTGATAACTTTGAGTTTCCTACGGTTACTTGCTTCAAATGCCGACAGGAAGGTCATTATGCTGACCGATGCCTCAAGAGACGACATAACGACAAGTCTTTGCCGACTGCCGATAATCTAGCAACAGCTATTCCTATTTCCAAGCCTGAAATAGAGCGGGGAAAATCTGTCAATCTTGTCGATAGTTCTAAACTTACCGAGTGTGAGATCAAGTGTGAGAATGTGCCAGATTGTTTAAATATGTTTAAAGGCCAACCCAAGGAACTTGACTTTACTCTAAGTGGTAGTGTAAATGGGAAAGATGCCAAGTTACAACTTGACTCTGGGGCAGATGTTTCAGTTGTGTCACCTGATTTCGTGTCTGAGGCTGACAAGATAGCCACCCATCGTAAATTGAGGGGTTTGGATAATGTTAACTCTGTAGTACCGACATATATGCTGTCTTTATGTGCTCCTGGAGTTAAAGGTCGTTGTTTATTCTCAGTACATCCTAAATTACCCTCTGGGTGTGTATTGTTGGGATGTGATTTGGGGGGTGTGTTTGTTAAGCTTTTAAACAAGGCTAAGACGGACCCTAAGTCAGTAATGGTGATAACCAGAGCCCATGTAAAAATGTCTGAGGAAGCAGAAAAGCTAGATTCCATTAAACATGCAGTAGAAGGTGCTGTCCCCGTGTCTCTCGATTCTATTGAAGAGAATATTCAAGACTGTTCAGATGGAGTGTCTGTTGATGTATCTACATAACTTACTTCCTAATCGGAATAGTGCTGACGAGGTTGAAGTGGTGACTGGCTTGAGTGATAACTCTGTATCAAATGATGTCTCTGTCAATGATGTTAGTCCTAGTGACATTTCTGTACCTGCTGAAAATTCTGTACCAGTCACCTCGATCAGTTCCTGTAAATTCCTTGAAAGTGTGCATTCCTAATATTAAGTTCAATGGTGTTTCTAAAGATGAGTTTGTTAAGATGCAAAAAGATGACATTTCTTTGAGTGACATGTGGAAATGGGCAAGTATGCGAGAAAAAAGATGTTTTGTTGTAGAAGATGTTTTGATGTGTTTGACCTGCACACATGGTAGAACTTCTCATGCTGTACTGGTTCCTGAGCCTCTCAGGAAAGCAGTTCTTGTGTTAGCACATGAGGGTTCTGGCCACTTTGGCATTGGTGCAACAAGAGCATTAATAAACTCCAATTTTACTTGGCCAGGGTTGAATAAAGACGTGAAGTCGCATGTTAGATCCTGTGCAAAATGTCAATGTTTCAACAAGTCAGGTCCACCCAAAGCCCCACTTTGTCCACCAGAGGCCATTGTTAATCGTTTTGATAAGATCGCTGTTGATATTGTTGGTCCTCTTACCAAATCAAGAAGTGGTTTTAGGTTTCTCCTTACAGCGATGGACCTGGCCACAGGGTTTCCATTTGCTTACTCAATGCGTGGCTATACGGCGGAAGAAACAGCTAGAAACTTGCTATCTATCTTTTCGGTCATTGGTTCCCCTGCTGTACTCTCTGACCAAGGAAGTAATTTTATGTCTAAGGTTTTAGAGTCTGTGTATAGTAAATTTGCTGTTGCTAGAGTTAGAACCAGTCCGTATCATCCAGAGTCCAATGGAAAACTTGAAAGGTTTCATGTCTCACTCAAAGCAGTGTTAAGAAAATGTATTACCGAGAAGAAAGATTGGCCCTTAGTTCTTGATCTTGTATTGTATTTCTTGCGTAACCTGCCTCACTCGAGGCATGGTCACACACCCTATGAGTTGACTTTCTTGAAACCCACACCCCACATTTTATCAACTCTGAAGTCAAATTGGTCTATATCAGATGGTTGTTCTCTTAACGTTCCTAGTTTTATTTCTGATTTGGATTCCCACATGTCTTTGGTTTTACAATCTCTCAAAGATAGGCTTAAAGATGATATAGTTGCTAAGCGCGCTGTGAAAGATAGTCGCTCTTTACGTGCCCTGCATGTCGGTCAGTGTGTGATGATGAGAGTGCCAGGCTTGAATGCCTGCCTTGAGGCATCATGGGAAGGCCCATTTGTAGTTTTGGAAAAGATATCTGATGTGAATTATAAGATTGCTCACACAGGTAGGAAGTCAAAGAGCAAGATTGTCCATATTAATATGCTGAAGGTGGTAAATAATGATTTTAACGTATTGTCTGTGGTTGCTGTTTGTGATGATGAGGACGAGTGTGGTTTCGACAATGTTATTGGTCAGTGTGTTCCTGTTCTATCTGAGGAGTGTCAAAGTTCTCTTAAAGTAGTGCTAGCTAAGCATGGGGGTGTGTTCACTAACAAACCCGGCAAAACTGATTCAGTGGCTCATGGCATACAGGTTACTTGTGATATGACAGTGTGGTCACCATCTTATATCATCCCTGCTCATTTAGAGGACGGCTTTAGAAAGAGTTTGGATGAGTTACTTGACCTGGATATCATTGAGCCATCTATGTCTAAATGGTCGAGCCCACCTATTCCAATTTTGAAGAAGGATGGTGATGTAAGGATTGTTGTTGACTACCGCAAACTTAATCAAGTGACAGTGCCAGAACCTTTCCATATGCCCACTGTGGACGAGATCATTTCGCGGTTGGGTAATGCTTTATTTTTTTCAAAATTAGATTTATTGAAAGGTTTTCATCAGGTCCCTATGGAGCTTACGTCTAGACAGTTTACGTCATTTTCGTGCAAATTTGGCAAATTCCAATATAAAATGATGCCGTTTGGGTTAAGAAATGCCCCGGCTACTTTTCAGTTGCTTATGCAAAGGGTTTTAAGAGGTTTAGAAGATTTTTCAGCTCCATATATAGATGATGTCATAATTTATTCTGTTACTTGGAGTGATCACTTGACACACATTGACTCTGTGCTGTCATGGCTATCTTGTCATGGTCTGTCTGTGAAGTCATCAAAATGTTGTTGGGGTTTCCATGAGTTTGAGTTCTTGGGTTTTGTTGTTGGTAAAGGCAGTCTTGGTGTGCCGGACTCGTGTTCAGCAGTTGAGGAAGTATGTCAAACCTCGAACGGTATCTCAACTTCGCTCATTCCTTGGACTAGCAAACTTCTATTCTCGATTCATACCTCGATTCGCAGATCACAGCTCCACACTGACAAGTCATACGACTAAACAATCACCTAAACTTGTGCCTTGGACGACAGACATGACAGAGTCATTTAATTTCATTGTGTCTGCAATTTGTAATGCATCAGTTTTAACAGTGCCTATTTTGTCTGATTCCTTCTGTGTGTATTGTGATGCCTCTGCGTGTGGAGTGGGTGGTGTGTTATGTGTCTGCAGGAATAATGAATGGGTGCCGACTGCATTTTACTCCAGACAGCTGAAGTCCAGGGAAACACGGTATTCTGCGACTGAAATTGAGGCTCTAGCCATGTTGACCGCTATAGAACATTTTTCCTACTATCTACTGGGTACTGACTTCGTGGTCTACACTGATCATAAGGCTCTACTCCATCTGTTTCAATCATCGATCCTGAACAATCGCTTATGGAGATGGAGGATGAGACTGTCAAACTTCAACTTCTCTATTGTCCATGTCAAGGGAAGCCATAACGTCATAGCGGATGCTTTATCTCGTCAAGGCTGGCTTGATGCCGATGATTCTCCTACCTCTCCATCCATACAACCTTCATCTCTAGGAGGGGGAGATGTGGTGGAAACCACCACATTAGTTGAATAGAGACATGTAGAACATGTACCGGTACATTGTCTATTCACTGAACAAAAGCATTACTTTCTAATTAATGAAAGATCAAGTTACATTTTCCCAACTCTCATGTATTCACACACATCACTTACCTGTATATATATATCACTGTTTTCTTTAGTTCTTGAGTTCTGTCCTTGTGCTTAAAACTTGAAATTACTCTTGGAGCTAAAGTCTGACATCTAGCTACCGGGATATCTCTGAGTCGAATACTTAGCCCCGGGAAGAGGAAATCAAAAGCCTAGCCCTTAGCATAGACCTGCAAGAGCTAATCTGGACTTAACTCTGGTGGTAGCCTACTGAGTAGTCCCTAGCGCTCCCACAACATACACCATGAGCATGAAAAGAAAACTACAATAATAAATTAAGCACCAAAGGAAGTGGTCAAGATTTTTAATTCAAAATTAGTAAAGCAATTTGATTAAGTAATGTGCTGATTATTATATAATATATATATATATATATATATATATATACATATATATATAAATGAATAAATAAATATGCATGTCATATATAATACTTATAGCACAAGTCAGAGTACAATATGGGAAAATATTTTACGAGCACGCAAAATATTTTCACGAGCCAAAGGCGAGTGAAAATGTGGCGTGAGAGTAAAATATCATTCCCATATTGTACGACGAGTGTGATAAGTGATTTATTGCTTCTTTGAAATTTTTCTCAACCGGTTACAATACAATTTTCATTGATTTTAATCGCTACGCGCGCGCTACAAGTAGCGTACAATATAAACCGTACAATATGGGAGAATACAGAACGCTCGCGTGATGCGGAAATATTCAAGTAAAAATATCAAAGCTGCAATATATATATATATATATATATATATAAGTTTATTCTGGGTTAACTAGGCTTCAAAATAACATTCACAGTTATTTCTGTGGCTATTAAAGTAAATTATTAAAAATTATTAATAGCTACATCAATTGAATAAAGTGAAGTTTTGATGTTTTATTTATTAGCCCAACTCCTCTCTACCAGCACCCTTTTAGTACAATTGTTGCTAATTGGAACCTATTTTGCTGCCAATTAGCACCAATTTCAATCAGACTCTTGCCATGCCCCTATCATTTATTTCACACTGGAATATATCACTAGAAAATGCTTGTGCCAGACTGTACTGCTAGTTTGATGTAGGAGTAAAAATGACCATTACACCTTTAATTTTGCCAGACGCTACGCGGGGGAAGGGTCTGGTACATTGCGCATACCTATCTCGTATTTGCCACATTCATTTCCGCTCGTGATGAATACGTTTATGCCAACCCGCAGGACTGCGCGCAGACTATACGATCAGATTGATTCAAGCAGTGATCTATGGAAGCGTTGACTCCTTTGCAGAGCAGGATTGATGATTCTCCGCGCTCGTTAATTGAAAATACTGGAACTGTGAACGCTTTACCTAACTTACGTAATTAGAGGCGCGGGCGAAAACCGAAGTCTCACGTACCCCATAAACAGATAAATAAATAAACTAGTGGTGTGCTTGAGCACAAATGGCGAGCGAGCCTAAAGACTATACTATTTTTATATGAATGATTTTGACTTCTAACACTGAAGCTACTGAAAATAAGGTCCAGTTTTTAAATTTAGCATACAGGGTAAAGGGATTTCAGTGCCATAGTAACAACTCTCTGCAACTGCTTGGAAGGAAAACAACAACAAAACAATACACGTTATTTAAAAGTTTTCTTTGTGATATTCTTTAGCTAAGTAGTGCATAGGTGCCAACTGTCCTCGAATGTTGAGGACAGTCCTCGATTTAAGAGCTTTGTCCTTGAGTCCTTGATGACCTATCACTTTCCTTTTGTTTGTCCTCGATGATCTGGTCCAGGTTTCATGCAACTCTGCTAACAAATGCTGCATCCAGTTAATCACAACTAACAAGCCAGCTGAGTTAGCACTGCAGTCAGCTGTGCTAGCTCAGCTGGCTTGTGGCTAACAACTGGATGTACTGTTATAACTCTATTTTCACTGAAGAGCTGCTTGCTCAGTGTAAAAAAGCAACATACTTAGCCGTTAAAGGTCCAGGACCATAGGAACACAATCAACAGCCAGATGATAGCTAGTTAACTTATCTTTTGCATTAACTAATTTTTTTTTGCAATGACATCACAATTAATTATGTAATGTGGGTGTGGTTTGTAGGTGTGGCCATCGGTGTGGCTTATGTCCTTGAAGCTAGTTTGAAAAAGTTGGCACCTATGGTAGTGGTTGTAACACACAATGCTTTGACACAACTGGACATGCACCTACACAGACTTACCTTCACAGTAGTCTAGTGGACAATGTATTTTGAAGTAATTACTGTTGCGCACGGCTTATAGCCATGACAAAGAGCGCATTGACTTACCACCGCCACTAAGGATTCTCAGAGCTCGTTAACTGAAAAATACTGGAACTGTGAACGCTTTACCTAACTTACGTAATTAAAAGCGCGGGTGAAAACAGAGGTCTCACGTACCCCATAAACAGATAAATAAATAAACTAGTGGTGTGCTTGAGCACAAATGGCGAGCGAGCCTGATAGTTAGGTAACATAAAATTAAGTATTGTTACTATGTTTTAGCTTAGTTCATGCAAACACTATAATAGCAGTTATGACCTTTTATTTCAGCAAACAAATACAAAATCACTCTCTTACCTGATTAATGGTAAATTTTGTAGTATCAAACATCTGCCATTCTGATAATCTCAATCACCAGTAACTCTTGAACAAGCTCTCAGCTACGATATAAAAAATAAACCAGTGTTATTATATGTAATTTTAGCCAACAAATATGGAATTACTACTTACCTCATTCTTGAGTATTGATAACTTCTGTAGTATCAAATTTAAGTTACTTTGACAATCTGAATTACCTTGAATTCTTGACAACAAGCTCTCACCTACAAAAACAAAAGACAATCAATTTTAGCACACAAATACAAAATTACTTTATTACCTCATTTTCTTGAGCAGTGGTAACTTTTGTAGTACCAAATTTGAGTCATTCTGACTATTTGAATTTACCAGTCACTGTTGACAACAAGCTTTTAGCTATAAAAAAGAAAGGCCAGAGTTATTTTTGCATATTAAGCTAACAATATGGAATTATGTACTTACCTCAGCATCCCTCGAGTAGTAGTAGCTTCCTTAGCATTAATACTTTATGTGCTTACATACGCTTTTCAGAAGTAGTGATAGCTCTCTTAGTACTGACTACAGGTGGCTCTTGACAACTAACAAGCCGCACTTAGCCGGAAAAAAGGCGAAGTTTTGAATTTAAATCTGGTAAAGGGTCTTCAATGCCATAGTAACCGGTCGAATCAACTTTTTGTTTTTTGAAAAGTAAGCGTTTTCGCAGGAATTTTCTCACACTTTGGAGCTTAAGTATAAAGTAAGGCTTACTTAATGCTGTAGTTTCAGAATAAACTGGGGTCAAGCCTAAAAAGCCGTGTTTTTTTTAAGAAAAAAGTTCCACGCGCGCGCGTTTAAAGGGCATACGTACAATCCATACATACATACATATATACATATATACATATAACATATACCCGATTTTGCATTATCCACCCCTAATACTGTCTCGCTCGCTTCGCTCACTCGCCAATAAATATAGCGAAATCTCGATTGAGTTACCCCTGATAGTGTCTCGCTCGCTTCGCTCGCTCGCCAACTAGTGGTGTGCTTGAGCACAAATGGCGAGCGAGCCTAAAGACTATACTATTTTTATTGACTTCTAACACTGAAGCTACTGAAAATAAGGTCCAGTTTTTAAATTTAGCATACAGGGTAAAGGGATTTCAGTGCCATAGTAACAACTCTCTGCAACTGCTTGAATTGAAGGAAAAAAAACAACAACAAAACAATACACGTTATTTAAAAGTTTTCTTTGTGATATTCTTTAGCTAAGTAGTGGTTGTAACACACAATGCTTTGACACAGCTGGACATGCACCTACACAGACTTACCTTCGCGGTAGTCTAGTGGACAATGTATTTTCAGGTAAATACTGTGCGCACGGCTTATAACCATGACAAAGAGCGCATTGACTTACCACCGCCACTAACTCGAATAGAAATGGAAGTCCCTTAAGTTGTCCAGTTTGAACTGCACTACGGCAAAAGAATTCAAAACGGTAAACAATTCAATTTCTAGGGTGATACGGGTACTGATCGATAAACCAGAGGATTCTGTTTAGTGCAATTTGGGACGGGGTCGACAACCGAACTAACACAAAAATGCGAGGGTCAAAGTACAAAAATGCCTTACGTACGTCCATACATATATACAAATAAATAAATAAATAAATAAACTGACATCCCCGATTTTCGATTGTGTTACCCCTGTAAATGTCTCGCTCGCTACGCTCGCTCGCCAATTATTCTCCTAAATGCCCGTACTATTCTAGAACTAGTGGTGTGCTTGAGCACAAATGGCGAGCGAGCCTTAAACTACACTATTGTTAAATTTGATTTTAACAACTAACACTCTAGCTATTAAAATAAAGTCGAGTTTATAAATTATGTATGAGGTAAAGGGGTTTCAATAGTAACCGCCCGCAACAGTTTGAATTGAAAAAGAAGTAACAAAATCAAATCACGTTATTTAAAATTTTCTTTGTGATATTATTCTTAATAGTAGTTGTAACGCACAATACTTTCACACAACTGAACATACCTACGCAAGACTTACCTTCGTGGTTCAACTAGTGGACAATGCATTTTTAAGTAAATACTGTTGAGTAGGGCTTATAACTGTGACAAATAGCGCATTAACTTACCACCGCCACTAACTCGAATAGAAATGGAGCTCCCATAAGATTTTGATTTTTAACTGCACCCGCAAAACAATTCAAAGCCGTAAACAATTCAATTTCTAAGGTGATACGGGTAATGGTCGCTAAACCGGAGGATTCTGTTTAGTGAAGTTTGGGACCGGGTCGAATGCGGAGCATACACAATAATACGGAGGGTCAAAGTACAAAATTACATACGTACGTCCATATATATAAATAAACTAGTGGTGTGCTTGAGCACAAATGGCGAGCGAGCCTGATAGTTAGGTAACATAAAATGTTACTATTTTTTAGCTTACTTCATGCAAACACTATAATAGCAGTTATGACATTTGATTTCAGCAAACAAATACAAATCACTCTCTTACCTGATTAATGGTAACTTTTGTAGTATCAAACATCAACCATTCTGATAATCTCAATTACCAGTAACTCTTGAACAAGCTCTCAGCTACGACAAAAAATAAACCAGTGTTATTATTTGTAATTTTAGCCAACAAATATGGAATTACTACTTACATCATTCTTGAGTATTGATAGCTTCTGTAGTATCAAATTGAATTTACTTTGACCATCTGAATTACCTTGAATTCTTGACAACAAGCTCTCACCTACAAAAACAAAAGACAATCAATTTTAGCACACAAATACAAAATTACTTTATTACCTCATTTTCTTGAGCAGTGGTAACTTTTGTAGTACCAAATTTGAGCCAATCTGTTTGAATTTACCAGTCACTGTTGACTATAGCTCTTAGCTACAAAAAAGAAAGGCCAGAGTTAATTTTGCATATTTAGCTAACAATATGGAATTGCGTACTTATCTCAGCTTCCCTCAAGAAGTAGTAGCTTCCATAGCATTAATACTACGGCATTCTGAACTACCAACGGCTCTTGACAACTAGGCACTCCCGTATCCCCCCATAAAACGGCGAAGTTTTGAAATTAAGTCTGGAAAAGGGTCTTCAATGCCATAGTAACCTGTCGAATCAACTTTTTGTGTCTTGAAAGCATTTTAGCAGGAATTTTCTCATACTTTGGAGCTTAAGTATAAAGTAAGGCTTGCTAATGCTGTAGTTTCAGAATAAACTGGAGTCAAGCCTAAATAGCCGTGTTTTTAGGAGAAAAACTTTCCCCGCGCGCGCGTTTAAAGAGCATACGTACCATCCATACATACACACATACATATATACTAGTGGTGTGCTTGAGCACAAATGGCGAGCGAGCCTGATAGTTAGGTAACATAAAATGTTACTATTTTTAGCTTACTTCATGCAAACACTATAATAGCAGTTATGACATTTGATTTCAGCAAACAAATACAAAATCACTCTCTTGGTAACTTTTGTAGTATTAAACATCAACCATTCTGATAATCTCAATCACCAGTAACTCATGAACAAGCTCTCAGCTACGATAAAAAATAAACCAGTGTTATTATTTTGTAATTTTAGCCAACAAATATGGAATTACTACTTACCTCATTCTTGAGTATTGATAACTTCTGTAGTATCAAATTGAAGTTACTTTGACCATCTGAATTACCTTGAATTCTTGACAAGCTCTCACCTACAAAAACAAAAGACAATCAATTTTAGCACACACAAATACAAAATTACTTTCTTATCTCATTTTCTTGAGCAGTGGTAATTTTGTAGTACCAAATTTGAGTCATTCTGACTATTTGAATTTACCAGTCACTGTTGACAACAAGCTCTTAGCTATAAAAAAGAAAGGCCAGAGTTATTTTTGCTTATTTAGCTAACAAATATGAAATTACGTACTTACCTCAGCATCCCCGGAGTAGTAGTAGCTTCCTTAGCTTTAATACTTTATGTGCTTACATACGCTGTTCAGAAGTAGTGATAGCTCTCTTAGTACTGACTACAGGTGGCTCTTGACAACTAACAAGCCGCACTTAGCCGGAAAAAAGGCGAAGTTTTTTAATTTAATCTGGTAAAGGGTCTTCAATGTCATAGTAACCGGTCGAATCAACTTTTTGTTTCTTGAAAAGCAAGCATTTTCGAAGGAATTTTCTCACACTTTGGAGCTTAAGTATAAAGTAAGGCTTGCTTAATGCTGTAGTTTCAGAATAAACTGGGGTCAAGCCTAAAAAGCCGTGTTTTTTGAAGAAAAAAGTTTCCTGCGCGCGCGTTTAAAGGGCATACGTACAATCCATACATACTGTACATACTAGTGATGTGCTTGAGCACAAATGGCGAGCGAGCCTAAAGACTATACTATTTTTATTGACTTCTAACACTGAAGCTACTGAAAATAAGGTCAAGTTTTTAAATTTAGCATACAGGGTAAAGGGATTTCAGTGCCATAGTAACAACTCTCTGCAACTGCTTGAATTGAAGGAAAAAACAACAACAACAAAACAATACAGGTTATTTAAAAGTTTTTCTTTGTGATAATTCTTTAGCTAATAGTGGTTGTCACAACCCCCTTCAATGCTTTTGACACAAACACAGCTGACATGCACCTACACAGACTTACCTCGCAGTAGTTCTAGTGACAATGTTAATTTTTTCAGTAAATACTGTGCGCCACGGCTTATACCATGCAGAGTCGCATTGACTTAACCACCGACAGTAAACTCGATTAGAAGGAGTCCCCTTAAGAAGTTTGTCAAGTTTTAACTGTACCAAACCGGCAAAGAAATCAAAAAAAACGGTAAAACAATTTCCAATTTCTAGGGTATTACGGGTACTGATCGATAAAACCAGGGCTTCCTGTTTAGGTGCAATTTGGACGGTCGACAACCGAACTAACAAAAACACAAAAACGCGAGGTCAAAGTAAAAATGCCTTACGTAACGTCGTCCATTACATATATACAAATACATAAACTAGTGTGTGCTTGAGCACAAATGGCGAGCGAGCCTAAAGACTATACTCTTTTTATATGAAGATGTGACTTCTAACACTGAAGCTAACTTAAAATAAGGTCCAGTTTTTTAATTAGCAACAGGGAAAAGGATTTCAGTGCCATAGTAACAAACTCCTTTGCAACTTGCTTGGAAGAAAAACAACACAACAAAAACAATACACGTTATTTTAAAAAGTTTTCTTTGTGATATTCTTTCGCTAAGTAGTGGTTGTAACACGACAATGCGTGACACAACGTGGACATGCACCTACACACAGACTTAGCTCACAGTAGTCTATTGGACAATGTATTTCAAGTAAAAATACGTTGCAACACGCTTATAACCTACAAAGAGCGCATTGTTTGGCTTTCTTAACTACCCACCGACCACTAACTCGAATAGAAATGGAATCCCCTAAGTTGTCATTTCGAACTGGCAAACCCGCAAATAATTCAAAACGGTACCCAATTCAATTTCTGGGTGATATGGTACTGATCGATAAACCAGAGGATTCTGTTTAGTGCAATTTGGGACGGGGTCGACCACATAACTAACACAAAAACGCGAGGGTCAAAGTACAAAATGACATACGTACGTCCAAACATATATACAAATAAATAAATAAATAAATAAACTAGTGGTGTGCTTGAGCACAAATGGCGAGCGAGCCTTAAACTACACTATTGTTAAATGATTGATTTTAACAGCTAACACTCAAGCTACTAAAATAAAGTTGAGTTTTTTAAATTACGTATGCGGTAAAGGGGATTCAATGCCATAGTAACCGCTCCCCGCAACTGTTTGAATTGAAAAAGAAGCAACAAAATCAAGTCACGTTATTTAAAGTTTTCTTTGTGACATTCTTAATAGTAGTTGTAATGCACAATACTTGCAAGTTAATGCTGTTGAGTAGGGATAACTGTGACAAATAGCGACTAATTCGAATAGAAATGGAGCTCCCATAAGTTTTTGCGTTTTAACTGCACCCGCAAAACAATTCAAAGCCGTAAACAATTCAATTTCTAAGGTGATACGGGTAATGGTCGCTAAACCGGAAGGATTCTGTTTAGTGAAGTTTGGGACGGGGTCGAACGCGGAGCGAACACTGACCCTCCGTATTTTTGTGTTCGCTCCGCGTTCGACCCCGTCCCAAAATGACATACATACGTCCAAACATATATATAAATAAATAAACAAACATCCCCGATTTTCAATTGTGTTACCCCTGTAAGTGTCTCGCTCGCTACGCTCGCTCGCCAATAAACATCCCCGATTTTCGATTGTGTTACCCCTGTAAGTGTCTCGCTCGCTACGCTCGCTCGCCAATAAACTGACATCCCCGATTTTCGATTGTGTTACCCCTGTAAGTGTCTCGCTCGCTACGCTCGCTCGCCAATTATATACATATAACATATACCCGATTTTGCATTATCCACCCCTAATACTGTCTCGCTCGCTACGCTCGCCAACTAGTGGTGCGCTCGAATAGCGCAAATGCATGGCGAGCGAACAGACTCTTTTTACAGAAAAATAGGACAGAAATTACATCTAACTGTAGTGCACAGTGTAACCCTTTCCATCATCAGAGAATCTAAAGTCTCTGATCCCAGACTAAACTAACAGAATTACCTGAATAAACTTCGAAAGCAGTGGCAAAGAAGCGAAACTTGACAAAGACTTCACAATTGTTTCAAGAAGAGAGTAGCTATAAACTTTTTGGTTGAAACAAAGTTGCAGCAGGATTCTCCGGGCCAGTTAATTGAAAAATACTGGAATTGTGAACGCTTTACCTAACTTACGTAATTAGAAGCGCGGGCGAAATATTTTGACGTACGTATTATATCTGAAATCTCAATTGAACACGACTGAGAGTCAGCTTCGCTCGCTCGCTGAATAACATATACCCGATTTTGCATTATCCACCCCTAATACTGTCTCGCTCGCTCGCCAATAAACAAACATCCCTGATTTTTTCATTTTTACCCCTGTAAGTGTCTGGCTCGCTACGCTCGCTCGCCAATTATTCTGCCTGCATGAGGATTCACAAGCTTACCTGCACTTTAGTCCATTAATTGTTCTGCATAATAGCGTAAAGAGAACAAAAAGAAAGAAGTAGTAGATAATCTTATGGCACTCACACAACTTGTCAGGAAGTGTAAAAGTGTGCCGCAAAGGAGTACATTATCAATGTGTTGTCTGAAGTACATGATAATTAATTACCAAACCAGCTAGCAAGATGCTCGCTGAACCTACAAAATGGCCAAGTACTTAGCCATTACTTACCAAACCAAAAATGATAAACATGAGCTATAAGTTTGTTAATATAAGGTGACTGTTAGTGAAAATAACAAGTTGTAATAAATAGATACAGTGTTAATATAAAATAATGCTACAGTGAAACAATTAATACACAAAATAAAACAATGCACACAATGAGTTATATAACAAACATCAATTTCCCAGAGTTTTGTCTCAAATACAAGTGGAGGTTTTGGAGAAGACACAGACGGCTCGACTGCAACCCAGCACTGTATACAATATATACATGGTAGAAGTCGTTCTTTTGCTGAGCTAGCCGGATCTCATTCATAGAAATTTCAAACATGGACTTCTCTTTGGAAGCCGTACTTTTTACCTCAATGTAAACAGTCTTCGTAACTGGTCTGCTTTCCATTTCCATTGGCTCTTCATCAGTTGTTTCATCTTCCTGAGCTGCTTCTGCTGCTTCCGCTAGCACTTCTACTTCAATATCATACGGCTTACCCGACTCCTCCTCTCTGTTGACCCATTTGAGAGATTCTATTTTATGCCCACTAGGAAGTTCTTTCCGAGCTGAGAGTACACTGTACACGTATTCTTCACCCCATCTGCTAATCTTCAACAATGACGCTTCGTTTTTATCTTGCTCCATGATCTCAATGACAGGAGGAAAGTTGCTTTGCTGATCAACTTTATTGGCATAGTCTTGAATGTCAAGTAGGGTTACTCTGTTTAGGCCATCCATATCTTTTCTAGGAGATGCTGATGCTTGCCATGGGGGTGAGAGCTTGTTATCAGAGCTTGACAGCTCAGAGAAAAGTCTTTTCTGGGAAGATGGTTTTCCCCTGTCTTCAAAAGTGGCATTAGATGCTGGACCTCCTCTACCAGCACCATCTTTATTGCCACTAGAAAACTGGCTGTCAGAACGAGAAATATTACCATCGTGAGTTATTTCACTAATACCTTGAGAAGTGTTATTTCCTTGTGATGGGGTATAATGGACACCATTCTGCTGGGCTCTTCCTTGGTTTCTTTCCTCATTTCTGCCTTGATTTCTTTCTTCACCACTTTTGCCTTGATTTAAACTTAATCCCTTGTGATTATCTAACTTTCCTTGGTGACCACCTGCTTGAGCATCTTCAGATTCCTCTTCTTCCACATAGCCTTTCAATACTTCCTTCAACTCATCATTACCAATCACATCCTCTGGGTTCAGTTTTGAGCTTCCCACCATATTGGTGGTCCGAGATTGAAATTTATTACCTGCACTAGCAGCAGGATCAACAGCAGCCTTGGGGGGCCAGCATGTGAGGGCTTTGGGTTCCTCATCGGTACTGTCAGATACAAAGGTGGCCATAGCACTTGGTACTAGGGTTGGTAGCTCTTCAACAACCAATTCTTCTTCCACTGGCTTTTTCTTTGGTTTTAAAGCCTTAATAGGAAGTGGAATAGCCCATGCTTGCATACCTTCATCAAGCTCAGAAAGCTCTTCATCATCGGCAAACTCTTCAACTTCTTGTGACGAAGAAGGAAGACTTCGGAAAAGCTTGTCAAGAAAACCCAAAAACGCATCTTTTTCCTCAGCGTCTGCATAATTGGACATGAAGAGCTCAAAGACTGGGGAATGAAGATACGTTGGAGGTTTGTCTTTTTTCTTCTCAGCGATATAAATAAATGGCTTGTCACTATTGTAGTCCAAAGCACATGCTTCTTTCTTGGGTTTGTTAGACATTATAGGATCTCCATCATCAACTTCAATGTAGTAGAGAATGTTCAATTCTTTAGCTGCACAAACAGACAATTCCCTAAGACTACTCTCAATATGGTTCTCTTCCAACAACTGGTACTGCTTTGGACAGTCATGAATGAGAAATTTCTGGATCAATGGCACATAGAGACCAAGTCTCTCTTTGATGCTGTACACATCAAAAGACAACATCTCATAGTCAATTTTGAGCTTGACCTTCTGACTCAAGCTAGAAATTTGAACTGATTTTAGAAAAGATAGTTTCTTTTCCTTATCCAGCTGAGTTGTGTGCTTTGCAGCCTTCTTGTTGGAAAAGCGAGAGGGCCATTGAAGAAAATGAACTTCATTGTGATCCACAAAGAACTTTGCCATAGTGCCATCATCATTTTCCAGCAAGCAAGTTTCATCTGGACTTACCCACACTTGTTTGCTGGAAGGAAATACCTTAGAATTTTTCAGGTTTTCTCTCAAGTAAGTCTCTCTCAAGTGTTCCTCCCGACACGCGTCGACAAGATAGAACATGATGCTTGTAAAATTTCTCATCGTGTCTTCGTCAGGTTGAGGATAAATGGAACTGATAAATTTCAAAAGGGAAATTAAAGAAGTGATAGTGGGTGTGTTACGGACATTTATACTTTTAAAAACACTTTGAAAAACTGGATTGTCGTCATAATGAAGAGACAGAACCCTGGGAAAGTTCTTAGGAATTTTCCAGTTGTACTTTTGAAAGTTGTACAGGACCGTTGTAAGATCCATCCAACACACTGAGTGGATTGACAAAAACTCTCCATCAACATCAGTATCCTTTGAGCTATCTTTTGAGTAAGCCTTTGGCACAAATATTAGAGGAACTTCATCTTGAGTAAAAGCCTCCCTTATAGACTCGGATTCATGATCCGAAACATGCTGCTGACGATACTTCTGGCCTAGGAGAAACTCATACACGGAGGACATGTGTTGCAAACTGGTGCAAAAGGTTTCATCCTCGTCATCTTGCGAGTCAGTAGACCAAGTGATGAGATGCTCAAGCAAATCCTTTTTGGAGACACTGTCCTGTATTTTCAGATGTTTTCTGAACTCAGATGACTTGAGGGAAGCATCAATGTATGGCACATGAATGTGCAGTAAGTTCCTAACGTCTTCAGAATCTTCATAAAACAGTTTTGACCCAACAAATAAAGCTTGAGAATCGCATTCCAAGCTATCAGCCTTGAATTTGGGAGGAAGCCACGGCTGGTGAACAAGAAATTTACTAAATGAAGACGCAGTCTTGGCCTCTAAGTATTCTTCATTGTTACTGTCATATATTAGAGCTTCCATTTCGTTCTGGTGCTGCTTCTCCCACATGCTGTCCAGGAGTTCTGCAAGCAGATTCATCTTACTTCTCTGTTCCTTCTTTGCCTTTCCAGTTACTGAGGCTACTATTTTCTCCACTTCAACACAGCAATAGTCCCTCAGATAATATGAAGTGTATGGTAAGCGTTTCAAGCTTGAATCTTGAAGTTTCGACCACTCTGGTGAGTCCTTGGAACACAATCACAAATAGTTTGGTGTAAATAAGTATTCACTTCAACAGTTAAGCTTAGTCGTTAAAAGGTTACCTTATAATTATGGCATGTTTTACTTGCTAAATGCTTTTGTGCAGTGCATACACAGTGAAGACTTCTCGTTTTTCTTCTAATCAATTCTTGCTCATTTCTCTGCCCTCTCCCACCCACCCACCATACTACTTCAATTGTTCCCTATATTCTTAAGTGTTGTTCCTTCTTCACCCCTCCCCCAGACTACCTACCCCTTTTCTTTCTCTTTCAAATAGACATTCATCCATCCTATCACTATTTAAGGGTCAAATGTATGCACTTATGCTCACAAGTTAAGACACCACACTGAAATTAATTACCTTTTCAAGCTTTACAGACTTCTTCTCCACAACTAGAGTCTTTTTTACTCCAATTTTTTCAAACAGACGAACCCACGATGATTTTTCTTCCAAATTATTGCGATTCTTGAGATATTTTGGAGATACACTAGTCCACTTCACATCTAGACGTAGAAAAAAAAAGAAAAGATAACATATTTAACTAACCATAAGAAATAACAGAAAACAACAACAAGGGACCGCCAAATACAAAATAAAACTGTTGTTGTTGCTGTTTTTGTGAAATGACTACTACTGAATTTAATACAATTTTTGTCTACCTGGAAACATTTGCACTAAGTCATCCCTGTGTGAGAAATACTCTGAGCTGAAATGAATCACATCTGTGTCTGGGTATCGGAGTCCAGAGTTAGTAACAAGCACTACACACTTCTTAAGTAGTGGGATAATTTCACTCTCGTTAATTCCAGAATCTCTCCTTCCTCGATACTCCTTGAAATACTGCAAATAGCGCACCAAGACTTTCTTGTTCTTGACCTGTAGCATAGAAAAAGTAAAAATTCTTAAAATTTGATAAAAACAACGTAAGTAAAAGGATGGTGATAATAAGATGATGTAATAGATTACAACCTGCAAGTTCAAGCTTGAAAGGTAGTAGTGGCATTTATGATATAATATATTGAGTTATCAAGTTCTGATCCTTCATAAAAACTAGATTGAAACTCTCTCAATAATCAAGTTTTTTATGAAGGGTCAGAACGTGATAATTGTGATGATAAAGCCTTTTCAATCCACTAATTATGGCTCCTCTCCGGAGTGGGAGGTGTTTCCAGTCGACACTGAAAAGGTGTTCTGACGGCACATAATTGGTGGTCTGTTGAGTACGAGACTGCAGCAAGTGGTACTACTCAACAGTATAAAGGTAAAATGTGAAGGTCTTGGAAGTCAAGGGTTGTCGTAGCTCAGTGGTTAGAGCACTGGTGGCTAAAGCCAGTGGTCCTGGGTTTGATTCCCAGGCGACAACTAAGATTTTTCACATTCTTCCTTTGCTTTTTCAGACCCCTTTAAGTGAGAGAGTTTCAATCTATATTGAAGGTGATTCCTAATACTAAAGTTTTCCCAAAATTTTGGTCACGCCCACACATGGAGAATAAATGAACAGAATCAATTTACTTTGCTAAGCTAAAGTGTGGGTCTTAAGTATAATATTAATAATATTAGTTGGCGAGTGAGTAAGACACTATCAGGAGTAATACAATCAAAAATTGGGGATATTTATTTATATGTGTTTAGATGCACATGATATGTCCATAGTTGCCAAGTGTACCTGAACATCCGGTACAATACCGGAATTATCAGGTCTGTAATGTACCGCACCTAAATTGTAATTAGTCTACATTTGTACCGGAAATTTTTGACTCTGAGCTGGGTTTCTCAATACTTTTCGTAAGATTTAGACCAACGGTCGAATTTGGATCGATTGCTGCCACGGAGTAAAGCTTGATGACGAACTACTTATAAATTGAAAAAAAGCCACACACAAAGCGCTCAATATGTAAACTGAAATTTGATATCCAATTAATATTATAATTATGAAATTTGTAATGGGGGCGTGGTTTTAGGTGTGGTTTACAGAAATGGGCGGTGTTTCAAGTGTACCTAAAATTAATTTTTAAAAGTTGGCAACTATGTATGTCACTTATGTACTTCGACCATTGCATTTACGTGTTCACTTGGTGGCCAACCCCGTCCCAAACTCCACTAAATAGAATATTTTTGTGAATGATCTTTACGCACATTATTCATGGAGATTTAATTGGAATTAGGTTGTTAAGTCTTACAAACTTACTTGAGTTCGTTTTCTAGAATTAGCAGCAGCGGTACATTATCTTGCGCACTGTTTGTCATAGCTGTTCTTACTTAATATACTTACAGGGGCTTCTCTACTATAACACAAGGACACAGTACCTGCCGAAGGAGCCGCTCACTAATTTTAGAGCGAATCTGGAGGAAATATCGGGGCCTGGTTATAAAACTTTGTAGCAATTTTTTGGAGCGGTGCGGTAAGTTGGAGCTCCGCAATTTGGTGCACTACTAGCCGAGCCGATACTCTACTGCAAGACAAAGAGTTCTTATCCATTTCAATATTACTTTATGATATATTCGCATTTTTTTCTATTTATAAGATATTGAAAAATTCTCAACGTGGTGCAGTTCATTTTTTTTTGGTTTACCCGTGTATAAAATTTTTGTGCCGTTCTCATTATTAGATTCCAAGAAAAACTGTTACAAAATTTGGAACTTTCATTCCACTCGCAATTCTTAAGAAATAGCCCCACCCCCATATCTCGTACTACGAGTACGCGAGCAATTTTTTTTTCAATTAGTTTGTATTGGTTCTAAAAAGAGCCCGCCTATATCAAGAGTAAACAAACATCAATACAACAATAATAAGAGAGTCAGAAGAGAGAGCAGTTTATTGGAGATAGCCATAGGTGAAGGTATTAGATCTGCGCAGCTTGGGAAGTCTTCGCTCCGCAGAAATCGAGCCTGGTATATCCATCCGCTTGAGTTCAGGTGCGCAGAGTCCAGAGAACGGCTACAGGAGGAGAGGCAGCCTGGTGCACCTTGCTGCGTGAGCTCAGACGACGTATGGAGAGTTGCTGTAAACGGATATGAGACAACAAGAAGCTAAACTAAAACACTACAACTTCGCAAAGTATACTTCTGCTACTACTGCGCGATAGTTTCTGCTCGCGTATTATCAAATGGTGGGGTATTGGCGGGGAATAAATTAATGTCCGGATCTACAGGCAGTGCGCGTTGCTATGTGCGGCCACCCTTAAGTCTTACAAACTTACTTGAGTTCGTTTTCTAGAATTAGCAGCAGCGGTACATTATCTTGCGCACTGTTTGTCATAGCTGTTCTTACTTAACAATTCATTGCCCAATATGTCAAATCACCAAGAAAATACAATGTAATTGTGCTAATCAAATGTGTGTGAGAGTGTAATTGTGTTACATCTGCTGCTTAGCTAAGAACATTTTCAAGCAAACTAGTAGTAGATGATATCAGACTCTTAATATATTAACTAAAAGTTATAATAATAGCAAATTGTTCTCGTTCTAACAGCCAATATGTTAAATAAAGCGTTAACCCTGATGTTTCGACTTCTTGCCGAAGTCCTTTTCAGGGGTCAACTGAGGTCGAACTCTCAGCGGTGATATAATAACACTATGTAAACAGCAAGGAGGATACGCTTACTATTTATTATATCCTGGAGGGTGATTAACGCAGCATAGACAGTCAGCATCCTAGAAGCTCTAAACCTATTTTTTGGTTGAACTTGTTGTTGTCTGGTGTCATCTGTATGTGTAGAGCTTCCTTGATCTTAACTCACGATTCTTACTGGCTCTGTCTACAACTCTCACCTGTTCCCATTTAATGGGGTGATGTTGCTGCCAAGCATGTTCAGCAATGGCTGAAACCTTCTCATCACCTCTCTTATTAGCATCCTGATGTTCTTTCACTCTCTGCTCAAACATTCTAGTTGTTTCACCTATATATACCTTACCACAACTGCAGGGTATACTGCTATATAATTATTTCAGCCAAGAATGACTGAATCATAACTAAAAGTTACCACGATAACAACTATTCATTGACTAAATTTGAGGTTTAACTCCAATAATAGTAGTAGAGTAAAAATATAATGTGCTAACAACTTCAGCTTTAACTCTTTCTTTAGCAGAAGCATACAAGCAAGGAGAATGGCAGCAGGACAAGGGCTAAGATAGAGATCAAAAGTGAAAGAAGAGAGAAAGAACAAAGGATGAACCAAAAAAACGGTGAAGGAAAAATGAAGGAAAAAAGAGGGGGGAAAAATAATGAAGGGGAATGAAAGAAGAACAAAAGTAAGAATAACAAAAAGGGTGGAAAAAAAAGAAGAGGAAAAAAAAAGGTAAGAATAGGTTATAATGGTCTTCCAATAGCCTTGGTATCGTTGTTGCTCCAGTTGATTAGTGGTGAGTGTCCTAGGCTGTAGATTGAGGGTAGCATGTTCAAGCCACGGTATGCAGAAAGAAAAAAAAAAAGCAGAAAAAAAAAGAAAAGAAAAAAAAACTAGAAAATATAGTTGTTGTTTTTTACCTGTGCGATTCTAGTACTGGTAGTATACCATTTTATCCCAAGTACTGGTAGTATACCATTTTATCCCAAGCTGGCGATCCTGAACTGAATCAATCTGGGAACACCCAAATAAAACGACTCAATGACTCAATGACTCAATAGCGAAATAAAAGGACTCAATGACTCAATAGTGAAATAAAACGACTCAATAGCGAAATACCGTCCACTCCTAAAGCAAACAATAAATATATTATTGGCTAGCTACCTTTCTTATTATTATTATTTCTATTGTTTTTAAGCTTTAGGCTTCCTCCCATTTCTTTTATTAGTAAGTAAATCTTATTTAGGGTTAGGCTCTGAACTGTGCGATGATGATTCCTTAGAAATGCATGTTTTATTTTGAAGTCCCAAAAATTTGTGGCAAGTGGTTACCATGACATTGAAACTCTTTCACGTACGCAATTTCAAAAACTCGGCCATGTTTTAGTAGCACAGTGCTTTTTTGTCAGCAGCTGCTAGTAATTTAAATCATCAGATTTTTTTTTTTTTTTTTTGAGTTACCTGTCCACAATAGCTTGCTCGTTATTTGTGCAGAAGCACACCACTAGTAAATAAGAATAATAAGAATAATAATAATAATATGTAACTCCAATAATAACAAAGTGACACTAAACAATGGCAATAAACACTGGTTACATTCATAATTCCAAACAGCTTCGAAATTATGATTGGGTTACAAGGAGACACACTATTCTATCCAAACATACACAACTCACTGTTTTGAAGCGAGGCAGAATGTGGTCTCTGACTATGTGGACTGGATAGAGACTCTTCACACCCAGCAACTCCAGCACCTTCCTCAACCTAGACTGAGTCAAACTGTCACCTTTATCAAACAAGGAGAGGTCCAGCACTTTCATTTCCTGGTAGATATCCTCAAAACTATCCGCAATAGCATCTCCTTCTCCGCCTGTTAACAATGTTTATCACATAATAAATGAGGGCATAAGCTACGTTAGTTCGTAAGTTGAAATGATCAGTTGAACTAATAATCAAACACTTCTTCAAACCTCAACTCCTTCAATTTGTTACACACCACTTGAAGAAAAAATATTAGGGAAAATTGTTTTTTAAATACAACAAAACTAATCAGACACCAACTCTGAGTTAAATATGAATATATCACCTTTACAATCTGGTGGAAAAAAGATAGCCCCTTCTTCGTTGGCAGAAATGAATCTTCCATCTTCCAACGGTAATATTTCCAAGTCCTTGATCTTGTCCAGGAGATCTGTACGAGCCAGAGAGCCAGTCTCTTCCATCACGATATGAACACACGCCAGCCAGCCAGCAATCCATTCCACCATCACGCTCCTGGAGTCCTCCGCGGACTTACCCGAAGCCCTGGTTACACCCACAATCTGGACATCATCATCTTCATCATCTTCGCTATCATCCTCTGTTATCATCAGGTCATCGTCATCGTCTGACTCCTCCTCCTTAACGTCGTCTTCATATCGGTGGTGGTACTTCTCAAGAAGAACTCTAGCCACTTCCTTGAGGTGGTCCATTTGCAAGCTCTTGATTCCGAGCTGGTTTTGAAGAGAAGGGTTGAGGCTGTCCAACACTGAGGGGTGAAGGTAGTAGAGGTCAAGAGACTCAACTAGCAGCTCTTGAGAAATATGGTCATGTACGAAATCATCTCTCACGTACAAGCACTGCGCAGGTTGCTTCCAGTCTACGGCACCAGACATGTCTGATCCACTGATTGCCATCTGATCGGAAGAAGAGGCAAGGGAAGAGAAGGTGGCAGTTGCTACAGCTTTCTGGGAATAAGGTTCTGTGGGAAGACACTTCTTCCCCCGAATGAGATTCAAAATCTGGCCAGTAATGGGGTGAAAGAAGTCCAGGACTTCTCCTTCCAAAGGAACAAACTGGAGGAACAAGGCAACCGCATCCACTTCCGACACCTTGTCAATACTGTGGAAATGATTCTGGAAGTTATAAAGTAATATTAGTAGTACAATGAATGAATGAATAAATAAATAAATAAATATAAATAAACAAATAATTAAAAATAAATAAATAAATAAACATATATATACTATTGAAGTCATAAGAATGCACACATGCATGTACATAAAGCAGAACTCACCCGCATGGCTTGCAGAGCCTGTATAAATAGCTGTGGCACTTGTTCTCTCAGCCACTGGTTCCAGGAGCTGTCTGATGTCACACACTCCCGTGACGAAGGAAGGTCAAAGTCTCCCTGAATGATGAACCTAAACCCATAGCTCCTGAGAGGTAAGAAGGCAAACACTTGCTGCTGTTGGAGATCCTAAATATGAAGGAATGCAGGAATGAATGTAAAATGTGTATAAATGAACAGATAAGCAATCAAACAATAGATAAATAACTTTTCTATGTTTATACAACAAATTGTTATATATTGTAAATTTGACAAGATTTTTCAACTTCTTGCCGAATTCTTTCTTCTGCTTCGAAGTCCAACAACAAAAGTGACCTCTACGAAGGACTTCGGCAATAAGTCAAAACGTCGGAATTAGTTTATAAGATAAAATCGTTGATTGCATAAACAGTGAATTCCACTATAATTATTACTGTCTCAGCCGAGAATGACTGAAAAAAATCATAACTTCAACAAAAACTTCAATACCAACATCAATACCAACATCAATAACAACACTAACATCAATAACAACATCAACACCAATACAAACATAATAACAACACTCCCTAATTACTATCACTGTATTGTTACCTTCGATGGTTTGAATTCACTTGCATCCTGAGGAAGAGGAAATGCCAATGCTAACTCTGTGGCTTCTACTTCAACTTTGTACTGAACATAAAATTAAACAAACAAACAAACAAACAAATAACAACTTATTCAACTTTAATCTAAATTACTTATACAAATTGCTAAAACATTTAAACATTGACAGCTTTCAAGCATAAAAAATAGCTTAATATGTCCTGGAGCAATATTCAAGTCTGGAGCCTCAGTACAAAGGTGCAAACCCTTGCACTTAAACATTAGTCTCGCATAGCCAGACCCTTTACCACCCTTTACCCGCTACTCTGGAACACTGCCATTGACTCAGCGGTTCTAGCTCCACCAGGAAGTTGGTAGAGATAATTAGGCTTTAACACTATGAATAACATTAGCAGTATCATAACTGTAGCCACTCTTTCTGCAAGCTGCAATTTCGCGCATGGACAGTGGTGAGTATCTCTGCGAGACTGCGTTAGATGCTGTGCACAAATCTTCAACCGTCTGGGTTACTCGTGTCTAATGAAAGAATGAATACATTTTGACTGCAAAGACAGCATTGATCCATTTTGCTGAGTAAAAGTTTTCGCTCGCAAGTTTCGCCTTTACCGCATGCGGTCACTTAATGTTATTCATAGTGCTAGAGCTTAATTATCTCCACCAACTTTCGGGTGGAACTAGAACCGCTGAGTCAATAGCAGAGAAGCCACCAATATGATGATGTCATTTCACTTCTCAAGTGAATGTGACTTATTGTATTTGCTGCACAGTTTCCTATTAAGAGCTCACCCTTCAATTTATCCCACTACAGCAGCTTCCTGTTCAATTATTTGCAGAGAATCTATATAATATTTTCCAATAGTTGTCTCGCCTTATTCAATAAAGCACTTATACATCACTAACTAAAAACCACATCGTATATCCTCATATTCATAGTTTTACTTTGAACTAAATACATCCCATGCTAAATACCACATCATTTATAGAGAATTGGCAGCAATGTAAACGTCAACTGACATAATTTGCTGACAGTGCTATAAGACTTGCCAACTATCTAGTGCTGCCAGAAATGCCATAGGACTAATTCAATCAAGAGTGAATACCCTATAATGTTAATAATAGTACGGCGCGTAAGTTGCCTGTTCAAAAATGTATGGGAAAAAATCGCTGTTCAATTGAAATCACACAGGGGGAAAGTGAAATAGCGTGTAACATTAATGAAATAGCACAGTAACTAAATGGAAACTAAATGAAATACCACGGTAGCTAAGTGAAATAGTATGGGTAAGTGCGTACGCGTGCAGCGTTAACCTTGGAAACATACAGTTTGATTAGTTTCTAGTTGGAGACAATGTCATTCTTTACCACAGAAGCTCTACCCATATTAGACGGAATGTTTTCAACAGAATAGGAGGAGCCGTATGTTGAAAATGAAGTTCCAGCGGAAGCTAATCCTGAAATAAGTAGATAGTGAGTGAACGATACAATGTAGCTATAATTGCAAATGACTACTTTAAAAGCTGGCCTACTATTAGCGAGCGATAGCACGGGTAAGCTGTGCTATTAGAGATCAATAGCACTCGTAAAGAAATTGAAATAGGACAAGGCGAAGCCGAGTGCTATTTCAATCACGTTACTCGTACTAGAATCTCAAATAGCACAGGTTATCCGTGGTAATACTCATACTAATACAAAGAACAAATATAAATAATAATATGAATTTTTTTAAATGCCTGTTCCTTCAATTGGAGAAAACCCCAGTAAGCGTAATCTCAAAGAACATACCTTACTGGCATCACCCAGCACTGTGTTCACCACCAGCCACCTGTCAGTTGCCATGGAAGTGTTGTCTCCATGCCTGATCTCGATGATCCCGTGACCTAGGTCATCACGGTACATGTGCCGCACACGCTCAGATACCTGCACAAACACAAATGAATAATCATGCCGCCACCAGAAACAACTACACTACCGCCAGGTTGGGCTCCATACAGGGCAATAAACAGCACAGTACTGTTGAGGAAGTTGGTCAGTCTAATTCACTGAAAAGTCGCTAATGTATGAACTTCAGCAGGCAATGACAACCCTTTACCAACTGCTCATATTTAATTGTGACCATGCTGCATCTAATCTCCATATGCATTCGTTCTGACATACATACATACCTCATCCTCCACAGTGATGCTCCTGAGTCGATGCAGGAAGAGAAGCAACGACGGCTGCACATCATCAAACTTCTTAGACATGTCCTTAGATGCTTGCTCCTCCTTCAAAGGTAATTCTATCCTCGTAGTCCAACTGACATCACAACCAAGCAATAGCACAGCATTAGACTACTGCACATGTGCAGGACGTGCGTACACACCCACTATGAGTTTGCTCATTTACACAAGTTCTAATAATAGTCAGTCTAGAAATAATGTTCAATTCAAAAGGTAGCCTGCAAAGTGCTTGAAGTAAACACATTGTTTGGGCCCTGCCAAACAAACTGTGAACTGTCATGAACACACCATACACCACACTCCATTTGCACCTATGTACAGTCATACATCTCTCTCATGCAATTAGCAGTTCTTTCTCACTTCCCTAACCTAAAACAGTGAGCTTGCCTTCATGGCACTATTTGATTGGTTGACATGAACACATTTAACCTGCTACTATGTTTCGCTCACACACTGTTAGGTTCAGTTTTCCCTTTTCTGTGTGCACTGTCAACCTCAGTTTGTTCTGTAATCATCCTCTCTCTCTCTTTTTTTGTGCTTGAATTCCATACGTCACCTTTCTTTATTCTTTTGTGAAAGACATCTTGTCCTCAACTATTTTCTTTTTTGTCCTTGTAGTCCCCTTAATGTGTGTATCTTTTAGTTTGTGATTATAATCTTTGTGTAATAGTTAAGAACTTTATTATTTGGTAGTCAATTTCCGAGGGTGCGACTAACAGTCAGAGTTATGCCTGACTGACACAAGGAAATATCACTCGCCCACATAGAGCAGGTGGAACGAGAATCTTTGACGTGGTAATCCGTCACCCCCAACACATACACCCTTCCTGCATCTAACAGCAGTCAAGTTAATTCATGTATTTGGCAGAGTAAAATACAATAACATCAATTCCTGATGCACATACACATGTGGCATGTGCTCACATACTTCCTGACGTCAGCAAACATAACACAAATATCCGCTCACCTCTTCCAATTCTCTTGTACTCCATTGTTGTCCTCTTCAGGGAACCAGTGAGGCAGAATGAACCCGATGGGATCAGAACTGGCGTCAAATCGGATGTGGAACCCATTGGAATGAATGGCCGGCGTGTTGGTGATGCGAAACACAGACTTGAACCCGATACCTTTCTGCCCAATGTAGCCGGACCGTGACGCACTCTTGGTGCTTCTGCCGACGTCACAGATTGCTCGCACGTTTTTCTCCACGAAGCCCACCTCGTTATTAAGCACGATGATCTCTTTCTTACGGACGATGAATTTTAAAGCTGGCACTGAATACATGCCACGCCTCTTCTGACCCCTCCCCTTGCCGGCACTCATCAGTGCAGGTGAATACGAGTTGTCATCGGCATTCTGTATGAGCTCCAGCACAAAGTGAGTGTCTTTGCTATACAGTTCCAGGGACAGACGCTTGATTCCCCTGCCTTCTCTCTCTCGCTGCTTCGATGCCACGCGCTGTTGCTGACTGTCCAATTCAACCCCGATACCAAACTCTTCGTGACGTATGCTCTGCACGACTTCACAACACTGGCCTTCTCTTTCCGCCAATTCATGCTCACTGAGCTGGACTGGTACAGGATCAGCAGAAGGATTTGCTAAAATGCCTGTACCCGCTTCAGCGACTTGTGATTCCGGTAAAGGGTCTTCAAAATCATCTGCTCCACTTGACCCGTAAAGATTAGGTTCCACTGAAGGTATAAGGTCTGGTTTTGTGGCAGAATCCAATGTTACCATGGTGACGTCCTAGTGTACGCACAAACACACATACGAAATATGCAAACACATGAAACGGTATATGTAGAAAATCGCACTTAAGTTGTACTACAAACAACATTTCATTGATGCCATGTGAACCACACTCTTGACAAACTGTACTTAAAGCCACACCCAGATTACTCCTACGTTATTATCGTTTGATGTGTCACTTATATTAAAAAAATAAGAGGAAAAAAAGAAAGAAGGAAAAGAGAGCGTCTAACAGGACAACACTAACATCTCTTTCCACTCCTTGGGATCCATGCTCTCGTTCTATCTTCCCCGGCTCCCTACTCTCTTGCCACATTGCCATCACGTCATCCGCCCACTTGCGGACGCCCACAGACATGCCCAGTTCCTGGAGGTACCAGCGTTGTTGCTGAGTTGAACAAATATTCACCAGATTTTCCATAACCGAACTACTCGTCGCCTTACTCAAGGGGTCCAGGAAAATCTGGGAGGAAGGGGGGAGGGGGGAAGAGATAAAACATCAACACACAGACATATACGTACAGTGTATAACTACAGGTATACTGTATATATAATACACAAATATAAACATATATATTATATTATAGTACATCTTTATTGTGTATTGAACTGAGTCTAACTGTTGCCCCATACGAAAAGCATTCTATGCCAACAGACTCAAGATATTCTCGTGTATCAAATGAATAATATATATATATGACAGTTTTCAACACATATTCACATATACCCTCTAACTTCACTTCATTTTTACCCATAAATACTGAAGTAACACAATTAACCACTAATAAGCAAAACTCTTGGGATCACATGACTCTGTACAGTAGTTACTTGTATTTAAAAGGCGCATGCATACGAATAACTACAGTAACATTTATAGACCTCCCAAAAAACACTCAATGATATATATATATACATGCAACTGAAAATGAATTTGAAGAGTGAATCTATTCTTCTAAAAAAAAAAATTTTTTTTACATAAAAAAAAAAATAAATAAAAAATACTTTGACAATCCTTACCTTCTAACAATCTTTTTCCCTTTCCCACTACAAATAGTTCCATTATCCACTGCATCAGCCCACCTCACAATAGTACTGACCCTTCCCTTCACGTTGTGATGAATATTACCATCTTACCTCTCTAGCCAGCAGTTTGCACAGATCAAGTGGAATCCTCAAAATACACCGTAGCACAAACATAGAAACCACGCCCACTCTCTCCGCCTTATCATCTGCTGCATCAGCCGTACCCTCAGACTTTGCCAGAGCCACGCCTCCAGCCATGACCTCCTGCAGCACCGACGTCACCTGCCCACTAAGCAGCTGAGGAGAAATATCCTTAGCATTGCCACGAACCGCTACCAAGGAAACCAAGTGACCTGCCACGCCCACATGATCCAAGGCCGCCGCTGCGGAATTGAAATATTGAATAGACGTTCCCCGATCAATCTTCAGCAACATTCCTGGAGATACCTCCAGGACGGAAATAGCTTCAGACTCGAGACTGCATAGGAACTCTGGTAGAGGTCCCAACTGAGGCTGGAAGACGGCAGACCAGTGTGACCACACCCCCAAGTCTTCAAGGAGAGGGGCGGCCTTCAGGCACTTCAGGGCGTCTCCACGAGACTTGTGCCCCAGTATCCCCACCACTGGCTGTGCCAGAACCTTGCTGCTGCTCGGAAATTCCCCTAGACTTGACCGGGTGTTCAGGAGTAATGGCACCATGTAAGTGTGGGAATCTCCCTGGGAAAGTCCCCCGGAAGCCTGCAAATTGCTGTACTCACACAGGAATTTCTCCGGCAGACCACAGCCCATGTCTCGGAAGGCTTCAACACTAAACTGCTGCACCACAGCCTTCTCTACCACATCCTGGATACAGCCATACCATGCGCACACACACACACATAGACACACAAAAAAGGGGAAAAAAATGGAGGGAAAAAAAAAAAAAAAGGAGAAAAAATAGGTACACACACACACACACATAATATATATACAATGTGCACTGATTATACAACATTCTAGCTAATTCACTTTCAATTCTAGCTAATGAGTGGTCAATTAGTAATCAAGCCAGTTTACTTTGCTGGTCCCTAAACCTTAGTTTCGAGGAACAAACAGCTATCCTATAGCCAGTCTACTCCTTAGTGATGCTCCAAATACTGCACATCTAAAGCCATAACTATGAACTTATGATGTATTATTCTATTGTTGAAGTGGGTGTGGTTTGGGTGTGGTTAGGGTGTGGTCAAATGTCGCCCTACTTAAAGTTGTTGTTTTTCTCACTTTTTGGAGGAAACATTGTAATCCGTAAATCAGCTGTTGTAAAATAGTATGTACTTTATACAAAACACACACACACACACACACAGCTATTATGGGCATGTATAGTCAACCAAAGAGACACACCCATCTTCCTGGATAAAATTTGCGTATATGACAGCAAAATGAATTGCTGAGAATAGTAGAATGCTGACCAGACCAGCCTTTATACATACTACGCCCATTCTAAGAAACCAGCGGGCAATATATTTTACAGCCACTAATAATTATTGTTACTCGCAACATCAGTCAGGGCTATCCAGGAAGTCATGAATACAATTAATAGCAGTAATGATATTCATAACATAACAGCAAATCAAACTTCTGCTGTGAATCTAGTAAGTATTATATTGTACATAGTTGTACTGGTGATCAACAAGCGACCTTAAACTTGTTTGTGCTGCAAAGCTCAGTTCAGAACCTGACCCACTCAATGGTAGAGAAGGTGTCAGGGGAGAGAGCGCTACATACACACTATGAAGTTTTCTTTGCACTCTTCACTGCTCAGCTAGGTCTGAAATACTTCAAATTGTAGCACACACATACACACAAATAAATAGCGAAGGGCAGCTAGGTAGCTACCTGTGTCCAGCAGTTAGTATTCAGTCTCAGTAAGGACTTAGTGACACAACCTACAGCATTGAAATGCCGAGCATCTATGACCGTGAAGCTCATTCCATTTACACATATGTATGTGGTTTCATCAGCAATAAACATAAACACTACTAATAGCAATAGCTAGAAAGTTTCAAGCAATACATATTCATCCACCATCTTACTTCATTCTTCTTCAAATCTGGGGCCAACTGGTGGACGACGCCCATCATCTTGGCTTTCCTTGCATCAGTCCCACTAGCCTGCGATCCCACCACGCCCCCAGCTCCACCTCCCAGCTGGTTGAGAAGTTTCTGGTGACTTGTGATCACAGAGAGGAAAGGACCGCAGCCCAAATTGCTGAAGTCGCCGACAGATAAGCTTGCGGCCACATGCCGCTCCAGATCCTTCAAAGCCGACAGAGATATGGGGGCGGGAAGGTCTCGAAGATAACGATACACGTGATCCACAACTTCATCTGGTACATTGATCATACAAGTGTAAACAAATAAAATTGTTCATTTCGATTGACATATACCTTATATTAAGAGAGCAAAAGTTAATCATAAATTAAATATATGATAATTAAATTATTATTATTATTATCATTATTGTTAATGCTACTATTACGAAAGTGAACCAAGGATATTCTCGTATTGTGAAAGGTTGTCTCAGGAACTTTACTACATCACTATTAATTACTTCTAAAGTACACTAATTCCTGCTTCACATTATGTTACAACCTGTACACACACACACACACACACACACACACACACACACACACACACACACACACACACACACAACACACACAGCAACACTAATAACCTTCTGGTTTATGAAAGGCATAACAGGATCCACTGCCTAACACTTCCCCTCCTCCATCACCGTAAGCTGCAGAAGATCCCTTCTGGTCTTCAAAGTACTTAGGGAACAGCTTGTCTGCTGAGTAAGCACCTTTGTAGATGGCCAGTAGAAACATGTTCCTCATGGACTTGTTCTTCAAGAAATTCTGGAAGAAGTCGTTCAACCTCGCACTTTGGTACGGCCCAACGTACTCCATGCACGTCTCAAACACAGTGGACAGAATGATGACTGGATCCTTGCCTGCCATGTCCTGCATGATACTCAGAGGGTCCTTATTCTGGGGGTTTGAGAATTTCCTCTTTAGTAAATCTGTCTGATGCGAGAGCACTGATTGCAGCTCCTCCTCCAGTTTGGAGTTCATTGTTTTCTCACGCTGACGCATCATTCCACCATACTTTGACTTGATCTGCAGAGGGGAGGGGCTAGATAAAGTTTTTGACTACATCACCATCACACTGGGATGGTGTGGGTGTGGCAGCGGATATGATAAAAACATTGGCATAATTTGGTCTTATTTCCTAGAGTGTATCATCCAGGTACCGGTTTCCCCAAAACAGAATTATTTCTGTCATCATCCATTATCACTTAGGGTCTCTTTCAATGAATGAACAAAAACTTAGAACCATACTTCTTTATACACACAATACTTTACCACACCTACTACATCCCAGTGTGAGTGTTTATACATACACCCACACCTACTACATCCCAGTGTGAGTGTTTATACATACACCCACACCTACTACATCCCAGTGTGAGTGTTATACATACACCCACACCTACTACATCCCAGTGTGTGTTATACATACACCCACACCTACTACATCCCAGTGTGAGTGTTAGACATACACCCACACCTACTACATCCCAGTGTGAGTGCTATACATACACCCACACCTACTACATCCCAGTGTGTGTTATACATACACCCACACCTACTACATCCCAGTGTGAGTGTTATACATACACCCACACCTACTACATCCCAGTGTGAGTGTTATACATACACCCACACCTACTACATCCCCCCACACCTACTACATCCCAGTGTGAGTGTTAGACATACACCCACACCTACTACATCCCAGTGTGAGTGCTATACATACACCCACACCTACTACATCCCAGTGTGTGTTATACATACACCCACACCTACTACATCCCAGTGTGAGTGTTATACATACACCCACACCTACTACATCCCAGTGTGAGTGTTATACATACACCCACACCTACTACATCCCAGTGTGAGTGTTATACATACACCCACACCTACTACATCCCAGTGTGTGTTATACATACACCCAGATGCACACACACACCCAAAACTACACAAATAAATGCACATGTCCAAATGCACACGCACACACACACATTCACAAACGAACCTGCAACAGAAGAGGATAACTTCTAACCCTAACACACAGGTGCTGGATGGTCTCCAGTCCTTCCTTCTTGCGCACAAACTCCAAGTAGTCCTCAAGCGTGGACTTCCTCTCCCTCCGTCTGTCAGCTCTGTTATCCATCATCCTCATCAGGTACTTGTATAGCTTGTGCAAACTGATCTCTGGAGGCTTGTTCAGATTGTCAGGTGGCTTGAACAAGTCCCTCACGGTAGGATGCTTGATGATAGGGCCCATGCCTAGATCCTCGTAATCCGTCACATCCTCCACCTGAGCGATGGCCACCGAGAGGTCGTGCAGGGTTGTAATGGGCGTGAACTGGCAGTAGACCTTAATCAGCTCCACCGTTCGTCCGTGCAGCCTGCCGAATACATTCGCCGACGGAATGTTATACCAGCGGATAAAAGCGCCCCGAGGCAATCTTGTATTTCGTATTATGTCCTCCGTGAGCCTCTTCGCCGTAGACTCTGGAACAAACTTCCCCTTGATGGCCAACTTCTTGAGGGCTTCTTCCACTTCAGAGTTTATTCGAGAGATGATAGTTTCCAGGTCCACTTCCTGCTTCCCAAACGAGAGAGGAGGTCCGGGTTTAACAGGTGCAACTGACTCCATGTTCGGACGAAAGGCAGAATGGGCCGGCAAAACAGATTCTCGGTCTGGCTCTGCCCTACCAATTGGAAAGGACTCCATCGGACCTGGAAGTGACACGCAATCATAATCATAATCATCATCATCAGATATTCTTTTGGCAGAATGTGATTGTGGCAAATGTATGGATCCAGAATGTGATTGTGGCAAATGTATGGATCCAGAATGTGATTGTGGCAAATGTATGGATCCAGAATGTGAATCTGTGTTATGGTATAAGTTCCTGGACGGAAGACCACATTGAGAGGTAGGCTGCACTTCGGGGTGTGGCAAAAGTGCACGGTTACCATGCATTGGTGCCGTTGCGACAAACGGCATGGGCCTAGGGCCCAGAGGTGTGGTCCTAAACAGTTGCTGGGGGGTGCTAGACCGTGGTACTAGACATGGGACAGGAATGGACGCACCAGCTGGTGGAATTTGTGGAGGCTGTGATCCTACTCCTCGATAAGTTGGAAATAGAGGAACAGGCTGCTGTACAGGCCGAGGGGAAAGTGGGCGTGGCTGCTGCAGGGGAGGAAAACCTAGGTGTGGCTGCTGAGGAGGGAAACCTGGGCGTGGCTGCTGCAGGGGAGGAAAACCTGGGCGTGGCTGCTGCAGGGGAGGAAAACCTGGGCGTGGCTGCTGCTGGGATGAGAAATTCCGTCGTGGCCCCTGCTGGGGAGGGATCTTGAGGTGTGGCTGCTGCTGGGATTGAAAATGTGGGCGTGGCTGCTGCTGGGTTGGAACAACAGTTGGCTGTAATTCAAGCTCGTGAGGAGGAAGCAATGCGATTACCTGTTTAACCAACGGGTGTTGTGAACGAGGCTCCTGGTCCTGCTTGGCTTGGCGTGCCCGGCGTTGCTGAGAACGACGAGATCTTTGCGGTTGACTATTTTCATCGTCATCTTCAATAATGATGACGTCATCATTTGATGGTCGTCTAGACGGCTTGGCTGTGGACAGAGGTATGAAGTCATCATCAGGCGGCAAGTTTGGTCTGTCCACGACTTGTGGCTCATCTACTGGGATACTCGACCCTTGAGAGGCGGGTCTACTTTCCACACACTTCTGTGTGGCTTTCTTTTTCTTTTTCGGAGGCATTGAAACTAAAACATGAAGCAAACAAAATAACCGTGTCATATACTGGCTCATACGAGGTAAATCAAGTGGCCATTTTACAATACTTACAGCCTGTATTATTTAAGTGCTAATAATATTGGCTAACAGACACACAATGAGAAGGAATAGAATGAAAGGAAGTGAAAGATGAATACCTTATGAGTCCTTCATAATGCCATAAATCTTAATGCATCAGTTAGCTCAACTATAGTGGTCTTCTGATACATTTTGCCCCTAATATAAAAACTCCAGATAACATTCTCTGTCTGCTTTCTGACTGTTTATTGGATTATTATCCTTCTTTCTTTTTTTTCCTAAATAATTTGATTATCTTCCCAAATGACAGAGAAGTGAAAACTCAACTCTAATCCCAACCTTCTTCTCCAAGACCGAGCCTGTCCACAAAACGAGACTCAACCACATCAAGCTAATTTGGGGGAAACCAAAAACACACTTAAAACAAACCACCAGAACAAGACAACAATAACCGTCCATCAATCGCCTGAAGAACTAGCTATTGCTACTGCCAACGATATATCTTCACCACACGACCTAGAGGAATCCACTAACACAGAACGAGAATACGAACAGAAACAGCTAGATTAACATCCAGCTCTAGACTCACCCAATATATCGCACAACTGATCTTCTAGAGGAGCTCCCACAGAATGATGAGGGGTGAAGTGAGAGCCAGCGCAAGGAGAAGCCCTTTTATCGCTGCGTTGTTGTTCGAAGAAGTGCGACGGCTGTAGCACGCTTCCTAGAAAATGCCCTTCCATGTGTCGCGGGAGAATACCTGGTAAATTCCCTCCAGTTTAACACGCATGCGTGGATAAATGAACCTGTGAAAAATAGAGACAACTATAGATAGCTGGATGATTAACATTCTCAGGAGTCTTCCAATAATATATGTATAAAAATTAATAACTGATATGAATAGAAAATACAATTATCTACCTGAGTATGTGAAGTGTAATTCAATATGTCCTGAATGCAAGCAGACAAAATAATATTTCACAGAAAAAAATATCCATTGTTCAAAGCCTCTGACTTAGAAGTTATCATTAGGGCCTGCCCCCATTACACTCGAAATTTTTAGAATCAATTTATATTTTTTGTCAATTGTGATGTGGTATGATTGTTGAGTTGCTCAAGAAGAGAAACCTTTTACTATGATTCTCTCCAGATGACTTTGAGTCTGAGCTGGTTAGCTCACCCACCTTTTCAAACGTTTTTTCATTTTGAAAGTAGCTACAATAAAAAAGTGGCTAATACAAATTCAGCTAACTTTAATCTAGTATTATGCTAGCATTTTTTCTGGAATAATAGAATTGAAATAGCATAGTGGAATAATTCTAGAATAATATGGGTAATTAGGAGAATACACTGCTTTGCCAACCACACTCTAATAAAGGGAAAATGAGAATAATCAGTTCATATAATCCTTAATTATAAAGAAATCAATGGTGCTTTTCTCTTTCTTTCTTTCTATAGCAAGGACATATGTGGTTATAAGGTAGATCTTCATTAAAACAGCTGGGTATAGCTATATGTGTTGGCAAACTTGGTTATTCATGTACTTCCAAAAATGAAAAAAAAAGTTTGAAATACAAGAAGAGCTGTCAGCTCAGGCTCAAAGTCAGCAACCTTTTTCAGCTGTAGCAGAGTATTATTTATCCATTCTTTGAACATTATTTCACGGGAATTTTCAAGAGTAGCTAGATAGTGAATCCTTATATTGAGTGAGTAATTCAGTATAACAAAGTACTGACTTTATATAACTCACTGCTGTCATCACTATTTCACTTGGCTATTTCTAATTGGAATAATAAGAAAATAATAAGAAAATTTATGGAATAGCTAATAAACTTTTTAGAATAATAACACTTTTTTTGGGGGGGGGGGGAATTTCAAGCATAATCTGGCAGGCCCTAGCTACTTTATAACCACATTTCTAAACACTCATCGTGTTTCTGTTGTACAAGAAAAAGAGAAGAAAAAACTCCTACAGATTTAAAAATATATATAATATATATATATAAATAAGGATTATGTATGTGGACTGATTATTCTCATTTTCCCTATATTATTCTTTAAATGCTTACATTATTCTAGAATTATTCCACAATAAACAGGAATTTATAATTTACTACATCAAGTCCATGTGCTCCCCTTAGTGGCACTATCTGATTGGTCAACATGAACTCCTCCCCTCAAGGTACATTTACCATGCTTCTATATATGTTTCACTCACACACACACTTATTCTAGTTGGGTTCACTTCCTTTGTGTAATAGTTAAGAACTTTATTATTTGGTAGTCAATTTCCGAGGGTGCGACTAACAGTCAGAGTTATGCCTGACTGACACAAGGAAATATCACTCGCCCACATAGAGCAGGTGGAACGAGAATCTTTGACGTGGTAATCCATCACCCCCAACAATCACTTTAAACTAATGATGGCAATATTGTGTGCATGTGCAGAAACATAATATATTAGCTAGCTAAGTTTATCAATATTAGCCAGATAGTAAAGTTAAAAAAGGAGTCATAGTTTAGGCAATAATCAGTGATCTCATCTGTAGTATGTAGTTTCCCATTTAAACTCTATAATAAGGGTAATAGGTAATACTAAATGCCATATGAATTAAAACTAAAAATCTACAGATTGGGAGTATACACATGTTGCAGTGTTGTTTTGGTTTAGAGATTCCAGGTTTTCTTAGTTTTAGTTATTCATACTAAAAAAATGTCTTGAATGCTTAGTTTTAGTAATTCTCCCTGAAGATTTAGTTAGTTTTTAGCATTTTTCTTCAATATCATGTAGAAGATTTAGTTAGTTATTCTATCAATTGACTTAGTTTTGGTTAATTTACATTGTGTCTCAAATTCTTGAATAACGAGACTCCTTAAAGTAGTACTGGTAGTTTTCCAAACAACTTCAAAAGTAGCATATTATTTCTATGAAATCTTAGGGATTTTAAATAAAGTATGATATATTTTATAATATAGTTTAGAGAATAATTACTTGATAGCAATTTATACCTTTATTTAATAATGATATATTTCAAGGTGAATTGTTTACAATAAAAATTGCTTAGTTTTAGTTTGTGTCATCCACTCTACTGGTAGTTTTAGTTACTATCGAATTCACTGTCTTCTAAAATATTTAGTTTTAGTTTTTTCATGTTCTCTATAGCTTAGTTTTAGTTATTCTTACCAGAAGTAAAATACCCCAAAACTAAGGGGTTTTGGTTTTAGTTTTACAACTTATGGTACACCTTGCAAAAAAAAAAAAAAAAAGATAACAGAAGCACAAAATCCCAAGATATAGCTATTTATTATTTCTTGTGTCTCAAAGTTAGTGCAATTGTATCTTACAAGAAAGGAGGCAATCAGTCTGTCCAGGTGTGACACCACCCAATGACAACTGTTTCTGTGAATGGACAGATAAAACCCTGATCATGAATACTGTTGCATCAGACTCTGAACAATAGCCTGCATGACACACTAATTAACCTCAATTGTTATGTTCACCACATTGCACACATGCTGTTCATTCATAAAATTGTCACTACTTTGTCATTCATTCAGTTACTGTACTTTGAAAGAATTGTTGCAACTATATAGTTCTCTTCTCTGCTCACAGTACTAACTTTCTCTCTGTGATAGTTGCCACTATTACAGTAGCTATTGCAGTGCTCTGACGGTCTCGTAGCTCGTGGCACATCCCTTTGACTGTGTCACTTCTAGGACCTGATTGCTCACAGTTGAACGGTTGCCCATCCCTACAATTAGGCTGGTCCTTTGAATTGATTCTTCTCTATTGTGTGGGAGTTACAACCCCACAACACAGTCCTTAACTGTTGTAGAAGCCCACCGTCTCCTGAAATAGATCTCTACCCCATCACCTTCACTCAAGATTTAAGTAATCAATAAATTTAATTCAATGCAATAAAAGGATGGCTCACTGTCTGCCTAATTATGCAGTATGGAAAGGAAAAAAAAAAAAAAAGAAGAAAAAAGTTACCATGCCATGAAAACTGAGCGCTAAATGTCAAAGTTCAAAATAAAATGATTTGTTTTTTCTCTCTTAAAGTTCATTAAATACTTGCAGTGAGCATCTTGTGAAATATCATGTGACCATCACATGAGCCAAGAAGCCAAGGCCACTCCAATGGAGACCAGAGCAAGAATGGTCAAGATCTTCACATGCTATAAGTAAAAATAATAAAATACATTTCAAAATTGTATATTAACAAAAAAAAACAAAAAACGATATTCATCACAGGGGGAGAGAAGGAAGGAAGAAAGAAAAAAAAAAAGAAAAAAAAAAGAAAAAAAAAGCAAGAGTATAAAATGCTATAACATTGCCTTCAACTTTGGAATACTGACAGAAGAGGATAGTTCGACAGCAAGATATTACTGGAGTTCCGACCTAAGACAGTGAATTGCAGAACTAGTGGCTTGAATCACAACATTGTCACCTGCAAGATAATAGCAGTTCCCTATGTCCAAGCAACAGTCTAGCTACAAGATAAGACCAGGAATCCTCACAAGCATCAGAAATAAATCAATAACAACAACAACAACAAAAAAGAATAATGGCTCTGCTGCTCGTGAAGATATTAGCTCTATTATAGATCCCAGAAGAGACAAGAAGAATGAAGATGAAAAGCAATTCAAATTGTTCAGTCTAAAAGTTATTGAAAACAACTTTGATCAATGGTGCACAACAACAATGCACATACAAACATACAGGATCACACAAACATGTTGTCAGATATTTGAACTAATAATTAACACACAAATATCAAAAGAAAATGCATAGAGTGGACAATAGGAAGATCAGACAAGACCTAAGTTCTCTTTGGAACTCTTTGGAAGAAGAGACCAAATAGGAAGATTCAAGAAGCTAAAGAGATTGGAAGAGAAGAATAGACAAGAAAAGAAAGATGTGCTGCATAAATTTGGTTTGAAGAAGAAAATAAAGTCTTCATGAACAAGAAAAGATGGAAGTACCCTCTAAAAGTCAGAAGAAGAAAGAAAAGAAAGAAGAAAGAAGCAACCAGTTCAAGCAGGACACCTTTGTATTCTCCTCTACCTGTTCCTCCATTTCCTTCTGTTGCTGCTGGAATTTTTCACGTGTGCCACAAACCTGCTGCTGCTGCTGTTGGCGGGCAAGTCCCGGGGAATTCTCCACAGCAGTCATCTCATCCAGCCTCTGGCGCAGAGCCTTGTTCTCAGCAGCAATCACAACATTCTGCAGGCGAGAGAAAACATAACAAACAAAGGGGAATACATAGGGTAGTTAGTTTGGGGGAATTTAGAATTTCATTTTTGACCCTACTTGCCCCAAAATTTAAACTACTTAAATATTACGTGCTATAACTCTGGTTTCAAATACCATCACTCTGTACCTCAGCAAGGAGCTCCTCATTTCTCTTCCTTTCTTCATCCAGTTCTTTTTGCAGCTGCTCAAGCTCCTTCTTCAGAGCCTCATTTTCCTCCTTCACCTGCTGGCATTCCAACTCAGCCCTACACATGCGCACACACTCTTGTAATATAGCTGGCTCCATGCATAGAAAAATTGTATGTATGTATGTATGTATGCATGTATGTAAGTATGTATGTATGTATGTACGTACATGTGTGTGTCTGTATGTATGTATGTACGTACATACGTATGTATGTATGTATGTATGTACGTACATGTGTGTGTCTGTATGTATGTATGTACGTACGTATGTACGTATGTATGTATATATGTAGGCATGTATGTACGTATATATGTTTTATATACTCCTAAACAGTAATAAGTGGTGGTCCCAAGTGATGTTTCCTATCTGTAGTCTGATGAAGACACTTAACTCACCGGAAACTCTACATGCCCAGCTAACCAACTGATCCCCGCCAACATCTTGACTTATTAACTTTTGCCTCTCTTTACTTTCCCACTCCAAATATTCACACCTGCCACACCCACACACAAATATGTAGTGTTGCAAATGGCTTTGGCACATTGTGTTGAATGTTACAGACGCTTACCACTTGCAGGTATGTTGGCATGTGTGTGTGTCTGTGTGCGTGTGCATGCATGCGTGCATCTGGTTCAATAGTATATCTATAGTAGGAAAGACACGCAAGAAGTTGGCATGTGTGTGTGTCTGTGTGTGTGTCTGTGTGCGTGCGTGCATCTGGTTCAATAGTATATCTATAGTAGGAAAGATATGCAAGAAGAAAGAAGCAAGCAACCCCACCCCCAAAGAAAATACAACATAAACAACAACAACTTACCTCTCCAACCTTTCCAACAAGTCAGCACCATCTATAAAATATAAACACCACACAAATATCAATGAGCTTTCAGAGCTACAAAATATCGATAGTGAACTAATTGGATACAAAAAACTTCCAAAACATATTTAATTGTCCACTCTATAAAAACCAAGCTAACCAAACAAAAAACCAACAACGCAAAATCATTAATACCTGTCTAGCTTGCTATTTTACACACACACACACACACACACACATACACACACATACACATAGAATTCTTCCCACACTAACATTACTACATATCTTCCCGCCTAAAGGAATTCACTTACTAGTAGGTTCCAACAGCCTCAAGTTTTCTATAAAAAAAATATACAACAACAACAACAGATGTTTGCATGTATGAAGAAGAGTGTGAGCGAAGAGTAGACATGCATGAGGACTGGATGGCTTACCTTCAAGCTTCTTGACCTTCTCCTTGGACTCTGCCAGGTACTGCTGCAGGACAATGACCTGACCTAAACCATCCAATGTCATGGGAAACATAGGAGAAAGAGAAGAAAAAAGAACAAATAGTAACACAATCAAGATGGAGGTTAAAAAACACCAGGCTTAAAAACTATGACACCACCACAAGGACGTAACCATGGATATATTTTAACGAATGAGCTGGTGATAAAAAAGAAAATACAAAAAAAAAAACAGCACGTGTAGTTTTGGCACCTCAAATTTAACGTTCAATTACCACTGAGAGTCTCAAATAGGTTCACCAGACAAATTCACACTTAGTGCTGATCTTGCACACGCCAAGTGCTAGCTCACTCTCTTCTTTTTCTCCCCTTTAAAGACAACAACAAACTATGAGGTGGTAAAAAAAATGAAGATGAATAGCTATAGTACTTAATACTAACATAAATATTATAATGTTTTGCAAAAAAGAAATAAATAAACAAAAGAAATAGAAAAAAATGAAAAAAGAAAAAGAAATAAAAAACATTAATCTGATACATTTTATATAGTACAAAATACCTACAGAGCTATCAAGCAGCTGCAATAATAATTCCTTAACTGATTACATTTAGTTTTTAAACTGCTACCAATTGCAATTGAACTTTCTATAACAAATGCAAGAGAGATCACCTATTGCATTAACAAAAAAAATAAAAATAAATAAATAAATAAACATAGCATAAGCAAGCTACAACTGAATACAAAACAACCACAACCCAGCAGGCAGAACTAGTACAGCACTCACTGTTAGCAATGATCATCTGAGTATAGCTCCTAGCCATGTCCATCAGAGGGTCCCTTCTGGGGTTGGGGTTGTGGTTGTCGCTGCTCCTTTTACTGTAATGTCCCATACCAATGGCCTCCCAGCTACTGTCCTTAGAACCAAGCCTAACCACTTCCCTTTTCCCAACCGCAGCCACAACTGAACCGGAACTGGCACCTGCAGGTCCTGATATAGCATTCCTATCGCCAGCTGCCAATAACAACTGTTCCTGAAAGTGGGAGGGGCCCCAAAATACGCAAAGATAATAGAGCTAGCTACACTATGATAATACGGCAATGATAATAGGGCAATGATAATAGCTACGATAAGAATAGGCTACATTGCCGCTAGCTAGCTACCTACACTACAGCTACCTACACTACATACTATAAAGCTCTAGCTACCTACACTACACTACGTACTATAAAGCGCTAGTGTACTATAAAGCGCTAGTGTACTATAAAGCTAGTGTACTATAAAGCCGCTAGTGTACTATAAAGCGCTAGCTACCTACACTACACTACAATGTAGTACCATACGATGATAAATATACTACAACAATAGTATATACTACAATAGTAAGCTACAGTAATAAACTACAAACTACAGTAATAAACTACAAACTACGATAATCACACTACAATAATCCTGTTACACTAGAAATCCTAATACACTGTGGTAATCCACAATGCTAATAGCAATGCTAATACCCAATGCTACAGGTTGGTTGTGTTCTTACCTCTAGTTCTGCGATTCTTTCATGAGCTACTTTCAACTCTGTTTCTAGTCCTACAAAAATAAAAATTTGTCTTGATTTGAGAAAGTTATTAAAGATAATTAATGGTTTAAATTAATGGTTCCTGCTACTCTCCAGAAACTTTCCCCCTACTTGTCATGTTCTTGATATAGACAAGCGTGACACTGCTGCTATTTTAAGATCAACTCATATTACTATTATTATTATTATATTACTATTATTACAATAAGTGATACTTATCAACAAAAACAACAACAACAACACCCCTGAAGAGGACTTCAGCAAGAAGTTGAAACTTCAGGTTAAGTTTTAATTAACAAAATATTGGCTGTTAGAACGAGAAAATTTTCTACTATTGTAATTATTTAATACCACTTGCGCAATACACATAAATGACACAAAATGAAGATGAATAATGTGATGTTTCATAGCCGGACACACAGCTGAAGGTGAAGTAGACGCAGGATCAGAAGCCGTCTCCATGGAAGTGCTACTAATTATCATGTTAAGTATACATGACTTGAATCTTTCTACTGTTACACTCGCAGATCAACTGAAAGACTAACTCCAGACCGGCCAATCCTACTTATTAACCAGTAAATATTTTACTTAATTCTAAACCAATGAAATCACAACCAATACCATCCAATGTCCTAACTAATCCACTCACTCGCACGAGAGCAAGGGTGGACTAGAAAATGCACTACCTTCTTCCAAAACAACTTCCACTTCTCTCCACCAAGCATGACCAACTCTTTCCAGGCTGCTATCCCATACCAAACGAATAGAGAGAGATAGAACACAAGCATGTACATATGCCAACTAGTAAAGCTGTGTAGAAATATAATTCCACGTACCTGAAAGTTGCTACAGGTATAGAAAGGATAAAACCCAGCTATCTTCAATATCATTTAATTCATTCTAACTCTAACAGAGCTTTCTACTACTAAGAACACTAGCAATGAACAACAACCAACGGCCAGTCTGTCTGACAAGCAGACCACTCCCTGTAAGCCAAACCAGTACGCAGTTATCTACACAGCTTAAGAGTCCAACTAACTGTGGCTGGCAATTTGTCTGTGACATCTTGCCGTTTAACAATGCGGTTAGGCATTCAAAAACCACATCCATTGGCGAGGCGATGTTACTTAGCCAGGAAGTAAGAACATAACAGGAAGATTGGTAAAACAAGTATTAACTTGGCATGCGAGCATGTGCGTTAATGGTACATGCATGTGAATGCGTGTGCATGCGTGCAACTGATGATTCTAGCTGTCTTGGCAGAAACCACACCATACGTCGTAGCGTAGAAACCACACCATACGTCGTAGCGTAGCCGGAAATTGAAAGTTCTTTGCCATTACTGTGCGCTTTTTGTACCAGTCTGAACTCTGAACTTCTCTTGTAATGAACCTGCAATTGTATACTAGCCAAAAACTTCAGTGTACACACCACTGAAAACACAAATTCAATCTCAAACACCTCAAAATAAAAACTTCAGCCCTACTATTGTTAAGGGGAGAGAGTGAGGGAGGGAGGAGAGTGAGGGGAGGGGAAGAGAGAGTGAGGGAGGAGGAGATAGAGTGAGGAAGCGAGAGAGAGAGGAGGGGAGAAAGAGAGGAGAGAGAAAGAGGAGAGGGAGGAGGGGAAGAATACAACCTACCCACAACCCTGGTTCTTACGGCCGATTCTATTTGGTGTGATTGATCTGGCAGGCATCAGAGTCCCTCTTCGGTCAATGTCTGCTAGTCTAGGAGGAGTCATGGGCGAGATTCTAGCCTCGTCCATCATCAAAACCGTCATGTCTGCTGGAGCATCTGTCACACGGTCCTTGCTGGAAGAGCCGCCAATACTCACCGAACCAGTGTGAAGTTCACCCTGAGGGTCTCCCTCTGTTATGGGCTCCTCAGTCCCTGGAGGGAGTAGAGTGGCAGACAAGGGTTCCTCAGCTGAACCTGATAGAAATGGATTACGGAAAACAAATCAATCAATCAATTAATCCATAACTAATCAATCTATCAATCAAAATGAACAAACAAAAAAAGGAAAAAAAAGAAAGAAGAGTAAATACTGGATATTTAAATATGTGTACATAAATATTCATTCAATGATTTAGTTATTTTCAGCTGAAATAATATTTGTGACCGGATTTGGGAAAATCCGCCTAAACGCGGCAAACAATTTTTTTCAGTATCACCGGGTAAAGCCTTATGGGGTCGATATTTTTCGAAAAAAAATTTATGGCAGAAATGGATAGACACCAGTTAGCTCTAGATTATGACGCAGTTGTAAGCTCTGGCGTGCTCTAGAACTCACACTAGGAGGCTAGAAACACTAGCAGGTTGGACTCGTGTACGGAGAGTTGCTAAGAAATTATTGGCGGGCTTTTCACTAACAGCCGGGAAAAAACTGTAGCTAACTAATTCACTTGCTATTCTACATAATTCACGTACTCACGCAATTCTCGTCATCATAGCCCTGCATTAAGCCTTTTAGACTTCTTTCAATCCGCTTGTAACCGATTTATTCCATAGTGTCCCGGAGACACGCATTAATAGTATACGGACACAAGGCACGCCCCCTGACCTTAGCAACGCCTTTACCGGGCGTTTTTTCGAAATCAGCAATAATAAGTTTAGCAAAAATACTGAAGTGTTGTAGTGCGTAGGGCGAAGACGGCTTGTGCTACAGCTTCCAAATTAGGAGGAAGGCATCCCAAGGCCCCGTGCAGCCTACTGGTAGAATAAAAATTAGAAAACTTTAGATGCCGCGTTTAGCCGGGTTTTCACAAATCCGGTCACATTTGTGAGAACTGCTTATACAGCCAATTAATTAAGAATTAAATAGCAATAAGTTTATGCTGCCAAAGTTTCGAGGCGATTATTGTGTAGACTTACTGGTCTGATGACCCTTACCAATGTCAACATGAATGAGGTGATACATAAACCGTTCCAGGGATCCATACAGGATTGTATTTATGGGAGAAGGGGCATTTCTAGTGTAAAAACTGAGTAAAAAAAAGAAAAAAGAAAGAAAAAAAAAAAAAGAACCAATACTAAGCATAAGAGAAGAGCTATCGCCAAATCGGGATATTAAAAAAAAGAAAAAAGACATCTTCAAGAAATAGAAAAAAATTATGGAGTCAAAGTCACTGGAGAAAGTACCAGGTCTCCAAGAGGTCCCAGAAGAATTGAATGGTTCTGCCTTCTTCAGAGGAATTGTTTTAGACATTCTAACTAAGTGATACCGTGCTGTCGATTTGTTATGATCACTTTTTCTTTTGTTATTATAATATAATTTAAGCAATTACATTGGCAATTCTTTAGGTTGGGGGGGAGGGGGGGGGGGGGGGGTAAAGTTTCACTTGGGGTGGGAAATCCCAGGTTCCTCTCCACCCACCCCTTCTCTATGGAACCCTGGTTCCATAGGACTAGCAGTACAATGAAAGATTGGATACAATTACCTCCTGAATTAGCACGCTTGAGAAATTTCCAAAGCCCCTAGTCCTAACCTCCACATAAATAAAATAAATAAATAAAAAATAATAAAAATAAAAATAAAAAATCTGCCCGCCCAAGTTTGCCTCCAGTGCATTTACCTTCTGCTACTGAAAAGCTTTTCAAGTTCCTCTGTCTCTCTGTTTCCACCTTTATCTTTAAGTCTACCAGCTCTGACTTCGTCTCTACAAGGCGAGCTAACACACACACACACACACACACACGCACACAATGTATACATATGCATCATATAAAATGTACAGCAATATATACATGCCCTTATTCATGCTCACTTTAACAGCACACACACAACAATCACATCACCCACTACAAGCTAAAGGACCAATAGTAATAGCTAATGAAGCTCACAAGGCAACATTTGATAACAGAATAATATATACGTATGTAACATTAAAACAGGCCAAGCCTCAAGATCAAGAATTACTTGGTACATGTTAAGGAAGCATTATATATATCTCTACAATGCAGCAGTCTACCTTACCAAATAATTCAAACAATCTAAAGTATGTACTCTATCACAGACAGACGGACATACTAACGTAGAACATGAACAATTGCCAAGGCAGCAGAATCTCACCACGCACCCAAATGAAGCACATGTAATATTACCCCACACATGTATGTGCACACATACAACATGCGCGCATGGAGGATACGCAGAGGTGACATGTACACCTGTATTGAGAACTCATACACATGTAACATGTACACACATGTACACTACCACACTGCACATGTGCTTAATAGCACACACATATTATGCTAACATTTGGTCAAGTCCAACTGCTCTTTGGTGAAATCAGCTTCTGCCTGCACAGACTCTAAATTAGCCACAAGAGACTGTTTCTCCTCTGTCATCTATATAAACACAAATGTGTACACAATAAACACAACAACAGACTACCAAACACTTGAAAATTGAATAACAATAAAATAAAAGTCCAAGTTAGGAAGAAAAAAAAAAAAAAAAAAGCTGCAGATTAAATTATCTTGATCGGCTGTCAGAAAGAGGTTTAAGATAGCGCCGGATTGCACTCTGACCTTATCTTGAATGGTTTTCCTTTCAGTCTCCGCTTTGCTCAGTTCTGTTCCGAGCTTTGCCACTTCCTGAGTGTGCTACAAATAGAAGTGAAATACCACAAAATAGAATAGTCATCAGCTGTGATAAGAAGGGCTCCGTAAGTTGAGCTCACTAGGAACCACAAGTTAGAATCCTATTTTATGGTGTTCAAGAAAGAATTTTAAATGTGTTATTAACTAGTGTATGAATGCATACATACACACATATATACATACCTACCAAAATTCACACACACACACACACACACACACACATACATACATACATGCTTCACAAATCATTCACATGAATGAGATGCAAGGTGGAATTATAAAGTATGTGTCAAGTATTTATCACAGGTATGCTCAAACATGGCTACTTTCACACACACACACACACACACACACACACACACACACACACACACACACACACACACATGGTCATGTAGACTTGACAATCAGGCCATCCTAACAAACACACAAACACACTCACCTCCTGCCTGGCATTGTCATAGAGCATCTTGTACTTCTGACATTCTTCCTCAGCTTTGTCATAATCTCTCTACAACACACACACACACACACACACACACACACACACACACACACACACACACACACACACACAAATCAACACATTTACAAGAAAAATACCACATGCCAGAGTTCATTAACTGGGGAAAAAATCTCAACCAAGAGGAGAAAAAGTCACACCTAAACTGAGCAATCAGTGCACATGCAATTAGGCCAAGACTTCACAGTGTAGCTATACACACACACACTCCTGGTATTTACTAGTGTAATACATTACCTAAACCTGTCAGACCACAAGCTATCTGATAACTGGTACAGAAGAGGGCAGGACTAACACACTCTCAGCTTCACTTTCTCTTAGATGTCTTCACATGATAAAATACAAGGTAAATGTGACCTCTTGCATTTAAGACCACATATTTAAGGCCCACCCTTACCTGCAGTTGGCTGAGTTTGGATAAACATTCCAGTTTCTCCTGCAATATATTCCTGATGGAATCCTAGCAATATAGAAACAAACATAAGTACAACAACAAAAAACAAAAAAACAAAAAAAAAACAAGGTACTACTCCCACTAGAGAACAATGCACTCTTCTCTGAACTATAGTAATGGATTGGTAAACAGATAAACTATAACATATGAATCAAATCCTATTATCATCATTAATATCGTTTTTATTTTTTATTTGTTAAGCCAAAGTTTAGATTTAGAAAGGCCAAGCTCTGTAAATGTACTAATATCATCCCTGTTGATTTAAATTCAGTAAAAAGCTATACACACAGACACAATCACAAACCAGTCATTAAACTAAAAAAATAATGGAGAAAACAACAACAACAACAACAACAACAAAACATGCATCATGTACTCAACTACACTAAACACAAAATGATATCATTACCTTTGAAGAAAGGTCACTGGTTCTTTTCTCTTCGTAGGCTTCCTTGAGTTTTTGCTTGAGTTCATCCTCTGTTGCATTCTACCACATTAAACCAAATTAAAGTCAATCAATGAAAAAAACAAAAACAAAAACAAAACAAAAACACTACTAGTTGATGTCAGATTAAACATTTGTTATTGTAAACTCTGAAAACTGTTGACAATAACTTCCTGGCTCTAATTCGTGATGACAGTATGTGACCCTACAGTATAAATCAGTGAGCACCAAAAATAATGACTGTTCACTTCAGTGAAGTCAAACAGATAACAGATTAGTCCAAGTCCATAATCTGCAACTAAAAAAAATAAACACTTAGCTCTCTGTTTTCCAGATCTTTCCTTTAGCTTACATGTGTCTTACATGTGCTACGTCCTGTCCTAATAGATATTTTATAAATATCATGATGGTCACAGATGACTTACTGTATGGTTGATTTATTACAGTACGCTTGTGTGTCAGTAACAATGACGATGTGAGTTAGTGAATAATTCACGAGATGAGCCGAGTTGGTAAAGCATTGACACAGATTGAATGGGTAAAGCGTTGTTATACATTAGGTGGAAGGCGATAGAGGAACCGATGACTATGTATTTTGTAGCTAAAAAGCCTGTGGTCGAGGAAATGAAGGTGAAAATTTCAAAAAGGAAAGACAATAGTTTCATGAAGCCATGAACAGAAGAGATAGACAAAAAAAAAAAAAAAAAAAAGGAGAGAGAAAAGGAGCAGGCTGATGTAACTAAACCAAGTGGTAGATGATAATAACATTGGATAAAACTGCCGAGTACTGCTGTGTTCTGTATTCCTTATTTGCAACAGATAGCAAGCGCCACTGTAAGTACATTGTTAGTGATAAACATCATACTCCTACAGTATGTAGATCATACAATATGATAGCTGGTTTTTCTCAGAAAGGTGAGAGTAGCTGATAGTAATGGATTAAAGATGGAGGTAGATAGAAGTTACCACTGAACGGGCACTTTACAGGCAGGCCAGCTAAGTGAGTAAGATTGTACATAGTCTCTGGACTTACATATAAAAATTGCCAATACAAAATGCATATTGGGTTTGGTAGATCTCACTAATTACATAGGGGCAACTATAGTATGACCCTTTCCACATATTTGGGGGAAAAAACAAAACAACTTTTCTACAGTACTTTTCTAGCAGTTTAAATAAATACTCCCAAGGGCCATGTATATACTTCCTTTTGTTTAAGTTCAAGAATCTCTGACTTTCGTGAACATCATGGACTTGTAAACTCCTCCCTTCACTTAAGTCAACATGCTAAAAAAACAGCTAAGTATCAGCAAACCTCTTAGTTACCCCTTAGCACTACGTGTTAAAAAGAACTCTGTCAGCTCGGCTCACTCAGCTCACTTATCGTCACTGCACTAGTAGGAGCATTTCAGTCCAGTGGTGAAGCAGTGACATCAACCCTCATGCAGAGGTATCCATGTTTAATGCAGTTACAATCAGGGTTTCATACAGAGGTACGGGCGCCCTGGGATTCCCCCCATGAAATAAATTAATAATCTTTACTATTTAATGGTATTCTGTGGTTATGATTTATAATGGTATTCTGTGATTTTGTTGTTTGTATATACAGTACATACATGTATCTAATATTTGGTGGAAGTTTACTTCAGTTAATTGAGGTCCTTCAATTGCAATACGCATTAGTCTTCCAAGATTGATGTCACTAATTCTAGACCTGAGACGATGTTTAATCAAATGGGTGTGGTTTCAGCAAAAATGGGTGTGGTCAAACAAACGTGTGGCCCTCCTTCCTAAAAAATCCTGTATGAAACCTGACCATTCCTTCTCATTGGTCCTTAAAATTAACAAATAAAGCACACGTTTAACGACTCGATGATTGCACTACTCCATCATACACACTGTTTCATTTAAGGGAGGGGCAAGGGACGGCACTCGCTCCCTTGAAATTTCCTGCAAATTTTGTAAGTGAAATGAAGGTGATTGTAAAACTTAGTTCATGTAAGTCCCTTGCTGCTCATTGCCTGGTAAATGAAGTTACATAATAATTATTGTGTCAGCTAGGGAGAGTGGGTCTTATAAATTTCATTTGTGAGAAACTACATTTAACAGAGGCAGTAGTGACTAGGATAGAGATCTCAGAAAACCTTACTCATTTCTTTCCGTTCAAAAATTATGTCACTCCTATTTACATGCTAGCCACACAAGAATCCATTTTTAAAGACTCAAGGTGATTTTTTTTAACTACTCCATCCCTGTCCATCTCATCCATCTTGAAAGTTGTGACGTCCCCCCTTGAGTAACACAAGCTCACTCCCACCTACCCTTGGATACTACTGTACTTGTCATATCTATATAATAATACGCTTGTGTGTCAGTAACGACGACGACGGTGTGTGTATTCATGAATAATTCATGAGCTTTGTATGGTTCGGTAAAGCATCGTTCATTTATGGTAGGTAAAGTATAGCCACAATCAGTAGAACAGAATGTGCTGGTTACTTCTAAAAAGCGGGTACAATTGATGATGGAAGGCGGCGCAGGTTTAAAAAAGGAAGGCGAAAGTACGGAAGAGAAAGTAAAAGGCGATTAATCGTAACTGAAAAGTGGATGGAATCGGCGAGGTAAGGTGGGTGTAGGTTTAAAATGGAAGGGAAGAGAAGGTAAAAAGGCGAGCGATTAATTATAACTAAAAAGCGGATGGAATCGGCGAGGTAAGGTGGGTGTAGGTTTAAAATGGAAGGGAAGAGAAGGTAAAAAGGCGAGCGATTAATT
>WLWD01002429.1_pt1 | contig 106598 bp, 100 predicted proteins | sample 6712731 | NCBI WGS metagenome assembly WLWD01 (sample SAMN12718690, study PRJNA576275) | sponge metagenome | isolation source: marine sponge | host: Mycale hentscheli | place: New Zealand: South Island, Marlborough, Capsize Point | collected 2014-11-01 | reverse complement strand
AAAGCTACCTTGTACCAATAGTTACCAACTTTCATAAGTTTATATTTAGATTAGCCACACCCACTATCCCAACCAATGGTAAAGCTATAACGGATGTTAGTGACTATATGTGAAGGTTATATAAACAGGGGTGTGCAGGCAGCCCCTTTATTTAACACCCTAATTAACATGTCCCGTATAATGCATAGTATGCCAATGCTCCTTGTGTAGTGACACTCTGTCTAATCCCCTCAGGCCATTGTAAGTTCACAGCATACCCACAGGCTCTTTACATATGTACTGTAAGATATTGTTGTGGATGTAGCATCGCGGGCATGGTGTGTGTGCGTGCGTCACAGAGTGTTGTAAAGAAACCAACTTCTACTTTTAAGTTATGAATGTGACTAACAACCAAATTAATGGACAATAAGGAACCACAACAATAAACAACAACAACAACAATGTAGACCAACAGTGATGACAACAACACAACCCAAAAGCGACAGCAGCAACACAAACAACAGTAACAATACAGACTGCGCACTAACAGGATATTGTTGTTGTTGTTGTCGTTGTTTCATTTCCAAGCAGTTGCACGGAATATGGAGCACATTCCTTCCCGGCTTGACCCAGGTCCTGGTTGCACAGTGAGGACTAACCTGGACAGAAATGAAGCCATGACCACTGGCTAGTACTGGTACTATATGTGGGCGGGATGCGGGTGAAAGTTGAATGACGTCCCAGGGAGAGCATAGCTAGTAGACTTCCCCAGGATGTAGTTATTTACGCCGCCACCAGAGTCCACGAGGTGGCTGCGGTGCGCTTGTCAAGGTAAGTAATAGGTAAAAAGATATACAAACACAAGACAAACACACACACAGGACTATATGGTAGACTGAAATATAACAAAAACACACTAATATACCGCCAGAAATCACGTGACATAAAATAGTGTGTTCATGATTAATGAAGTTCACTGTTCCTTGGTCTCTGTCCCAGCACCAGGCCCTGGCTCCACACTATACATTCCTTGGTGATAACAGACTCTTTCATATGCTTCACCGCAACCTCTCTTCTGGCTATCTGCCTCAGGACAGAAATAAGGATCCTAAAAGGATGAACACTACAATGCCACAAGTGCTTTTACTGTTTGACGGAAATTAATATATGAAATTTAGAATATTCAGCATTCTGATGGCTGTAACTTGAGAAGGCGGGTGATGATGACATAGGAGATCAAATTCAATTATTTATAAAGATTTCTTACCAGTCGCTCGGGACTTTAGAATCTCTCCTGAATTCTGGTGCACTCCTGCCTTCTGGGGAACTGTGGACTTCAAATATATTCTGAATGTCTTGCATACTCACAAAGTCACTCATTTCTTTACACTCAGAAGAATTGCACAACCCTGTAAGACAATTTTGGCTGAGGCCAAATTTGGGTGTAACTCTTGAAACACGTGCGTGACAGACACAGCATCACTTACCGACCCCGTACCATTATGCCAGCTGGATAAAGTAACCGGTCAACCGTTCATTAATTTCTTTGCCCTCCCACTGGATATTTGTGAGAGAGTGAAATAGCAGATGGATTGGGGAACCTCTTCATTTTGTTTAGCTTCTAGCTTGTTGCGTGTAGTAATATTCAGTAGCACTCAACAATGGACCAAGAATCTGTTCAGTCCTGTGCTGGTGAGAGTTTTGTGAAAGCAGTTGCAGTAGACTTAAAGAGCAGTACTTCATTCAATCAATGGAGAATTAGAGCAGTACTTCATTCAGTCAATGGAGAATTAGAGCAGTACTTCATTCAGTCAATGGAGAATTAGAGCAGTACTTCATTCAGTCAATGGAGAATTAGAGCAGTACTTCATTCAATCAATGGAGAATTAGAGCAGTACTTCATTCAGTCAATGGAGAATTAGAGCAGTACTTCATTCAGTCAATGGAGAATTAGAGCAGTACTTCATTCAATCAATGGAGAATTCAATGGAGAATTAGAGCAGTACTTCATTCAATCAATGGAGAATTAGAGCAGTACTTCATTCAAACAATGGAGAATTAGAGCAGTACTTCATTCAGTCAATGGAGAATTAGAGCAGTACTTCATTCAGTCAATGGAGAATTAGAGCAGTACTTCATTGGCTATCAATCAATGGAGAATGGAATTTGACTTTTACTTCTGGTCTTCATCTGATCTTTATTATGGTGAGACAGGCTGTGCTGAAGTTTCTTCTCTTTTAACAATCAGAAGTTTCTATAAATGATGGCATATAATTCCGCCCAATTGACGTATAACTCACACGTGTGTGTATACATCCATCCAAGATATCCAATTGAGCACACCTGAGCGGCAGCGTCATTTGCTCACAGTAATGTTACAAAGTTTTGTTACCACCAGCATCTATATGATAATATGCTTGTGTGTCAGCAACGATGACAGTGTGTAGTCATGAATAATTCATGATCCGAGCCCAGTTTGGTAAAGCATGCTACTTTAAGCTTGGCCTGATGCCTTAGACCATATTGTCCGACACAGACACTCAAGTCTTTGTAGCATTTTTTTCACCCCATTAATGAACTAAACTCATGGATCATCAATTCATGTTGTTATTTTTGTAGTAAACTTCTATTGTTGTGAATTACAGCTCAAAAAATGATATGAATGATACAAAAATCTGAATATTCATGAGGTGACCCTGTACCAGAACCTTAAACACTTTTCCACAAAAGCAGGCTCGTATGAAACTTCACTTCCAAATTCACTATCTTGAAGTTACCAGTTCCATCACCTATAACCACAAAAATAACCACAAAACCACAAAACCACAAAATGGTTTTGTCTGTATGTTAATATGACATTAATGTATAATACTTCAAATTTTTAGCTTTCTATTACACATACTTGAGAAATTATAGCAGAATTAGCAACCTTAACCAAAAAGCTAAAAAAAAATCCACTCTAAGGATGAACACTACAATGCCACAAGTGCTTTTACTATTTGACGGAAGTTAATATATGAAATTTAGAATATTCAGCATTCTGATGGCTGTAGCTTGATAAGGCGGGTGATGACAGAGGAGATCAAATTCCATTATTTATACAGATTTCTTACCAGTCGCTCGGGACTTTAGAATCTCTCCTGAATTCTGGTGCACTCCTGCCTTCTGGGGCACTCCTGCCTTCTGGAGCACTCCTGCCTTCTGGGGCACTCCTGCCTTCTGGTGGCACTCCTGCCTTCTGGGGCACTCCTGCCTTCTGGGGCACTCCTGCCTTCTGGGGCACTCCTGCCTTCTGGGGCACTCCTGCCTTCTGGGGCACTATTGACATCGAAAATATTCTGGATTTCTTGTACGCTGACAAAGTCACTCATATTCTTGTGTACTCTGAGCTTTTTCTGAAGTATTCTTTCCTTCTAGTGTGTGGTCTGGCTCGGGAAGTTATCCTTATCCTAGTCTGCTCACACCTGATGACAGCAAGGTATGTTGCTGCCACCAGAATCTATGTCCTCTTAAGCTACTCCCTGCGAATTCCACCCAATACTCGCACGAAAAGATGCAAAGTTCCTGCTCTGCTCTACAGACATGCACACATGCACACAACACTCCTACATCTATTAACACAACTGACACAAACAAATCATGACCACATATGACTACACAATCAACTGCTGTTCCCATGCTACAGCATAAACAATTAATGTTCACACACACACATATGTTCCTTCTTCTTTCTTCATGTGGGTGTGCCCACATAGTGTACTCGGGCCTTCTGAAGTTTCTTGTCTCTTTTAATTTTCAAGGTTAACGGAAGGATTATTTTTATTTATCTTCTTTTTGTACCAACATTTAGTGTGGTCTTTGTGACTATAGAAAGTTAATTTTATTCACTCTGACAGGTTCACAGTTCTGAGGTCATTGCAGAATGTTCTAGAATTCAGAGGTCTCTGGACGACTTTGTGGATGATAAAGTGGACTCTACAGCAATGGGATGGATGGAATCTTTGGATGAGCTGGTGAAGGGTGTGGACACTGGTGTTGAAGAGCAGGAAGAGTTCATTGAGACAGCACGCTCTACCGTACAGAAATATGTGTCAGACGAGTTGAAGAAAGACTTACCCACAGGTTAGGGAGCTAGTTGAATCTTATATTATTAGTGCAATGATTTAAATATAAAAAAAACTATGATGATTCTTAAGAATTCAATTGTTTAGCTACTGGGATAAATAAAACGAATGGATTGGGAAACTGAAAAGGTGTATTGTAATTTGTCACTTGGTTCTTCCTGTGTATTATATTCAGGAGTAACCCCTAAACGTCGTGACTTCAGCTATTCTTCTACTCTTACTAGAACTCGGGCTCATGATGAGCTCCTGGAAGCATACAGAGCTACTTCTGCTAGCAGCATTCAGACGGTAAGGTGTTTCTGTGGTTGTAATAAATGCAACTTATTTTTAATTTTTTTTCCTTCCTTTTTCCTCTTTAGTCTCCTGAGACTGACCCTCTGGAATTGCCTGAGTCTGATCTAGAATGGGATTGTAATGGAGAGGTGGGTTTTAACAAAATGAAGGATATTCTTTATTATGTGACTGACTACATTAGGTTTCCATGATTTCTGCTACACTTAGAAGCATGGATGCAACAATGGATACAACCCAGGGAATGGACACAACTCCGGTGTGTTTTCCCTATTTCTGTTTTCTGTTAGCTGGTGATAGTTTGTTAGTTGTTTTTGTTAAACTTAATTGTCAATATTGAATGTTTATTTGTATATTTTGTTTGCAGTGTGATGCTAGCACTTCTTCCTTAAACGTCAGTCCTACAGCTTTTGAAAAAGAGAACAGTGGGCTCAACATAACTCCATCGTTTTCTAAGCTACCAGTGAAGACAAGCTCAAGGCACAAGAATACCAGCTTTAAGAGTAGCAGGTATGGCTACTCAGGATCCCACTCTAAGAAGCCACTAACTATCAGCAACAGAAAGTGATAATGCATGCACGCACATGCACCTAGGTCTATACAGTATGGACTCAGATGTGTTCAGAATTCATACGCAGTGATGTGTTTAATTTATGCACTATGTAGAAAATTCGTTCATATATCAAGTAGTTTTTCTAACTTTGAAAGTTTTTGGCCAAGTTCTTTTTCTTTGACCTTGAGGGCATGCATCATCTTGAACTGCAACAAAAAATATTAATTGAAATTTATAACAAACGAAGCACAAGCTGATTAGTGCCAACCTGAAATGACTGTAGAGCTGCTGTTGCCATAGTCTCCATTATAGACTTCACATCAGCTACAGACATTTGTAGCTGTTCTTTCACCACTTCCTCTTCCTCCTTGGACTCTTTGTCTTCATCAGTGGAGTCTTTTGCCTCTACTTCTACACTTGCTGCAGTCTGGAGGAGGATAAAGGGAGTATAAATTGAAAGTGCTGCGGAAATGGGGTAAGTGGTGGACATTAGAAGTTAATTGGTTGTAAGTGGGAACCGCAGGATTAATGAGCAGTTAAATACAATGTACCTCTATCACAGAGCTCGCTGAAACTTCCCCAGTTAAGCAAGGTGGACAAGAATCACTCTGAGGGACAGGTGAGGCAGACTTTGGTGCAAGGCATCGCTGGTGTAGCTCCAATGGTATACTCTCCTCCAATGGAAACGGGAATAACTGGGCCATGGAATCGTCAGCATTAGGCAATTCAACATTTACCTATGAAATTATTCATAGGCATGTGATAACTGCTTGTAATAACTAGTGTGTGAGCAAAATGGTGAGTGAGCCTCCTGAGTTAGGTTACAGTATTGTGATTATTTTTAACTTGTAGCACTCTGGCGGCTAAAAATGGTCAAGTTTTTAAATTATGTACATATGATAAAGGGGTTTCAATGCCTGTTCGGGTTCTAGCCCTCCACAAGACATATCTTCATAACTTATTAGCTAGCTTCACTCTGTTACATACTCACTCATAAGTGCATACTCACTCATACGCGCATACTCAGTTTTAACCTCGTCGATGTCCTCGGCGTTAGTCGTCGATGTCATTCCTCTTTTGTTTATAACAGTAAACAAAGCATCATTTTTGTTAGTTACCAATATTTTAATATTAATGTCAGTTACTCTGTACACTGCCACCTGTTGGTATTAATCTTTACTCGCTAGTGAGTCTATATTTCAAGGGATCTGACATTAGCTACTTGCTAACTGGTATACTCAACTTCATCGGGACAAGATCTGGACGGTCCCGCACATTTTTGGTCCTTCGAGCCGGATACTTTGTTACTCGACTAGTGTAATAAAGTGTTCTTTATTCTCTATATTTTATCTTCCTCACAATTCCTTGGTGTAATTTACCATGACGACGAGACAGGATTTAGTTCGCTTCGAATTGATTCTACGTGAAGAAGACTTGACTTCTTTGAAACGACGTCGAACGAATAACCGTAGAGACGCCACAAGGAACGAGCGTTACTGCAAGGATTGCACAGCACAACCGATTGAAGATTTGGACATAGGATCTATCGAACACCATCTGGAGAAAATCAAGGAAAACATTTCCATCGCTGAACTTCTTCAGAATGCAATTCTTGTCCACATCAAGGAGGAAAACATTGAGAAAGAGGAAGATGAACACCATGCTAACCATTGTAAGATGCTTGCTACTCGCAAGGGACTCACACAACAGCTAACAGCAGCTCGGGTTCTTCAGCAGAGCAACCTAGCCAAATCTACTATCGATGCTATCACTGTTCAACCAACTGTTTCCAATTACGGCTTAAAGACTACACTCACTGAGCTCAACGTCAAGCTCAAAGAACTTCAAGCTCTTGCTTTTCCTCTGAAGGATCGTCCTGGACTAATGGACACCTTACAGAAGTATCATCTAGACCTTACCACACTGTGGGAGAGGTACCACAGCGATAATCCAGACGACACTGCGTCTGCTTCAAAGGAAGACAAACCTCAGTTAACTTCCAAATTCGATCGTCTACCTCGCATCGAACTACCCAGCTTCAATGGAGACAATGGAAGTTGGCGTCCATACTGGGAGAAGTTCAACAACGTGTTGGACAAAGATCTTACTCTTACTGACGTTGATAAACTTTCTTTCTTACAAATGACAATAAAATGTGAGGAAGGCAAAGAGATCATTGACTCGCACACTCGGCGTGGTTCAGATTTCAACGCTGCTGTCAAAGCTCTAAAAGAACGTTACGACCAACCACGAGTCACCAGTCGCACCATTCATCAGAGTTTCATTAAACACAACTGGAAACTTACCAATGAGGGAATCGGTCAACTCATCACACTTATTCAGCGTACTGTCGCTACCATGAAGGAATGTGGAGTAGTGTCACTTGACACTTTGTTCACTGTTATTGCTGAACTTCACATGCCTGACGAATTTTTTCGTTACTGGACGGAGAAAACTGCCGATTCAAAGACTACTCCAACTACTGACAGACTGGTTGAACTTCTCAAGCAATATCGGATGGGTCTACAAGGACGAACGATGGACTCGCCAGGTCCTACTGCCCAACCAGCGAAACAGGGAAAGCATAGCACCTCTTTCCATGTTAGTAAGGATAACAACTGTTCCTTGTGTCATGATGGGAATCACCCACTCTACATGTGTGCCGCCTTCAAGACCAAGTCAGTAGAGGAGAGATCCAATAAAGTCTCAAGACTTAGGGTATGTTCAAATTGTCTATCTTTTAATCATGCTTCTAGAGACTGTCCTAGTTTTAAGTCATGTAGGGTCTGTGGAGGTCGACATCACTCACTGTTGCACCGTCAACGTTCCGCTCGAAATTCCGAAACACCTGATCGACAAGTCTCCAATCAACAGCCAGCTACGACGACGGCTTCGAATAATAACCACACCTCTTCGACTGACCGAGATCCACTCGAGCCCAAAGTTTTCCTGGGAATCTGCCAAGTTACTGTCGAATCTAGAGGACGACTTCAGAAAGCACGAGCTCTACTTGATAGTGGTTCACATATGTCCTTTATGACCTCTCGACTGGCCCAACAACTGAAGGTAGAAAAGATTCGTGAGCCCACTCATCTCACTGGAATAGCCCAAACTGCGGTTCCTGGCTGCAACTTCAAAGCTGAACTCTCCTTGGTTCCTGATAAACGTCAATCCATTCTGTTGAAAGCTGTGATAATCAATAAAATCACTAATGACCAGCCTGGATTCTACCTTAAAGGTGTCAGGAATCGATCTTTTCTACAGGGTTTACAATTGGCTGACCCTAACTTCGACTATCCCGGCAGAATTGACATGCTACTAGGGTCCGACGTACTCGATGCAATTATGTTAACCGGAAGACGCTCTTCACAGGATGGCCTTCTTCACGCTTGGGAGACAGTTTTTGGCTGGTCTATCCGAGGAAAGTGTATTCCTGAACCCCCTCCACTTCAGTCTCACCTGTGTCTACATTCCCATGCCTCTGATCCCACTACTGACGATCTACTGACTGCATTTTGGGAAACTGAGGAAGCACCCTTGGATCACAAACAGTTCTCGGAGGAGGATCTTCAAGCTCTAGATCATTTCCAAAAGACCCACAGTCGAAATGAGGAGGGTAGGTACATTGTTCGCTTACCTGTTAAGTCTGTTCCTTTTTCCTTAGGTGATTCTCGTGATCAAGCCAGCAGAAGATTCTATCAAAATCGGCAGTCGCTCCAACGTAAGGGAAAGTACAAGAATTTCACTCAAGCGCTACAGGAGTACGAGGAACTAGGTCATGCTGAACCCGTTCCCGTTGATAACCTGGCTACGCCGAAATCTTCAGTATTCTACCTACCTTCTCATGGTGTTGTCAAGTTGTCCAGTACAACTACTAAACTCCGAATAGTATTTGACGCTTCGGCCACAAACACGTCTGGATTCTCTCTAAACGACATTCTGCTTCCTGGTCCGAACCTTTACCCCATGCTCACCGATGTCATTCTTCGTTTTCGAACTCACCTTATTGGTATGAGTGCTGACATTTCCAAAATGTTCCGTGAGGTAGAAGTACACAAGGATGACCGGGATTTGCACCGCTTCTTGCAAGCAGCTCCCCGGGGGGAGGGTGTCATTGACATGCGAATGACTAGAGTTACTTTTGGAGTGACGTCTTCTCCATTTCTGGCTACTCAAGTTCTACGTCAAGTAGCTAAAGACCATCAAGAGCAATATCCTAGAGCTGCTAAGATCATCGCTAACTTCTATGTGGATGATTGCCTAACTGGAGCCGCAACCTCAACGGAAGCGAAGGAGGTTCAAGAGGAACTTATCGCTCTTCTGCGTTGCGCTTGTATGTGGCTGAGGAAGTGGAGATCGAACGACGCTAGCGTGGTGAAAAATGTTCCTACGAACATGCGAGAGGACGACGGTGTTCAGCTTTTCTCCCCTCCAGCAGAATGCCACAAGGCTCTTGGCCTTCATTGGGACACCAGGAAGGACACTCTTCACGTTTCAACTCCCACGTTCAATGTAGATGACGAACCAACAAAGAGAAAAATAGCGTCAGATGTTGCCAAAACATTCGATCTTCTTGGATGGTTTGCTCCCTGTACAATTGTAGTCAAAGTTTTGCTCCAAGAACTCTGGAAATTGAAGTTGGCTTGGGATGATACTGTCTCAGAAAACATTTCTCATAAATGGAAAAAATGGAGAGAGGAACTTTCTCTCATAACTTCACATCCTATTCCACGCTATCACCTGGAAAAGGGAAAGCAAGTCAGAAGTCTCCAACTGCATGGCTTCAGTGATGCTTCAGATTCTGCCTATGCTGGAGTTGTCTACTTACGAGCTGTCTACTCAGACACATCTGTCTCAACTTCACTGCTGATAGCCAAGACTAAAGTCACTCCTATCTGTGGATCTACCACTCCAAGAAAAGAACTCTGTGGAGCTCAGTTGTTAAGTAAAATTCTTATTACTGTTTCTAATGCTCTTTCTATTTCCCTTACAGATATATATGCCTGGAGTGATTCAACCATTGTACTGTGTTGGCTGTCTACTCCACCTGCAAAGCTCAAGTCTTATGTCTGTAACAGAGTCATGGACACAGTTAGCCGTATTCCATCCACACATTGGAGACATGTTCCTACAGAGTGCAACCCTGCTGATGTGGCATCCAGAGGAGCATCTCCAAGTGAACTGATTTCACATGATCTATGGTGGAAAGGCCCTCCTTGGCTGCTCGAATCTCCTTCTCTGTGGCCATGTCGTACTGATTGGAGGAATCAGAAGATTTTAACTGAGACTAAGGCTGCAGTTCTGATTACCTCTCCTCCTCCAGAAGACATCACTGAGGTTTTTTCCTCATACACTCACCTTAAAAGGGTTTTGTCATGGTGTATACGTTTTGTTACCAACTGCAGGTTATTGCCTAGTTCCAGAACTCAGTCACCACAGTTGTCTCTGGAGGAATTACAGAACACAGAAACTAAACTGGTGAAGCTCAGTCAAGAACGCTGCTTCGATGCTGATTTTGTCTCACTTCAGACTACCGGAAAAGTTTCTCAACAGAGCAAGATTTTTCATCTCCACCCATATCTAGATAACAAAGGTCTAATTCGTGTTGGTGGACGTTTGGAGAATTCTTTTTTGACTGTCAGCCAGAAACATCCCATCATCCTACATCGATCTGATAGACTCTCTAAGTTAATCTGTGTCCAGTTACATGTTGATAACTTGCATGTTGGCCCTAGTGCCTTGCTTGCTATTTTATCTCTACGGTTTCATGTGATTGGAGTCAAGCACCTTGCAAAGAGTGTCTCTAGAGCCTGTGTTCGCTGCAGAAAGACCTACTCTCGAACGACTACTCAACTCATGGGTCAGTTGCCAGCTACACGAGTCACACCGACTTCTCCATTCCACCATACCGGAGCTGATTTCGCTGGTCCTATTATGATCAAGCGTGGGTATACTCGAGCACGTACGTTGGTAAAAACTTACATCTGTGTTTTCGTCTGTATGGCCACGAAAGCCGTACACTTAGAAGTCGTCCGAGATCTCTCCTCCGAAGGTTTTCTTGCTGCTCTCCGTTGTTTTGTGGCTCGTCGAGGTTGTCCCGAAACTCTTACCACCGACAATGGTACGAACTTTATCGGTGCTCAGCGGGAACTGAAAGACCTTTACAACACTCTAAATTCGACTACAGTTCAGGATGCCGTGATTCGTTTTTGCACAGCTAAAAATATCAAATGGTCCCATATTCCAGCTCGATCTCCACACTTTGGCGGATTGTGGGAAGCTGCTGTGAAATCGATGAAGCTACTTCTCAACAAAGTGATAGGCTCTCACAACTTGTTTATGGACGAACTGTATACAATCACAGTTGAGATAGAGGCAGTTCTCAACAGCCGCCCTCTAGTTCCTCTGGAATCTTCTTCAGATGACGGTATAGAGGTTCTCACCCCTGGTCATTTTTTAATAGGCAAAGCACTCAAGTCAGTTCCTGTTCCTGATCTTACAACACGCAAAATAAATGGACTTACCCGATGGAACTTGCAACAACGACTTGTAGCGGACTTCTGGCAAAGATGGAGCAGTGACTACATTACTCAGCTAAACAGAATTAGCAAGTTTAAGCAGCCTCAACGATCACTACAAGTGGGTGACATAGTGATCATCAAAGATTCTGATCTCTTTATTCGATCATGGCCATTGGGAAAAGTAACTCAAACTCACCCAGGAGTCGACGGTTTGGTCAGAGTTGCTACTGTAAAGACTCAAAAAGGAGTCTACAGGAGAGCCATTCATAAACTCGTACCCTTATTGGAAGAAAACACACTCCCCCCCGGAGAATGTTCGGGTTCTAGCCCTCCACAAGACATATCTTCATAACTTATTAGCTAGCTTCACTCTGTTACATACTCACTCATAAGTGCATACTCACTCATACGCGCATACTCAGTTTTAACCTCGTCGATGTCCTCGGCGTTAGTCGTCGATGTCATTCCTCTTTTGTTTATAACAGTAAACAAAGCATCATTTTTGTTAGTTACCAATATTTTAATATTAATGTCAGTTACTCTGTACACTGCCACCTGTTGGTATTAATCTTTACTCGCTAGTGAGTCTATATTTCAAGGGATCTGACATTAGCTACTTGCTAACTGGTATACTCAACTTCATCGGGACAAGATCTGGACGGTCCCGCACAATGCCATAGTAACCACTCGCAACTGTTTGATTTAAAAACACAAAATAAAACAAAAACAACTGGCATTTTTTAGAAGTTACCGCACAGGTTTGAATCAAGACATGCTTACTGCTGTAATAGCTGAAAAAGCTGTGTAAATGCAGCTAATACATGTACATTTATTTGCGTTTAGTTGTGCTACTTTTTAGCTAAGCAGTAGCTGTAACACAACACTTTCACACATACATATTTACTGAACATACCAACACAAGTCTTACCTTCGTGCTTAAACTATTGGACAATGGATATTCAGGCAAGGAACAACACTGTTGCGTAGGGCGCATTGCTATGGCATAAACTTACCACCGCCACTAATTTGAATAAAAAATGAACTCTAGTAAGTTTGTAACTATTAACTCCACCCGCAAAAGAATTCAAAGCGGTAAACAATTCAATTTCTTTGAATGATATGGGTAAAGATCGATAAATCAAAGTATTTTGTTTAGTGGAAAATGGGACGGGATTAACCTCCTAGCAAACACAAAAATCTTCAAGCTGGAAATAAGGCATGCATTTAAATATGTACCTTGCCACTAATAATTTCTTCTTCTTGGTCTTCGGTGAATAGAAAGTTAAAAAGGGAATAGTGCTGGAAGAGAGTAGATTTAACATAGACCAAGGTTGCTGTGGAAACTTCAGGTGTGAAGCATTCGAGTGAGTTTTGAACACCAGGGCATGCCACACCACTCAACATGGCTTGAAGCTCCTTCACATTTTCTCTTAGAGACATGTGCTTGCCTGAAACAAAATGTAGCAACCATACAACTAAACTTGTACTTATAATTACAATATGTATCAAGACTCGTACATACTTTTCAGATTGTCAAGTAAAGTGTGAAGAATTGTAATAAATGCTGATGTCTGTTCAGTTGTGAACTTGGATTCTCTTGAGGCGAACCTGATTAGTGTTAGTAGTTATGGATATATTGTGGCACCATGACAGCAACGTTTCATATTCAACTGATCTGCTTAGAGATACTGTGGTATTATTCTATAATGTAGGCCCAACGTGTACAGTAAGCTAAATTAGTCACATATGATAAGGATACCAATATCCTGCCACAAAGTAGTCCAGTTGAGCTGCTTCTTTCAAGGATGTCTTATGGTCTTCCAATAATAGTATCTCAGAAAGTTTACTAAAGAAAAAAGAAGGGGGGGAAAATTAATAATATCAGCTATGCTTAGTAAGTCTGGTTATAATAAGAAGTAACTGACTCTTTGCTCTTGCTATAAGGAGTTGCAGCTCTGGCTTAGTAAAATTAACTCACTTTGCGATTTCATCCACGTCTTCGATCAATTTTAGCTCTTTCATAGAACTTTGGTTTATTATTTTCCAAGCCAATTGAGGTAAACTGGACTTCTCTTCCTGTAAATACGAGTTGCCATGACGACAAGTTATACAATGTAATGACGGATATATTCACCTCAATATCCTTTTTTTCACCCTTCCCCTTCGTAGAGCGCAACCTCGTTTTAGATGAAGTCCTGTTCGACATTTAAGAATCTGCAAAACGGAGAAACCGAAGCTGTTTACTGAAAATGGGCTTTAATTAGCGTACAACTTGATGTAGGTAAAGGTCGCCAAATATACTGCCACCCAGTGCGCGCATTGTTGTAATTGTTTTAGTTGCACATCAACTGGATTTATATTGTAGTAGTAAGAAGTAAAAAATAATACATCGCACAAATAACACATTGTCAATAGTTAGTCTTCATTAGCTGGAATCACTCCTTTCTGAAGTATTATGTTGCCATACAGAGCTCCTTCTCTAATAAAGATCAATGCCACAATGTAAATTCAAGATGACAAGTATGAATGCATACATACCCAGTTGCTACCACAGCAAATGCAGTCTTGGCTAATTCATAAAAGGAAAATCGTTCAATCATTTCAACGTTGATCTATAAAGACAAATATAATGTTGAATTGAACTAGCCTATTAAAAATGCCTACAGACAATTCTTCAAAATTGTACCGAATTAAAAATTTCTTACTCTAGTCTTCAGAATGTAATAACTAATAAATGAGTGTGTAACCACTTCTCCAACAAAGGAAATTTAACTAATCCAGAAAACCAACTGGTCTCCCTGGTAGCTAATTACATCTAACACACATCTTTTCCTTCAGCTGCATTAACAATTTTCTTGTACTCCCCCCAAATAGGTGTTTGCAACCCTCTCTTCTTGTCATCTGGCACCAGATCCATCAATTTTACCTGTATTAATACATGCATGTGTGTACACACTCATACAATACACGAACAGGCTACTTACTGGTGCTGGAACATAAGTGTCTAATGGTAGCAGCTTAGTCACAGCAGAGAGAAGTGGAGGTATTCCATGACCTAGACATTGACATAATATTTACCCTGGTTGGAGTTTTACAGCTATCAAGACTTGCCGTCAGCTCTGACCAGCTCTGGCCCATTGCTGCAAATAGAAGCACTTGGAAAATTTGCATCTGCAAGTACTACAGCAACACACATACACACAGGGAGAATGTACATACATGTTTACACTTATATTCTTCTTTTAGCGATCACAAGCCTCTTCATTTCAATTGACTCTGTTAGCTTTACTTAGTTACATGTCAGTCATAAAATTATACCTATCAGATCTCCATGCCCCATTCGAGCTAGTACAGAGAGAAGTTGAGGCGACAATATTCTTGGAATATTCTTCAGCACAACCATCCTGAAATTTGCAAACGATTACTGTAAGAAGTATGGCCTTTCCTCTCTGCCTTCTCTAAAGCGTCGGGTAAAAGGACATCACGTTCAAGATTTTCTTCTTGCACAAAACGCGCGCGCCATTAGCTTGTATACCACCGCCACTCCCACCACCAACGCACACCTCACCCCACACACGTGGCGTCGCTATACACGTGGTGTAATTCAGTTCTGTGGAGAGTGCGAGTGCTGGCTATGGAAGAAATGGATTGTTGTGAGAAAGGATTACCAATGGAGTCGGAAGTGATAGAAGAGTTTTGGGGTAAAGTCTTTGTTAGGAGTTATGGACGTTCTGACATATGACTGAATACTGTGCTTTAGGGATAGAACTTACTAAACTTAAGCATGCCGCTACGTGGGATGTGGACGATAATGAAGAGAGGTCTAATAGTACACTGCAGCTAAGCCTGGTAAGAATACGTAGGTAACAATCATTTATTTTGGCTCACAACTACTTCAAGATTCTTTCATTGATCACTGGTTAAGTGAATCTACTAACACTAATGCTTGTGTAACTAACTGCATTGTTGTTTTTTTTAACAAGTAGGGAACAAAACAGGATATATGCCGTATACATAACTTGCATACATCATGTGCATAAGTTTCAATCTACTGAATGTAAAGATGAGGTCACTTTTCTTTGTGAATAGTCCAAACCTCGTGTGTTTGCAATGAATTTTACATATGTCTACTATGTAAATATGTTATGTAGGCTTGCCTGGGACCTGGTGCCAAGGAGAAAGAAAGAAATATTGTGCAGGTCACTGTGGATGATGGGACGGGAAAAACTAAAACTTTTTCTATAGTCTCCCTCAGGGTAGGACTAATGGAACAGGTGAGGAGGTGTAAGCCGAGAAAGCAAAGGAGTTTATAGTACGGGTTAGTCAGAGAGACAGGTTGGTCAGAGAGAGAGACAGGTTAGTCAGAGAGAGAGACAGGTTAGTCAGAGAGAGAGGTTGGTCAGAGAGACAGGTTAGTCAGAGAGAGAGACAGGTTGGTCAGAGAGAGACAGGTTAGTCAGAGAGACAGGTTAGTCAGAGAGAGAGGTTGGTCAGAGAGACAGGTTAGTCAGAGAGAGAGACAGGTTGGTCAGAGAGACAGGTTGGTCAGAGAGAGAGACAGGTTGGTCAGAGAGACAGGTTAGTCAGAGAGAGAGACAGGTTGGTCAGAGAGACAGGTTGGTCAGAGAGACAGGTTAGTCAGAGAGAGAGACAGGTTGGTCAGAGAGACAGGTTAGTCAGAGAGAGAGACAGGTTGGTCAGAGAGAGAGACAGGTTGGTCAGAGAGAGAGGTTGGTCAGAGAGAGAGACAGGTTGGTCAGAGAGAGAGACAGGTTGGTCAGAGAGAGAGACAGGTTGGTCAGAGAGAGAGACAGGTTGGTCAGAGAGAGAGACAGGTTGGTCAGAGAGAGAGACAGGTTAGTCAGAGAGAGAGGTTGGTCAGAGAGAGAGACAGGTTAGTCAGAGACAGGTTGGTCAGAGGGTCTACAGCATTTCTCTAAGAAGACGAGCTCTGTTGTTTTTATGTGATATATTGAATTTGTATAGAAGGGAAAGGCTTGTATGCAAACAATGGTCCTTTTTGGCAGAAACTTGTTGGTGTAAAAAAGGTAGTGCACTCAATCCTCTGTTATCAGGCCGTCTCTAATCTAGGCACTTCTCTACCGGCAACCTTTACGGGTTACACAGTGATCTTGTTAATGCAAAGTGTGATCTTTGCAGATGCCTGTAATCCTTTACCTACATTAATTTGGTAAAGTAGATGTCATAAGTCAATGTGTCAACTTCTGTATGAGCTCTTAAACTTTATTTGATGCACAATAAACCAATCATGCAACTCGCTAGCTATCCGGATTTATGTTCTCATGATATAGCTAGTTACGAGTTGCTGGCAGTGTCTGGTCCTGAGGTTCCTGGATAAGAGAGGATTTGAATGCATTACGTTTAACTGTCTTTCATTGGCTGATATCCCATAGTAGTGCTGGTTGCTATGGCATTATTATCCTGAATTCGGCCTACATGAAACAATATGCTGTAAGCAGTTTGGTCTCCATGTGTGTCTGTAGTCACGTGGAGATTTCAATTACGGCAGCTACATTGGGTATAGATAGCCCTTCCCCTTTTCAATTAACCAGTTTTCCCTGAGAAGAAGCTGTCATTCATAGTGACTCTTGCATGCTGTGTGGGCAACTTGACCCACAAATGACAACATATGGAGCTATACTAACTTAGTGGGTTGAGATAATCTTGTTTTTATTGAAGCACAAATGCAAGCTGTTCTGTTGCTATATTATTGTATGGGCAAAAATATTGATACAGAAGTATAGTTTTCACTTAGAGAAGTTGGTTAATTGTAGCGCTTTCACATGAGGATTATAGTAGTCATCTGTCATGCATTCACTCGATCTACACTGGATTTCAATGGAATTTTAGTGACAACATTTTTTAATTGTGTGGGCAATTAGTTACCTTCCTGTTGCCATTCACTTGTATCACACAAGTTTGATTCAGCCTGTAGTGGTTTTGCCTGTAATAGCTTTAACAACACTTGATAAACAACTAGGTCCAAACGTTTCACACTGCTGGTGCTCTAGTAGGTAACATAACTTGTTTCTAAAGTTTATATAGTTGCCATGGGCAATGACATTGAGTTTTGCTGCTGTTTACAGCAACTTGGTTAATATATTACGTGTAACTTGATGGTGTGTGTGTGTAGGCAATGGTACCACTCAATCTTAACCCTCCTGTGGTACTCAAGCTTGTTGAAGGTATGTCTAAAGGAAAGCATACTACAACCCACTAAAGAACTGTCCTGTCCTTTTGTTTCTTGTAGGGAGTGGTCCAGTCAGTATCGTAGGAACAACATCTGACAGTGAGTTTGGTTTATGTAGTCAGCATAATATCCAACAGCTGGGATATCATGGGAATAAAAGTGGAACTTAGAGCTACAGTAATAAAAACATAGATGGCATCATTTAAATATATTTCCCTTGTTATTGTTATTTAGCCATCAGTCTGGGTGATGATGACTCTGATGATGATGACGAGTCGGAAGAAGAGGAAGTTATGCTGGGCGTGCCACAGGTACCAGGCCATGCCTGAATGTCCTACTTTCTGTTGTGAAAGTGAATTATGGGATGGTTACTTGTGTGTTATTTAGAAACGAGCGGCCCCTCCAGGAATGAAGCCACCAGCATCTAAAGTAAGTAGCACAGTGGGATGGGTTATCCATTAGCAAGACTAGTTCAACGTCTTTTTGTATTGCAGGTTGCCAAGAAGGGAAATGAGTTTGACACGAGTATGAAGTCTGAAGATGCAGAAAATGAGGATGACGACGACGATGGGGTTTGTGGATGTATAATTTTATTTTTAAAGCATTATTGTTTGGTTTGAATGCACCAATCCCCACCACAGTCAGCTGTTAGTCACTGGTGAAATTCTCTCGTAATACTTTAATTTAATTGCTGGTTCTAGGATGAGGATGAGGACGAAGATGATAGTGATGAGGATGAAGATGACGATGAGGAAATAGAAGAGGAGCCAAAGCCAGTTATTCCAAAGAAGGCCAAGGTAGATTGAATCATTACGGTCACGAAAGATATGTGTATCAATTATGTATGTGTGGTGTGCGTGTCTGGATAAATGGGAAGACTCCATTGAAGGAAAAGCCAATTGTAAGTTTGACCATTTATAGTGTTTGTATTGGTACATGTGTTCTGTGCTAATAGTCCTGCTAGTTTAGTTGAAATATTTACCTATGTTAGGATTAATTTTAGCATCTTACAACTAGTATTAATACTTTGTATTCAGAAGTCAAAAACTTCAAAGACTCCCCAGCCCTTGCAAAAGACAAAGTTGCTGCAAAAAGGATCATCATCAGTTCCGGTAAGATTTGTGGAAATTAGTGGGTTGGTTCAATAATAATTATTATTATTTGTAAATATTTAGCCAAAGTCGGCCCCTGAGAAGAAGAAAATAGTAGAGAAAAAGGTGTGTGCATAACGTCAGTTAAGCAGTTTGTGTGTGTTGCTATTTTAATAAGTGGGCCTCGTTTACAGTAGGTTGTATATCTGGTTTAAACCTGTTACATTGATCACAAGTATTGTCATTTTATTGTATGATAATGTTGTCTGTATTGATTTTATTCCAACAGTCTAAAATTATGAAGCCGATTTCTAATAAGAAGAAACAGAAAGCCAGTTAGCTGACCAGTCAGTCCCTCTTGTCTAGCACTAGCTGTGAACTAATGAATCATGAACTCTCTTTCATTCATCAATGTCTGTCTTACTGTCCCTGTCATTCATGTATGTAGGCTGTTGATATCAATGAGATTAAGAAAAAATTAACTAAGGTCAGTCTTTTTAATAATTTGAAAGTGGTGTGCTTGTTGCTACAAAACCTCTTCTTGTGGTATTCCAGATGACAGTGCCTAAAAAAATAGACAAATTCAACAACTTTGTCAGCAATAGCTTCAAAATAAAGGACGATGCAGTAAGTAGGCGTGACTGGTGTGGGTATGTGGTCCCGCACTAGATTCAATGTAAATTTTCATTACTGTGTAGGTGAAGAAAGAACTGTGGGGATATGTGCAGAAAAGTCGTTCATGAACAGAATATTTGTGCTGTGTCAGCAACTGTTTATCCCTCCTAATAAACCACCAATCACATTTTTCTTTATTTATTCAAACAGGTTTAAAAAAAAAAAATTTTTTTTTGATGGGCATTGATATCACTGGTTGAGAAAAAGATTGTTAGCAATAACCATGTAGGCGTCGGGGAGGGAGGTAAACAACGGTAGCAGGGTTCTATACATGTCACATGGACTAATAAATAAATCAAAGTGAGTTTTACTACAGTATTGAATTTATTAAAGCTTTGGTTTAGGTTCACCTAGCAAGTGAATGAATCTTCGACCTTTGGCCTTGGTAACAGTCATGACCTTGCCCACTGCACTGGTGTCTTGAATGAGTTCCAATACTCCCTTAGCGACTTCTTCAGCTCTACACATATTATAGTAACTACATGATTGGAAGTGAAGTCAAAAATAGGGTCACCGAACCATTTGGGGGAAGGAAAAACCTATGACTTTTTTTTTTATTCCTTAGCCTGGAAGCCATATAAGAACAATGGGCATATGTAGTAGTCACATGATTGTACCACTGCCCTCCCACATACCCCAAAATAGTGTAATTACAGTGCATATAGCATATAGTCCTGTTATAAACTCTAAGAAACACAGTAGCTGTGTTGACACGGGACGTCTTACTCTATTAATCCTTTAGCAGTGATAAACTTATTGGTGTTGTCATCCATCTGCACATCAGTAACCAATCGTGTGTTGACAAACTCCGGACAGATGCAGTTCACTGCGACGGTGTCTGAACACAAGGTCATGCTCCTACTGAAACCAACCACTCCATGCTTGGAGGCAGAATAGGTTGGAGCAAAACTCATCGGAACCAACCCTGAGATTATACCACATTATAACAAGACTAGTTACCAAGTTATGTTGTTCACTTGCATGCATTGTATACCTCCAAATGATGCCACATTGATGACAGTCCCTCCACGTCCCCCGTTGTCAGGAGACATGTGGTGAAGTCCCAAGTATGTGCCTTCAATTACTGCAATCTGGAGCACAAATACATCATTCATTTCCTGTTTAGTGGGGGCTTTATTAAATCACACAAACTGGAACTAAATTTATTGTGTTCATATTAAATCACACAACCTTAAAACAAAAGAAACAAAACAACAACAACAAATTGCATCTGCTCATTTGATCCTACTCCAATATAATATATATTCTAGTCTACATAACTTACCAGGTTCACGTCTATAGTTTTCCTCCAATCCACCTCGTCTCCTATGCCAGCATTGTTCAATACAATGTCTATGCCACCAAATGCAGCCTTTGTCTTCTCAAATGCAGCTGTCTGACAGTTACATGCACAGACAGCATCAAGGGTGCAGAGTCACCACACCACTGATTCCTAAATGATTGTTAATTTGTTCATTATTATCTTACTTACTAGCTGTTCCTTGTTGGTGACATCAGCTTGAAGAAACTGAACATCTTTTGTGGAAAATTCCTTCTGGAGTTCTGAACAACTCTGTCTGCCTAGTTTTTCCAGCAAGTCTACCATGCTAACCTACCCAAAAAAACATCACTGTAAGTCCAGCTATCTGCCACACTGGCCTCTCTCCTCACTTTAGCTCCATTTTGCAGCAGGAGCCTGGTAGTGGCAAGTCCAATACCTTGGGCAGCACCAGTTATTAAAGCTACTTTACTGGCCAGCATTGGAAGGAAGCAAGACTATTACACGGAGAAAACTATACGCCCACTTGAAAACCAACAATCGCTTGTTGACGATCATTTACCGTATTGAGCCAACGCAAGACTCACTGAAATATCCCGCCTACACACGAAGCACATGACTTCATTATAGTATTGAGTGCAATATGCATTATTATAAAAACGATTTGTCTTTGGTAACTAAATCCATTGATCTCCACAGATTGAGATATTTCTTATCATAAGCAGTCAAAGCCACCACAGCCCCAACCTTGGATGAGTCCATCACTAGTTCCAGAACAACTTCTGCTACATCTTCTGGCCTGCAAGGAGAGAAGAAAACACAAAATAAACCATTAATACATTGATAAAAAATAAGTGCAAATATATAACATTATATAATATTATATAATATTACTGAATTATAATGCTCACTAAAAATGATGGGAAATTTACATAGAGAAAGCTTGGCTATGCATCAAATAATGCTTGCAAGTCTAATAATAATAATAATAATAATAATAAAACTTGACTTACTCTGCAACACCATATATCTTAACAAGCTGTTGCAGATTAGCCTGAGTTTGATCAATATTATCCATCATTCGAGTCTTGACAAAGGATGGGCAAATACAGTTTACCCTCACGGAGTCACTGGTAGCCTGAGAAACCATGCTCCTGCTGAAACCTACCACCCCATGCTTGGTGGCTGCGTAGATCGGGTCAGTAGGGACTTCCACTAAACCTAACACACATACAAGAACATGAGCACAATGACAGACAGACAGACATAGAGAAACGAAACAGGCATAAATAATATACATTTAGGCGAGCGAGTGAGACACTGTCAGGTGTAACACAATTGAAAATTGGGGATATTTGTTTATGCAGGGTTTCATACAGGATTTTCAGTTTGGGGGGGGGGAGAATTTTCAGTGAAATTTCCCCAGAAGTTTATAATCTGGCCAAAATTTTACTAGCAATTCCAGTTGGAACAGCAACCGTCGAAAAGATCGTTTAGTCACATGAAGATGATAAAGACCAGGCTAAGGAATCGCTTGTCTGATGAAAACTTGACTCACCTTATGAGAATTGCCATTGAAGGCCCAGACTTAAGTGAAGTTAATTTTAATGAAATTCTGGACATTTTTAAAGAAAGAAATAGGCACATTAGACTGTAATTGATATATTATTCTATTATAAAAGTCAGTGTAAAGAAATGAGTTTGGGGGGGGGGGGGGAGATCCCAGGGCTCCCCCCCCCCGTATGAAACACTGTATGTGTGGACGTATGCACGTCATTTTGTACTTTGACCCTTGCATTCTTGTGTTTGCTTCACAGTCTATCCTTTCCCATACCTCCACTAAACAGAATCGTTCTGTTTAGTGATCCCGTATCATTCAAGGAAATTAATTGTTTACCCCTTCGTATTAGGTTGTTTCTGAATGCCACAAGACACACTTAGGCAAAAACTTGTTAGACTCAACAATGTGCAGTAATTCTTTAGACCTTGTTTTTTTTTTTTCAAGTTGCAAAATGTTATGGTTACTATGGTATTGAAACCCTTTACCAGACATAATTTTTAAAAAACTCGGGCCTTTTTTTTAGTAGCTGTGAATGTAAAAGCTACTGGTAATTCAGATAGTCAGAATGACATATAGTAGAGACTACAGAAATACAAGTACTCGGGTAATTGAGGTAAGAAAGTAGTTGCATATTTGTTAGCTAATGGTCACAACGGCTACGTACTCATACTTTTAGAAATGGATTGATAGATTCTTTTGTGTTTCATTTGTGCACAGGCTCTCGCTCACCCTTTGTGCTCAAGCACATCACTAGTATTATAACAAATCATAGGTCTATCAATCTTTCATCAAGCAAACATTAGCTTTCCTTAATCTCACCCCTTCCACATCTACAACAGCTCTTAAGCTTAGTGACACTGGAACTAAACAGAACTATAACCGCCATAATACCTGCTATTGAAGACATGTTGATTATCGAGCCACCTCTTCCTCCGTTTCTAGTGGACATGTACTCCACCCCCAAGAAAGTCCCGCTAATGACTGCTGCCTGAGTTAAATAAAGAATACAACAATTCTCTTATTACAACTGTTATAACATAACGTGCCAGATTGACATCCAGAGTCTTTCTCCAGTTTTTCGAGCTTAACACTCCAGCTATGTTGCATACAATATCAATGCCACCAAACTCTTCCTTGGTCTTTGCAAAGGCAGATTCCTGAAATGAAATTAATAATAATAATAATAATAATAATAACAATATAATTTTCAGCCGAGAATGGCTGAATCATTGAAATAATAATAAATTAATACCAATCACACAATTATGGTAGTAATAACTTTATTATTATCATCATCATCATCACTATATTCACAACTACTGCCTATTACTACTACTATACCAATTCTTCTTGACTGGTGACATCTGTCTTATAAAACTTCACATCTTCTTTCGAAAACTCTCCTTGGAGATTATTACACGTTGTTTGTCCTACTTCTGCATCAATGTCAATAATGGCCACCTAAATCAATGTCAATAATGGCCACCTAAATCAATGTCAATAATGGCCACCTAAATCAATGTCAATAATGGCCACCTAAATCAATGTCATCATATACATTTGAACTGACAATACATGTACACATAAACAAAAATTGCAGTGAAAATTGACTTGACATGCAGCTCCACTTTTCCATTCAATAGTATGTTCACTTATTTAGTTATACTCCAAATTTGGTACTCAGTCATATGCTACCTAACACAGACGTCAATGCACATAAATCACCTGAGTATTGTCAGCTAAAATCTAACAAGACAAACACATTTACTTTGGCTTTATTTTTGAGTAGCACTTTTGCTGTAGCTAATCCAATCCCCTGAGCACCGCCAGTGACTAAAGCCACTTTGCCACTCAGCATACTGACTTCTAAAATAATCAAAGACAACAGCTGAAGGAATAATAATGACACCGCTGCAAGTCAAAGCCACCCCGGTACGTCTGGTAAAGGGTGTCGCTCGTTGTATTTACTGCAATAAACTCCCAAGTTTAAATTTATTAATCTATGTTAATGTGCAATGAGTAAAAAAAAAAGAAGACGAATTGTTAAATAACTGAGTGAACATGGTGTGCTGCAAACAGAAAAACAAAACAATAAACAAAAATAATAATAGTGTTCAGACGGGCTCGGTTATTGCTGCTGAAGAAGAAACCGCAGACACCGCCTGACCACTTCCTCGTCCATTATGAACAACAGTCTCCTCACTGCTCAGCAACCGTCCTCTATCCCCCTCTTCCCCTCTCCTCTCATAATGTCTTCCTGGCTGCTCTTTCCTCTGTCTCACTCCACTGCCTGGCTTAGGCTTTTTATTAGACACGTGCACTACAGTGCTCCCAAGACAGAGTCCAGTCCGACCCAAGGACGGAAGGCCGGTCTTCTGCTCTCCAGGTAAGCGCACAAACATAGAAAGGATGGCAGCCTTTTCGTCTTTGCATGTTTCAACAGCAACGTACGAAGGATACTGTTCTTTTGGGTGCTCCTGGACTTGTGCCGCTGTCTGTCTGTCCAGGAGGAGCATGACTTTGGCAAACGGACGAGCAACTCGTCTCTGCAGCTCAATGTATTGTTGCTGAAATCAAGAGCACAGAGTTTTATGATGGCATTATTATTATAATGACCAAATGAACTAGAAGTTGCATAGTAAATCTTAATATAAAGTGACTTCTAAATAGGCACAGTATAGATTATTTGCAAATATCAGTGAAGGCACACAATTAATAGGAGAGTATCTGAATGAGACCACTCTTACGTCCAGCTACACCATTATTTACCAACTTTTACCAACCATCCATAAAAGCTGTGATACCAATGTTTGAGTACAACAGTAATAACACTGTAAACCAAACTTACTCTTATAAAAGACCTGTAAGCTATCTTCCGTTTAATGTACCATGCGATCAGGAAAACGGTCAACAACAGAGAAAAGCACCTGCAATTTTGAAATCAAGGCAAACGTAAAATTTGGTGCTACAAACCGGCACCAGAACGTACGTTATGAAAGTGGCAAAGAAGTACAGCAAGAAGATGTAGCTTTGCTGCTCCACAGTGACTTTGAATTTAGTGGAGTTGGAGAGGTGGGTCACGAGTAAGACTAGAGTGACGTCTCGATCCCAAATGTGGCGGGTGTAGTCATTGCCTGTCGTAGAATTGAAAAGGTGAGTGAAGTTCTCCGTGTTTCGAATGGGAGGATGAGTGAATGAAGTGAGGCGGGCTCTGCTTTCTGTCTCATTGGAGTAACTGAAGTCGCCGTATGTCCGTCGAAAATTCCTTCCCACCTCAACCATAACTGGGTCTGTTATTTGAACCAAGACCCACAAGTCTTGAGATACTGAAGCAAATAAATAAATAACATAACTACATGCACACATTCTCTTTCAAAGCGATATTACTTTACCTCTGCCCAAATAGAGCTGGATATATACAGGATTCTTTCCCATCACCAGCTCAAAAGTGAAGTCAAGGTCAATGTTCTAGTCATCAACACAAATAACAGCATGGAAATTAAAAGGAACAGAAATAAATACAAACAACCAATAATAAAAACAACAACAAAACAAAAATGTAACAATGTCATCATAGCATTCCATTCTCCACTTTTTCAGCCTCTTAAATCTTTTAATGCATCTTTTAACAGGCTACCACTGGAGATTGAACTAGAGTTCCAACTCAACTCATATTTACACACAGTACTCCAGCAAAGAACCAAACACACTGCTATGGTCAGATCACCACTGTAAGCACACATCAGCTGAGTAGCCTTCTCCCATCACACTGCTATGGTTCAGATCACCACTGTAAGCACACATCAGCTGAGCAGCCTTCTCCCATCACAAAAATGTAACATAACAAAGTCATTTAGAGCTCAAATTCTCCAAGGCAACCATATTCCAAGTTGAAAATACAACCACAAGTGACCCTCAATAACCCTGAGCGTGCATAACTCACATCCTCTAATCTCAAACTTACCGCGAAAGGAGTGATGGCATAAAATGCCTGATCCACAAAGACATCTGTGACATCGTATGTGTATATGTAGCCAGCTCTGAGCTGGGCTGTAGTCAAGAAGGAGAGAAAAGGACCACCATTGTATGAGCAATACATCCTCATGTAATGGAACAGCTCCATCGTAATTACAGGGGCAACTTACCATAGCAGAAGTTATTGGAATCTCCATACTGGTAATCTCCCGTGCAGTTGGTGCAGTAGTCTCCGCCCACACCCTGGGTGCGACATTGACACACTCCGGAGTGGATATCGCACACGTCGTTGTAACCATTGCAGTCACACTCTGTCAGTAAAAAAATATAAATAGACACTTTACCATACAACATCAGCAACAATGCATACTAGGGGATGTGTGGGGTGTGTGGAGGATTTACATGGTCAGTGGCAATGTGAGTTATGACAGTGGTTAATGTCACACACAAACACAATAAAGAACTTGGTTAGACATATCATACGTGAATCCGCCTTTCACTAAAACCAGATTTAAAGCTTCGTGGTGAAACATTGGGGAAGGAAATGCACTAATGTCCATTCACCATGCTGCCAACAAGTACAGGCACACACACACACACACACACACATACACACACACACACATACACACACACACACACACACACACACACACACAGTCCCTCAAACACACACAAGTTGTCACCACAAGGAACAAACTCCGGCATTCACCATTTTCAGATCACGTCTGAATGAATGATGTGAATATTATGAACGGGTGAAGTGTGTACCTTGACAGAGGGCTCCGTTGTGAGGGTTGCCGAAGCCTCCCGGGACGCACAGCTCACAGTTGCTGCCTGTGGTGTTGTCCCTGCACTCTATGCACTCTGACGAGCCGTTCATGCATTGACTGTGTCCGTTGCACTGGCAGGCTGAAGATGGGGAAGAGAGAAAGACAGGAGAGGGGAGGAATGAAGAAGACAAAAGTGATCATAGACATATGTACATGTGAGAAGAAAACTTGAGTAAAAAGGAGGAACACTTGCTTCCTTTTGTTTTTGTCAGAAGGTTAGTTGCTGATATACAATATAAATAAATTAATATATATATATACACGTACGTGTATATATAATTAACAATATTTGATACAATTTCATCATTCGACCTGCATAACGTCATTCTCAGTAGTATGCTACAATTTCTTACCAGAACAAACATCAAACTGCCAGTCGCCACGCCCATATCTGTCACCAGAAGTCTCGTTGACTCTTCCCAGCACTCCGGTGCTCTCTCGGCATATCGACCCATTCCCCACTGGGGCCCTAAACCCACCGGGCACGCAGGCCCCCCTGCCAGTGTCTGACGGGTCGTTGCACCAGCCGCAGTGCAGGAGGGACTGGCAGGAGGAGCAGTTGGTGTGATCCTCGCACGATTCTCTGGCACAGGTCCCTGCACCTTTCCCAACCCAGCCCAGACATTGGCCAAACGTGAAGGTGGACGGATAAACATGGCTGTTATTGGCCAAGCAGCGCGACAGGGAGGGGCACCAGAGGCAATCAAGCGTCTCAAGGCACCGGCTACAACTGTCACGCTCGTAGCACAGGTTGGCATTGCACTGTGATATGACTGTCCTACCAGACGGGGGACCTAATTCACAGACAAGCATTTTCAACTCTTTATCAACAAAGTTTAATTGATTGTTGTGCCGTCAAACTTGCTAGCAATATGAAATACTGTCGTTACTCAGGACTGTACGTCTAACACTGCTGACAAAGCCTAGATCCAAGACAAAGCATCGCTCCAATCACACAAACAACTAGCCACTCAAAAAACTTCACACATAGACATATATGATAATTGGTAGTGATCATCATCGACAAAGACCAGGCATTGCATGGAAGTTGACTCACTTGCAGGAGAAGAAGGCTGATAGCATCTACGAGTTCCTCCTGTCCTCTCCCAACTGCAGCCTAGCAGCTGGCAGCTGCTGCAGTCTGTGACAGAGGGGCAGTGAACACGTGAGGTTGAGTTAGGACAAGTGGAGGAACTCTGGGTATCATTGAGGCACGCGCTATACTTGCAGTTTTCAGAAGACAGACACTGAGAGCACGAGAGATTGGGGGAACAGGAATCTATAAAATAAAAATTTAAATGAAATTTTGTAGTTTGTTGGGTGGTAGAAAGAAGTAATATACCATTTGAAGGACAGAAGTAATACGAGTTGGTAATGGTGGCCGCGCCAATAGGAACGCAACTTCCTGTCATCTCCTCCCCTTCCCACGCACACAGTGGACCAGCAGTCTCCTCGCACTCCTCAAGGCTGTTCCACCGGCTGCAGTTGCCATGGACAAGTCTCAACATGTCCCCTCGTAGCGTTCCCACGTAGCCCCCAAACACCAGCAAGGACCGGTCCACGGAGTCCCACGTGGCACTGTGCTTCAGTCTACTGTCGTTGCTCATGAGACCAGGCACCTTCAGAGTCTCCCATGTGTTGCACTGGACGTTGTACAACTCCAAGTCACTGGAGAAACAATCCTGGGTATCCCGACAGCCACCGAAGGAGAGCAAAGAAGGCCCCAACAGAGAGAGAGTATGCAGGTAGCGTGTTGACCCACTGTGTAGGAAATAATCGGTTATATCACATCTAACAATAATACACACTCAGTGCCCACAATTTCACCAGACTTTTACTTTGCACAACACTGATGGAAACACTCTCCAGTGCATAGACACGAACAAGTTCATTGTTCAGATTCCCTCCCTCCTCCAAATAAAGAAATAAAGAAAGAAATAAAATTAAAAATAAATAAATAAATAAATAAATTTAAAAAAGGAGGGAGGAAGCTAGTTCTTCTAAAAACAAATGAGTGTACCAACAAAGTGAATTTTACTATTTAAACCATGATGAATATTATGAATATGAAATTAAGTAAACAAAAACTTACTAGGAGTAAAACACACATGGAGTAATAGACCTGGTAAAGTTCAATGAACTAACACAAACAACAACCCACACTGTCCGTACTATCTGTATTCCCTCCCTCTTTATGCACTGGATGAGAGAATGAAGACATCATAAATATAAACAAACAAACAAACAAACAAACAAAACCACCTTTCCTGGCCGGCCAGTAACACTGTAAACCTTAAATCTCCTCACAATGCTCACTTCACTGTGTGTTTCTTCTCACCTTGGTGACAGGACTGAGAAAATACGAGTGAATGGATGATAGGAGAGCAACTGATCCAGCAGACCAAAAGAGCCACGCCCACCATAGATGTAGACGAGCCCCTCCTCCTCACTGTACACACTGGAGTGAGCTGCTCGGCCTTGAAGACCAGCTTCTGCACCCAGCACTGCAGGCACTGACCAGTTCCCTGAAACTAACACACGAATATGTACTACAATGATGCTCTAAGTTATGCACACATCAACACAGTGATAGCATACTGGATCATCAGAGTGACTGATCAACACAGTCATAGCATACTGGATCATCAGAGTGACTGATCAACACAGTCATAGCATACTGGATCATCAGAGTGACTGATCAACACAGTCATAGCATACTGGATCATCAGAGTGACTGATCAACACAGTCATAGCATACTGGATCATCAGAGTGACTGATCAAAAAAGTTTCAAGATGCTAATCTTTACTTTGAAACTACTGAAACCATTTCTGGTGCACCTGTGAGGCAAAAACTTAGTTTCTTCATAGCTTTCTTCCCTTGTTGTTGCTGTTACTCAACCCCTTACCATATGTATCATCACACACACACACAAACAAAAAAACAAAAAACAAAAAAACAACAACAACACTCATCCCACATATTTTAGGATCTAAAGATTTACGTATAACCACGTAAAGCTAGTAAGTCAAGAACAACTTTTAAAGATGACCTAATGACCCCTTACTGAAGTCGTATTCCTGCACCAGAGGCACGTATCCCGTCATTGTAGAAGTGAGACCATACAGAACCACCATCTTGGAACCAACCACATGCGCTGTGTGGTCGCGCACCGGTATAGGCGGGGCAGATTGAGAGAGGGGTTGGGTCACGTTAAATAGGTATTGCCACTCCCACGTATTTAGATCCAGCTCCCAGAGGTCACTGGTGAGCTCTTCGCTAGGATAGAGTGACCCACCAAACACGTACATAGACACCTATAATACATGACATGCACAGTAGCATTGCATAGTGATGATGAGACGAAAAGAAAGAAGTGGAAATCAATCTCAAATATAAACAAGAAAATTGTAGTTGACTAACAAATATCTATACGCACACACACAAACATACATGACATGCACACACACACACACACACACACACAAACACGATGTCCTAACAGTAACTTTGCCATAGACGTACGTTGTATACAACTGCAGTATGACCGTATCTTGGGCTAGGAAAGGCATATCGGGTAGCCACGCCTTCTGTTGAGTTACCATTCAATGTCACATTCAATTGATCACCTGCAGCATCAGCCAACTGGACCCTGGGTAGCTCCACCTCCTCCTCCTCCCACTCTCCTTCCTCTATGAAGGATACAGCTGATGTATTAAGAGCCTCCCACTGGTTGGTTCTGAAGTCGTATCTCAACAAATCATCGTCTGTCCATGAAGAAGTCACACCTCTTCTGATATCGTCCGGCGTGACTACATCAGTGCTGTAATAGCCACCAGCAAAGCGATAACCACCATACACCAACATGTAGGAATCCACAGAGACTGCCGAGTGGCCTGCTCGAGGAAGCTGCTCCATGGGGGACATGGAAGACGCAGAGAAAGGAACTGCAGACCAGTGTGCTTTACTTCTGTCCACTGAACAGTCCATTCCTAACACACACACACACACACTGGAGATGCCACCTATTCCTCAATTTATGAAATTTAATGCTAATGTTCCACAATAATAGCTCTAAACGAATCTCTTTTAATGTTTTCTTATGTTTTTCCCAACACAAACACATTTGATGCTGCCAGAATAGAATCATGTACTCGTTAAAATTTTACACCAAATAAAAAAAAAAGAAGAAAAAAAGTGCAAATAGAGAGATAGAAAGAGAAGAAAAAAAAAAAAGCCTTTTCAAAATCCTGCAGGTAGAAAGTAACTTGAAACACTAAATTTACAAAACACTGTCTACAGTGTAACACTGACCTTGAAACCCCTCCCTGCAGATGCATCTCCCTGAGGCAGAGTCACAGTCGCCATTGCTGGAACAGTTGTTGAGGCACACTGGCTGCTCACAGGCACTCCCGGTCCAGTCAGTGGGGCACAGACATTCACCTGTAGTGCTGTTGCATGCTCCTCGACCAGAACACTTGTCAGGGCACTCATAGTCCAGCCTATCATGTGCATGCATAAAAATAATAGTATTTCTTTCTCAGCTTTCTTTTACCTTAAATGCATTCTCTCTGTTTTAACAATATAGAATAAAAAAAAAATTGACTGTCTTGAACTTAAGACTACTTGCTTAACAAACCAGAGGTCACGGGTTCAGACTAGGCTAGTAGTTATGTATACCTGGGCCTAGGGATGCTCCAAATTATACACATCCACATGCTTGGATACCACTCAAGAACCAAGTATCCATAGAATAGTGTCAAAATACATTAATCAAAACCGTAGCAACAAGTGCAACACAGAGTGATTCCACCAATCACTATAGGATTCACATGTAACTCATCAATACGCCTGTACATGCAGGTACATATGCTGGAAGTTATTGACTCAAAAAGAAAACACACGTGCAAGCTCTTCTGCTCCTAAAAGCCATTCCATAAGTCTGTCATAGAGCTAAAACTGAAGGTAGTACATTAGACTTCGTTTGTGACTCTGAGGGTATCAATTAAGTAGAAATCCTTTTACACTGACCTACATTCAATCACTTTTACACTGACCTACATTCAATCACTTTTACACTGACCTACATTCAATCACTTTTTGAAATGAAGACATAAGAGAAGTTCAAACACACACACATCCTACATGTTTGTTTGAGTATTTGCCAACTGTGCATGCATGCCAACGCATGTACTATGCCCCTAGCAACTTATAGACATTTTACACACAGTATTATTCAGTATTGCTATGTTCATCAAATGCAGCTGTGTGATCATAACAAGATCATAAACATCCTGACCTGCACACACTCACACACAAACATAGCTGATATACATGTATACTCAGAACGAGTGTTATTGCCATAGTTCAGTAATTATTATAACTATTGGCGAGGTGAGTCTTTGTAATGACTACATATTTTCCTTAAAAAAATGAAAATAATAATAATAATAATAATAAAAATTAAAAAAAATAAAAATCACAAAGAAAAGAAAAACATTGCCATTGAAATTATAAAGTGGTCTGTTTTGTTTTATTTACTACGTTCACTAAAGAATATGAAAGCATATACAGTAATAGTTCCTCCTGAAGTAATAGTTCCTCCTGAAGCTAAAATGTCTCACAGTTCAGTTAAAATTAATAAATTCAAGAAGAAAAAAAAAAGACAAACAGACGAATAAGTAATGAGAGAAACCTCATAATTAGTGGAACAGAAAAATGCCAGGGTCTTTCTCCGTGTGTTTCACGGGCCTGCTACAATAGCCAACATAGTTCCAACCTTACAAACCGACACAATGCACACCTAGTCCTGACACTTGCTTCAGACTATCATGCCATAAGAATACCTAACAAGGCTAGCTATGTCACACCCACCACACACCAAAACCCTCCAAATCCCCATTGTCATGCAACGAGCATGCCCATCACTCACCAGTAGCTGATGTTGAAGCCAGGACCTTCAGCATTTATGTCAGAGTAGAAGTACAGGAGCATGGAAGACCCAGAGCTGGTGAGCGTGTGCAGAGGCTCCAGGACTAGCCTTGAACTCCCCGCTGCCATAGAGTCCGTCGTATTCCTGGTCGTGTTCATACCTGCCGTGTCACTGCTTGTGTTCGTGGATGCCATCATCCTCATTCCACCACTGGATGACATCTCTTCCACCAAATTACCACTAATGGAAATAAGCACAAACAAACATTACCTTTTACTAAAACTACTGTGTGTGGACAAACAATGGCTTCTAATCCGATCATATTGGAACAAAATCAGGTACCATTCTATATACAGCATACAGCACACTTTTATACAGCTGAAAGAATTATCACGATGAATCAGAAATTGTAACAATATTACAATGCCTGACTGGATTCTGTAACAGATCCAGTCCTTCTCTCTTCATTGTGGAAAACACTTATTCTAAATATAACTATCCCATATACCATAGTGTTCGTGCAGCTAAAATACCACAGCACGTACGTGTAAGTGGCTATCTTGGTGGCAAACACGGAGTCCCCGTCAAAAACCTGCAGGTAGTCCCAGAGACACTCCAGATGGAGAAGATGCACCTTGAGGTTGATGACGATGCTGGGTCTGTCTGCGTCTATGAAGAACAAGCAGGCGGAGTTGCCGGCGTAGTTCCTGCTGAAGTTTAAGTTGGCATCGTCTGTGATGAATCCACTGCTCTCCGACAGCCTACAAGATGACACAATGTACTGAAGTAGTGGGTGGGGTCTCGTGACAGTGTGTATGTGCTCATAACACACAGATACCCCACCCACCACACCGGTATCACAGAGTATTGTTCCAATATGACAAAAAAAAAAAAAAGAAAAAAAAAAGAAAAAAAAGAAAAAAAAAAAAAAAAGAATATGAATTTACAAGTGACCGATCATACCGACAAAAAATTCGACACTGAATTATTAAATTCTATCAAACAATTACAACTTATTTTTGTATAAAAATGAATGGGAACAGATTCACCGATACAGTAAACCCTACATATTAAGGGACCTTCTCTATTGCCTATTTTCTTGTCGGGAATGTTCTAACAGTAGCTGAGAGTTCATTGTCAAGAGCTACTGGTCCTTCATGTCAGTACAAATGACTAAATGGCATGCATCCTTGACAAATGAGATAGCGCAGGACTCAAAAAAATTGAGGTAAGAAGGTAACAGCTAGTTAAAAATTTCATTGCCAGTGGCTATAATATATTAGTACTAGTATTCCTAGAAAACTACTGAAGTCGTCATCTATACACGAATATGATAAACTAAGTCATACAAAGCAGCTGTTTAAGAACCGTTATTAAATTATTTCTGATCAATCTATTTTCAAAACAGATAAGGTTATAAATATGCTCTTCAAGTTTAATTTAGGCTCCCTCACTCGCTTGCCATCTGTGCACACCTCAGTATGGATAGAATATCAAACAAATGGTGACATTGGAATTAATACCTTCTCAATGCTATCCCAAATGAAACCAGCAACTCACTTGAGTTACATACAAGCTGGATTCAATTCATAATAGCATGGCACATAAGTTGCCCATTCAAAAATGTACAGGGAAAATCACTGTTCAATTGAAATAGCACAAGGAAAGTGAAATAGCATGGTAACTAAGCGAAATAGAAGCACAGTTGCTAAGTGAAATACTTGCACATGTGTGCAATGCTAGCCTTGGGAAACATACACTTCAAGTAGTTTCTAGTTAGAGACTATGTCGTAGTGTAGAAACACAATCTGTATTAGTCCAACAGATTTGGAGGATCCATATGTTGAGATGAATTTCAGGAGGAAGCTAATCCTGGAATTAAGAGATAGTGAGTGAACGATACAGCGTATCAAATACGAAAAAAAGTTGGCCTACTATTAGCGAGTAGTAGTGATAACACGGGTAACCTGTTTTATTTATAGCACTTGTAAAGCAATTCAAACAGCACGAGGCAAAGCCAAGTGCTATTTCGATTGCATTACTTGTGTTATTAACTGTGCTATTACTCATACATATAACACTGTTTCTCTGTGGGCACAGCTATTCAAACTTCACACATTGGTAATTTGGGTTGTTCTCAACAATGCCCTGGCAGCAACCACAAAACAACTGGGGAAACCACACAACTCGAGGAAACAGCCTGTGATCTGTCACCATAGCAACAACATCAGTGACTCTCAGACCAGTTCCTGAAAAATAAACATTACACACACACACACACCAAACATCAGAGCATGCCCAGCTCATTAGGAAAGTACTTTGTGATTATACAAAAATGCTGGTAAGGAACTGATAAGTCTTGAATTTTTTTTTTGTATTGAATGTAAAACGAAAAAAAAAAAAATGCTTCTTACACTAGTCTGGTCAAAGAACAAGTCTTCCTACTTATAGAGAATCATAGGCAAGGAACAGGACTACTCACTTCACAACCTCACTACCAGAACATTCTGATATGATCACTTTGATTAATTTAGAAAACATGTGTGCCAAGGCCTACTGAAGGCAGGACTAATGAGCAGGGGCACATAACACATCGACATCATCAGTTGCATCACTTTGAAACTGAGTCACATGACCTGCTGTATTGGCTGTATTTAGGGATGTAAGAAATGTACACTCTGTTCTTAAAATTGTGATTCACAACCAGTTAGCAATTTTATTATTTATTATTATTTTTATTTTTTGCTGGAAGGATTAGTCTGGCATTCAAAATGCAATGACATGAATTAAGCGTGTCAGAGTGTCTAAAGTCATCACTGTATGACAGCATGTCTAGTATCACACACAATAAGTTCATGAATTGAGTGTTCCTTGAATGAATGGCTGAATGATAGATTCATGTTCAATACACTATTTATCAAGATAGCAATCTGCTATTTGTTGACAGGAAGGCAGAAAACAATAAAAAAAAATTTCATAATGACTCGATGGGTAAGTGTGTCTGTGTGTGTGGAAGGGGGAGGGGCAGATGTAATGTTGGATAGCTACTCCTCATCACTGCATATGTTGCAGTAGCTACAATAAACATCATACACCAGCATGGGCACACACACACACAAGCATGGGCACACACACACACACACACACACACACGAGCATGGGAACACACACACACACACACGCATGGGCACACACACACACACACACAAGCATGGGCACACACACACACACAAGCATGGGCACACACAGACACACACACGCGAGCATGAGCACACACACACACACACGAGCATGGGCACACACACACGCGCGAGCATGGGCACACACACACGCGCGCGAGCATGGGCACACACACACACACACAAGCATGGGCACACACACACACGAGCATGGGCACACACACACACACAAGCATGGGAACACACACACACACGAGCATGGGCACACACACACAAGCATGGGCACATACAGACACACACACGAGCATGGGCACACACACACACACACAAGCATGGGCACACACAGACACACACACGAGCATGGGCACACACACGAGCATGGGCACACACACGAGCATGGGCACACACACACACAAGCATGGGCACACACACACACACGAGCATGGGCACACACACACAAGCATGTGCACACACAGACACACACACGAGCATGGGCACACACACAAGCATGGACACACATACATACGTATCTTACAACAAATGTGTCACAATTTTTTATGCATGCAGACTGACATGCTATGCCACTGAAGTCTAACACACACACACTAGGAAATTGGTGTATACTTGGTAAGTGAACGGGATAGACAATTATTCACTCCCTGACTACATTATATTCCAAACCTGTGGCTAACATAAACTCATCACTTATCAGCAATCTGTACATACTCTAAACTATATACTTCTGTCTAGCTGAATATATTTTACAACTTCTATAGGTATCAAGATACCTTGCCATCAATTTAACTAAATTACACCTACCACAGGTGTCTATACATACAGCCACTACTTCATGAAGTCAAGTGTTACCCAATTGTCATATTGGACTTGTATTGAAGGAATGACAATTTCTCAAATTAGGGTAGCTTGATACCGGTTGCCTAACTTGAGAAATGACACCGATTACACTGTGTAGCGATCATTGACAGATAGCTACCGCCTTACCTTATTCTTCCACCACACGAGGAGCAGTTGACTCCCATCCATCCCGTGAAGCAAACGCAAGTTCCATTCACTGACTCTCCATTCACACAGTTCAATGGACTCGAGTTAGCAACTACCACTTCTTGACTCTTTACAGTCAGAGTATAGCTTAACAAGAAGAAGAAAGTGGCAATTACTGACATAGCTTCACCACTCTTACGTGAATAACTAGATTTAGAAGTTAGATAAGCTACATACCAACAATTAGACAAGTGTATCAGTTTCCTGTTATGGCATTGGATTTGCTTACTACCTAGCTTTGGCTAGTTCAATTTTCCTTCCTATTAAGCTGACGTGATTCTAACCGTAAATACGTACATATGCGTCAAAATGCGCGTGCCTCAAGATAGCAGCATATTATTAGAGAGCGCATTTTATTTTAATAAAAGTAGTGTATAGCTGTAAGTGATAATTGAAGATAACAAGTGCATTGGGCCATTAGCTACGTTTTATTCTCTTAGGTGGAGGAGGTTTGCTGTGGTTTGGAGGAGATTCATCATCACTATCTTCAACAGTCACTATCTCAGCTCCATTATCTTCCACATTGTGGTCTTCAGTAGCCAAAATTTTCATTTCTTCCTCTTCATCCTCCTCTCCTTCATTGAGAACAGACTCCACAGCGCTGAGATCGATTCTAAAGTCACGAGCCATGCTTCTTTTAAATGATTCCATTAAATTTTCCTGGAAGTGATAGAAACACTTCTGAGTAAATATCAAAACAAAACTACCAGATGCACTTACTTTAGCTTTCTTTCCAAGTAAAATTAAATTCTTTTCAAATTGCTCAATAGAAAAGATCAGCGTGGGAAAGTATTTTGTTTCTTTACTACGAACAATAGACTGCAAAGCAATAGGTAGGAGTTAAAAGCTGCCTGTACATGGTGAAGAAGTTAACTCACCTTGCTCTTGCCAGTAGCTCCAGCATGGCTTTTATTCTTTCCCTTGCCTTTCTTGGACTTGTTTGAGGCACCAGCTCCTCCCTCAGGCTGTGGCTGAGAAGTCTGTTTAAATATATGCATAAGTAAATTCGACCAATAGAAGAAATAAAGTGATGGTAGCTATGTATTTAAGTATTTTTTTCTTCCCTTTACCTGGATGTAAGTTAAAAAACAGTAGACCTGCTGTGATAGGTTTGAGCCTATGTCAGAAATCTGCAAATGGAATAAGTTTATTTCATAGCATATGACACAAAAAAAAAAAAAAAAAAAAAAAAAAAGAAAAAAAGATTGACATTATTTTCCACTATTTTTTAAAGTTTGGGTCAAAGTGTTGATACTTACCAATTTCTTGAAGCTGGGTAACAGGACACTAGTTTCTTGGAAAGCTAATGTGCACTGAATATATTGTACAGACAGACAAACAGGCAGATAGACACAAACACACAAAGTTAGAAAGAATACTTCTTTGATTAATTTTAGGGAAACTTACATATTTAGTCAAGCTTCCAGCTACAGTATAAAACTGGGTGACAACCTGGCAATAAAATTAACAACAAACTAAATATTTAACCATCACACACGTTAATGTTCCAGGATTAGGTAAGGGGGAAAGGATCTTGAGAGAAAGGGGGGAAGGATCTCGAGAGAAAGGGAAAGTGTTCATGTGTCTTAAGGCTACCTTCAAAAGGCCGTCTGTGTTTGCTCCAGCTGCCAGAAGAGTCTGGACTAGCTCATTGAGTCCAGCGAGCACTATTAGAAGTCTGTTACACAAAGAAGAGCAGAATTCTTGCTGCTGAGTTCTTACTGGACTTCTCTCTTGCTCTAGATAAGGAAAAATGTCCAAATGCAATTAGAAATGGCTCAACTACTCGGCTTAGTTACACAGTCCGCCTATTTTATCATTTAGTTGTTGTTGTTTTTTGTATACACATACCACTGTCGTCATCATTACTGAAGTCTCTTTACCAACCAAGCTCAGCTTACCACTCACCGTTGTCGTGATTATTGAAGACACTTTACCAACCCATTTTGATGATATTTTACCAACCCATCTTGATGATGCTTTACCACCCCTGCTTAGCTTGTGAATACAACCATCGCTGGTTGTCATCGTCATTACTGACACACAAATGTATTATTATATAGATGATGGTGAAGGTATTCTAGGTTAGAGTCATATGAAGTATAATAGTGATAATCTTCACAATTTCTTTCTCAGCCTTAGGGGTACTGCTATGTTGCTACAATCTTGCTCTCAACAGACCAACTGGAAGTTTTCTTTTCCAAAGATTCTTTGTATCCATCTCAGCAAATTTGACAGAACAATTGTGTGTTAAGCAAGAGGTCCTGAGCAAAACTTTTTTTTTTTTTTTTAAATTCCGTATTGCTTAAAAAAGTGCATAAAAGAGAGAGAATATTTCTAAGTGATAATCTTTTCCAAATCATCAGTTGCTCTGACTGGTGATACTTACCAAACACCTCCTCTACTGGACTTCGCATCAGTTCAGTCTTGAGTCTTGTGACCAGCCAGTCTGCATCAGTCAGAGCCCACTCAAACTGAGAGTACAAGGTGGCCTGAACACGGAATGAAGAAAGGATAGCTGTGGCTCTTTCATCATGTGGCAAACGGTACTTACCAGGACTGCGGCTGGAGCAGTCTGTCTGCTCACTATGGCAAAGTGAGGAGTCGACTCCAACTCTATATCCTGTGGAAATATATAATGGCTGATATATAGACAGGTTTCTATCTACTTACCTCGTCTATGTCACCAAGATGGAAGTGGACATCTCTGGTGACCTTTACCAGCTGAATTCAAATAATATGACAAAGTTGAAGTACACAAATTAAAAACATGCACTTCAATCACATACATACATACACACACATACATACACACACGTACATACATACATACACACATACATACACACATACATACACACATACATACATACACTATGAGTGACTCACTGTCTTCACAGAGCCTTTTACTCTACAGTTGAGAGAGAGGAATAGAGACATGAGAGATTTAACTACTTGAACGTCCTCTAGAAATACAAAAAATCACAGCATTGCATTAGCAACACAGCCACACCCCCTCAACCCCACCCCCTCACCAACAGACTTGTCCTTGCACAAGGAATCAGTCCATTCATAGACACTGTTCAACTGTAATGCAAGTATACAGACAACATTCTCACACACACACACACACACACACACACACACACACACACACACTTTATGTGCCATTAGAGAATTGAATGAGTGAAACGTGTGCACTATTTACCCTAGAAATACCCCCCCCCCCCGCCCACACACACCTTTTTAATGCTTTTTTTTTTTTTAACACACACAAGTATATCCAACCTTTCTATTCTTATTTCTAATAGCTAGTCAGGTAAAAGCAGTGAGGGTAAGCATCGCTGGCCTTGGGTCTCTGTTATAAAAGTTGGATATAGTTGGCCTCCAGATAATTAAACATCGAACTCTCAAAGGGTTAACCGACTCACTTACACCATCAGTTTAGCCTCCAAACAATTACATTTCTATTATACTCATTTTCTGCCAGCAGCAAGTACACCCACACCCACCCACCCACCCACACACGGCTTCTTACTTCAGTAGAATCTTGGTCCAACTGATCGGCCAGTGTAGCAATCATACTGAGCATGAGCACAGCATCCCTCATAGACCACTCCCTCAGAGTGCAGTCCACCACTGCCACCACTAGACGCTGAACACGAGGCAAAAATAATCACTAATAAAAACTCCTCTCCCTCCACTAGGACAGGTTAGGACTCCATTGCATCATTTAATGTTTTATTCATTCAAAGATTCTTTCACTCTGCTAGCACACATGAGTAGTGCAGTGCCTGGTCTGTTGAATTTCAAATCGGGAAAGCAAAACATGATTAGTTTATAAGCATTGATTTTGTGCGCGTGTATTAAATACACCTCGCATATTCCATTTGAAGCCCACTGTAACTAACTATAAGTAAATGATCATACCACACACACCAAACAAGCATACTCAAGTAATTTCACGTACACATACGCACACTACTCACCAAGCACACATATACACATGCACACACACACAGATGCACACACACACATATGCACACACACATGCCAAAACACACACACACACACACACACACACACACACACACACACACACACACCAACTGGAAAGCACCTGAAATATTCTGATAAAATAGAGGATCTTGTCAGCTAACAGACTCTGAGTAGCTGAACTTCCAGTGGATCTGATGGTGGCCAGGAATGTGGCTAAGGTCATGGGTTCAGACCTGCCGCTGCCTCCCTTGGAGCGTGGCCGCATCTGCAAATATCGCTGCCTCGTTATGACAATTTGAAGAAGCTCCAGAAATCCCTCTAGGCTCATCAGGAAGATGGACTTCCCCTAAATATGCATATAATGCAAGCAATAACTCCCACCAGGAAATGCATGCACGCCTCCATTGCAGTGTCAACATCTCCCTAATATGTCAACTATCACTTCATGTCCGTCTCCTTGACTGACTACCCTTACTTGAGCCTTATTAGTGATTCACCAGTCAGAATGGATGCTCCCAGTGTGCATGAAGTCAAGTTTCACTAGCATCTTTTCAATACTGTCATACCTTTCATTTGTAAGACAAGAGGTGTGGCTTAGGTGTGGTTTAGAAGGTGTGTTTTAAATATTATATACTTCACTGAGAATAAGCTTTTGTTGATCGTGTCTGATTATAATTGTGATGTCACCACTTAGCGGTCCATGTCTTCCACAAGTTAATATCATTTGAAGGCATTATGACACACCTCTAACTAAATAATGAATCTCTTACCTTGTCTTTCTTGGTCGGTGTGACTCGTGCAGTAGAGGCTTCCACTTGTTTGAACATAATTCTAAACGTGTACACACACACACACACACACACACACACACACACACACACACACACACAATCACTGCTCACAGAGCTCTTCTATTAGAATCGTTAAATCTAACCTTGCCAGTTTACAACATAGCTTGAACTGCTTTTCTGGTCTACTCATAAGTACTCCTTCTCCCCAGCCATCTGCATCTCGCACCTGGATACACACACACACACAGTTAGTCACACTCACTCACACACGTGTGCATACACACACACACACACACACACACACATCCCCAGTGTACCTGTTTCACTTTTTGAAGAGCCACTGTCACAACATACTTGGTGAAGACCTGGGAGTCTCGCAAAATACTCATAGACTGCTGATGGTTAGGAAGTAAATCACTAACAACAACAACAACAACAACAACAGTAATAATAGCTATTTTATAAAGATCCATTCTTAATATGCAAAATATATAACTATTAAATAATACTTTTTTATTTTCTCACTAAAAAAAGTCACTGATGAAGGCTCCACGGAGCTGAAACATTTGTATTATTATTACTATAGATACAACGGAAGTTAAGACATACTCAAAGAGAGACTTGAGCAGTAGAACCGTACACTCCAGCGAGAGTTTCGATGTCAGAGATACAGTTCCACTGCCGCTGGTACTGCCCTTGCGACTGCCTGATGCTCCACCTGAAGCTCCGCCCTTCTCTTGCACAATGTCTGATATTCTTTTGTAGCAATTATACAGCTTCAGAGTTTGCTCACATGACTCCTGGCTGCCAGAAGTGTGTGTGTGTGTGTGCGTGTGTGTGACAAGATAAACACAATAACTAATCATAAGCCAGTGTCTATTACCTAAACTCTCCTGAAATGAAGGTGAACTCCAGCAATGCCTGAAAGAAAGAGTGAGGAAGACATCATATGATTCCAGCAGTAGTGGTTAAAGTATGTATGTATGCATGTATGTATGTATTTACCTCCTTCAAAACTCAATGGACACATGTACATGCTGTATGGAGATAGGGCTAATGTAATGGCAACATTTACTAAAGTAATAACAAAAATTATTACAAATTTCTTGTGATAAATTAATTCTCTTTCTTTGAGAGTTCAGCTATATATGTCCCCCTCTTGTTGTGCTTTTCCGAAGGTTCGCAGACTGCCATGTCCCAACAAAAACAAACTATTGTGAGAACGTTTATTAATGGTCTATACATAAAGAATATGTATTGAGTCTTCATAATGCCACAAAGTACACCACAACAACATTAATAACAACTATACTGTACACATTCTGAAACTCCGCCCACCTCATAGAGCCCCATGACCAAGGCCGCCACATGTCTGTTCTTCTGACCCACACTGCTTCCAGAGGAAAAATCCGACGACTTGTCCAGTTCAAAGTCCTCCGGCTCAGACTTGATCATCCTGCCCACTGCAGACAGCAGCATCCTGTGTGTCAACTCCACTCCTTCAGGAAGGATGCCCTCAGCCCCCTCCTCCTCCTCCTCCTGGATGCCATTGCCCTCTGCTACATCTTCTCTGGAGCGTCTCCACTGGAGGTATTTGCTAACACACGACTGCAGAGAGTGTACTAGAGCTTCCTGCAGACATGAGCAGTGACACACTTGGTAGACAGAGAGAGGGAGAGAGAGAGAGGGGGGATGGCTAATAAACTACAATCTGTAAATTTTCCTGATCAAGTTATACTCTTTCACTTCTTTAGCTAAGCAATTCTACTACTACTACTACTACTACTACTACTACTACTACTAAATAAATAAAAGTAATAATAATAACAACAACAACTACTACAACAACAACAATAACAATAACTATGCAACCACATCACATGCCGCAGAGTAAAAGAGTTGCACATCTGAGTGCCAAGTGAGTACAATGAGTTCATAGTTTGATGAATGTGAATATTCCGCAGTCCTATTCATGTGATAATATAGTGTGGCGCCCACAGACACTTTACCAAATTGCTACACTGGATAACTTACCCTCACCCCCTCATCAAGTACATACCAATTAATCTTCCTCTCTTACTGTACTTCTCGTGTGTGTGTGTGTGTGTGTGTGTGTGTGTGTAGGGGGTGACAGAGTGAGAGGGGTGTTTACCAGTGGTTCCAATAGAGTGACTTCAGAATCTCCAACAGTAACGCACAGGTCCAACTTGACTGGAGGCGTGGCATCCATACTCGAGTCGTAGTATCTTTCAAACTATGTTGAATTGCAAACACATAATGTCCAGTCAATCCTTACACAGAGTGTGCGGAACAGAATCAATGTCTAAAAACTTACTTGGCCGAGAAGCAGTTCCATAATGGGCTCTGATAACTTCGGATTGACAAAGAAAGCAGCTCGAAGCCCCTGTAAAGAGAGAGAAAGCCTAACTACATGAACCTCAGCAGGAGGAGAAAATGCTCTCTTTATTCTTTTATAATTACTAAACTACATACATCCAACTAGGACGATTCATTTTACTGTTACAACTCTCTCATATCAGCCACCGACAAAACCATTCCCTCACCCTCAGGATCTCTCTCCCTCTCTCTCCTTCCACTATCTTCCCCTATATACTCACAGCCTTTCCACAACCACAATAGAATCCGTACTTTACCTCATATAGACTAGCACGGACATCAGACTGCTTGGTGAGAGCTCTGCGTAAAATGCCTGAGGCAGACAACAACAAGAAATGAGTCGGACATACTGGAATAAAAAACGGTTCTATTCCTTTGACTTGCCCAGGATTTCCAGGCACAGCACTTGGTTTGCTGTCTGGTGGCCATTGCTGGTGCTTCCATGGATCTCTGCAGACACCAGCACTGACTAAACAAGATGGACACACAACATGGACAAGATGGTGACTATGGGGAGGGAAGTACATATAGAAGGAGGGAGGGGAAGGGGGAGGGGCAAAGGGAGAGGGAGATCTCCCTAAAATTTTACCTGAGAGCTAGAGATGCTGAATTGACTGTCCATATCCACTGCATCCAGCACCTGAATAATAATAATAATAATAATAATAATAATAATAATAATAATAATAATAACAATAATGATATGGTTTGAATTGGGTCATTAATTACAGTGAATTTTACTAAACAATTGCTCATGTTTATCTATGCATTACTATTATTATTATTATTATTATTATTATTATTATTATTATTATTACTAGCATGTACCCTGCCACACAGTAGTGCTTGATGTACTAACTCTAGAAAATTAGGAAGGCAGTAGCACAAGATGTTTTATCCATTGCTATTATTCTCTATCACTTGGTTTAGTTATATCAGTCCACTTTTATCTTCTTCATTCATGACCACACACACACACACACACACACACACCATCACTCTCTTTCTTCCCGAGTTATGTCAGCTCTTCTTATCCACCTTTTCTCTCTCCACCTCTTCCTTTTGTCATCTCTTCTGTTTTCAGTTTCTCTGTCCTTCTATCCATGATTATAGACTTGGACTTTTGCCTCTCCCTTTAGAAACTTTCACTGTCGTTTCCTCGCCTGCTTTAGGCTAGCTACAAAATAGCCGTCGTTTCCTTAATTATGCCCACTTTCCACCAAATGTGACGACGCTTCACCCACCCTATTGATGGCAATGTTTTGCCAATCCAGCTCAGCTATTGAATCACTCATGAATACACACACCGTCATCACACTTGTCGTCACTGACAGACAAGTGTACTATTATAATTAATAGTATTGCCATCATCATCATCTTCTTCATTACTACTACTACTACTACTACTACTACTACGTCCACCACCAACACTACATCATCACCACCATAATAATAGTCATCATCATCATAATTCTTATAGTGGGCACATTTAGCGCATGAGGTGTCCTCCTGTCATTAGTCATTCTAATTACTGCAAGACTTCATACGGCCCAGAGGCACCCAGACGCTCGATGCCATTGTGGAGTCAGAGAGTACAAGGTCAGTTGTGCGAGCACAAGCTATTAACCACACAAACACATACGTACGTACATTGACCATTCATTCCGCTACATGAATGAGGAATCACCAGCATCGTCATTATCGTGAAGCTCCTCATTGCTAGTTGTATGCTCAATACTTCATTAATAAATACCAACACACACACACACACACACAATGTTTTATACAGACAGGGAGGGGGTGGGGCTGGCCCTGGAATCTCAATCCAACCCCCCTAGAATTTATGAAAGTTAATATAGTAGCTACAGCAGCTAAAGTTGAATTTTATAAGTAGTAAGAATACTGATGAGTGTGAAGTATACCATGTGTATCAAAGACGTTTAAGTACATGCAGTATTCCCACCCCCAGCAATAAATCCTGTATGAAACCCAGCATGTAAACCACACCCAGCATGTAAACCACACCCAGCATGTAAACCACACCCAGCATGTAAACCACACCCAGCATGTAAACCACACCCAGCATGTAAACCACACCCAGAAGTTTCATGACTTAACTTGGGCAGGCAGAATATCATTATTTGGTTGGTTGGTCTAGCAACACAAGTACAAGTTGTGGTACCAGTACTCCAGTGAACAACACAGGCCCACTAACAAAGCACTATATAATCACAATTCTATGTGTACATTATGTACTGTATATTGTATGTTATGTCCTAATACAAGCTTTCCTTACAGTGAAGTGTTGGAGGAGGAGCAGGTAAGCGCCAACGGCTATCTTCCTAGACTCCATCTTCCTGCATTTAGAGGAAACATACATGAATACAAAAATATCATGTTATAACAAGAAGTAGTAAATGAGAGGGGTAAACAGAAAAACAACAACACTTACTTACCTAGAGAAGAGAGACTTCCGCAGAACCAGCAACAAAGAATCTCTCAGAGATACACTGAATTGAAGCAAAGGCTGCACACACACACACACACACACACACACACACACACACACACACAAGACAGGAAAGGGATTAGGGACTGACAGATAGAAAGGATACATCAATGAAAGAGAAGCAAAGACCTGTGCATGTACACATGTATACATTTTAGAAGGAAAAGAGAGAAGATATAGAGATACGCTGTTTTTAAGGGCAAGAAAAAGGGGAAGTAGGATGAAGATGAGAGAACTAGCAGAATGGAGGAAGAGAATTGTATAAGGATGGTGGGACAAACACTTAATGGTTTGTCTTTTCCTAGAACTTGACCTTACCAGCACAGCACGCAGTAGCTGCAAGGCTAAAGATGGAGGCAAGAGAGATAAAGAACTGAAAGCATCCTTCAGTCGACTCAGACACTGCATGTCCACTTGCTGATGCTGCTCCGCCACATGTGACAGCAGCCCTGAGGCAAATACACGAACACACATACACATACAACACACGCACACACATCCATTACGATACACCTATTTGAAAGTATTTTCCAGGACTAGTTCAATTGTCATCACTGCACGTGCTATTGATGCATCACTTGGTTGGGTGCATTAAAATCACTTGTTTCTCACAGATGAGAAAAAAAATTTTCATAACCAAGCAGATTTTTTTTACCTCCTCCATTTTCTTAAGGTTGCTAGTGACAGCAAGACTGCCAATTAATCTTTTAATACTGTAATTTTGACTTCTGACTAACCTACTACATCATGACATTTACCCTCACCATTAGACTTACTTATATAGTGTCCTGCATAGCTGGAGGCATTGGTAAGTATCCTGTTCAAGAGCTGAGAGAACAGCTCTTGCCGTACCATGGGGTGAGTCTGGTGACGGGCGCATCATATCACATACAACAAACACGATAAACACACGTTGGCTTGGAGATCTCTCATCTGTCACCTTGAAAGTGTGGCGCAGTATCTTGCTTCCAAGGCAACAAGCTCTGTACTGTGGGCTAGAATTGGATGCTGGGTGATTCGTGTGTTTGGTAAGGGGACAACAAGTTAGCTTTCTCTCAACTGTTCCTTTACTGTGTTGTAGTCTTACCAGGTGACTTGGGGCCAAAGTGTTCCATTAATAGAAGACCAGCAGTGAAGAGTCCTTCAACTACATGGTCCCACCTTCCAATAACACTGGGGGGAGTGGAGTAAGGGGGAGTGGGGGGCAAAAAAGGATATGTATACATACACACACAAACACACATACACTACACATTTCGGCTACATACCTGTACTTAACTGTGTCTAAAAATAACTTCTCCATGTCTGGGGCATCCACATAAATATCTGTGCGCACACAACATATCCCATAATACAATTAATTCTTCTCTCTCACACCTCAGCTACCTCTCATCCACTTGGAGGTGCGTCTCCTCTCCTCTTCCTTGCACGTCTTCAAAGCTACTTCCTTCAGAAATGAAAAGACCTACATCCCCATACATTCGAATATGGGGTCATCACATGGTTGTACACCCAGGTGCACGCGCACATGCACACACACACACACACATGCACACAATTCATACCACATCCTCAAAAATGTGCATCCTGATCATTGACAAGGAAAGAGCCAGGGAGAAAGTGGACAAAGAATCGCTTGAGAGCCTAGTCTGTGAAACCTGAGCACACACACACACACGCACGCACACACACACACACACACACACACACACACACACACACACACACACACACACACATGTAGAGGAGAGGAGATGAAAATAATTTATTCTCACTAAGGAAACGCCGACTGACCTTAAGTGCTTTGGTGAATTCCTTTCTCAACTCTGGATCTTGCTTGAGTGCAGATATGACATGAAGTATGACAGTGCCCTCCGTCTGAAGGAGCTCCTTCACTCTGTTTTCATGTGTCACTTCACTAAGAGAAACGGCAAGAAAAGAATAGAAATATAGTAATATTATTCAGCAATTGAACACAGTAAAGAATAATAATGTAATTCAGGACGTTTCGGTCCTTAGACAAAGAAGATCTAAGGACCAAAACGTCCTGAATTATCTTATTATTCATTACAGCATTTAATTGCTGGAATAATATTTCTAATTATCCAACATAGTAATGAGCCTTTACTCTATAAGAAAATAATAATGACCTGCTCATACCAACATCTGGACCAGTCCTCCCTCACTCAGCTTAACTCTACAATACTGAAAAAAAAGTTTTCATACAACAGTCACGTGGTGCAGTATGGACCTAGAACACAGAGTGAGTGGCTCGATAAGATGTGATTCATACAACAGTCACGTGGTGCAGTATGGACCTAGAACACAGAGTGAGTGGCTCGATAAGATGTGATTCATACAACAGTCACGTGGTGCAGTATGGACCTAGAACACAGAGTGAGTGGCTCGATAAGATGTGATTCATACAACAGTCACGTGGTGCAGTATGGACCTAGAACACAGAGTGAGTGGCTCGATAAGATGTGATTCATACAACAGTCACGTGGTGCAGTATGGACCTAGAACACAGAGTGAGTGGCTCGATAAGATGTGATTCATACAACAGTCACGTGGTGCAGTATGGACCTAGAACACAGAGTGAGTGGCTCGATAAGATGTGATTCATACAACAGTCACGTGGTGCAGTATGGACCTAGAACACAGAGTGAGTGGCTCGATAAGATGTGATTCTTGTGTTAAAACAACTCATTCCGGTGGAATAACAAAACTTTGCTGAAATAATATCATTTATTACTAAGACAATGGTTCACTTATACTTATAAATGGAGGTCATGCAAGTGCTAATTCAGTTTTGCACGGCATCTTTAACAGGGGAACTAAAAAAAATTTGTTAAGAAAAATTTGTAGACTTATGGTGTGCCCATGAAGGACATAATAATTAATTTTTTTTTTTTTGGGGGGGGGGGGGGAGGGGGGGGAAAGTGCCTTGTATCTTTTTAAACAGTAGCAGACTCATCAAATGAAATAAGAGGTTTTTTTATTTAATGCTTTTTTAAACAATTCACTTTCCACTAACTTGTGTCAATGAATGTTGTGTACTCACAGAAATAGATTATGTCGTGACAGGACCCACCCACCCACCCACATATACTGACCTGTCCTCCATGACCTCCTCCTGCTCTGCCAGCACTTCCATATCCAGCTGGTAGAATAACACTTTGATGCCCTCTAGGACCATGTTGCGATGACCTTTACCAGACAGGACAAGCAGCTGGTAAACTAATGGGGGGAGTTCACTCACTTTAAGTGTCTTCATCATTCTAAACAAGCAAACAAAATCTCATTTCATGCACAAATGTAACCCGTAAATCATTAAATTATCAAAACTATATTATATTCCATAAACTACATTAAAACACGAAAAATATATTAAAAACAACTCAAATTGTAAGAATTCTGAATTTGACCCACTGCTCACTGTCATAACTATCCTGTCAAATAAGTCAGAATCAGTGATTCATGGGTGGGTTTCTATGGGCAATGACCAATGAAAATATTCCTCAGATTGTGCAAGCGTGAAGTATTATTAGACTCCCTCTCTCTATACATGTATGTAAGTACTGATGGGTGAAGTGGACTCGCTGAGCTTGCCTGAGTATTTTATCGAGCAGAAACCTGAGCTCCTCGTCGTCCATGGGGATCTCCTGACACACATGTGCGATGTGCTGGACGCACTCGGGCACCCAGCGACACCCACACAGACTGTTCAACAGGTGGCTCTTCTCTATTGGTCCACTGGTCTCTCCCGTCCTCCCATCATCTAACAACAAAAACAAAAACAAACAACAACAACAACAACAAACAACAACAACGTAAGAATTAATCCACTTGTACTATTTCTCTCTAAACTATTTATTGTCTTCCTTATCTCTCCATATTTCACCCAATCCAGTGTCAATCTTTCTGCTATTTTGAATACCCACACCAATTCTTACTTAGCTTTTTCAAATCTTGCTTCAACTAATTGTACAATTCAGAACTACCACCACATACAAACATCTAAACTTTAACTGGTATAATTAGTACAATGATGATCACAAAATATATATTCGCGCAATGTTTTGACTCTGCCGAGTTTTGATCAGTGACGTTTCTAAATTCAAACATTTCATTTTTTTTTAAATACCCTTTTCCCCCTGAACGGGTGAAAAAAATGAGCTTTGTTTATGTTTATATTAAATTTGAAAGCTTCACCTCCATTCTAATCGCAATGATACTACTGGACAGAGATATATTGTATCTATACCCAGTCTATTTAATCACCACCAACTTGCAATACACACACACTACACACACACACACACACACACACTACACACACAACACACACGCACACACTACACACACACACACACTACACACACACACACACACCACACACACACACACACACTACACACACAACACACACACACACACAACATACACATAACTACACACACAACACACACACTACACACACAACACACTACACACACACACATACTACACACACACTACACACACAACACACACACACAACACACACACATACTACACACACACACACACACACACACACATACTACACACACACACACACACACACACACACACACACTTGAGGGTTCAGTATTTATTGTGTCTATTTGTTGTTCCTTCAACAGCAGATCTCAAAAGCAGTCAGCTATCCTAAGAATTGAGAGAGTGAAACTATCAATGACTTGAATGTCTTGTGTTGCTAGAGACTGCAGCGTTCACACACACACTCACTTCCATTAACTGATAACAACACTGAGTTATTTGCTGTTCTGTAATTGTTGCTGATAATACTAGTATAGTCATACAGAAATCACAACATGAGAAACCATAACAAGAAGAACAATGAGAGGAACAACACTATCAGCAACAATGACAGAACAGCAAATAACGAAAAGAAGTGGAGAGAGGGAGGGAGGCTTGGTTTGCCAACTATTCCATCAATATATTATATTAGTATAAATTCTACCTTCGAAACCTCATGCTACTGTTGCTATACAAACACTCAGTTGCTATGACCGCGCCTCTGAGAGACACACCCCTAACACACCTTTCTGGTACTTAATGGTCTTCTTGGAGGAGATTGCAGACAGGAATTTGGGGAGGAGCTCCAAGGCTTGATGGAGGCCATCTTTGACTCCTTGAATGACCAGTTCAGCCAGCGCCATGACAGTGTCTCCCTGCAGCTTGTCCACCTGCAATGAAGCCCCCCATTATGTAGGATGTGATTATTATGGTGAAAGCATAACTAAGGAATAACTACTGATTTGTAAAATACATTAAGACATGCAAACTGATATGTAAGGTAAGCTATCACATTTAGAGCTCTATTGAAGTGTTGGGTGATGAAAATTTTTTTCTCGATATTGCTAGCAATCGCGTAAAAAGCATAATGTCTGCCATCAGCTCTGCCAGTAAATGACTTATTGGATTCTACTCTGACAAACAGGAGAAAAAATGTCCTCTCATCTATGCATGAGTAGAACTGCCTCGCTATAAGGAGGTTTGGTTTGTGTGATAAATGTATTGGATTTATATTTGTGTGATTGCGCGCACACACACACACACACTGTACTCATATTACTACTTTATCAAAGATTATCTCTCATTAGTGTGCCTACTATTATTATCACTAATTATTTATTCATTATTACTAGTTATAATTCTGTTAGCTATCATTGTTATTTCATCATCATCACCATTCCTTGCACACTCTTACTTCAAACAGTAATTTCCCTAAGACTTCTTTGGAATGTGATGTTGAAAGCAACTCCTTATTCAATGCTTTGATGCATCCTTCAAACACGGCCTTCCTTTTGGGCTCCTCAGACTCTGACACACAACTGCTCAGCAAGGAGTTCACAGTGCTCGGCGCTTTCCCAGCGGATACAGCTGCTGACAGAAGGTCTTCAACCTGGTCAATCATTTTAGCTAGCTATTATTAAACACAATTTGTGGGAGAGCCAACCTCTTCTTTTTCAAATTTCTTTTTCGGTCTCTGAAGCTTCTTCGGACTCGATTTTGAGGACAGTGAACGGTTCATCTTCAACCAGCTGAAATTGGAAATGAAAACCAAATGCAAACAAAATGCAAAGGTAAGTAGTCGTTAATTTTAGAAGCCCCAACTAAGACATTTATTTCAACTGATGTGGCTCACCAGAGTCTCTTAGCACAAGCTACTATTGAGTAAAAGCGAGCTAGGCATGAGTACTCCCGCAGTCATCATCCTTTTGGCATAGGCAGTGTACGAACCTCTTGTGCTATTCCACACAACTGCACAAATATAAATGGCTTTTTGTTCATAAAACAAGCGCATGAAACAGACAAAAAAACAAAAAACAACTTAGATGACGTTTCATCAAATATTGATATGAAAGCATTTGTGTAGTAAAGGCTGCCTCCAATGTCGCACACGGCACACTGCAAAATTTGGTACGAGATCGTTACATTTAGAAATTGCAAAATGCCTTCCTACAAGAAAAGAAAGGAGAACAACGTGAAAGCCAAGATAGGAGTCAAGAAGGCATTTAATCCTTTTGAAGTGAGAGTTAATCGAAAGAAACATAATGTTCTCGGTCAAAAAAGCAAGTCTGAGGTGGGAAAGCCTGGTATTTCCCGTTCAAGATCTATTCAAAAGGTAAAAGGTTGAAGCAAAAGTGATAATTGCTATACTTATACATATTCTATAGAGGAAAAAAACATTATTGCAAGAGTACAAGCAAAAAAATAAATCCAATCAACTTGTAGACAAGCGATTTGGTGAGAAAGATCCAGGTTTATCTGTGGAAGACAAATTAATGCAAAGATTTGTATTGGAAAGAAAGGTAGTAATGATAATAATCATCATAACTGTTATTTCACTGAGGTTACATGGGTATAGAGAAGGCTGGAGCGTTCTGGGCGGTTCAATTTAGGGGATGATAATGACACATTGACTCACTATGGACAGTCTATTGGAGAAATGACAGAGTTTGATCATGTGCCAGTCAGCGATGAGGATGAAGAAGAGGCTGAAGGTAAGGACTGTTGTAGAATCAAGAGTATACTTGGAAAGTAAAGGCATCATTTTCCAGAGATCATGTATCAATTATTAGCATAATTCAGTTGTTGTTTACTTCTGTTGTAATAGGTAAAAGTGAAAGAAGCAATCGAGACTGTATTAGGAGAAAATTGGATATATATATGTTATACTTTGAATACTGCAAAATATCACGAGTCTGTCAGATGTATTGGGACGAGTGCCAATACTCCGATCAGACGAGTGATATTTCGCGTATTCAAGTATAACATATTTATCATGTACGCATGCGCAAACTTAATCTTAGCAACGACAATTTTTCTGGAGCTAAACCAGTAAGCAAACGTTATTATGGCTGAAGATATTTCATTACAGGATTTTTTTGATGACGAAGTTCTTGAAATGATTGAGAAACAATCTGAATATCTACAGAAACTCCCTATAGAACCAACTGTTGCTAATCCAGTCTATACTAACGGACAAACGGAGGAAACTAAGCACGTAGAAGAAGCATCTTCTTCTGTGTGTTTGGACGATGAAGAGTTGGAAATGTTTGTGGACCACCCCCAACAATATCTCTCCGTGTCCCTTACGTATTTTTGAAAAGTTTCTTCAAAAGCGTCCACTTGAAAATGTGCAAATCGGAATCCCCATTTTATCTGGCTGTGAACTACAATTACTCCAATGATGACATTTTGGTACAAAAAACAGAAGATGGGGAAGGATAGAATCAATACAATAATGAAAAGGATGGCTGCAAGTGCTGGATTGTCTGGGGGGGAAACAAATCATTCAGCTCGAAAAACAATGGTTGCATATCTTACCAAGAATAGTGTACCAGAAACACAGATAATCCAACTAACTGGGCATAAAAATCTACAAAGTCTAAATAGCTATAAAAAAGCATCATTACAAACAGCAAAAGGAAATGTCTCATGTCTTGAGCTCATACAAAAAGCCTGAAACTATTCCATCTTCTTCATACCCTACAACACCATCGAGTGGTACTATGAACCAAGATTTAAGTGCTCAGTCCTTCTTTGCTGGAGCAACAATCACCAATTGTACAATAAATATTGGTTTTCCTACAGCAACACAAACACAAAGTTTCACCACAATGTTTGCTGCACCTAATGACACACAACCACAAATGAAGTGATTTACAATTCATACATACCTACATAGCAATAGACAGATATATCAAATTAATGTATTATTATTAAGATTTAACAAAAAACCTAAAAATATAAAATTAGCCTAAGGGGACGCAATAACACTTGTTAGAATACCCAAGGGGACGCAATATGGGAAAATATTGGGGTAGTTTCATTTGTATTAATCTCTATGGGAGTACTTGAGTTCAGTACATGATAAAATGTTATATGTAGTTGCACGTACATGACTTTTTTCCTACAATTTTTTTTTTTTAAACTAGCATTGGGTTATTAAAGCATTTGTGTAGTAAGGCTGCCTCCAATTTTGGGCTAGGCTCAAAACTGTGCTATGATTCTTCAGAAAAACTTGTTTGTTTTTTCAAAGCAGGTGCGAGTACAAGTATAATAATATGTAGTTACTATGGGATTAAAGACCCTTTACCGTGTTAGGTTTAAAAAAATCTGGTCATTTAGATGATCATATAATGACTTAAATAGATAATACAGGAGCTAGCACTACTTGGTAAAGTTGAAGTAAAAAGTAATTATGTATTTGTTAGCTAAAATAATAGTCAACAATTATTATACTTGTACTTTTAGAAATATATGGGCAGAATAATGTCTTAGGTCAATAGGAACTATTAAACTATGTTCTGAACAGATCTCGTAATAGCAGACATCAACTTTTACCAGATTTGAGGTTTAAATTTAAACCTTGCTATTTGCATTACTGGAGCACAAGGCTCACTCGCCATTTGTGCCCAAGCACACCACTAGTTTTACAATTAAGACTTCCAATAATCATGCTACCTTTTACTTTGTGAATACCTGATTATTTTTTTATCGGTACAATTACATTAGTACGTATTACAAGGACAAAATTATAGTTTTGGTTCTGGTCTTTGGATTATCTCTTAGTAATGTCAATACACAGCAATTAAAAGATTATTTTAAACAGATTATTCTGAGGCTAATTTTGGAGGTTTTATGAAGAAGAAGCGTCCTCGACCAGATCAAGTGGAAGAGGAGGAGGTAAAATACATTTAGTGCCAACTTTAAGGTTTATTGACATTTCAATTAATTAAAAGGATGAGAAGAAAAGCAGAAAACAAATTTTGCAAGAGATTGTGGCCAATTCAAAGCACATGAAGGTAATGCACAGAGTAGGGGGGCGGGGGAGGGGGTAATATTTTAGATTAGTGATAACTTTTTTGTTTGTTTCTACTAGTACGAGAGGCAGTCAGAAAAGATGGAGATGGAGAACTTGATGGCATCTGTGGATTCAGATTGGAGAGATGTCCAGGGAGGGCTCTTGTCTAATAATGTAAGTGTGTGTGTGGGCTTTTGTATGGCTGTGTGATATTAGTGCATGTATGAACGTGTATAATATTGTGTTGTGTGTATGCATGTGTTTTGTGGGCTCACGTGAGAGTTATTTTGTGTTACAGAAAGGTGAACCGTCTAAAGTAATGGATGACTTTGACAAGGCTGTCCGAGAGCTACAGTTTGAAAGGCGTGGTCATGCCTCGAATCGCATGAAGACAGAGGAAGAGTTGGCAGCTGAGGAGAAAGAACGTCTGGAGAAGTTAGAGGTGAGGTTCTATAGTTGGGAAGCAGCTGTTTTGTTGCAGAAATGTTCCTCTATTATAATATATATATACTATGTATATTGCATATAATGATGCAAATTTTCATTGCTTATAATATGTACATATAAGCTACATTGACATTTTCTCTATCAAGTCAGCCATTGGAAAAAAATTTTAATACCAACTTTTCAGAGATATATATATATTATTCATTGTCAAGGAATAGTTTAGGATGGAAAGTCTGTCATCAAGAAATCAAGTTTTCATATTTGTAATTCCATCATGCTAGTAGCTTGCCTTTCAACTATCACATTTTATGAGCAATAGATTTTGCTGAATCAGCACTTTCACAACTATTACTGCACCTAATTTGGTTTTTTTTTTGTTATGAATATTAATTAAGAGAGAATAGATGTACACCCATACACACCTCTCTCTGTGGCTGTTGTGTTGTCCTGTGTGTCTGTCTGTTCAGGCTGACAGACTTCGCCGCATGAAGGGGTTAAGCTCTGAGGTGAAGCTTTTGGAGAGTGAGCACGTCTCTGGCGACTTTATGAGAGATCCTGGCTGTCAGGCAAAGAAGAAAGACACTCGAATCCTTTTGAGGTATGAAGATGGAAAAGCAGTGTTGCCTCTCGTGGAGGGAGAGTCAGGGAAAAGGGTCGTGAAGCTGACCGATAATGATGACACTGATGGAGAGGAGGAAGATGAGGAGGAAGGGGAAGAAGGAGAGGAGGAGGAGGAAGACGAAGGAGAGGAAGAGGACGAAGAGGAGGCGGAGGAGGAGGGAGCAGTGGAAGGATTAGATGAGGAGGAAGAAGATGACGATGAAAATGGAGTTGACTTTGGTTCTGATTTAGACTCTGATGGGGAACAACTACAGGAAGTTTTGGAAAATTCCGATGATAAGTTACGGACAAGGTCTAGTGACACAGCTATGAGACAAGCAGCTGCTCAAGAATTGCCGTATACATTCACTGGTAAGAGTATAAATTATTATGAAATAGTAGGAAGGATATTGGTGGTGTAAGTGAGGTGGGGGTGTTAGTAAAAATTAGCTTTGCCAATATTTCATAAACTCTTGTGTATTTAGCTTAAATTTTACTGTGTTTGGAATATATACACTGTAATGATGTTACAAGAAACTACAAATCTTGTGTTGTCTTTGCTTCTTTCATTAGTTCCAAAGACTTTAGAAGAACTACGGAGTGCAGTGGATGGTCGATCGCCTGCAGAGTGTCTGACAGCTATCCAGCGCATCCATTCCTGCAACCATCCTTCCTTATCTGCCTCAAACAAGAAACAATTGGAGCAGTTCCTGCCCATTATGCTAGACTATTGTGTCCATTTAAGTGAAGACCCTGTACCAGCCAACTTAGAAACATTGGACAAGCTAGTTGGGTACTTACAATGGCCATCGACTAATATGTACTTGTTTAGTGTGTGTGTGTGTGTTCCACAGTCCGCTGTTTCTCCTGTGCAAACTGAATGCTGCTAACTCATCGTCTGTTTTTCAAAAAGCACTTGGAGAAAAACACAAAGTTTGGAGCTCCAAGAGGTCTAAGTTTCCCGGGTTCTCTACGGTGAGGTCAAACCCTGCACTGAATGCCTACCTTAGTGTAATGCCATGTTTGTTTGTTTGTTTTTGTCAGCTGCTTCTGTTTCAGTTGGTGGGTGTGGTCTTCTCTGTGTCTGACTTCAAACACCCAGTGGCCACTCCAGTGATACAGTTTATGGGTCAGATCCTGACTAAGGTAGAAAAATGTTTGATGTTTAGTGGAAATGAGTGAATGATTTGTCCACACCTTTCTGAGTTGTGGGTATTTTTGAGGTTCAGGCAATGCCTTCCCTAACAACTGGACGATCTAGTGGGTGGAGTGTGCCTAATTTTATCTCAAATCTAATTTCCCTACTTTTTCTCAATTAAAATCGAGATAATTTCATCAGATCACATATTATGCTATGTAGCATAAAATAAGCAGGACATTTATCAAAGGTTTATAAATTACGCAACTGTGCTTTGCTTGTTATTGCAGTCCCAGGTGAGATCTAAGAGTGACTTACTGCACGGCATGTTGCTGTGTGAGATCATGTTGAAGGTACTTTAACGCTAACGTATCTATTAAAAAAATGAATTTATGTGTGCGCCATTTTCCCTTCTCTTCCACATTACTTCTTTCCATCACTAAACTTAGTATGTCAGAGATTCTAAGAGACTAGTACCAGAGCTGGTCAACTTCCTGGCCAGTGGACTTGCAGTTCTCTGTGACACTCATGAAGGTAGCATTGTTGTTGTTGTTATTTTGTTGTTGTCGTTGTCAGTGAAAAATCTTGATTATAAGAGAGAGAAAAAAATGTATGACCGGTTTAAGTCTGTTTTGTAAAAAAATAGATTTAGCCATGTTTTTTTAATCAGAGCTCATTTGATAATTAATACACTTTATAAACTGTTTCAAGGCTATTTGCTAATGACATCATTTTTATTGGGACTCATTATTTTTGAGGATTTCATTGAATAAATCCATTATAGGTGTAAATGAATTTCGTTATACTATGTTCTTGCAACTTCAGGGTGTATACTTCTTCCACCTTTCCCCTCCAAGCCTGGACTCCATGAAGAACTAGCTGATGAGAGCAGCAAGTTAGAGTCAAAGAAGACTGTGTAAGTTACAGCTAGTTTGGCTACCCATTTGAGAAAGGTTCAACTTTCTTTGATACATTTGTGTACAATGTGACCTCATGCAGGCACCAATTAGTTGCAGGTTGCTACAGCTGCGACACAGGAATTCCATCTGCATCGAGAGATGTGATGTTGTCGCATCTACTGGATTTGGTGCTGCGTTCGTTTCAGCTCTACAAGAATCTCCTTTCATTTTCTGAGCTTTTCTCAACCTTAATTTTCAACTTGTTAAAGTATGTATACTTTCTTTTTCAAGGTGTTTGGAGTTTATTGGGTAATGACTTTTATTGTAGATTGGCTAAATCGTCTTCTTCTCTGTCAGAGGAAATGCAGGTATGGCTACACCAAGCTATAGGACCTTAGGAAGTCGATAATGAAACTTTATTAATTTTCTACCACTAGGAAAAATTGGAGTCAACTCTTAATACTTATCGAGCTCTTTCTTCTCGTCCTCGACATGTATTAACAATGCTGAAGCAGAAACCAAAGTCTATTAACTTCTACGAACCCAAGTTTGATGTCATGTAAGTTAGCAGTCCTCTGTATTTCATTCGTTCGTTCATTCATTCGTTCATTGGTTTGGTTTGCCGGTACAGATATGATTCTGACAGAAGAAAGCCTCGTGGCAGGTCTAATGACGAGAGACAAAAGCTTCAGTATAAGCTGAAGAAAGAAATGAAGGTGACAAGTCAGATTATGTGTTATTTAAGAAAATTGGTATATATTTTTTGTTTTGTTTAGGGTGCTGTTAGAGAAATTAGAAGAGATACTAGTTTCTTAGCAAAAGTCAAGCTTGATGAAACTTTGGCATTGTGAGTTCAGCTTTTTTTAAAAAGAAAATAATGCACTATGTTTTACTATTATTATGTTATTATAGGGATGCTGAGAGAAAGAAGAAGACCAGCCAGCTTCTGAATGAGTTGCAGGGCCAACAGCACGAGACTAAAATGGAGAAGAGAAGAACTAAAAGAAGATAACACTATTGTTACTATGATCAATATCATCTCGTTACTGTATTTATTGTGTACGCGCATAAATTTACTACTTTTTTTTTTTGTACGCTAACAGCGTAGTTGTGATGACATTTATAACACAGTTGCTACGGCAACTGGTGAGCTCTTTGATATTCGCAAAATGGCGGTTGTTGTAGAAGAACAGCTGAAGAGCTCGCTAGCAGCACTACAACATCACTTTTCTCCGGCCAACAGAAATGATGCGTGCGGGAACCCGTCGCGGCTCGTAGTATTCGCGGAGCATGCCGTCAAGGTGAGTTGGCTAACGTTGTGTGCTCCAAGGTGTCCTTTAGCTAGTTTACTGCAATACAATTTTTTTTTTGTCGTTCAGAATGGCCATCGTACAATTGCAATGGAGAGTTTGCAGTTGTACCATACATTAAATCCTCCTCAGAATCAATTCTTCATCAGAGCATACCTTTGTGAAGCCATGGTGTCTTCTAAGAAAGATAAAATAAGTGATTTCACGGAGGTATTTTATATTTATTAGCAATAGCTGGTTTAGCAAGATATGATATTTTTAGGCGGATCTTACTAGAAGCTTGAGTTTGATATTGACGGCTGTTGAATTAGCTTCTAAATCAGAATGGTAAGTTCTGAAATGTGTAAAGTGTTGTTAGTGAGCAATTATTATTATTATTATTATTATTATTATAGCAATTTTTTTCTCATTCTAACAGCCAATATTGTTGATTAAAACTTGGGTTAAGTTTTAATTAACAATATTGGCCGTTAGAATGAGAAAAATGTGCTATTATTATAATTATTTCAGCCGAGAATGATTGAATTATTATTATGGCGAGCAAACTAATTGAAGCGAAACTATCATGGTGCTTGATGTTATAAAGAATACGTAATGTCACTATGCCAATTAGCTTGTTTTGATGAAACTAAATTGTTTGTATCTAGGCTAGCTTGCTCACAATTTGTGAAGAAGCATAGCACTAATTTTTAATTAATTTTTGTTTACAATTAAGTTATTTATTCATTGTTTATGTAGTGATTTACTTATTTATTTTTAGCTACTATTTCTTGGTGGAGAATGCAGCTATGCTGATGTGGCAAATCTGTAGACCATTCCAGAGACCTGGCATGCGCAAGTACTTCCACAAGCAACTACAGAATGTCATCAAGGCACTGGAACATTGTGACAATCAAAACCACGCCTTCAGACTTGATCTACTCTTGTGAGTTTGGTTATTGGCATTTTATTCCTGAGGCATTTTAGTCAGCAAATACCCGTAACAACTTTAGCTAAGTGACAAAATCAAGATTAATTAAAACGAGCTAAAAATATTTTTAGGTGCATGCTTGCTGTAAATATTTTTTAGCTTGTTTTGATTTTAATATTGTCACTTAGGCTTGTTATGGGTATTTTTTGCACACGTCATATTATGAGTGTATATCTGAATCACAGCTCATGTGTAAAAATATTTGTAACGTGCAGTTCTTCACTTAGAACTTAGAAAAAAAAAAATAGGATGATGATGATAAAACTAAAATTAAAATACGATTGTTATCTAAATTGGAGCCTTTTTGGTTGGTTATGAAAAGTTTACAATCGATGGAGTAAAAAGATCAGAGTGGAAGGTATAAACTATTGGTACAGTCTTGTGGGTATGATGAATACTATGTGCCACTGAGCTAAAGATATGGCAAGGATATATGTGTGTGCGTGCTTGTGCGTGTGTGTGTGTGTGTGTGTGTGTGTGTGATAGATAACTATGGGTTTGAGGAATTATCGCTGCATAGTTAACTATTTATACCATAGTTACCATTACGAACAGTGTAAAAGACCAAATTTTGACAGGATATTGTTGTTTTGGGGGGAGAAATGAATAAATCGGACGGTACAACAAATTTATCTACAACTGCAGTACAGTAAGAAAATTGAGGAAATGTTGTATTAATTCTCAGATGAAGAAGTTGATATGTGGAGTTTAGGAGCAAAGAAAATATTACTATAATACATTCATCCAGAAGCAGACAACTCGGTGTTGCATACTGCCTAATAATAAGAATGATGTAGTTACTGCTCTATCTGATAACACATGATTACAAGAAGTAATACACCCCTGAATAATTTATCTTGTAGACTAAACAAATGACACACACACACACACACACACACACACACACACACACACACACACATGTACACATTCAATTTGATCAGGGCTTTAGTTCTGTGTCAGCTGGAGTTAGGACACAAAGAGGAAGCTGAGAAGGTGTGCCTCATGGCAGCCCGGCTAGCCAAGAAGAGTGTTCCTGCTAAATTGGAGAGAGTTATTCGATTGCAGGTACGTACGTATATAGTAAATGAATTGTTTGCAAATAATTAAAGAAAATGTGCCACTTTTTTTTCTGTTTTTAGGCTGGGTACAATCTTGGAGATATAAGTGCAGTGCAGAAAGAAATAAGAAATAACCCCCAACTCAGATATGCATTCAAAATGGGAAAACTTAAATAGTAAGTATTTCATATAGTGCATAGCAACTACCTCACACCACTTTGCTACTTCTCTGACATAAATTAATATTCCTGTATTCATACATATAATATATATACACATTATATAATTGGATGTACGTACACGTGGCATTGCATGTTGGAGTAATACAAGTGATGACTCTTGGATGAAGACTTCAGCTAGGAGCAGAGCTGGGGTTTAGTTTACATTTTCTAACCATCTCACTACTCTTTTAAAAGGCAAATATGCTTAACTTTGGAGTTCCACAAAGGATATTACACTTGAGATTAAAAGACTTAGAGTTGAGAAACTATAGAATTCATAAAGGGCTTACTCTGTGAATATTAGACAGCAATTTTTAGTTATCTATTGATTTGTAAATAATGTGGGTGTCATTATGAATTGTTTAAATTACAAGTTTTTCAATGTAGCTATAGGCTACACTAAACTAGTATACATGAATTTTTAAATGCTCACTGGGTTATCATAAATAATGTAAACTCTTTGTATTTTCTCATAGTTTGTTGAACTACCAAGGATTGCAAGGTCAGGATTTGGAGCACAAACTGAAGAAGGTGCTTAATCATGCTACCAAACAAGAGACACAGTCAGCCAAGTCATCTCAGACAGAGGCTAGCTCCAGTAGCACTGGCTACGTCTATAAACCTGCCCCTCCCTCCTTCCTGCTTGAGTTGGGCTCATTTGCTCTGGACTACTCATTCCCAGAAATAGCAAGCAGCTGTGTGTCTGCTGTCAATACAGAGTCCATTCGTAGCAACTCATCGCTCCTGCTCCACCAGGAAATATTGAAATCACAGCTGGCCATTGAAGATGCCAAGAAGAATTTCGGAGGAACTTACACCAAGTCTTCAATGGAGATCAGAGTGAAGAACTTATTGCGCTTGGAGGAGATACTGACTACTTCTGCTAGACTGGAAGACCATGACATCACTGAGGTAGTAATAGTCACTGTGAGATAGAGGAATGAAGGAGAACCCATTAATATACAGTGATAATGAAACAAATGCAAACTAGTGATGGAAAGTTACGAATATACACACATGCACTTGTATATCAAAGTACATGCATCGATTCTCCATAAACTCTGTTTTATTTCTTATAAACAACTTTAATTGGCGAGCGAGCGTAGCGAGCGAGACACTTACAGGGGTAACACAATTGAAAATCGGGGATGTTTGTTTGTTTATATATATGTTTGGACGTACGTATGTCATTTTGTACTTTGACCTTCTCATATTTTTGTGTTAGCTCGTTGTTCGACCCCGTCCCAAACTTCACTAAACAGAATCCTCTGGTTTAGCGATCATTACCTGTATCATCCTGAAAATTGAATTGTTTACCGCTCTGAATTCTTAGTTAAAACTCAACAACTTACGGAGTTCCATTTCTATTCGAGTTAGTGGCGGTGGTAAGTTAATAAGCTATTTGTCACAGTTATAAGCCCTACTAAACAGTATTTGCTTGAAAATTCTTTGTCCACTAGAGTAACTACGAAGGTAAGCCTTGTGTAGGTATGTTAAGTTGTGTGAAAGTATTGTATTGTGCCTTTGCTTAGCTAAAGAATATCACAAAGAAAACGTGTAAATAATGCTACTTGTTTTTGTTGCTTTTTTTTTCAATTCTAACTGTTGCAGGGAGTGGTTACTATGGCACTGAATCCCCTTTGCCGTATACACGTAATTTAAACTTGACTTTTTTTAGTAGCTTGAGTGTTGAAGTTAAAATTAATCGTTTAACAATAGTGTAGTTTTAGGCTCGCTCGCCATTTGTGCTCAAGCACATCACTAGTTTTATCCTTGTGTTTAAATGAGAGCTAACTAGGAGCTACAGCTTAGGATAAATTTTGAAATTAAAATGTTTTAACTGGACTCACTCATTCCGATGAAGAGAAAGATAGTGCTATCATCCTGGCCCACAAAGTTCAGGCATCCAAAGACTAGCTTGTTTTTCAAGGCCTGCACAACTCATTACTGAGTGGTCGACAGGTTCATTGGTTTATTTCTTTAATTTTATCGAGATGCTTTACCAAAGTTGTGTGGGGAAAAAAGGGTTGCATGTACCGTATAAATAAGCTAAAATTTGCTTATAAAACACAGACTCCCGATTGTGAATGTTTCACTCACTTTACTCGCTCGCCAATTATATGTGTATTTATTATACATTGGATATTTTCCTTGAGTATTTCCATATCATGCTAGCGTTCAATATTTTCCCATATTGAACGTTGCTTGTATTAAATACTCCAATGCGTTCGTCTGTAGCTCTGGAAAACTGAATTTTTAGAAGTATGGCAGAGTTATCTCTGAACGTTTACTGTTTTGAAACACTCGCCTTTGGCACGTGAAAATACAAGCTTGAGAGTGAAATGACGCCCCCATATTGTAGATGAATGTAGTATATTATGTACTTCCTATACTTTGTAGCATGTTTGTGTGGCAATGTGGAATGAATCGCTGCCATTGCTTCAGCATAATCTTCGTCATCATCTTCTGAAGCCCCTCACTTCCATGGTCAAAGTGATGGATGGCATAGACAGGTGAAAGTGCAATACAGTATGTATCAGTAGATCTTGTGATTGGCATCTCTTGTTTGTCACTATGCTGTGTGTTTATACTGGTGGTTCTTCCATTGAGCAAAATCACCTTCAACGTGTGATCATTCTCAGTGTATTAATTTTATTGTTGTTTCTTGTGTTGTACTAGTCTGATGTTTGAATTAAGAGTAACGGCATACTTGGAATTGGCGAAAACGTGTGCTCAAGTTGATCACATTCAAAATGCCTTGGAATACTTAGCCAAGGTAAGTCCTCAGTAGCCACATCTATGATAGGGGCATTGTAGTACTATTATTTGTAAGTTGGATTAGCTGAGTACATTTGAAGATAAGAATGACGAAACTAAATGGGTTGGTAACTATATATTCTCTCAATAGCACACACTGGGATCATCATGTTTAACCAATGACCATAAAAAACACAAGTAATAACATTATAACAACATTATAACAACATTATAACAGTAATAATAACATGATAGCAAATAAAGAATGAGTTCTGGCTTGCAAGTCTCAAGACATTGTATTTGAGATTGTGAAGAAGTATTGCACGAGTAGGCGTGTGCAATCAAGAAGATTTCAGTTTCTTACACTGTAAGTGGCATGTAGATTCATCAGAGTGTGAACTGAGACAAGAATGATCAGATGATTATGTATTTTTGCCTGTGAAATAGGACCTTCATTTTAAACATAGAGTGTCACTGCACAGTCAAGGTGGGGTATCATTCAATACTAAGTGATTTGCTTATTGAACATCATAAGAATCACTGAGATGGTGGACTATGAATGTAGACTTAAAGTAAATTACAATGTTTGTACTGTATCAATTGTAATCTAGACAAGATTGTTAGTAATATATTAACTCCATATGAGATTTGCATTTGTATTGTCTTTGGTGCAGGCTAGTGAATTAGATATGGACCAGTGCTACTCGAGTCAAATCAAGCACTTTACCCACAGATTCTCAATAAGGAGTAACATTTACAAGGAGCCTGCTAGTGATGTCGACAAAGCTACAAGGATCATCGAACAGGTCGGAAACTTATAGCCATTCCTAATGGATGAGTTGTTTTTTTTAATAGGTTCCATCGATAAAAAAATATTGTGATTCTAATATAAGACAATTGGCCACTTAATATGATTCCTAATCGTGTACCAAATCCCTCTGGCCAGTCAATGTGCTGTGCACACTACTCAACTATTAGCACACCTCATTTACACTTATCTGCCCCACCCCTATCCCTTCTATATTAAATACTCTCCCATTTTATGATCATTATTGCAAAGTTTGGATATTTGTCAGGATGAATTCCACTTTAAAAGTCCCAAAAATTGAATGTAAAAAATGTAATTGTGGGTAGGGTTTAGCAGGGTCAAAACTTATCATATTGAGAAAATTGTCAAAATATATTATAGCATAGCCTAGAGCAAACAGAATGGAGTTGTAGGTTTAGGATATGAATAGCTCACCTCTGGTTGAGATAATAAATGGTCTACTTTATTGTGAACTGATTTTATTTATATATATATATATATATATATATATATATATATAGACCACTCATTTGTCTAAGAAGGACTCTGGACTAAAGTTGAAGCCACTACTTATAAAAGCTGGCAACTTCTTAGCTCCAAACTACTTCAAGCAAGCTCTGGAAGGGTCTCTAATGAGCAACATAGAGGATTCCTCCTCCAGCGAACCCAAGAAAGAAAAAATCAATCCTAGTCACAAGGAATCTGGCAAAGCTCAGGGTCACCTGGTCCCTGCTGATAAAGCCAAGAAACAATTAGAGTCTAATCCTGACCCACCTGATGGTGATGACGCTAAGAAATTTATCCCGTTGGACTCGCTTAGTCCGGAACTGGCTGACATGCTGGTGGAGAGAGCTGGAATGCTGCCTCAGTACAAGGCTGTGTGGCTCAATGCTCGGCACTATGTAACTGTTGTCAATGGACGTGATGTCACTGGAGAGACAAAGTAAAGCGTAGTGGTTGTCTTGCTATAAGTGACTAGGGGAAAAAAACACATATACTAATTAGAAAAAAAAATTGATGGGACTAGGATGGTTACCTGATGAAATGGCAAATATCAGTTTACAACACATCACCAGTTATTGTTGTTTTTGTTATAGGTGCAACCTATGGGGTGACCTAGCTAAAGTAGCCCGCAAGAACTTCGTGTGGGATGTGGCTCTTGTGGCCGCATCCTTCTGTGTGCAGTTTGATGGAGATGTCAGCATGGACACAGAAAATTCAAGTGAGTATTGAATTCTGCAGATGTGTAGGTCATGTTAAAGTTGTTTACCGCCATAACTGCCAGACAGTAACGCCTCGGTCAAGTCATTATTTATTCTCGTCTGCATTACTTCACTCGAATGCTCTAACCTCAAGAAGTTAGCTGTATAGTTAGTAGGTGATTTTTGAACTTCTTGTGGCAGCATCTCGTAAGGCTACAGTGTGAAAGGTAGCTTTAGAAGTCCTAGTATTAGCTTACTAATGGCGACTGGACAGTTAATTGTTGAGGTAGTAGACCTGGATAAACAGCAACTTTGGCATTTTAGATGGTGAATAAAGTAAACCAGAAGGTACAGAAGGTATTTATGCTGCAACAAGGAGAGAGTTACTCTATGAAGGAATCCAGACGTTTGACTACAGCTTTAAAAGATATAGCAATTGTGAAGATTTGCATGAGGATGAAGAAGTTATACTAGACTCAGACTTAGCTCCAGACAGTCTAGTATCAGATATAAAAAGATTTTTATCTATTGCAGTTCTTTTTATTTTGTAAACATGTTTAAGACAATGTTTAAAAAAAAGTTTTATTTCCTGACAATTCAGCGGTGAAAGGGTTAACCCACATTGATTTTGTGGTGGTTTCAAATTTTTCTTGATCATTTTACTTATGTTGTAATTGTCACATAAGGACCAACTACACAAAATCGTTCTGGAAGTCCTCGCAGTCGTACGGTTCATCGCAAGAACTCTATGGTAATTGCTGATCCCCTCAGTCCCTCCCAAATCTGTACTGGACGACGTTCTGGGGCTTCTAAACGAGCTAGGCCAGGCTCAGTCTCCTATAGCCACTTATTTAGGAGTCCTTGTGTCAGATCACCCTCAACATACAAGCAGCAGGTCAAAGTGGAAAGTGTTGGATTAATTGCTGACACCTATTGTATACTGGCTGAGGTAAAAACTAAAATAGATTAACATTTCTTAATGTTGAACTTAAACTTGTACGTAAGTCACTCCAAGGTTCCAGTCAGTTAAATTTTATTTTGGCTTCTTCTTACTTTTGCCTCTTAATTTATTCTCCCAGTGTCTTGTGCATCAACTCCAGCAACAAGGACTGTGTTTAGGACAGACCCCTCGGTTCTCCCAAGTTTGGAAGGGTCCAGGGAATTCGGATGGAGAAGGTACAGAAGAATGGTCTAAATATGTGAAATGGTGCTCTTTGCTGACAGGGGATGCCTCCAACCACTTCCTTCGGTCAGCATTGCTGGGCCTCCTCATGGGAGAGCCTCACAGAGTAGCTAATGCCGTGGTCTACCTTTGGAACTACAGCCTCTCTCTGATCAAGAGTGGCAATGTGGTGGCTCTCATACCTACCTACAGGGAATTGCTGGTGACAGTGAAGAAAGTGTCTAGTTCTATGTGAGTGTATATGTACGAGGGTACAGTTGACTATTGCTAGAGGACCATGTGCATTTACTTGTGTGTTTGACTGTATAACACATCATTTATAAGCAATAATTGAAGGTTTAAGTTTTTGGATTTTAAAAATTTAGTTTATAAAAATCTGGTATCCTTCAGGATCCGAAAGTGTCATGATCATTCACGCCCTCAGGGATGTGATGGTGCGTAGTAGCAGTGAATGCTAAAATCGATATGTAGAATTATGCATAATATGCCTATGCATGTACATGTATGCATGTGCTATGCATCGTGTGGTGTTATTAATAGTGACAAATTGCTGATTGCTCGTGTGTGTACGGTGCTTGCAAGTGGTATTGTTAAGAAGCACACCCCGACTCCAGGCAGTCAGCCAGCTCTGCCCACTACTCCTCGCAAACCAACAGGGAAGAAGCAAGGTATGATGCATATAGTGAGGATAGCTTTAGTCCTTTGACTTTACTTCATCTTCTTTATCTGTGATCTTTTTGTTTCTTGCTGGTTGGTGAAGTAGACAAGAAGAAAGGGCCCACTGCAGCTGATACAGTTCCAGTCAATCAAGATGCAGTTCCTGAACTCAAAGAAGCAGTGGAGGTAAGGGGTCTGGATCAAATAAAGCACCGATAGTATTACTATGGTGCAGGACTACTTTCTTCAGTGAATGGCAAACAAGCAAATTCTGATATTTAGTATACTATAACTAACTTCGTAATTGGAAGGGGTAAAAAAAACAGTTTGACTTGTGAGGCAAGACTCGGATATTGCAAATGTAGTCTAAGCCACCTCTTTCTTTCTTTTTTTAAAGAAGGGATGAATTTTAATTGTAAAAATAGAGTATCAATCATCGAGATAATAATGTATACAGTTATGTACTAGGAATAAAAATGTATGGCCTGATATTATTTGAACTATTCCAGGTGTGTGAGTATGCTGTGGGTATATGTACTGAAGTGCCCATGAGAGCCTTGAAGAGACTTCTGACTCCTTATGTGCAGGCCAAGCAACTCTTACAGCAGCCAATTCCTCCAAAGACGTTTGGATTCGAAGAAGTAAAAACATGTATTTCTTCAATGCATGCCTGCATCCCTACCTACCTACCTACCTACCTACCTGCTTATCTATCCACCCACCCACATACATATATGCACTCACACATAAATACATATAGACAGGCAGACAGACAGAACAGACATACACATACTGACATACACACATGTATCTACTGACATACACACATGTATGTACTGACATACACGTGCTTGTTCTATAAGATATTGGCTGAATTAAACTAAATAGAAGTATGACAACAATACTGCTATTGAATAACTTTTGTGTGAGTGTTATTGGAATATTTAAAATAAAATTAAGAATGTTTCAGTAAAGAGACAAATACAAACATTTGTGTGTGTGTTTAGCCTGTACATGCTCATACCCCCAATTGCCAAGCTCTTGTAGCCATGGAGATGGCTTGCAACCAAGGCAAGAAGATGTGGGAGTTTCCCTCCACACCAACAGCTTCTGAGGTGAGAGTTTCTCTTGAATAAACTACTAGAGTTTAATTTCTCCCTACCCCCCCCCCCCCCCCCCTCCTCCTCCTTCCTTTCCTGCAGCTATTCTCTCTACTTGGTAATTGTGAATGGTCTGACAATGAGTTGGAGGTAGAGTTGTGGACTAGCTTGGCACAACTGGCACTGCAGGATAAGAAACATGATTTGGTATGTGTGTATGTACTATATATGCATGTTATTACCTGTATGTATGTGTGTGTGTGTTGCATTCTTCTAGTCAATTTTCTGAGTGAACTTGTGGTCAAGTTTGCTCTCTCTACTACAATGTTTATTGTGACACCACTTCACTAACAGTCTCCTACTCTCATGCAACGTGCTTAATTTATGTTCCAATGAATTTTTTTTCAAGGTTTTTTCAAGGTTGCATGCTGAAACACCTCCCCAAAATACAAAATACAAAGAGAGGCAACATACCAAACCTATAAATTTTGTACATGTAGGGGAAAAAAATTTAATGTCTAGCTCACTTCAAGTGCTTGCCAATTAAAAGTTTGTTATGTAGCAAGTATTCTCAGTGTGGTAGTTGTGTTTCATTTCATGTTGTAGGTTTTTGAGTCTGTCTCCAAAGCTATAGCTCTTTCCAATACTCCCATCGATTCATCCTCTAAGAAACCTTCTGCAGTCTCCAAGTTGCAGAAGCGCCAGTTAAGCCAGGCTTACAGCTTGTATGGTCAGAGCATTGTGGCCTGCTCTGGAGGGAGTGTGAAGAACACCCGCCAGGCACTGGAGTTCTTCCTGAACAGTGCTAGGTAAGAAGATACTGCAGCTTGGAGTAGTAAGACATCAGGTGTGAAATTGTTCTCAGGATTGGGAGAGAGGCCGAGAGTTATGAGCAAGTAATGGCCGCTTGTGGATGCTACTGGAATGCCAGTCTAAGCCTGTCTTCTGATCCGATGGAGAGACAGCTTCTCAAGGAACCCTTAACTGAGCTGATTGATTTATGTACTTCACAGGTAAGTACACACAGTTATGATGCACTCAGTCAATTTGATTTAAATTAAATCTGAACATTTTATTTGCTTGCAAGCTGTTGCCTATGCCCCTGAAGCACTGCAGAGTATCGAAATTGTAAAAATAATAATGTCAGATTTTTTTTTCTGTCTATTTATCTTAATTACTTGTTATTATAGAAATGATCAACTGAAATATTAGGTGTTTTGTTGGTCAGCTATGATTTCTGATAAAATTGTTTGTACTGTCAAATTACTATATCTCCTTTTGGTGTGAATGTCTGGTGTTTAGACTTCCGAGAGTAAAGACAAAGACGAGAAAAGTGACCATGACCTTTTGCTGTCCATGTTTGGGGTTATTTTCCAGTCTTACATTGATCAGGTAAGTATGGGTCTGTTTGTGTGTACATGAACAGTTATGTTTGTGTATGCATTTGCCTAATTTAGTTGTAGGAAAATATTATTTTCTGCATTTCTTTTGCTGTTTTCATTTGTATAGCATGCTTGGGAAGATGGTATAAAATCTGTAGAGAAGGCAATACAAAGAATGCCCAAGTCATTCTACCTCGATCTCCTTCGCTATAAAATCATCTTCAAAAGTCGGCTTGGACGAAGTATTGTTAGTGAAATGATACACTTTCAGGTTGGTTGTTTTATGTCTCAGAGATTCTGTTGAGAACATTTCTAATTCTGACGTCAGTAAGCACAGGAGCTGAAAGGACAGACAAGCATACTACTACTGCTGCTACTACTACTACTACTACTACTACTATGACTACTATTACTATGACTATTACTATTACTACTATTACTACTACTACTACTACTATGATTACTATTACTATGACTGACTACTACTACTAATAATAATAATAATGATCATAATAATAATAATAATAATAATAATAATAATAAATAACCATAGTATCATTAAACATATACTTAGTTTTGTTCATGCATGGCTCCCATTAGTTGATATTTCTCTATCACTGTATATGCTGGTACTGTTCAGTGTGTCTGTTTTAAGGGCCATGTACTTGCCAGAGTGCGGAGTATTCTGATTTTGTCTATTTCGTCTGGTCTTAATCCTTGGTGGGCATATCATCTCTGGGCTGTTCGTGGTGGTTGAATTGTTCTGAAGTTTCTTTTGCCGAACTGGCACTATAGGCTTTACATGTCCTATTGTGGTTCTACAAGTGTTGGCATAGGCCACTTCGTCCACAGGCTGCCAGTCCCTGATGTTAACATAAATTTCAGGAGCACTTTTTGATGGCCCATGTAGCATCTTTGACTCCCCAGTCTCTGGGTTCTTGTTTTTGAATAAATTCCGAGAAACTTTGAAATGATTTTCAATTTCACTCTCCACTTCTTCATCCGATTCACTATTTATTCCACTCTCAATTTCTACTTCTGCTTCGTCATCTTCTTCTACATACTCTTCAATTTCTTCCTCTTTAGAATTGAAGTCAACCACATCCATGTAGCAGTCTTCTTCTGAAGTTCTGTCTAACCCCTCGATAGCTACTCGAGTTTTAGCAGCTGCAAGAGCTTTGTGCACTTCCTTCTCTCTGACTTCCTTGGCCAAGTTTTCCTTTGCTCTGGCCCAAGCCTTACTCACTCCATCTGTGGTGATGTAAGAATTTGACTCTGCGCTCGTTCCATAATCAAAGTCGCCATATGTATGAGTACTGGTGCTGAATCCTCTTCCCTTTTTGGCTTGGCTTTTGTAAAACTTCAGCTTACTGTAAATATTTGGGATATCTCTTGGCCTGCAACTGTCCAATGATTCCTCCATGATACTGTCTTCAGGAAGACGACCGTGGTTCTCCAATTCAACTCTCCCGTTGGTTTGTGAGATAACTCTCTCGTAAGGCAATGGCAATGGAGAAATAAGATTCATTTGAATGCTTTCAGTAGGGGTAGAGTTCAAAGCAGGAGGTCGTGGCGGCGGTTTGCTAGGAGGTAAAGTCAGCAATGGTTCAATGTTACTTTTAATATTATTAATTGGCCTCTCCTGCCGTTTTTTGGCTACTTTCCATTGCCATATAATAATAAGTGTGAGTATTATTGCCACTCCGATGGCAACCAGTCCCCCTGCGGCTGCTCCAAGAATACATATAATCTTAAGAAGTATTCCACTTGCACCACATACAGCACGTGCTAGTGTGGCAGCAGTTACAGCTCCATTATTTATTCCATTCCTAGCTATGGCAGTCGTCCTATCAGTTACTGCAGAAGTTGTAGACATTGTCGTAGTTGTTGTTGTTGTCATTGGTTGTGTTCGTGGCATCTCTGTGGCATTGTGTCCCCTATTGAAGTTGTATGTAACCAGCAGGCTGTAGTTTGTGGTGGGTTGGATGGTTGGGACAAGTTGGCCTTGTGACACGCACCTTGGTGCTGGCGGTTGTGGAGTTCGCGCACCTCCACAGTGGATGCTTGGGGCAATACTGAGCTTCTCACTCCGGTAGATGGGACCAGAGACTTCAGTTTCACAGAAGTATATCCCGATGCTAGGATTCAAAACCTGTAAGAAATTCTAAATCAAGTTGTGATGTCACTCTGTGCTCTCATCTTACCTCAATGCGGCTTTCATAAGCAGCATTTACTGCTCCATTGAAAACCGATTGTTGAAGGAAATTTAATCTGCCCATATTAATACTGAAGAACCATTTTAAGGTGACTTGCTCACCAAGCAGATTTACTGGTGCAAAAAACCTACAAGTCATAATCAACGATGTCGGTGTTGCACACTCGAAGGAGGTCGTAGGTTTAATGAGGTAAGCTGCAATGCACGATTGTCTTTTTTCACGTCTGCTTTCTGTAGTGCCATTTCCGCTTGCTAGCTCAGGCTGGGAGACACTTTTCTTCACTACTACTGTGCTATGGCTGACTGCCAGAGTGGTCAGGAGACTGCAGCATAAAAACACTTCTATAATTTTTTTGTACATCATTCGTATTGCTCTCTTGTGACTTAGAATGATAAGCTGGTTGAGTCTGTGCTACTGCAGAAGCTGGCATTATAATTTATTGGTGGGTCCATAGCAAATTTCCTTACTTGGGAACAATTTTTTTTGGAGACCCTTGCAGTGGCACATGATAGGCAGTGGTGGTTTTGTAGCACAATGCTCAGTCGTGGAAGATTGTAAATATGATTGTTAGGTGCACAATGAAGCGGATGGTGCTGGAGCCATGTGCTAGAAGTTGCAACATAACAAGCATAACAATATAGTAGGATTTAAAAAAAAAAGAATACTAATAGCGGACTTCGGCAAGAAGTCAAAACGTCGGGTTAAGTTATAATTAATAATTATTGGCTGTTAAAAAGAGAAAAAAATTGCTATTATTATAATTATTTCAGCCGAGAATGACTGAATCATTAAAAAGAATACTGTATAAAATATGTTATGATGACAATATTTCAAAAGATTTATTTTCATTACATGACTGCATACATTTTGTGATTACAGGATGAGCCAGAGCTAAAGGTTGCATCTCTGTGGCATGAAGCAGCGGTAAACTCTACCAACTCTTCAGAAAAACTTCTGAACTTTCAAAACTCTATCGAAACTCTAGTGGTAGGTTAATGAACACAATGGAAGACGACTTAGCCTAGTAGCTGTGTGGTGGGAAGAAATGGTAGCTTGAAGTACAGATATTATGTTATTTTAGTCTGACGCTCACTCCTGGTTGAAGATCGAGTACTTGATGGAATTCAGTGAGTGGATGTACCGACAGGATTTCCCTCTGCCTCTCTGTCTGATGCAGCTCCATATGATTGTGCACATGCTTTTGAAATCTTCATCTACTTCAGGTATTAAATGGGAACTACAGTCTAACAGTATATTCTTCTGTTTCCAACTCCTTTTTTTTTTGTTTGCTTATTTTTTAGAGAAAAAAGAAGAGCGTGAAGATGGAGGTGATGGTCAGTGTGCTTCCAGAGCAAGTTCTGTTAAGATGCCAGCTAGTGGTCAAGCCGCTATCTCTCTGGGTGTGTGTTTCAACATTGCTCAACTGGAACTTCTCCTGCGGGTGCATGTAATGATGGCAGAATTGCAGGGACTGGGTAGTGATGGTCACTGGGAGGCGTGTATGGCTGCAATAGGATACTGCCAACTCATCTGGAAGGTAAATAAATATATAACATTCATTTGGATATGTATAAATACATTTGCACACATGCTATCCAAGTGAATAAGCTGGTGACATCGCAAGTTCCAATAGTTGATTACATGTAGCTCATGTGGCTTGTGGTAAAGTGTAAAATTTTCACGAAAAATAATAATAATAAGTAATGTAATAATATAATAATAAAATTATTCATGTCTCAGATTATTTTTGACATTATGAAGAAAGTGGAAGCCCCTGTACCATCTGGAAAAGCAGGGAATAAAGTCACTGGTCCAAGCTTCCCGAACTCGCATGCAGAATGGGCAGACTTTCAGCTTTCTGACCAGGTAGCGTAATGAACTGCACATAACATGTACATGGCATGGTTACGCAATGTCTCATTTGACATGTGAAGGTAATAACATATTTGAGTGGAGCTGAGAATGAGGACACATTAAAAAAGTCAATTAAAAAGCCAGTAAGTCTGCAGCGTAAAACTAATAGCAAAACGTTTAAATAAATGTATTGTGCTGTTAGCTTCTGACTCTTTACTATCTGGACACTCTGGTGAAATCTCTGATGACAATAGGCCTGCACCCGCTCTCTTTGCCGGTGTTACAGCTTGAGATAGCCATAGCTCACACCTCCGTCTCCACAGGTTCTGCTGCACTGTGCAAGCTGCTACGCATGCAGTAAGTTTGCATTGTGTTGTCAGTTATGTCTTTCTCTCTTGTACATGTGTATGTATGGTGGTGTATGTATAAGCATTGTATGTGGGTATAGGCTTACTGATGTATGCACTCAGTTAGGGCTCTTGTCCTCGGCAAATGCACATATGGAGAAGGTAACTTATCCCATGTTGGATCCTCAAGAACTGACACAGTAAGTGTTGGTACAAGACATTCTTGGCCAGCAGACAAATATAGACTTTATTTTTGTATTTACTCAGATCCATGGTGAAGATGGTAGTGTATGACTCCAAGAAAAAAGTAGTAAATGAGGAGAAGGCACGGCGCAATGAGTTCAGCCCTAACAAAGCCAGCACTCGGGGAAATGGCGTAAAGTTAGCATGTCACAGTCAAGAAGTAGACCCAGTCACTATTGGGGACACCCTAGTCCTCAGACATCTCTGGGTGAAGCAAGCAGCTCTGTTAATCCAACAGGTTAAGAGAAGAGGGGAAAGAGATGGGGTGGGTGGGTTACCAACAGGATAATGGGGTGGGTGGGTTAGAAATGTTTTAATTGGTGGAAATATATACATGTGTATTTCAGGGTCAGTATGGCGTGGCTAGAGAATTGTTGAACCAAGCTATAATGGAGTGCTATGTAAGTGTGCTATAATTTGCTGCTTTGTGAAGATGAAAAATGAGGTGTCTTCTGGTCTAATATGCTTCAGTGTTTTGAGGACAAGCACTCTCTCTTCCAAGTCCTCATTCAATCGGGTCTGTCGGCTGCTGCAGAAAGAAATGTGGAAGAAGCCATTGACACTTTCACAAAGGCTGTGGTGAGATTTTTAAAATATTGATAGCGAAGTGATAGTCAGAATTTAAAGTCTTCGAAAAATTAAACACCATGGAATACTTATAGTAGAGTAGCATGTGGCATAGCAATTTTAATATGCTACTATTCAGTTTCGGGTGTTCAATACATCTAGGATTCAAATAAGTTGCTATCCATAATATGTTAGTATTATTTTCTTCTTCAATTGCAGAATATGCCTTGTACCAGAGCAGACTATTTTAAAGGTATTCTTGCCTTGTCAGAAGTCCTTTTGCAGAGTGATAGTAACAGGGACCAGTACGGCCTTGTGCTGAAACATGCCATAGAAGCAGTGCGAGGGACTGAGCAAGAACGTTATGGTAACAGCCAGAGAGAGATCAGCTGGTTTACTGCAGTCCTTAAATCAAGGTTAGCCATGTAAAACATATTTTCCCAATTGTCTCTTCTAAGAAATCATCAAAAATCATTGGTGAATGTATGTTCTCTAATTAACCACATCTTATTCAATCGCATAACAGTAATTCCCTTCTCTCCCCCTCCCCTCCACCTCTTAATCTTAGGATATCCATCCATGCATTGAACATTATTTTTGAAAATGCAAGTCCTGCCGACTTACTTGGAGAAGATGTGCAGCACCATTGCTTGGATGTGAGAGAGAGTGTTAATACGCTGCTCCAGCTGGGTCATGTCATAGAGGCCAGCCACATTCTCAGGGAAATGGCACACATATGCAGGACAATTGGTGACAAGTTGTCCGGCAGTGAACACAAGGAGTTCATTCTTCACGTTAGTAAAATTTGTACTTTGTTTCCTGTTTGATTGACTGATTCTCTGCGTGTGTATATGGTGTGTGTTGTTATATGCACGCTGTAGGCTCTCACTTTGTACAGGAAGGCTCAGGAAGCATTGCAGGCTCTCTACAATAAAGTGATAGAATCCTGCCATGTCCAAGAAGTATGTAAAAGAAAGACTGCTTTTTATCTTTCTATTTTTTTTTCTTTCTTCTATTTTACCAATGACAAAAACCTGCTCCACTGAGAATGACTATTAGTTAACTCTGAGTTTTGTGTTACCTAAATAGTAAAGTGTGACTCATTTAAGATTATGATATGTTTTGTAGGGTACAGATCTGCCGGTGGGGGTGGAGTTGGTGAATGCTCAGTTAGAGATTGTAGACACACTTCTTGTTATATTCAGTGAACACTCTGTGGATCAAAGAAAAATAAGAACATTACAACAACAGAAAAGCTCTATTCAAAAGGTATTGCAACAGTGATGTTATAATTGGTTTAATACTTGATTATTTGTGGGGTACAGTTGATTGATGATTACGTTCATGAGACTCCGGTTCTTAGCTTTGTTGAGGAAGATTGGCAGGCAGCAGCCAGTCTGGCATGTGATGAGAGTTTCAACATTATTACGTCAGCATACTTTCTGATAAATCAGCAAAAACAAAGGGCCAGGGTAAGTTTATGAACATGTTTGTATATGAAAAAAGTATTTACATTCTGAGGATTTGTACGAGAAATATTTTTGGGGCGTTTGTTTTGTACTGCTTCTATAGATTTTGTGTAAGATGATTATTTATTTATTTACTTATTAATTTATTTATTATTATTATTATTATTATTTATTTTATTTTATTTTGGTAGTTATATGTTATCTGATTTCTGCAGTGTGTTGGCCTTCTGGGAAGGTGCTACAACTTGCTCTCCAGGGACTCTTGCAGTGATGCTCCCAGCCAATGGCACAACATCCCTGACATAGCCATCTATCCTCCTGATCCCAAAGAAGATGAAGAAGAATCTACTTTGCCAACTAAAAGAGAGTTACTAGATGAGAATGATTCAAAGCAGGGTAATCTTTCCACCAGCGAGCTCTGTGTTTCGGAACCAGAATATTCCCAGGCAATCTTAAGTGACCTGTCTGTGGTGGTTAGGACAGAAGAGGTGGAGAAGTCTAAGCAACTAGAGGTGATAGCATTAAAAGGTGTGGCTACAGCTTCTCAAGCGCTGATGGAGGCCACATACCTTGCTCTTTCTTCAAATCAATGGGTAGGATCATTTAGCTCACTGATTACTCCTGACTGCTTACTTGTCATGACTGTAGGGGACAGCTATGAAAGCAGCTTTGGATGTTGTTGAATGCATTGGTAACCAAGACCCTTATGCTTCTTCACTTTACCTGGCTCTCTATCAAGTAAATTCTAATACCTTTGCAGTAAAATTGTAGTAGATGTATGAAATAATTACACCTAATAACCAAAATGCATTATTATTACCAGACTGCAGATCCTTGCATATGTATTTGGTAGTTTAATAAAGCTAATATAATTGACAGGAATGGGTTTGTTTTTTTCCTTTCTTGTGTCACTAGAGTCTAAAATGCTCTGAATATCTGTGGGGGAAGATGATGGAATTGCTTCCTAATCCTCACTTTTGTCTACTGAGTGCACTTCTATGGCAGAGAGACAGACTAACAGCAAACAAGTGGCCAATTGATTCACTACCAATGAAAGATAATTATACCCAACTCAATAACTATGAGGTAAATGTAGATCAGACTAACACAATGAAAACAAACTGCTCTAACTAGTGATTAGATAATGAAATTGTCATTGTACTTGGTGTTTTATGTTTTATTTTATTTTTTGGTTAGATTTTCAAGAGACTTCAGATTGATTGCAATCACCTTGATCACTTGAAGTATTTTCCATCCAATTTCAGATTCATAATTCTGCAGCACTCAGATGACATGTAAATATAATGATGTGCAACTACATGAGTACTTAATAATATTGTGTAATTCCTTTGTATATAGGTCCAAATTATATGCAGCATATGTATTTCCACCACAACCTCACTCACAATCAGCTTTGAAACGAGGACCATCACAACCAACAGGCAAGTTTAAAAAAAAAAAATAATAATAATAATTATTATTATTATTATTGTTATTATTATTATATCATCTTTATCATTATTTCTACTACTACTACTATCATTACTACTGCTGCTACTACTGTAGCACCTCTGAGTAGTTCTGCTATTTCCTGTGTGGAAGTGTCTGAGATGGAACTGAAGAATGTGGAGAACATGATGAAGGAGTACCAATCAGCAGTGAATCAAGTGATCACTGCCACTGACCACAATGACAGGATACTAGAGCGTGCCAGCGATGAATTATCTAAATACTTAGGTTCTGCCCTAGATCCCATATTTGAGATCATGAGGTATATCATAAATACATTTCGACATCAGGGCTAATTTTCAATTAATGCTGTATTTTGTTGTTGTTGTTGTTTTCTGTGTGCTTGTTAGCGAAGAGAAGACTAAGGACCTCTATGTTGTCATTCTAGCTGATGTGCGCTTACTTGGTCTCCCTCTGGAGTCCTTACCTCAATTCAGACAGCAATTTAATATTGTGTCTCTCAGCAGAGACTTCTCATTGCAGATTTTGAAACATCGGCTCGCAAAACACCTACCAGAAGATGGAGGTAGCTTAAATGGGAAGGGTTGGACTAAAAATATCGATTTAGTGAACTATCAAAGAGTGTAAGGGTGTGAAATGAAGTCTCAGGAATAGTTGGAGCATTATGCACAGTGTGCGTGAGCTGGAAATTATGCTCTCCCTTACTCCTCATTTTTCTGCTTGCTCCTCTCCATTCTGAGTACCGCAGTGATTTCCAGCTCCCTCACATTAAGCATAATTTTTAGTTCTCACAGACATTCCAGATCCCACACACTGTGCAAAATTCCCAGCTCACACATACTGATCATAATTTCCAGTTCACACAGCTAAGAATAATTTCCAGCTCACACACACAGAGCATAATTTCCAGCTCCCATACATTGGATGAAAAAGTAAAGAAATAGAAGAGAAAGTAAGAAGAAAAATTGAGGGAAAAAAAGAGAACAGGTAATGGAAAAGTAAGGAAAGGATGAGAATGGAGAAGTAAGGAAAGGATGAGAACGGAGAAGTAAAGAAAGGATGAGAATGGAGAAGTAAAGAAAGGATGAGAACGGAGAAGTAAGGAAAGGATGAGAATGGAGAAGTAAAGAAAGGATGAGAATGGAGAAGTAAGGAAAGGATGAGAATGGAGAAGTAAGGAAAGGATGAGAATGGAGAAGTAAAGAAAGGATGAGAATGGAGAAGTAAAGAAAGATGGAGAAAGTAGAGAGGGAATGGAGAAAGTAAAGAAAAGATGAGAATGAAAGGATAAGTGAGAAAAAGAAACGGAGCAAAAACGTATAATCTAAAAAAAAAATTAAAAAAACAAGTAAATAAAAAAAAAAAATGGGCTTGTCCGGGAATCGAACCCGGGACCTCTCGCACCCGAAGCGAGAATCATACCTCTAGACCAACAAGCCACTGAGCGCCAAAAAGCGATTATGTGTGTATTAAATTGTAATGCTCAGATACGGTACATAGTGATGTGCTTCAGCATCAAAGGTGAGTGATTGTGCACAAGTAATTCACACAAAAAAGAAGGCTACATTCATTTAGTTTTCCTGAAGTTAGTCTTAGATCTTGTTCACCAAGGCATCATTCAACCTATTAATCCTAAAAGTAGCTACGTAGCCATTGACTATAATAATGATGGCTTCATCTAAGTAGACCTGTGTTCCTAACAAAAAGCATTCCAGCTACTTTAAAATGGCTGAGTTTATAAATGGCATATAGTAGGGGTTTAAATGACCACTCTCTGCAATTATTTGACTCAAAAACAACAACAACAACATAACATTTCTATTGAATTACCGCACAGTTTACAGTCTTACCCTAAATGGTGATTTGTTTACTACAGAAGTAGCCAAAAAAGCTGTGTAAAGGCTGCTAATATGTTTATTTGGTAGGTAAATGTTTAAGCTGTGCTATTCTTTAGCCATGGGCGGTGTTGATGGTTGGGCAGCTCGGGCAAGAATGCCTCAAATTAATAAGTAGGCGTGGCAATATCAATATTCTCAAATTCGTATTTTGGTGGGCGTGGTGCATTGGCAGATTTGTGTGACCGCGTGGTTAAGACAGCTTCTTTTGCTCCGTGGATTCTGTATCCGTTGAAATTTTTGCCTGACACCGCTCCACACCGGCCAGATTTCTTCAGTGGCAGCAAGTGGTCAGTGAACACAGGCATCTAGTATTTCGAGTTTTTGAAACAATTTATTATTTTACTATAGATCATGATTATGTTCATCACATCATCTCTACATTAAATTTATTTAACTACAATTCGCCTTATTGGTATGGTTACCTGCTGTCATCCTCCTAAACTACAGATTGGCAGTCTGAGCTGATGTGAGCCCGCGGTCATGTGTGCGCATGCTCCTTGCGTGAGGCAGCGGTATGACCTTGGACCCACCCCCCTGTGTGGCCTTGGGGGTGAGAGACTCGGCAGGTCAGTGGCAATTAGCGTTAATTGCCCTGCATCGCCGGAGTTCCCCACACACAGGCAGCGAGCCTGAGAACAGATAGGCAGTGAGCCTGAGAACAGATAGGCAGCGAGCCTGAAAACAGTTAGGCAGTGAGCCTGAGAATAAATAGGCTGCAAGCCTGAGAAAGGATAGGCAGCGAGCCTGAGAATATATAGGTAGTGAGCCTGCAGATAGGCAGTGCGCCTGAGAATAGATAGGCAGTGTGCCTGAGAATATATAGGCAGTGAGCCTGAGAATATATAGGTAGAGATCCCCAGAATACATAGGCAATGAGCTAGGCAGTGATCCTGAGAATATATACATATAGGCAGCGAGCTGAGAATATATAGGCAGTGAGCCTGAGAACAGATAGGCAGCGAGCCTGAGAATATATAGGCAGTGAGCCTGAGAACAGATAGGCAGCGAGCCTGAGAATATATAGGCAGTGAGCCTGAGAACAGATAGGCAGTGAGCCTGAGAATATATAGGCAGTGAGCCTGAGAACAGATAGGCAGCGAGCCTGAGAATACATAGGCAGTGAGCCTGTGACTAGATAGGCCGTAAGCCTGAGAATAGATAGGCAGCGAGCCTGAGAATATCTAGGCAGTGAGCCTCTGACTAGATATGCAGTGAGCCTAAGAATACATGGGCAGTGAGCTTGTGACTAGATAGGCAGCAAGCCTGAGAATAGATAGGCAGTGAGCCTGAGAATACATAGGCAGTGATCCTGAGAATAAATAGGCAGTGGAGCCTGACAATTCATAGGCAGTGAGCCTGAGAATACCTAGGCAGCGAGCCCCAGAATACATAGGCAGTGAGCCTGAGAATACCTAGGCAATGAGCCTGAGAATACCTAGGCAGCGAGCCCCAGAATACATAGGCAGTGAGCCCGAGAATACATAGGCAGTGAGCCCCAGAATACATAGGCAGTGAGCCTGAGAACAGTTAGGCAGTGAGCCTGAGAATACATTGGCTGCAAGCCTGAGAATGCATAGGCTGCAAGCCTGAGAAAGAATAGGCAGCGAGCCTGAGACTATATAGGCAGCGAGCCTGGAGAATATCTAGGCAGTGAGCCTCTGACTAGATATGCAGTGAGCCTAAGAATACATGGGCAGTGAGCTTGTGACTAGATAGGCAGCAAGCCTGAGAATAGATAGGCAGTGAGCCTGAGAATACATAGGCAGTGAGCCTAAGAATACATAGGCAGTGATCCTGACAATTCATAGGCAGTGAGCCTGAGAATACCTAGGCAGTGAGCCTGTGACTAGATAGGCAGCAAGCCTGAGAATACATAGGCAGCAAGCCTGAGAATACATAGGCAGTGATCCTGACAATTCATAGGCAGTGAGCCCGAGAATACATAGGCAGTGAGCCTGAGAATAGATAGGCAGTGAGCCTGAGAACAGTTAGGCAGTGAGCCTGAGAATACATAGGCAGTGAGCTAGGCAGTGAGCCTGAGAACAGTTAGGCAGTGAGCCTGAGAATACATTGGCTGCAAGCCTGAGAATGCATAGGCTGCAAGCCTGAGAAAGAATAGGCAGCGAGCCTGAGACTATATAGGCAGCGAGCCTGACAATACATAGGCAGTGAGCCTGAGAACAGATAGGCAGCGAGCCTGAGAATACATAGGCAGCGACCCTGAGAATACCTAGGCAGCGAGCCCCAGAATACATAGGCAGTGAGCCCGAGAATACATAGGCAGTGAGCCTGAGAATAGATAGGCAGTGAGCCTGAGAACAGTTAGGCAGTGAGCCTGAGAATACATAGGCAGTGAGCTAGGCAGTGAGCCTGAGAACAGTTAGGCAGTGAGCCTGAGAATACATTGGCTGCAAGCCTGAGAATGCATAGGCTGCAAGCCTGAGAAAGAATAGGCAGCGAGCCTGAGACTATATAGGCAGCGAGCCTGACAATACATAGGCAGTGAGCCTGAGAACAGATAGGCAGCGAGCCTGAGAATACATAGGCAGCGACCCTGAGAATACCTAGGCAGCGAGCCCCAGAATACATAGGCAGTGAGCCCGAGAATACATAGGCAGTGAGCCTGAGAATAGATAGGCAGTGAGCCTGAGAACAGTTAGGCAGTGAGCCTGAGAATACATAGGCAGTGAGCTAGGCAGTGAGCCTGAGAACAGTTAGGCAGTGAGCCTGAGAATACATTGGCTGCAAGCCTGAGAATGCATAGGCTGCAAGCCTGAGAAAGAATAGGCAGCGAGCCTGAGACTATATAGGCAGCGAGCCTGACAATACATAGGCAGCGAGCCTGAGACTATATAGGCAGTGAGCCTGAGAACAGATAGGCAGCGAGCCTGAGAATACATAGGCAGTGAGCCTGAGAATACGCAGGTGAGCAAGCCTGATAGTGCATGCAAGAATATATAGGCCCTGGGCCTAAGTGCGAGATTAGGTAGGCAAGTCTGATAGTGCAAGAACAGATGGCAGCGAATCTGACAGTGCACGAATAAAGCATGACAAAGTGCCACTAGATAGGCAGCCAGTCTGAATGTGAGAATGGATAAGAACAAGAACAAATACTCAAGCGTGATAATACAGTGGTGGTGAGTCTGGTCGTGGCAAGGCAGTATACGAGTGCGAGATAGGCGGCAAGCCTGATAGTTGGAACTGGATATCTGGGTGTGGGACCAGACAGGTGGCTAGTTTGAGTACAAGAATAGATAGGCAGTGACCCCGAGAGTGCACGAATACAATGGTGAGCTAGCGTGCAAGAAAACCTTAATAGCATTGGGTGTGAGGACAGCATGAGTGTGAGAATAGGTAGAGAGTGAGCCTGACACTGAGAATAGATAGAGAGTGAGCCTGATAGTGTGTGAATACATAGGCAGCGAGCCTGATGGAGTGAGAATGGATGGCAGCGAGTCTGATAGTGTGAGAATAGGTAGGCAGTGAGTCTGCTGGTGTGACAATAGACAGGCAGCGAGCTTGAGTGAGCGCAAGAGAATAGATAGGCAGCAAGGCTAAGTGAGGGAATAGATAGGCAGTAAGCCAGCTGGTGAGAATAGGTAGGCAGTAAGCCTGATAGTGTGAGCATAGACAGGCAGCGAGCCTGATAGAGTGAGAATAGATAGACAGCGAGCCTGAGGTTGAGTGACAGAATAGATAGGCAGCAAGCCTGCGAGTAAGAGTAGACATGCAGTAAGCCTGATAGTGAGAGAATATGAGCCTGATAGAGAAAGACTAGACAGGCAGTGAGCCTGACAGTGAGAGAATAGACGGCCGTGAGCCTGATAGTGAGAGAATAGGCGGCAGTGAGCCTGATAGTGCAAGAATAGACAGGCAGAGAGCCTGATCATGTGAGAATAGACAGGGAGAGAGTCTGATAGTGCAAGAATAGACAGGCAGAGAGCAGACAGGCAGAGAGCCTGATCATGTGAGAATAGACAGGCAGAGAGCCTGATCATGTGAGAATAGACAGGCAGAGAGCCTGATCATGTGTGGAAATAGACAGGCAGAGAGTCTGATCATGTGAGAATAGACAGGCAGAGAGCCTGATCAGGTGGGAATAGACAGGCAGAGAGTCTGATCATGTGGGAATAGACAGGCAGAGAGTCTGATCATGTGAGAATAGACAGGCAGAGAGCCTGATCATGTGGGTAGACAGGCAGAGAGTCTGATCATGTGGAAATAGACAGGCAGAGAGTCTGATCATGTGAGAATAGACAGGCAGAGAGCCTGATCATGTGGGAATAGACAGGGAGAGAGTCTGATAGTGCAAGAATAGACAGGCAGAGAGTCTGATCATGTGAGAATAGACAGGCAGAGAGCCTGATCATGTGGGAATAGAGCAGAGAGTCTGATCATGTGAGAATAGGCAGAGAGTCTGATCATGTGGGAATAGACAGGCAGAGAGTCTGATCATGTGGGAATAGACAGGCAGAGAGTCTGATCATGTGAGAATAGACAGGCAGAGAGTCTGATCATGTGGGAATAGACAGGCAGAGAGTCTGATCATGTGAGAATAGACAGGCAGAGAGTCTGATCATGTGGGAATAGACAGGCAGAGAGTCTGATCATGTGGGAATAGACAGGCAGAGAGTCTGATCATGTGAGAATAGACAGGCAGAGAGTCTGATCATGTGGGAATAGACAGGCAGAGAGTCTGATCATGTGGGAATAGACAGGCAGAGAGATCATGTGGGAATAGACAGGCAGAGAGTCTGATCATGTGAGAATAGACAGGCAGAGAGTCTGATCATGTGGGAATAGACAGGCAGAGAGTCTGATCATGTGGGAATAGACAGGCAGAGAGTCTGATCATGTGGGAATAGACGGCAGAGAGTCTGATCATGTGAGAATAGACAGGCAGAGAGCCTGATCATGTGGGAATAGACAGGCAGAGAGTCTGATCATGTGGGAATAGACAGGCAGAGAGTCTGATCATGTGGGAATAGACAGGCAGAGAGTCTGATCATGTGGGAATAGACAGGCAGAGAGTCTGATCATGTGGGAATAGACAGGCAGAGAGTCTGATCATGTGAGAATAGATAGGCAGAGAGTCTGATCATGTGGGAATAGACAGGCAGAGAGGATCATGTGATAGCCTGATCATGTGGGAATAGACAGGCAGAGATCATGTGATCAGTGTGAGAATAGACAGGCAGAGGAGTCTGATGATGTGGGAACAGAGAGATCAGACATGCAGAGAGTCTGTCAGGTGAATAGACAGGCAGAGAGATCATGTGAATAGACAGCAGAGAGTCCTGATCATGTGGAATAGCAGGCAGAGAGTCTGATCAGAATGAGAGCCTGATCATGTGGGAACAGACAGGCAGAGACCTGATCATGTGGGAAGAGAGCAGCAGAGTCGATCATGTGGGAATAGACAGGCAATAGCCTGATCATGTGGATAGACAGGCAGAGAGTCTGTTATCATGTGGAATAGACACCAGAGCCTGATCATGTGTGGGAAAGACAGAGAGTCTGATCATGTGGAAAGACATGCAGAGTTGATCATGTGGGGAATAGAGGGGGAGTCCCCTATCATGTGGAGAATAGACGGCAAGAGATCTGAATCATGTGGGAATAGACAGGCAGAGAGTCTGATCATGTGAGAATAGACAGGCAGAGAGTCTGATCATGTGGGAATAGACAGGCAGAGAGTCTGATCATGTGGGAATAGACAGGCAGAGAGTCTGATCATGTGGGAATAGACAGGCAGAGAGTCTGATCATGTGGGAATAGACAGGCAGAGAGCCTGATCATGTGGGAATAGACAGGCAGAGAGTCTAATCATGTGAGAATAGACAGGCAGAGAGCCTGATCATGTGTGGGAATAGACAGGCAGAGAGTCTGATCATGTGGGAATAGACAGGCAGAGAGTCTGATCATGTGGGAATAGACGGCAGAGAGTCTGATCATGTGAGAATAGACAGGCAGAGAGCCTGATCATGTGGGAATAGACAGGCAGAGAGTCTGATCATGTGGGAATAGACAGGCAGAGAGTCTGATCATGTGGGAATAGACAGGCAGAGAGCCTGATCATGTGGGAATAGACAGGCAGAGAGTCTGATCATGTGGGAATAGACAGGCAGAGAGTCTGATCATGTGAGAATAGATAGGCAGAGAGTCTGATCATGTGGGAATAGACAGGCAGAGAGCCTGATCATGTGAGTAGACAGGCAGAGAGCCTGATCATGTGGGAATAGACAGGCAGATAGCCTGATCATGTGAGAATAGACAGGCAGTGAGTGTAATAGTGTGAGAATAAGTCTAGTACCAATAGAGTGAAGGGCAGCGTGCCCTGCATAGACACTTTTAAGGGGGCCCCGACGGACTGTCACACCTCTACTAGGTGGAGATCTAACCCTAATTATTAGAACTTACTACCCATGTTCTATATAATGCCACACTGACAATAGTATAGTGTAGCAGCTTACGAGTCCTAAGACACTGCATACAGCACTACAGTTCATTCTTTAATCTCACGCATTATGTACCCTATTTGCTCCACCTCCCTTCTCATCTAACACTCTCATGCCAGCATAAATTACAGCATGCACCTGACTGATTCAGGAGTTTCTATGCTTCGAGAATACCGCTCACTTTGACAGAGCCAACCTTAGCAATACTGTGAGAGGGTCTGGCCACATACTGCAGATAGTTACTAACATGCACTGGACAATAATGATCATAATTTTTTTTTTTTAATGAAGGTTATAAAGTGGAAAGTGGGAGCCGGCAACACATCCCACACATGTAATGAAGGCCTACGCCTGACCATAACGAGGGTTGGCAGCATGCCCTCGTGATTTAGAGATTGCGACTGTGGGTAGAGTAACAGCATCAGGACTAGTGTCCAACTCTTAACCCAACTGCACTAGTTAAGCAAGGCAAATGAACTGGCCGCATGCCCATGTATTATCGAACCACAGAATTCCTTTTTTCGGCTGATTGCATCTGTAAGTATCAATGAAGGCCATTCACCACTGATTGATGATTTAGATCCTATATATCCAACCTGACCTAGAGAAAGACTAATTATTTAGAGTACAATATATCTCCAGCCCCTTACTATTCAAATAATACAACCACTGATGAGCAGCCATCCTAGAGAGCTAATAGTGCTGGTGAAATTGTTGTGGATCAGCCATTCTGGGCATACTATTTTACCTCCAGCCCCTTACTATTCAAATAACACCACTGATGAGCAGCCATCCTTAGAGAGCTAATAGTGCCAGTGGATTGTTGTGGATCAGCCATTCCCGGGCATACTATTTTACCTGCTGAGAATTGCAAGTTGTAAACTCACGGCACCTTCAGGGCCCCCCCTCCTACTACCCAGTGTCAGCAGACTAGCCTCAAGGCGGTATCAGGTAGCTGCTAGGGGCTAGGGCTACCAGCACGGAGAGGCTAGGGCTACCAGCACTGAGAGGCTAGGGCTACCAGCACTGAGAGGCTAGGGCTACCAGCACTGAGAACAGTGGCTATCAGTAGCTGCTAGCTAGCTACAATCAGGACTAATATACGTGTGCCATTGCTCCACATGTGCCTGCTTAGCTCATGGTCAACCTTACTTGCAGGTCCTCTGCCGACCTTTACCTGGGCAGCGGAGTGTGGTGCGTGGGCTCTACGTTTTACTGGCCAAATAGCAATTTTGCTACCTCCATATTTTGTCCCCTGGAAGGCCAAATACCAATTCTGCAATTCTACATACAAGAAAGGGGGTAACTATCTGCCTACAGCTGCATAACTGAATCTACCAGTTATCAATCATTGCATCTTGGGGGTTTGTAATGTAGTACGTGTATAGCTATATATCTGTACAGCATATCATGTGTGGTTACAATATAAAATTTATCAGATAAACCTTGCTACAAACACTTCAAGTTTATCAAATATTTTCATATAAAATTGTAAAACAAGAACTATAATTCATGATTATTTGATACTTTGAGTTAAGCTGCAATGATAGCTTAAATCTTCTCAGATGTTTATTGATTCTACTGTGGATTCAGGACTCCAAATATGCAGGAAAACAAGGAGTATCTCCAATTTCCAAGCTGATCCATAACTTTGGAATAATTAGTAGTATTGTAAAGTTCGTAATACACCTGGAAAATATAAAAAGAACACAAGAATGTCACAGAGTGACTTGATGAATTAAAGTCGGTGTCATTGGCTAGATTTGGATGTTTTCATTCTTACTAATATAAATCTGAAAATGGCGTGTGTTGTTTTGTTTTCTAACAATTCACCTTTAAAAGTTGCTGTTAAGTGTCCATTCTTGCGTCATTCATAACCATTACTCATATCTCTGAACTTGTCTTCTATTGTAAGCTCATAGCTAGCGTGGTGAAACTAAGCAACGCGAAGTGACACCCCAAGGACGCTACGAGATACCAAAAAATTTTTGTAGCCTTAGGCGTCCTCCCATCCACTGTTGAAAACTGGAGCTCGCAGGACTTTCAATACATTGAGCAATAGCAAGAGCAAGCTTTTACCTACGGCTGATCAACAGAAACTTTATGTCCAGGACCGATTGTTTCTCCGCTACAAAGTCAGAAAGTTGCTTCTCCAGTAAGGGTTACTTCCGGCGGGAAAAAATACAGCGGCTCGCGGCACCGCGGTTAAGTAATAATTCAGCCGATAATCGGTTAACATAGTTAAACTACATAATATATGAACATAATTTTAAGTATTTTTTAGCTAGATACCATTGGATTTTTTGAGCTAGTGCATACACTATATGCAGCCACTGACTGTCTTGATTACTTTGGTCTCCTGTTCATATTGGCCACACCTACTTCCTGGCCTGACCACTTCAAAATTGGCGGAGCTGCCCTTGTTAGCTAAGCTGTAACTGTAACATTCTAGACTTTCACACACACACACACACACACACACACTTGTTTACTGGATAGTTATACCAAAGTTTGTAAGACTAACTGCTTCCGCAAAATATCAGATATTTCAGAAACAACCAAATTCAAAGCAGGTAAACAATTGATGATACGGGTAAAGATCGATAAACCAAAGGATTCCGTTTAGTGGAGTATGGGGACTGGGTCGACCATCATGCGAACACAAAAATGCGAGAGGGTCAAAGTACAAAATGACATACATACGTCCATGCATGTATACAAACAAATATCCCCGATTCTCAATTTGACATCACTGTATAGTGTCTCGCTCGCTTTGCTCGCTCGCCAATTATATACTGAACAATAACTGTTGCCCCTAATAAAGTAAACAAGAATTGGTTTATTACATCCTTCCAGGTTATCACATTGTTCATTGTGTTTTGTACACAATATATTTTATTCATTTAACATGGAATATTACTCGTGCCTGTGGCACTTGTGTAAATATTGAGCCAACAGACTCATAATATATAATCCTGTATATTATTATAACCTAGATCTTAAAGACAAGAAAAAGCCTTACACTCCCCCATCTTCATTGCCAACGAATGTATCAAGTTTTAAATGTAAGCATAATTGTCTAGTGAAAAACTAAATATTTGTAATTTCCCCTTCTATAGATATTTTAGATCCTTCTCAGGACATGTCACAAAGTCAACAAGTCTCACCAGTGGCCCAAGTATTAGTCCAAATTCGCAATAATTCAAAAGTAACAGGCAAGTGGACAGGCTTTTCTCCAAATGAACATCCCATGAGGTGAGAATTTGATTACTTCAGCAGCAACTGTCTATTTAGTTGACATGTCATACATATGATTGATGTTTCTGCTTAAAATGTAGCCTTAGAGAATGGCCTGTTCTTCTTAAGGGAGCAACAGGACTAATTTATTTTGGAAGTGAAAAACTACTAGATAATATTAGACCAGAGCATATAGTGTCCATTAGTATTCCAGGTAAGACTACAAAAAGTTTATAAAAGCTTATTTATACTGTATTCTACTATTTTGTGTAGAGTGCACTCTAGCTTTAATCCTTGACAGGATGAGTACATCTGAAAGTATTGCAAAATACTCCAAGAAACAGATGCATAAAAAGTAATAGAACGGAGCAAATTATAATTGTAAATTTGAATTATAATTTTTTTCTCAGTTTTGCTGACCTACTTTTTGAAGCACCAGTGGATACAGTAGCCATGGTTAGCTTGATTGGTGCCGGTTGTGTTCTAGCCAATCAATGGTATACCACCACTGGAAAAAATGTGCAACTGGTGAACTATATTTTAACAGGTAATATTATATATTATACTAATATATTATAAACTTAATACTCTTTCCTTTTAGACTGGCTGTCAGAACCTAAAACAATTGGTAAAGTGTCTTGGGAATACAGAAGTAAAGAAGCATCTGATCCACCTGTCATTTCACATGCATACAACAGCGTTTTGTATGGAGTGCCACATTTTAATTTACCACAAACTTAGTGGCTTTCAAAAGTCTCTATCCACTATACTCACTGTCCCTTTACCAGTCAATAAAATAACATTTAATTGCGCATGCTTATCGAAATTCAAATTGTCTGAGCGCGTTTGAGCAGCCGCCGCGTATAACTACTACTATAATACTGCACTGGGATAAAACAGTTGTCATGAATCGATATTCCTCTTTTCTATCCTCCTCAAGTGATGGACACAGCGTTGATTCTTCTTTTATTTCTACTTCGTCTTCGGGGAGTGCCGGCTATGAAATAGAGTCGGACGTTGGGCGGGAAGCGCTGAAAGAGATATGTTGCAGTGCTCTGTCGAGAGTTTTGGATTTCCCAGATAATCAGTTGGAGGTTTTGTTAGGTTATGATGAAGAAAATGATGTCGGAGATACAGGAGGTGGTAATGTAGCCAAGTAAGTTGTATTGTGGAGTAAGGGGGTGGGGATTGTGACTGAGTAGACTTGTTTAGATGCTACCACAGGTTTCAAAATGAAATAGCCACAGTCAAAATACCTTCAAGCAATTGAGACACTCACATACTGTATCAATATGTGTATGATCCAGCTATATTGTCTCAATCTTACAAATGAGTGCAATTAGACAGACACTTGGGTGTTAACTCTTAGCTGAAGGCTGAACACAGGATAGTGTACCATGGAGTCTTACCATGTAGTGGAGCTAGCTATTTTGTTCTTTGTCTCATGATGCACTTTGTGTGTACTCGCCATCGGGACTACAGTACTGGTATATGTTTTTTTAGTTTATCCGTAGTGGCATATGGATCAAGATAGCTTTACTGAAAGGTGTTCTGATGAAACTTATCAGTGTAGAAAAGCTTGAGTGTAGCAATGCTGTTCCTAAACTAGAAGTGTTGGTTGCTATTGCAAATCAAAATGTCATGGCAAAATAATCCAGTATTATTTAGAAGTAAGTTTATTTTGAGCACTTTTTTTTTTTTTTCCCTTCATTAATTTTTCTAGAAACCTAAGCTCAGGCTGGAGGAATATGCGAAAAGGAATAAAGTCTCTCTACCATCACCAATCCCATGTCTACCAAGTCTCTCACTCGCCACAAGAGGGATCAGACTCCTTGTCTCCCTGTCTCAAGTTTGGTTCTCCACTTTGTGAAGTGGACCATGTGGTTCTTCTCCAGCTTGTCTCTCACATCAACATGTTTGCCTCCAGCGAGGGATTGTTCAGAAAGTCTGGGAACAAGAACAGAATGGAGCAGCTCATTAAGGAACTCCAGGAAGGAAAGCTCACTGAAGTGGTGATGAATAAGAGCTATAATGCGCATGATTTTGCTTCGGTGCTCAAGCAGTATCTCTCAGAACTTCCAGAGCCTCTGCTCCTCAAGAGACATCTCAGTGCCTACCTGCAAACTGTTGGTGAGAGATAAAACTAAAGACTATAAATAAGCAAGCATTTTACCACTCTTCCTCACTACCACCTCCCCCCCCCCCCCACTTTTTTTTTTCTTTTTCTTTTTTCCCTCTCTCTCCAGATCTTTCGTCTGTGGTTACAATCATCCACTGCTTACAACTACTGATGCTTTTGTTACCACCAGCTCACCGAATGGTCTTGCAGCATCTGTTGGACCTTCTCTGTCAGGTCACAAAGTGCCCCAGCAGCAAGATGGATGCTAGAAACTTGTCCCTTATCTTTGCTCCGACTTTGTTTTTGGCTTCTAGCTCTGTAAGACGCTACTGCTGACGTGTCTTGCATGATTATTTTAATGCTGAACTGATTTTGTGAGTAGGAACAGGTTCTTCCTGAGGACTATGAGAAATTCTCCAAACTCCTCAACTATATGATTGAAAATGCAGATGAGATATTTGAGGTAAATAGTATTATTATGATCTGCTAATTTGCTACGTTAATGTTATTTGATTTGCCTGATGTAGGTACCTTCAGAAGTCCAGGTGGTTGCAGACAGATACTTCAAGAAGTTGACCAAGAAGCGGGACAGAATATCAGCCAGCATGTCCAGTAGAGACTCCATAGATGGCATTGTAGCTAAGACAGATAACAAGGATAGAGAAGAGGAGGAGGAGGAGCTGGTCATAGATGTGTACTCGACTTCATGCAAAAGGCAGTGCGTGGATAATTTCCATGATGCCGGAAAAGAGAGGGCCATGGATGAAGTGGCCAAACTGTTCGCGTTAGTCAAGAACATGCCTGATGGTCCTCAGAAGGCACACTTCATGAAAAAGGTAAGTCTGTGCCATGGTGTAAATTGATGCAGACGTCAGTGGAATTGTTGCTGCGTTGTGGTGCTGTCTAGTTTGAATCAGCCAATAAAGCTGGTGCGACTACTCCGACATCAGTGATAAAGACAAGGAAGGAGTCGTCTTTGAGCAGACTGAAGAGGTCCTTGAGAAGGAACAAGGTGCAATATGTGATGATTGATTTAACTTGATGAAAAAACAAATGAATTTGAAATTAACTGTGGTGGTTGGCTTGTAGGAAAATGCCACGCCCAAGGTTACCCGTGACCAAATACAGCTCATGACACCATGCTTCACGAAAGGATCTCTGATGACAGTAAGTTCACTGATAATGGGGTGTGTAATGTTAGTTCCGATTTCTTTTAGATTACTATGTACATTGTCTTTAACTGTTCCACCACATTGTGAGATGTCCTTGCATGTGCGCATGTATTGATGAATTGGGTTGTACTGAATTAGGAATTTGACAAAGCAGAAGACAGTAATCCCACAGCAAATGGCCCATGCTCAACTCCTTCAACAAGCAATGGTGGAGTTTTCAAGACCCCCGGGACAATCAGGGCTGTTCCTATGCGCTGTGTCCCTGTAGCTGGTCACCCTGGCCTCCCTCCTCCTTCACCTTCGATTGCAATGCTGAAGAAAACTTCAGACAAGACTACTCGATCAATAGTCACTAAATCAATGTATGTCACTGATGTATAGATTGATACACATACTTTGCCAAATTATACACGCTTTTTATAACACTTCACCTTAGATAGCACATGTCATTGCTTGACTTGTTAACAGTAATTTTATCCACAATGTTATTAAAAACTATTTGATACACAAATAAATTTATGATGAGTTGCTATGATCAGGTAGTGACTGGAAGAGCTGATTCAACGGCAGGATCTTCATCCTCTTCTAAATTAGAGAAACACTTGAGCTGAAACTTAGTCATTTTCTTAAATTCATCAACAATGTGTTGCACCCTATAAAAATAATGTCGTGAAGCACCGTGTATTATAAGTAAATGGAAAGAATCAGTATTACTTACCTGTCCCACCCATGAATATCCCATTCACCAAGATGCTTTCTACTCAACTCAAAGTTCTTTCTTGACTGGTCATCAATGTATGGCCCAAGAAGGTCCTCCAATGCAGCCAGTTCTATATACCCCTATACATATGTACAAGCAACAGGTAAACAACCACAAGCCCCCATATTAGGTCTTGCTTACATGTATTACTCCATTAGCATTGAAGGACTCGACTGCACCAATACACTCGTAGAACTCTTTAGACATGACCTTCACCAACTCCACCATCACACGAGGGACAAGCTGAGAAGAGACGGCATAGACCTCAGCATGAACATGAACAAGGTTCATGAGGATGTCCCTGATGTAATTGCGCACTTTGGTGGGCTCCTTGGCCTGCTCCCAGTCAAAGTAGCCCACCTGCATCCCGTGTTCGATGATGCCAGAGAATGACTTACTTTTGTGAGAGACATACTTTGTGAAGATATTGTCATCTAACTTGTACATTTTCCTCAACACGACCTATATTATACACAGGGATCAAGATAAATATTAGTCCATCATAGGCTAGTGCATGGATACATTGCCCATCATGCAGATTCTTGATGCTTTCAATTTTATTGCATGTAATCACTCGTAAGAACCTTGAAGGTAAACTTTCTAAAACACAATTTTCAGGCAAAGTGTGTGCCAGCAATTTCTTGCCTTTCGTTTCAAAAGGAATGTCTGAATTGTAAGTAAAAGCTGAAGAGGGCATTCGAAAGTTAAAACATCAGGATAAGCTGCTACTTCATACCTCAATCAGATCATTACAGTTAGGGTAGCCATGACTCATGAAGCAGGCAGACAGACGTGGGATAACCTCATTGGCAGTGTACTGCATGTTGCTCAAGAGGATGAGGAGATGACCGTCCTACACATAGACAAGGCTAAACTCATGGTGTATGTCATGAGGACTCCATCAGCAACACATACCGTGTCTTCTTGGTCGTTCTTGTATTCTGAGTCAGGCAATTGAGTGCTGCTCTCCTGCTCCCCGGCAGGCGTGGGACTCCTAATGTTGATTAATACAAATCATCAGTTGATGAACTCTTCACATGACATGCAATAACTTACTGAGATCTACTACTATCTCCTGCCAAATCACGGATACACTTCATAAAATTCTGAGTAGAAACAACAACAACAACAACAACAACAAAAGAACAAAAAAGAAAACAAACATACTAGAACACAATCTTTCTCTTGTTTTTCAGCACCTACATTCAGAAGATCCTCGAAGTGGGTTTTAGCACAATGTCTGAGCTCTTGGTTGACTTCAGGCTGGCTGTACTCTTGTGGTTCATTCACTATCTCCTTGAGCAAAAGCAGCACTTCCACTACTCTCTTTTCAAACAACAGAGGCAAACTTGTGACTAAACCTCCTTCCTCGTCGTGTACTTTCCAGTCTTCTCTTTCATGCAGCTGCTCCACATCTGTCAACAATCATGCGCATGAAGGGAATAAACCTGACCTATATATTTTTCTTCAAAATGTCCGTCCATCTGTCACAATACAAAACTACACCAGCTATGGTCTAAATATATGTAGCATCCCTGTCCTCAAGTAGGACACTACATATAGACCTGGAATTTACAACCACTATGTCACAATAGAATAACTACACTATGCTCTCAGTCCAGCATAAAACGTGTGTATGGCTTACCAGTAGTGGCACATTGGAACAGTGTGTCTGCACACAGTGATCTGACATTCATGGCTAAGTTGTGTAACTTTGATATGCCAGTCTCAGGAAGGCCCATTCCTTCAAGATTACTCACACATTCTCTGTCCACACACAGCAGCAACAACAACAAACAACAACAACAACAATAATAAAGATTACATTCATATTTACACCACACAAAGCTCACAGTACACCACCCACCAACTGAGAAGATAACCCTGCTCTGTTAGACTATTTACCTGACACTGCGGACAATGCGGGAGAGCCAAACACCTGATGTCTCGTGAATGTTGTCATCGAAAGGCTTCCATTCCCCGAGCTTCTCCTTCATGGTATCTGACAATCCATCGTAAGCATCATGAAATAGAGCGCTGTTGACCATGTTGGTGTAGATATCGATGATATCAATGACTTCGGCCTACAGAACAACAAGAAACACCGTGAACATCGTAATAGTAGTTCACACAAATGCAGAAGTACTGATATTGGGACGAGAATCAGAGGGGGGGGGGGAGACAATAGCTGATAAAAGTGCATGGTGAATTAGCTGGCCTAGCTAGCCATTTATAACTGTTTTACACTACAGCATGTTAATACCTCAAAAAGCAAGGGCGTAGGAGCCGGTCCGGCCGGTCCGGACCACTTTTTCTTTTAACCTAGTTACAGGTAAGGATCGTCACATACAAAAGTAATGACTTTTTCTGAACCGCGCGGGTAATAATCGTTGCACTCACAACCACTACGGTGGACGCGGAGTAGTAACAGTTCACTGTCATGGAGCAGAAACCGCAACAGCCAGCAGCAACTTTTACTTTTCCAAAGAGAAACTTTGGAAAGAAACAGGATGTGGAGAGGAGTTTTCAGCAAAGCTGGTTTGTGAGGTGGTCTTGGCTACACTACTCAGAAACGGATGATGCTGCATTTTGTTTTATTTGTATCAAAGCTGATAAAGCTGGTAAGCTGAGATCTGGTACAAAAGACCAAGCTTTCATAAGGAGAGGATTCACCAATTGGAAGGATGGTCCAGAATCATTTCGTAGGCATGAAGAAAGTAAGTGTCACAAAGAAGCTCATGAAATGATAGTTATAATTCCTAAAACAGTTGGAAACTTTTATTAACAGTGATCACAGGCAATCAATTTTTGGAGTGTTTGATTAGTTTTGGAAAAATTATTTGATATTTTCCCCCTATAATAAGTAGCTATACCTTGTTAGTGACTATACAATAATTATTTTAATCAATTAATAAACAATAGTCAACACCTTTAATTAAGTTCACACCCACTTCCTGGTCACACCCACTTCCTGGCCGGACCACTTCAAATTGGCCTGCTACGCCCCTATTGTTATTTTAGATAGTATTGAAATAGACTGTTCAGCTACTACATGCACAAGTATATACCTCAAACTTGGTCTTGTTCATTTCGCATATCTGAGAGAGTTTCTTCTGATGCTCTGTGTGCAGGGCCACTCCCTGAAACAGGGAGCCTTTCTGGTAGGCCTGGCCCAGCTTCCACAGGTCTGGCAGTGTTACACTGAATATCTCAGTAATATCCTCCACGAACATTATCCTATCTGGGGGTCCGCTGGAGTCCTTACCTGCCCCCATGCGAGATCTCTTGCTGGGTCCCTTCAGAGTGGGCATATCACCAGCACCGCTATAGGCTGAAAAGCAGAAGTCACTTGTAAGCACACAGCCAGTTAGATTTGAATAATATTATCACATCAGGAGAGAAGAGAGTGAGAAAATTGTCAACTTAACACACACGCATGTAAACATGCACAATTTACATGCACACCATGCACAGACACATGCACAAATGCACATACATAATGTCTTACAGCTCATTTGTACACTTACCCAATGGTTGGTGAGCTGGAGTAGATGTTGCTGTAAACACACACACACACACATACACACAATAATCCCTCAACCCCCACAACGCAGTGAGTGCACATACTCATAGAGACAGAGCCCATGCCGCTGTATGTGGTTTGTGAACCATACGAAGAAGTGCTCATGAAACTGACATCAGACATAGTGCGTGAGTGACCGTCACGACTGACAATACTTTTGGACCGAGGGGGTACGGAGGGGGCCAGATCTATAGGATGCATGGGCAATGACGCCAGCTCCCCCGGCATGCGGTCCATTTGGAAGTCCTGGAAATCTTCTTTAGAAGTGAAGAGAAGTCTGAGAATCCACAGGCACATGTTGGAGATGCAATCCCAAGCTGGATCACCCTCACAGTCCAGCTCAAGAAGATACCTGTCATACATGACATAACTAAGGACCTCTCCCACCACACCCCTACTCAAGGGCGACTAACCTAGGTATTGTTTGTGCAACAATAAAAACATTGGAACTAATTATTCACAGTAAGTTATTTTCCCCTTGGTTGTAGGCAAAACCAACTGGGCTCTTGAAATGGACAACTATAGGCAGCAATTGATTCCTCAGAGCTGTTTTGAACACACTCACTTAATAAGCTTCTTCTGTTCGTCCAGCGTGGAGGGCAATACAAGCAGCTGCTGCTTCAGATCCTGTCTGAACGTGGCTATCTGCTTCTCCACCTGTTCAAACACTTTCTTGAATGCCTTCACTTGGGTGTTGCAGAAGAGAGACTTGGCTCTGTCGTAGTCAGTTGCCACCGGGTCATAGTCACGCTGGGAAAATGAATATCTTATTAACAAATTTGTTTTAAAGTTGGCTTTGTAGCATGAGAGAAAACCAATTGATCCAGCCCGTTGGTATCCCTCAGTTGTGAAAAAGAATTAATAACATATCTCCCAGTCATAATTTGCATATACTCAACACAAACAAGAGTCCAACTCACACCTGCCATTATCCTAAAACTTCACCACTGGACGCACATAGCCCTTAGTCTAGCTTACATTTCTAATATTCTTCTCTATGTTCTTGGGAAGTCCAAAGAGAAAGCGGTACCTCTGCAGAACGGTGAGAGCGTTGCGAGTGGTATCGGCTCTGACCTTGCTTTTAAGAATACCATTAAATATCTCCTGGGCCTGCTTGGCAGAGTCTGTAAGAAACAAACAAACAAACAAACATAAGCAATGAGATAAAGTGTGATCCTCCACAACCTGGCTGATGCTGCCACTCACGTGTAAGGAGCTCCTCTGCCTTGTCTGTCAGAGATCCTCCCTGTTGCTCACTCTCATTGCGGATCAGAAGCTCATTAACATGTAAGAGGAATAAGTCAAGGACGCTAATGCAATCTATCCGTCTGTCTAATCCTACCAACCCCTTCAGAATCAACAACACAAGGTCTATTTATAAAGTACCACCATTCTGTACTGCAAGTAGCTTGTCATACCACAGAATCATCCAAAGTTTGTCACACACAACCATAAATAAAGTTACTTGCAGCTTCACTATTTTAGCTAGCAGCTTTTTTCACCCTAAGGGATGGGAGAAGAGAGTCTGTGTCCACCCACAACAATGTGACAGGATATCAGACAATGTGTCGTAGCACTGCAGGAAAGCATCCAAGTTGTCCAGCATGAAGTGCACTGGAGCCTGGTTGCTGTACTCAAGCTCCATCTGCACATTATGCAAGCCATGCTTGAGGTCAGGGAAATTGGTGTAGCGATGCCTCTCTAAAAGATGGCGTACTGGATGGAAGTTTTCTTCCAGAAGGTTCCCACTGTCTGGATAAATAAATAAATAAACAAATAAATAAATAAATAAATAAGTTGTCAAAAAAAAAAACAAACCAATTTTTTCCAGGAATAGAATTTTTTTTTTTTATTTCTTGCTGTTATAGAAAACATTAATTTTCATCTTATACTCTACTCACAGTTTTGATAGAGATCCCCAAGATTGTCACTGCCACCTCTAGTTTTTCTGCTGGACACCACATTTGCTCCCAGTGGGTGTGTCAGGTCACGTGTGTAAACTGGAGATTCGTTCTTGTCCGAGATCTTCCACGTGAGAGAGTCCAGGTCTTCATCCACCCACTCATCATAATCCTGCATGGGATCTGCATGTGGAGTTCAATTATTTAAACCACTTCCCTTCTTTTTTTTGTTAATTTCCAACTTCATATTGGCAATGTACAATACTTGATTCCTTGAAACCACTGACAATTAGGATTTATATACATATAGATGAGGTGCTATAAAGAGGCAATAAATTCTCATGTATCTATACTTATTTTACCTATTGCGTTGACAGGATCTGGCTCAAGCCCCACAAACTCCACGGTGCATCTTCCCCGCCCCCCTGAGTAAGTGGTGACTATGATCTCCCCGGCCCCCCAAACATCAGGGGTAAGGCATGTTAGTTTCTTGGAGCTCACATATTCCAGTGACTTCGTGCAACTCTTCCCACATATGGTGATGGCTGTATAATAAGTATTGTTGTGGTGGTACTGAATACCAACTCATAATAAAGCAGCTCACATTCTATATCATCCTTGTTATTTCCAAGGTTTTCTCCTCGAATGGTTACTTTAGTTCCTGGCTTCCCTTCCTTGGGAGATACTCCACTAACTTCAGGGATACCCATCTCCAGGAGAACCCAGACAAGGGATCCGATAGGTCAGACAGACGACCGACGAGATGATGTAGAAAGAATCAAGAAGTATCCACCACTCCCATTTGTTTTCTAGCAAAGGACATAGTTCAAAGGACAACCTATACCACACCGCCACAATCGTCGCGGCTGTCCCAACACTCCGCCCCCTCTTGCTTTTGGCGGGAATAGAGCGGGTATTGCAATTTTGCGTGATGGCTGCAACTACAAAAGATTTGAGAAGAAGAAAATCTAAAGAAAAACCAGATGTTAATCAGTTGAGTATTTCTTCTTTTTTCAAGCGGGACACATCTAAGAAACGGTAGGGGTGATAAATATTATTGAGATAGATCGACCAACAACTGTTGAAAGATTTATTATTCAAATACCGTTGCCAGAGCCAGGGGAAAAGAAGACGTGCCCTTGCATTCGCCTAAAAAAATATCCTCCACTGGATCTCCAGAGTCAGATCATGCTTCCCCATCTAGTACAGATCAGAGTGCAACTACGGCGCACTCCCCTGTCTTCAGGTTAGACAAGTCTTCCCCCTCACCACACCCATCTGAGTCATCTCACACACCACTCAGTCAAGAGCAGAAAGATCGCATGGAGAGTAAAAAGCTTGAGGCAGAATCTAAACAAATTGCCAAGAAGTTTGATGCGAAGGAAATTGGTATCAGTTGGGTCAAGGAACTTTTGGATGAGTTTCATAAACCTTATATTCGGCAGGTAGCTATAATTTAAATTAACGTGATTCAGCATTAAGTTGTGTGTCCACTTTTTTTTTTGCTTAGCTTCTGTACTGCTCAAGGATTTTTTTTACACTTTCTTATGTTCCGTAGCTGATTGATTTTGTAAGAGAAGAGAGGCTGAAGAATAAAGTGTATCCCGTGGCCAATGATGTATTCAGCTGGACTCTGTCATGCTCCATTCAGGAGGTAACATGTTAAATTATCTTATATGTGTGACCTAGAAATATATAGCCAACACACCATGCTGACGTCTCCATTGTCACCTCTATGTTGAGACATGTTTTATGGAATCATTATTTTAGTGATACAATGTGCTGTGATACAATGTGTTTTGATAGCAGTACCACCATATCATAGCACTAACAATTATGAGAGCCCAAACTGACTGTTAAACAAATTTCTATTTCAGTTATTGCTATATAAATGTGCCCCCATCTCTTTCTCAAGGTAAAGGTTGTTATTCTTGGTCAAGACCCGTACCATGGACCTGGCCAGGCACATGGAATGTGTTTCAGTGTGCGAGGTGTGCCCCCTCCTCCAAGCCTAATCAATATCTACAAAGAGCTAGAGAGTGATGTGGAGTCTTTCAAGAGACCTGATCACGGCTATCTGATGGGCTGGGCCAAGCAGGGCGTACTGTTACTTAATGCATGCCTCACGGTTCGCCATAAGGAGCCAAAGTCTCACTCTGATAAGGTATGAGAGTTCATGTGTTAGTTCCAGTGTCTGAACATTCTGTTTATGAGTGTATACACACGCAAATCTCTTGAGCAGTGTTAGTTATTTTAGTTAACTAAAGCTAAAACAAATCTCTTAAGTTCTGGGTATTTTAATTTTGGTGAGAAAACTAAAATAAGCTGTAGAGAGTCTGAAAGAAAACAACTAAATATTAGTAGGATAGATGGAGAAAAAAAAAAAAGAAGCAATTTTTATTGTAACCTATTCACCTTGAACTGTGCAATTATTAAGTAAAGATATAACTGCCAAATTATATCAGTTTAAGTACTTGTTGTATACAATAAATTTCATATAAATATATGCTATTTTTAAGACGTGTAAGAACTACTTTCCCATTTGAAGAATTTGAGAAGCCACATGAGTTATATAACTAAGTCAATTGATAGTAATTCTTTCACGATATTGAAGAAATAGTTTAACTAAGTCTTCAGGTAACATTATGGAAGATAAACTACCTTCTAGTTGTTTTTTTTTTTAATTTTTTAATTTTTTTTTATTTGGTATGAATAAATAAAAAATAAATATAACATGAGTATGTTACTTTTGTTTTTTAGGGCTGGGAGAAGCTTACAGATGCAGTAGTCCATTGGTTGAACAGTAAGGCCAAGGGCCTAGTATTTCTTTTGTGGGGGAGAGATGCTCAGAAGAAAGGCTCTTTCATTGACACTAAGAAGCACAGAGTGCTGAAATCTGTCCATCCTTCTCCCCTGTCAGCTTACAGAGGATTCTTGGGATGCCGACATTTCTCACAAGCCAACAATTATTTAGAAAGTGTTGGAAAGAAACCAATTGATTGGACTTTCTTACCACAAAATTAACATGATGATGTCACACTAATATTCAAGCAATTTTGTTGATTTCTCATTCACTTGCATTGCCCTCATATAAATGATCGTTTGTTTGATTAAGTACCCTTTACCTACTGACTTCATTGCATTGCCGTACTTTGCCTATTAGTGTAACATTTACCCGAAAGTGTGAGAGTAATATTGTAAGAATGCTATTTTCAATTGAAGGGTTACTGACACTCCGCGGACAAGGAGTGACTGTTGTGTTGTTGTACGTAAAAATACTGAACGGTGTGAGGTGTACAAGTTTAGCAGTGTCTTCGCCTCCAGGTGATCTCGTGTGAAACATACGGATCGATGGTGGCTTTGAAAGTCACTTGGAGTACCTCCGCAGCCGTCGTTACATCCTCATGACCAGCGTAGAACCCGAGCGGGAAGACAGAACTTCCCAGAAAGCCGTCGGTTCACCAGCTGTATCAGATTCTGGTGTATCTAACGGAAGCAGTACTTTCTTGTACGAAAATGGTGGAAACACTGTCAGTGAAGCAGCCTCAAGACCTCCTCCTCCTACCACGATCGTAACGCCTTCAGATACCACAGGTGTTGGGGTCACCACAGTCAAGAGGACTTCGTTTTTGTCCTTGGATGGGCACACGGATAAGGGGTTGTCCTGCTTGAGCCTTGAAGTGTGTGCCAGTGGAGATAATATCAACATGCTGACTCAGGACGACCTGAGCGGCTGTGGAAGTAGTAGTGGACCAGGCAGCATGGGAAGCTTGGAGAGGGAGCTGGAGGCGGTTGAGTTTAGTGCATCAATAACAACAGATAAGAAAGAGGATAGTTTGATGGAGGATGGGAAAGAGTCTCTAACTTCAGAACAGGAGGAAGTTCAGAATGGTGATGGATCGGGAAGGAGTTCAGATGCGCACCCTGAAGGTAAGAGAAATTTCACAATGGATGCCCTTTTAAATGAGAGTGTCAGGTTGAAAGTGTCTGTTGGTGTTGCTTTAGTTTGTGTGATTTTAACACTATAAAACACTCACTCACTGATACATAACTATGCAACTTTTTAAAGAATAACGAAATAAAAAAACCTGGAAGATCTGGTTTCAATTATCCCATGCTTAAGCAATTTTCTGATGTTTGTCCGAGTGATATGAAAAGTGACAGGCACGATTGCCATTGCTGTATTTATTGTTGACCAGTTTTACATGCCGTAATAGTTCTTAATTGTGTTGTCTTCTGTAATAACATTTAACTTCACAGTTACTGGTGATTATCACTGCCAGGGTTTTCCAGATATGGTCTTTTGTTGTTTGTTTATAGTACTGTGTGTAATTGTTTTCATTAGACCCAGTCTTTCACAGTAATTGTGGGAGTTAGCTCCCATATTCCCTGTGAAAGTTTGGGGGAACAAACCACTGCATTTCCCAGTTAGTTACTGTCACAAAAGCATGTGCCTAGTCCCTGTCAGTTTGATACACATGACTACCCTTATACATGTGTGAAGACACCCAGATAAATTGGACCTAAGTGTGAGAAATAACAAGTCTTTACCCCTCAATCACACATCATGGCATCATTTGAGAGGCTACAATGCATGGTCAACCATCCATCACACTCAGTGATGAATCTTTATGTATCCAAGTGATTAATTATAGTGATGGTGCTGGTGTGACAATGTGTGAAGGTGTGTGTGTGTGTGTGTGTGTGCTAATGGAAGATCACATGAGGTGCATTGGCCCATAATGGAATTTGTCCTGCAGCAATTTTGATATGTTATTGGGCATGTGAAGAAAAAAATCACATTAAGCACAACGCCCTTTCCTATCCAACTTTGTGCTTATCATTTCACCGGCTAGGCTCACTGTGGCTGAGTGCAGACGTACTTTTAGTTGGGCTTTGTGTTGGTATTTCTCGCAGATACTGATTTGAATAGTGAAAAAAAAGAAAGTAGATGGTTTGAGAAGCGGAGAGGTAGCTGGGAATAACAGCTAGAACATAGTTTCTGGACCCTAACCTCACCGGCTGCTTCTCTCACTACTGGAGGATGTTATACCTATACTAATAAATAACATTTTTGTTTGGTTTTAAATATCTTTATCACTCATTAATTAACACCATGACATTTTTTAATGAATGGTATAAGGAAGGGGAAAGATTTATCTATTTAATGGTGGACATCCAGGTTCCCCTTTCCCCCCTCCCTTCTTTCCCCAAGGGGTAAACTCTTTCCTTGTGCTATCTACTCCA
>WLWD01000129.1_pt1 | contig 106701 bp, 95 predicted proteins | sample 6712731 | NCBI WGS metagenome assembly WLWD01 (sample SAMN12718690, study PRJNA576275) | sponge metagenome | isolation source: marine sponge | host: Mycale hentscheli | place: New Zealand: South Island, Marlborough, Capsize Point | collected 2014-11-01 | reverse complement strand
ATGAGAACCCCATCACTACCTCTAGTCACTGGTCACATGAGAACCCCATCACTACCTCTAGTCACTGGTCACATGAGAACCCCATCACTACCTCTAGTCACTGGTCACATAAGTTAAAAATGACCACTAAGTCTGAAGTACAAACATACACACAAACATTCTGACTGTGTGGACCATACCCTAGTAACTGAATATAAGTTTCAGTAGCAACTCATATCCAATAACACACAAACATACACATATTGACTACAACTCTCAGCAACAATGATCTCCTACATAACTGCACAAAATACACACACAAAGTCCAGCAACACAGGACTGCACATGACATGACTGCACAAGATACACATCACACAGATTTCAATGCCCAGCATGACTGCATGCATTGTAAACACTTACACACTCTACACCAACTTATGGTCAGTGGTGACAAGTTTTACCAACCACAAACCTATATGTTGTACTTGTGGTGGTCAGACCCAGCCATGCCTCAACCACAACATTCCAAACTTAGTCCATTCCACTGGCTGGCCTCCATCAACTACTGCAAGCCAGAGCATCAGTGTATAAACTGGTAAACTGTTTACTTTTAGCCAAATAATTCTTCAAATTCCATCAATCTGCCACATGTGTGTGTTAGGGAAGAAAAACACCTAAGCTGAGCTAACAGTGTAAGCGTCACTCACTGCTCCATTAAAAGAACAGCTACAGTCAATCATCTCATTCCCCAATAATCAAAATCTAGCCAAATTCATAGAAATAAAATGAAATAAACACCATGATGACCTAATGAAGTGGACACATGGTGGCCTAATGAAGTGGACACATGGTGACCTAATGAAGTGGACACATGGTGACCTAATGAAGTGGACACATGGTGACCTAATGAAGTGGACACATGGTGACCTAATGAAGTGGACACATGATGACCTAATGAAGTGGACACACGGTGACCTAGTGAAGTGGACACATGGTGCCCTAGTGAAGTGGACACATGGTGACCCAATGAAGTGGACACATGGTGACCTAATAAAGTGGACACATGGTGACCTAGTGAAGTGGACACATGGTGACCTAGTGAAGTGGACACATGGTGACCTAGTGAAGTGGACACATGGTGACCTAGTGAAGTGGACACATGGTGACCTAATGAAGTGGACACCATGGTGGCCTAATGAAGTGGACACATAGTGACCTAATGAAGTGGACACATGGTGACCTAATGAAGTGGACACATGGTGACCTAATGAAGTGGACACCATGGTGACCTAATGAAGTGGACACCATGGTGACCTAATGAAGTGGACACATGGTGGCCTAATGAAGTGGACACATGGTGACCTAATGAAGTGGACACATGGTGACCTAATGAAGTGGACACATGGTGACCTAATGAAGTGGACACATGGTGACCTAATGAAGTGGACACATGGTGACCTAATGAAGTGGACACATGGTGGCCTAATCAAGTGGACACATGGTGGCCTAATCAAGTGGACACATGGTGGCCTAATGAAGTGGACACATGGTGACCTAATGAAGTGGACACATGGTGACCTAATGAAGTGGACACATGGTGGCCTAATGAAGTGGACACATGGTGGCCTAATGAAGTGGACACATGGTGGCCTAATGAAGTGGACACATGGTGGCCTAATGAAGTGGACACATGGTGGCCTAATGAAGTGGACACATGGTGACCTAATGAAGTGAACACATGGTGGCCTAATGAAGTGGACACATGGTGACCTAATGAAGTGGACACATGGTGGCCTAATGAAGTGGACACATGGTGACCTAATGAAGTGGACACATGGTGGCCTAATGAAGTGGACACATGGTGACCTAATGAAGTGGACACATGGTGGCCTAATGAAGTGGACACATGGTGGCCTAATGAAGTGGACACATGATGACCTAATGAAGTGGACACATGGTGGCCTAATGAAGTGGACACATGGTGACCTAGTGAAGTGGACACATGGTGACCTAGTGAAGTGGACACATGGTGACCTAGTGAAGTGGACACATGGTGACCTAGTGAAGTGGACACATGGTGACCTAATGAAGTGGACACATGGTGGCCTAATGAAGTGGACACCATGGTGACATAGTGAAGTGGACACCATGGTGACATAATGAAGTGGACACATGGTGACCTAATGAAGTGGACACATGGTGACCTAATGAAGTGGACACCATGGTGACCTAATGAAGTGGACACCATGGTGACCTAATGAAGTGGACACCATGGTGACCTAATGAAGTGGACACATGGTGACCTAATGAAGTGGACACATGGTGACTTAATGAAGTGGACACATGGTGACCCAATGAAGTGGACACATGGTGACCTAATGAAGTGGACACATGGTGACCTAATGAAGTGGACACATGGTTAATTACACAGTGTCTCCCACCCCCAGTGAAAATCACGCATGAAACCCTGCATGACGGTCCTTTATATTAGGCCATCAAATGGACAATACGATGTCCATTTCATTAATAAAGTAAGGAAAAAACAACAACAACAAAACAAAACATAAATCAACAACTAAATGTAGGTACAATTCAATTATCATGTATTGAGTTTAGGTCACTCACTAGATGGAAAGGACTCTGTGGAGTAAGCAGACAACCCGCCCACAGTCAAGCAATGGAGACTTTAAAGAGAGCTGATCTGCATGTTAGGCCCTGTAGACATTGTATGGCTCCCTGGACTACAGCTCCATCCCTGTAAGACATAATATATGCATGTATATGTTGGTAGCAGAGCCAATCACAGGGCAAATGTCACAGCACATCACACAATTAAATAAGGCAATTAATAGGGCATGTGCAGTCCTAATTAATGCCCATCTATATGTGGTACATAGTGGGTTGAGTGTAGCTAGCTATGTATATGCTAAGAAAGGTCACTTTCAATGTAATGGCCAACATCAAATCATTGCATTTCTGCTAGCCCTGTATGTGATGGTTACTCATATTGCCCGATACAATGTGGAAAAGACATCAGAGTTGGGGTCAAAATACTTTAGAAGTATTGCAAATATAGCTCCTTAGCAAATACAGATACTTCATAGTAAGTTATACTTGTACAACTGAAGAAGACACTATGTATGTACGTGTAGTGTGAAATCAAGTTCATGTTAACACAATGATAGAAGAGACTATTAGTTCATCCCAGGTGAGACTTGTAAATTATATTACCTATGTGTGTGCACAGTAATAGTACTACGTGCATGCAAAGTGTTAGCACTATATGCGTGCACAGTGCTAGCACTATGTGCGTGCACAGTGTTAGTACTATGTGCGTGCACAGTAATAGTACTACGTGCGTGCATAGTGCTAGCACTATGTGCGTGCACAGTAATAGTACTACATGCATGCACAGTGTTAGTACTATGTGCGTGCACAGTGCTAGCACTATATGCGTGCACAGTGCTAGCACTATGTGTGTGCACAGTGTTAGCACTATGTGTGTGCACAGTAATAGTACTACGTGCATGTAAAGTGTTAGCACTATGTGTGTGCACAGTGTTAGCACTATGTGTGTGCACAGTAATAGTACTACGTGCATGCAAAGTGCTAGCACTATGTGCGTGCACAGTAATAGTACTACGTGCATGCAAAGTGCTAGCACTATGTGCGTGCACAGTAATAGTACTACGTGCATGCAAAGTGTTAGCACTATGTGCGTGCACAGTAATAGTACTACGTGCATGCAAAGTGCTAGCACTATGTGCATGCACAGTAATAGTACTACGTGCATGCAAAGTGTTAGCACTATGTGCGTGCACAGTAATAGTACTACGTGCATGCAAAGTGTTAGCACTATGTGCGTGCACAGTAATAGTACTACGTGCATGCAAAGTGCTAGCACTATGTGCGTGCACAGTAATAGTACTACGTGCATGCAAAGTGTTAGCACTATGTGCGTGCACAGTAATAGTACTACGTGCATGCAAAGTGTTAGCACTATGTGCGTGCACAGTAATGGTACTACGTGCATGCAAAGTGCTAGCACTATGTGCGTGCACAGTAATAGTACTACGTGCATGCAAAGTGCTAGCACTATGTGCGTGCACAGTAATAGTACTACGTGCATGCAAAGTGCTAGCACTATGTACATGCACAGTAATAGTACTACGTGCATGCAAAGTGTTAGCACTATGTGCATGCACAGTGCTAGCACTATGTGCGTGCACAGTAATAGTACTACGTGCATGCAAAGTGCTAGCACTATGTGCATGCACAGTGCTAGCACTATGTGCATGCAAAGTGCTAGCACTATGTACATGCACAGTAATAGTACTACGTGCATGCAAAGTGTTAGCACTATGTGCGTGCACAGTAATAGTACGTGCGTGATTAGTGCTAGCACTATGTGCGTGCAGTGTTAGTACCACGTGCATGCACAGTGCTAGCACTATGTGCATGCACAGTAATAGTACTACGTGCATGCACAGTGCTAGCACTATGTGCATGCACAGTGTTAGCACTATATGCGTGCACAGTAATAGTACTACGTGCATGCAAAGTGCTAGCACTATGTGCGTGCACAGTGTTAGCACTATGTGCGTGCAGTGTTAGCACTATGTGCATGCACAGTAATAGTACTACGTGCGTGCATAGTGCTAGCACTATGTGCGTGCACAGTAATAGTACTACGTGCGTGCACAGTGCTAGCACTATGTGCGTGCACAGTGTTAGCACTATGTGCATGCACAGTAATAGTACTACGTGCATGCACAGTGCTAGCACTATGTGTGTGCACAGTAATAGTACTACGTGCGTGCACAGTGCTAGCACTATGTGCGTGCATAGTACTACGTGCATGCACAGTGTTAGTACTATATGCGTGCATAGTGCTAGCACTATGTGCGTGCACAGTAATAGTACTACGTGCATGCAAAGTGTTAGCACTATGTGCGTGCACAGTAATAGTACTACGTGCATGCAAAGTGCTAGCACTATGTGCATGCACAGTGCTAGCACTATGTGCATGCACAGTGCTAGCACTATGTGCGTGCACAGTAATAGTACTACGTGCATGCAAAGTGTTAGCACTATGTGCGTGCACAGTGATAGTACTACGTGCATGCAAAGTGCTAGCACTATGTGCGTGCACAGTAATAGTACTACGTGCATGCACAGTGCTAGCACTATGTGCGTGCACAGTAATAGTACTACGTGCGTGGAGTGTTAGCACTATGTGCGTGCACAGTGTTAGTACTACGTGCGTGCACAGTGCTAGCACTATATGCGTGCACAGTAATAGTACTACATGCATGCACAGTGTTAGTACTATGTGCGTGCACAGTGTTAGCACTATATGCGTGCACAGTAATAGTACTACGTGCATGCACAGTGCTAGCACTATATGCGTGCACAGTGTTAGCACTATGTGCGTGCACAGTAATAGTACTACGTGCATGCACAGTGCTAGCACTATGTGCGTGCAAAGTGTTAGCACTATGTGCGTGCACAGTGTTAGTACTACGTGCGTGCACAGTGCTAGCACTTTGTGCGTGCACAGTAACAGTACTACGTGCATGCACAGTGCTAGCACTATGTGCATGCACAGTAATAGTACTACGTGCGTGCACAGTGCTAGCACTATGTGCGTGCACAGTGTTAGTACTACGTGCATGCACAGTGCTAGCACTATGCGTGTGCACAGTGTTAGTACTACGTGCGTGCATGCAGTGCTAGCACTATGTGCGTGCACAGTAATAGTACTATGTGTGTGCACAGTGTTAGCACTATGTGCGTGCACAGTAATAGTACTACGTGCATGCACAGTGCTAGCACTATGTGTGTGCAAAGTGTTAGCACTATGTGTGTGCACAGTGTTAGCACTATGTGCGTGCACAGTAATAGTACTACGTGCATGCACAGTGCTAGCACTATGTGTGTGCACAGTGTTAGTACTATGTGCGTGCATAGTACTACGTGCATGCACAGTGTTAGCACTTCGTGTGCAGTACTACTTCGTGAATGCAGTGTTAGTATTAGTACGTGTATGTACAATGATAACAGTAGTGCATGCCTAGAGACTTACCATTATTCTCTTCTTCAATCAAGAACACCAGAACCTCAGTACAGATAGCAGCAGCCCAAGCACCATGAAATCTAGGAAATGAAAAAAAAAGAAAAAAGGTTATGACAATATTAATTCTAATGGAAAAGAAAATTAGTTATCAAGCCAAGCTAATGAAGCACCAAAGGTGTGAACCCTCAGCGCCAATGGCACCAATATCATTGCATACTACAGAACCACTAGCCTCAGCAACTATGATACTTGATACTTTATAATATCTCTGTTCTATATGCAACAGCACAGGCCAACCAACACTTTCCTACTTGTTTCAACTCTAGTGTTATTAGGGCCCAAAGAGTGGGAGCTGGAGGACAACCTGAGGATGCTAGGGAAGGTCTAGTACAAAAGAATAGCCAAGTGAAGGGTGCATGGTAAGGTCATAAGGTAAGGGATAGCATCAGCAGATAAGCAGTGCAATGAGACTGTCAATAATAAAGCATGTATAGACTTGCCAGCAAAGTGTGAGCATCAACCAAGAATGGGTCAAAGCCATAGGCTAAAGAGACAGCCAAAGCAGCCAGGGAACGCACAACTACAAGTTTACCCTAATAATGCCCACCCTGTAACAAGTAATAGGAGAATATCAGTAAGTCTTCAACTTTTTGGTTTGGACATAAATCCAGTGTGGTAGACTCAATGCAGGTGAACCTAAGTCGTGCCCCAAAACAAAAACAAACAAACAAAAAAAAAACCCTGGAAAGATTAGTACCTAGACAATAAAAGAGGCAGGGCCACCAACATTATCACTATTAGGGATGAGGCCTGGTTATGTTCACACCCGTTATCAACTTACTTCATGACACTTGTTTCGCCAACATCTTGTATTGACTGGCATTGATACATCAGCAGCATGTTGCTACCTGCAAAATAAGCCAATGGGAAATGCCATCACTACTGGACAAGATAATACAGTTGTGGTCCTGCTGTATAAAAATTACATGGATATAATAGCTATATGATTCCATTTAATTTTTATAGTTGTACCGCCATTCCATTTAGCTAGTCTAGCTATTAGGTGAGCGAATTTTTAATTTCACTGATATTATTACGAGTAAGTGACAAGTAGTACCCTTTAGACACTTGCTAACTAATGATAGGATTAGATGGAGGGGGGACAAACATACAAGCCTAATGCAGCTGTCTTGTGAAACCACTGAAGATGACTCATGTCAAGTTTACATAGCAAACAACCAGTTTTCATTTTTGTCAGACTTACATACTAGCAAACTCAAACAGGCACCTTGTACACACTATTTGTCTCAAACTACTTACGAAACTAATGTACAGAATTATTAGACAGTCCTCCTCTCCCACATCACGAGAGTATTACTAGATTGGCATTACTTTTTTTAAGGGGTGCAAAGCTTTTAACTTACTCTTGAAAGCTGAGAGAGATACTTTCATTTAACCGAACCGCCATAATGAAAAGTTAGTCTCATGTACCCAATCCCTTTACCAACCGCTAATCGAGTGTAGAGGTTCTAGGTTGGTAAAGGGTCTCGCCGTCCCCTCGCTTTATTATGTAGCTTTTTTTGCGTTGAGCTACCTACGGGGCTACTAGCTAAATCACCATCCCTTCCAAACGTGCCTGCAAGGAATACCACCACTCCTTAATGATTATCTCCTCTCTTTGCACTCACATCCTATCACAGGACGATGAATATGGACTTGATATTATCGCTCAGCAACTCAAATCCAAGAATAGGGTGAGGACACATATCGTGGAAGAAAACTCAAAGGATGCCGAAGACCTCATGAAATTGCTATCTGCCAGCCAGAAGAGAGCAGTGAACCTAGCAAAGGAAAAAGGATCATAAACCTGGCTGACAGTGCTCCCACTAATGGAACACGGCTCCGCTCTACACAGGGGTGCATTTCACGACGCCCTCGCACTGCGCTATGGCTGGACACCCCTGGGAGACTACCAGCTAAATGTGCATGTGGGGCCGTCTTCTCAGTTGAGCATGCCCTTTCATGCCCCAAAGGGGGGTTTCCATCCATAAGACACAACGAAATACGAATTTGACAGCAACACTCTTAACTGAGGTGTGCAAGGATGTATGTATTGAGCCTGGCCTTCAGCCCGTGTTTGAAGAACTGAATGGTGCGACTGCTAACTCACAGCCAGGAGCAAGACTCGACATTGCAGCAAACGGTGTTTGGGGCGGCAATCACGAAAGAACATATTTTGATGTAAGGGTATTCAACCCCTATGCCCCTTCCAACAAACATTCAGACATGCAAATGGTGTATAGGAAGCACGAACAAGCCAAGAAACAGGCATATGAGGAGAGAATTAGAGAAGTGGAACACGCCACATTCACACCAGTTGTACTCTCTACTACGGGTGGCATAGCAAAGGAAGCCAATATATTCTATAAAAAATTTAGCGTCCATGCTCGCCAATAAGTGGGAACACAGTTATAGCAGTACTCTTCAATGGTTACGATGCCGCCTATCCTTTTCTCTTCTACGGTCCTCTATCCAAGCCATTTGAGCCAGATCATCCATTGGACATGCTGTAAGAATACCAGCAGTAGACTGGTGACCTCAGAAGCACATCTAAACTGATTTAATTTCATTTGTTTTTTGACTGTAACTCAGTTTATATTATTTTGTATTGTATTGTATTGTATATATTTAATTAAAAAAAGAAAAAAGAAAAAAAAAAAGCTAGATTACTGAACTCAGTTTTGGTAGCAACACCGTGACAGAACAGTGAGTAAAGCCTACACAAACCAAAAGCGGTTGATTTAAATTCTAAGCTTACAGCTTGTTACCCAATGCACGGATGATCCTAGTGTCTTACAACTAATATATAGTTTGTTCCGAGTTCATATTCAAGGGTTGTACGCAACTGTGCTAATCAATTAATTGGGTAAAGGGGTTTACAACTGTTTCATCTTAAACGGCTTCTCAAAGTGGTTCGGTAAAGCGTCACCTTTTCAATTGCTATGGTAAGTTGATTTGTGCAAAGACAAATGCTGTTTTTACTTTCTTGAATTGCGTTGACACTTTTACCATATTATTAAGATGTAAGCTGCATAGCAGAAATGCAATCTCAGGTTTTATTTAATTGTCTCCTTTTTTTTTTTTTTTTTAAAGCCTAGACTATCCCTGGCAGATGAAACCAATGAGACTCATTACTTAAAGGTTAATGTCATCATAATAATATAATTTTAATAACTATTAGAAATAACCACATATACATATTTAGCTGTGTTGTTCTCAAACTTAGCTACCAAGCATGCCTTGAAATTCTTCATTAGAACTTTAAGCTCTCCAGCTTCCTCGTTGTTAGTGCTGTGAATAAAAACATTAAATAAAGCTAGCCACTATGAATATAGCTTGCACAATGATGCATAAAGTGTGCTTTATAGAATCTTGCCCACTAAATTGTGAACCACATAAGACCAGCATAATGATATGCACATTAATTGTAAACATTCAATAATTATTTCCATCAACAAACTGGCCAAAGTTGTAGTCAGCCCACTAGCTAGTTCCTACCACTGTGTCAGTAGTTGAACACCTCTTAAAGTAGCAAGTCTGCATGGGCGTACTGATACACTCCACAGAAGTGTAGTAAAGTCACTATAGCTTATAAGGGTGTCATGCTACACTCCACAGTGTTACCAAACACTTCAGAGTGTAGCACAACACCCCACAATACAGAAGTGTTCCACTACACCCCATTAAAGGTGTAGTGGAACACCCCATTTTTTACAGTGTATACTTTTTAAAGTGTCTTGTGCTATCTTTAGACACAAGAGAACACAACCTACTACTAGTGACAGAGCAGAGCTACGCCCCAGTCAAACTCCATTTCCTTGTCTTTGCACTACGACCTGAACCATGAATTACATCACCGGTTTTTCGCAAAAGGAAACCGAGAATTACGCGAGTTGGCTACGAGACTGTATATATTATCAGTCTATGAATTATTATTGTCCAGTCTCCGTAATTTCACAGGCGGTGAAAAACACCTACCTGGCTTAGTGAGCAATAATTATGTGGAGGAATAAGTGGACTCCACTGATTTTACTCGTGTTGTGGATATCGTCAGGTGAGTTAAAGCGGAACAATCAACATGTTACAGCACGGTCCGATGTCTCGTAGTTGTGTCTGTTGTTGTAGTTTCTGTTGTTGTTGTTTCTGTTGTTGTTGTCTCAGTCGTTGTTGTTGTTATTGAACCTGTTGTTATTTCCCCCTTTCTTGACTTTTCGGGGACAATTGCTAACCCTCTAGTTCTTACCACACATATACATCAACGGACAAAACTGGTTGTTATGACACTCTATTCATGAAGGTAAAGGACTCACTTTTTTTGCCTTTGTTGTTGTATTATTCCAATTAGTCGGGTTAACCGAAGACCACTTAGGAATTGGTCATAGAATTAACTCATGACCTAATAAGGTAATACAAAGTGTTACCTAGAGAAAGAACTCTAATATTGGGGACAAAAATAAAAAATAAAAAATGAACAAAAATGGTAGGACTTGTGTACTAAATATAGGAGTATTAGTAGCTAAACATAAAATAGGCACAAGGGAGCTTATTTGTCTACACAAGAATTACAAGTTCTGTTTTGATAGTGTAATAGCCATTTCATTGCAATCTTCTAAAGGATTTTTAAGCCACAATGTGTTGAGGTAGTATAGCTGCAACTTTACCACACCCAACTAGACAGAATTCTTGGGTTAAAAACCAGGTTTACCCTTACGGGTTCAAAATATAGAGTTTAAGGAAGGGAAGCTTAATTAAGTAATGCTCATTCTGTTTTCATTACTGAGGTTTTTCCAACTGAATAGATAGCACAGTCATATATTATTATGATGAGTTTTTAAGATGAAGATTTGACCTTCTGCATTTACTGTAGCAAAAATGTCAATCCCAATAGCTTAAGACTAATGGGTTTGATAGAAGGCAGTGCTTCTTTTAATATTGTCAAACATTTATTGCTTGACAAGGTATAATTAAGGGTGGCTCTCCATTTACCTAGCAAAAAAATTTCAATGTTTGTCCATCACTTCATATATATATATATATATATATATATAATTATATATATAAATCCATTACATTTTAATAATAAAAACCAACACACACCAATATTGTAGGCATGCCAAATATACACTTTAAATTTTTAAGTTGCTTCTTACACTCATGTTAGTGCCTTCAGATCAATTTTGTTTCTCTGCTGTGATTTTCTCATAACTACGAGTCAGTATGTCGCTTGAAAAAGTACTTCAGTCTCATTTGTTAAAAAAAAAATTTTTATAATAGGATCTGCTATGATTACTGACCCTCCTAATGATATAACTATGGAATATGATGAAGGAGATAACATTGTGTTGAGCTGCATAGCTAGAGGCAATCCAAGACCCAACATTACATGGTCTCCTGGTCCTGATAGTTCCAGAACTGTGACTACATCAGAGAGTGTGGACATCCAAGGATTTGAAGTTATTACTTCTAATATTAACATAACTAATTTACAGAGAAGTGATACTACATACATTTGTAGTGCAAGTAATTCTGAGGGATTTCAAATTCGTACAATCACTCTTACTATCAACTGTAAGTTTGATTAGTGATGTTTTCTTAAGATTTCATATTTTATATGCTTGCAGTATTTTGATATAATTACATATTAAATAATGAGATGTTGTCATGATAGTTTGCCCCATGTTAAAGTTAGTGTGAGACGGAAGTATATATATTATATAATAATTCCCATGCTTGAGGCTTGAAAATTGTACATTGTCATACATGGCTGATTACTGAATCCACATGTCCTGGATTTGACTCCTTGATTGAAGCACATATTCACCATTTAATCTTAATTTTGTCCCGAAATATTGAGCTATGCCTTTTGCTTAAGAGGTGGAATACAAACGGCACAAAATTATAATTCTCCTTTCATTCTGGTCATCTTTTTAGTGCTTAATCATCTTACATGCTTATATTCACACCTACTTAACTGTTTGTATTTTTAAGTACCTTGACATATTCCATTCTATTGGTTTTCATAAAAATTTAGTATGGAAAAAATGTTATAGCTATTTGACAATCATATATGCTCTTGTTGTAAGTTACTTGATACTTGACACTAAGCCACGCCTTAAATAGACTTGCAAGGTATATTTTTTAATTTGTAGTCAGGCATGTTTCAATATGTATAATTCACTGCTTTGATTGTTGTATTAGTTCCACCAGGAATTTTGGTTTCCCCACCTAATAATCTGCAACTTCTCAGTCCAAGTCAGCTCCTATTGAACTGTTCATTAGAAGGTCTTCCTGTGGCTAGCATTACATGGCTCAGAACTGTCTCTGGTAGTGTAATGACAATGAGTAATGAATCATCAAAATTAGAGGATGGGAGAGATTTTGAAATTACTACTAACCAAATCTCATCCAACAGAATTTTCAGTACATTTTCCATTGCATCCACTCTAGCAACTGATTCCGGCAGCTACACATGTAGGGCAAGTAACAGACTGGGAACTGCTGATTCCAATCAGTCAATAGTGTCTGTGTTTGGTAAGTATTTGTATGAAAAGTTCTTTCCATGATTTTATAGTTTTATATTAATTTGGTTCTTTACAAACATAACAGAGGTTCCAAACATTGTAACTCCAAGGGAAACTGAAGAATTCACTACTAATGAAGGGACAGACATCTCCTTCACCTGTATAGCTACTGGCTCTCCATTTCCTTCTATCTCCTTTATGTACGAGGGTCAGTCACTCACTCGTACTGATGGAAGGCCCACACAAGTAGGAGCCAGTATAGGGGACAGAGTGATGTTGGGTGAAGAGATGATGACCATCAATAACACAACTCAGCTCTATAAGGTTACTAGAGTATTCACACTCTTTGATGTGGCAGAGGGAGACTCAGTGAATTTCACATGTTTAGCGTCTGCTAATATTCCAGGGACTGGAATTAGAAATGATAGTACTTTATTTAGTCTACTTGTACATCGTAAGTTATGTTTACCTGTTGCATTAATGACTCATGATTGTCTATGATCTATTGTGCAGTTGCATCCAGCGTAGTTCTGGATGATGGCCAAATGGGAAGGCCAATTGTAGATGCAGAATCAGTGTTAAATTTGGCAGTATCTATTGGGAGATTCAATCCCAGACTCACTGACATCACTTGGACCCACAATGGCACCATTCTATTGAACAAAGAGGGCAGAGTCATTATTGCCAACCCAGATCTGTCAGACCAAGCTCCAGTAATGTCTTCACTACAGAGAACTTCACTGATACCATTAGATGCTGGAGATTACATAGTCACAGCCACTAACCCAGTCAATAGTGATAATTAATTAACTTTTAGTGTTATTGTAACAGGTAAATATAAAATTTTAATTGATTAATGATTACTACTTCTGTAAGTTAAAACATTTTTTTCTGTTCTAGCTTCATCCAATATAGTGGACCCTAGTAACGATATGCTAGTAATGAGAGACCAGGGAGACTCACTCACTCTCAGCTGTACTGCCAGAGGCTACCCACGACCCATCATGACTTGGTCTACTGAGACTGATAGTAGAATACAAGTAACTACTTCATTGAGTACAGAAACAGAAGGATATCTTATTATTACTTCAAATCTCACAATATCAAATGTTTTAAGAGAAGATGGTGGAATACACACTTGTACGGCCAACAATACAGTGGGAATAGAGTCACGTAGTTTCAATTTCACCGTGTTCTGTAAGTTTGTAATAGGAACTTCAGAATTGAATATATTAGATATGAAATACACTACTCTTGTGTTGTCCAAGATTCTATTTTAGTAATGATAGTTACTGTAATTATATTTAATATTTATTAGCTCCTCATAAACTGTATTTTCTGTTTCAGTTCCTCCTGTGGTGACAAATTCTCCCATGGCTATGTTAAATAAACTTAGTCCAATGAGCTTAACTCTAACATGTTCAGCTGATGGACTTCCACAACCTATCATAGCATGGGTCAGAACATTGGATGATGGTACAGATAGAATCTTCAATACATCTTCAGTTCTGGAGAATGGAAGGAATATTCTTGTATCAAATAGTAACCCATCCAGTCTTAATACTTCAAGTACATTTTCAGTGACGACTACATTTGCTACTGACAGTGCTAATTACACGTGCATAGCTACCAACCGGCTTGGTTCTGATACTTCAAATGAATCTATGGTCTCTGTATTTGGTAAAATAATTTAAAAACAAATAATGCACGTATTTAAGTGAGTCAAAAATTACTACTGTTTTCTGGTATGTGTGTATTGTAGAATCGCCAATCGTGACATCTCCTATGGATTCTGATGTTTTTACTACAAAAGAGCGAACAGACATTACTTTCACATGCAATGCCGCTGGTTCTCCAATGCCCATAATTTCATTCTTCTATGATGGAACAGAACTCACCAGAGATCAAGGAAGACCAGCATCGATGGAAGATCTTCTAATGAACAGAGTCATGCTTGGAAGTCCATTATCATTACTGAACCCTACGACTGATCTGTATGAAGTGAGTAGAACTCTGACACTCTTCAATGCTGTGGATGGAGATTCAGGTGCATTTGTTTGCTCTGCTACTGCTGCTATTCCAGGAAGTGGAATGAGAGCGGACAGTGTCATGATCAATTTAACAATTTATGGTATGTTACATATTGCATATAAAGATAATGTTGAAATAAAGAATTAAAGAAGCAATTGTTTATAGTATCACTGGATTATTAAAAAAAAAATTTTTTCTGTTTTGATTCACTGCAGTTGGGCCAACATTTACTACATTACCAATTAACCAAACTATAGTGGATCCAAACTCTGCTGTATTCAACTGTGTTGCTGAAGGTCTTCCTAGACCAGTGTTAACTTGGACTGTGATGCAAGATAGCATGATGATGGAAATCTCTTCAAATTTTACAAACTTTGACATCATGATTGTTGAAGCAGGAGATCGTCAGGTTACAAGTTGTTTAACAGTGAACAGTGTTAGACCAGCTTTGGCAGCTACTTATACTTGTTTAGTATCAAATGTAGTTAGAAATAATACAGCGTCAGCTTCATTAGTTGTACACAGTAAGTTTCAAATGACAAAACAGTGGACAAGTATTATTATTATTTAATTTTTTTTAGCAATTCCACAGATAATCGCTCCTGAAAATGTTGGTGAAGTAGTAATTAATCAGTTCCAGATGGTAATTCTAGAATGTTCAGCAGTTGGTATTCCTTCCCCTCAATTCACATGGTTGAGAACCAGAGGGGAACTAAATGAGACAGTAATGGACACGTCAAAATTCACCATCTCTACCACTACTCAGCAAGCCTTATACCAACTAGAGAATGGTAGGGGTGATGTATATCGTGTGAACAGTTCTCTGGCGATCAATCCAGCAGTGGATGATGATAGTGGCAGTTACTTCTGTGTAGCTAGTAGTACTCCAGGAAGTGATAGCCAAGAAATCCAATTGGTGGTACTAGGTAAATAACCATAATAGCAGCAAAGCAGCAACTATCTGTGCTTGTTATTCTTATTATTTGTTTTATATAATATTTAGTTGCTCCTAACATCACTGAAGCACCTGCTGATCAGACTGTGGTAGAACCTAATGGTGTTCAGTTTGACTGTGTTGCTGAAGGATTTCCTAGACCTACTATCACCTGGTACATTCGTCAGGATGGCAACACAGTAGAAATATCAGACACTACAGATTTCAACATCACCACTACTATTGGTGCTGGTGATCGTCAAGTGATGAGCTCATTGAGAGTTAATCAAGTCAGGCCATCTCTAGCTGCTGACTATATCTGCAATGCCTCTAATGTGGTCAGTGATGATACTGGAATAGCTACACTGACTGTACACAGTAAGTTACAGCAGCTTAAATTTAGAGAATTGTTATAGAAATATTAGGGTGGTATTAAGTATTTCATTATGTTTACTTAATAATATTTATTACTTTTACAGCTGTCCCAGAGATATTGTTTCCCCCTGACAATACAGTAATAACAGTGAACCAGTTTCAGTCTGTTGTATTGCAATGCTCTGCTGTTGGAATTCCTCCTCCAGAGTTTGCATGGATGAGGACTAGAGGAGGCCAGAATCAGACACTGATAACTTCAGCATCCATTACCATCAGTGATCCTTTCCAAATAGACAATTACCAGCTATCGGGTAACAGGGGATTAGCATTCAGAGTCAGTAGCAACTTGACGATAAGTACTGCACTGGATGCAGACAGAGGTAGCTATTATTGTGTGGCTAGCAATACACCTGGAAATGACGTACAATCAATAGAAGTGGTGATTCAAGGTGAGACACTAACAGATGCAATCAGATGGTTGGTGAATTATTTTATTATTATTCACAGTTGCTCCAAACATCACAACAGCTCCAGCTAATGCAACTGTGACTGATCCAGATGGAGTCAGCTTCACCTGTGTTGCTACTTCCTTTCCTAGACCTAATATCTCGTGGTTTCTCACACGTAACAGTATAACAAATAGGATAATGGAAGAGTCCAATTTCAAGATTGTAGAGGAGAGAACTGGCGAGCGGCAGCTGATGAGCACACTAACGGTGACCAGTGTCATGCCCTCACTGGCAGGAACATATACCTGCAATGCCTCTAATGTAGTTAGTGATACTACGGAATCAGCTGAACTAACAGTTTATAGTGAGTTTCAAATAATTTTAACATTGAAATTCATATTTACGGAGTTTTCATTTCCGCAGCTTTACCTAGCATAGTGTTTCCTCAGGATGGGTTGGTGATTGGAGTAAGCCAGTACGATGCTGCAGTCCTAGAATGTTCTGCTGTGGGGATACCACGACCTACTATCTGGTGGCTTGTATCACATAAGGGTCAAAACTCTACTCTCTCCACTAATGGATCTGTCACTATTCTTGAACCAGTGCAGTTTGATAACTATCCTCTAAGTAGTGGTAGAGGGTTAATGTTAGCCGTGAATAGTACTCTAGTTATAATTGAGACACTAGATGCTGACAGTGGGACTTACTACTGTGAGGCTATGAATGATCCTGGAAGAGATAGTCAAGGAATGGAACTGGAGATCCATGGTGAGTGTGATTTTAGCTATGAAGATACAGTAAGTAGGTGATTGTTACCTGTATTTTCAAATGCAATCTGCCATTATTGCTATTGTTTGTTGATATTTGTGGTTGTATTTGTTGTTTCATAGTCGCTGCAAACATCACTGAGTATCCTGCACTTCAACTAGTGACATCTCCCAGTACTGCTACCTTCACTTGCACTGCATCAGGTTTACCAAGACCTACTATCACCTGGATGGATCCTGATAATAACCCTCTCATGAATGGAGGGGATATTTCCATAGCTAGTATGGAAGTAGGGAACAGAGATATTATGAGTACCTTGCAAGTGATGAAGACTTCAGCATCTATTAGTGGCACGTACACATGTAGTACTAACAATTCAATCATAGGTCGCGGTGACGTCACTTCTATTAGTACTACACTTACAGTACATGGTGAGATAAACTGAAATTGTGGGGATATCTTATCTATCTTCTCTATTATGTAATTTTAGTTGTCCCTAACATCACTTCTTATCTTCCTGAGGGATCCACTCGCTATGTTGCTAATGTGACTAATAACATCACCTTCCTGTGTGCAGCTACTGGAGTACCTCCACCTGACATCCAGTGGTATAGAGGAAGTGTCACGCTAAACTCCAGTAGTGATAGCAGAGTTACTATTGGTAATCCTATGATTAATGAACAATATAGAGCCATAGCAACAGTTACTAGAGAGTTAGTCCTTACACAGACCTCTACCAGTGATGCTGGGAGTGATTATAGTTGTAGAGCTACTAATGCAGCTATGGGAGGAGAGAATTCTGAAGGGTTTGAATTATTTGTTCAAGGTAAAGTGTAATAATAATTAAGATACACACACATACAAATATAATATGTGACCGTCTACGGGAAAACCGGGCACAACGCGGCGTGCGTAAATATCGAGAAAAGATCGATCGATTTCTTAAAAATGTATTGTTTTAATCCGACCGAAGGGAACGGTTAGGTCTATTATAGTGGGAACGACTTAAGCTAAGACGATAAAACTTGGAGAGCTCAATATCTGGACGCCGACAACTCTGTAAGTGCCAAAAAAATTTTTTCGAAGGGTGCCCCGTTGTGCCTGGTTTTCCTGTAGACGGTCACATATATATATATGTATTTTAATTATTATAAATATTCGTTGTTTTATATTCACGCATATGTGTATGTACTGTATTATAATACTTTAAGTATGCTTGAGAACATGTGTCCTAAAGCAAAAGTATGTAAAAATCACAGACAAGTTTCGACTCCTCTCCATTCTTTGTATATAATAGTATCATACTGCTGTACATTTTTCTTTCACTCAATTTGGGGTCAACATGTTGTAGATCACATATAAACTATAGAATGTTTGAAAAGCTAAACATAATATTGATATAAATTATGCAGAATGAGTTTTCCAAATATTCTAAATGTTCAAACTTAAAAACAAAGAAACACTGAAGTGCCCTAGCACGCTTACATAGATACATGCTCTTATCATATTGTTCTAATAAGGGAGCAGGACTAGCCTCGGAATATCTGTATCAAACTCCAGCAGCCAAGAACTTACACTCTAATTTTCCAAAACCTAATGCAAGTTTATTATACTCTTTTGCATAAGCTGTACTTTAATTTTTTGATCTCAGCAGTTAAGAAGTGGCCACAAAATTGATTAATATTAACAGAGTATGGGATTATTCAAGATATAACATATTTTGTTTCCTGTTACAGTGCCCCCTGAAGTTGTCCCTTTGTCTACAAACAGAAGAGAAGTGGCAGTTGCTGAGAAGGATATAACTCTAGTATTTACTATAGTGAATGCAATACCCAGTGTAAAAACCAGTGATATTCGCTGGTACTATGCAGCCAATGCACCAGTTGGTCGTCCTGATTTTACAGCAGCAGAGTTTGAAGACATCACAGACCTAATGAATAGAACCAGTGTGTCCACTCTGACCTATACTAGTGACAGACTCAGTATCACTGTAGATAATATTGTACAAGCAATTGGAGATGTGACAGAAACTGATCAAGGCAGATACTTCCTGAGTGCGACTAACCCAGCTGGAGAAAACAGTAACCACATTGATATTGTTGTTAGAGGTAAACTCTACGATTGTTAAGATTCCATTTTACAGCTTTAGTAATACATACATAGTAGTCATAAAAGGTACTCAAATCCTCATTACTTTTATTAATCCAAGATAAAATAAGAAGAAAATATGTTGAATTTTTCGTTATTTTCTTTTTAGGTCCTCCTCAGGTAGTGGGTGGTCCCATAGATGAATACAGGGTCAGTGGAAGTGATGCTGTCTTTCCTTGTCAAGCTCTGGCCATCCCACAACACAATATCACTTGGTCGTTTATGGATGCTAGTGGGAACATAGCAGAAATCATCACCACTGCTGAATCCAACACCACTAACTATCTTATCATAGCAGATGAAAATGACACTAGATTTGGAGAGTTGACTGTTAGGAATGTCAACTATGGCAATAGAGGAACTTACATCTGTGAGGCTGCCAATGAATTTGGTACACACTTAGCCCAAGCCAATCTAACAGTACAAGGTAAACAGCAACATTACACAGTTTCTTGGATAAATTATGATTAATAATATTTCCAAATCCTATAGTTTGAATTGCACCGTATAAAATATATAATTTTCTTTGTAGTCCCTCCTACTCTTGTTGGCAACATGATTACTTCTCCACATGACACACTACTGGGTGAATCAGTGGCTATATTCTGTCAGACTAATGGATTTCCTATTCCCAGCATCTCCTGGCAGAGAAATGGAATATCTATAGACAACTCCAACAATAGATTTACAATATTTAGTTTCCCTCCAAATCGCAATACTGACTTTGCCAGTGACACATACAATGGAAATATTACTGAAATAATTCTCAGAAATGGTTTGGACGTGGCATCTTTTGACACTAGAGATGACTTGGGTTCAGTGGGGGTGCTTCTAATTCAAAATGTGGTGCTAGAAGACTCATCTATGTATAACTGTCGAGCAACTAATGAGCTACCACAAACAATGGTAATCTCAATTATATCTGAAGCAGTTTCTCTGACAGTACGAGGTAAAGTGGTATAGCGATAGCTAAATTCTACATTTGATTTGGCTGTAATTATGTAGTGTTCTAGCTTTTGTTACAGTTTACTCCTAATAGTAACACAATTCTCATATCTATTTTACAAAAATAATTGAGAACAACATTGGACAAATTTCTATGTTAAATGAACACATATGTCACATCCTTAAAATTAGCATATTAACATTTTTAGTTACTTATATACTAATTTAGAAGAATTATCTGAATTATAATGGCTAATGAATTGCATTGATGCATTAAAATTCAATAGTAAACATTAAAACCTCATTTAAACCCTTATCATATTTCAAGTGCAAACCTGCTATTATAATAAAAATTTCTTATTATATGCGATATACTCCAAAAAATTATGTAATATTATAATTACTATACCAATTTGATTTTTTATACCAAACAATTCATTTTTAATGCCAACATGTTTCAGCAGACTGCTTCTGCAATCATCAGGGCTGATTTATAAAAATCAAAAAACAAAAATGGTATAATTAGCCTAAGGGTGATGCTTGACAAAATGCAATATATTGCCTAAGGTTGATTCTTGTTTATTTATGTGAGTGGCCTCTAGCTGCTCTCAATACTAAAGGGGAAAGCTCCATTCATGGTTAAGTTGTTGGGTGACATATTTATGTAGATGGCTTCTTTTACTTTCTCTCAACTATGCCTTGCGAAAAATCCACAAGTTTTACTTGATTCCAATGAATCACATGACTCCTTTCTTGCCATACATGTTCTGCCAGTGGTGATTTGGTGAAATATCCATGTTCACAGGCTGATTTGTGTTCTTTAATTCTAATGCCTAGCGCTCTTCCTGATTCACCTATATAGAAATCTCCACATTCACACATGATTTTGTACACAGCTCCTACTTTGTTCTCATTTGAAGTAGGATCTTTTACTTTTGTGAGAAGATTTGACAAAGTGGTTTTGGTTTTGAAAGAAGTCCTTATATATTATAATATTGTCAATACAAAGCCCTTATATATTATATTGTCAGTAAAAATACAGCTATTGCACTTTAATTAACAAAACGAAACATTTCAGTTTGGCTTTATCACTAATGCAATATTATCTCCTTTTAGTTACATGTATTATAATGATTGTTTTAAGCTCCAGCTTCTACTTGTGTATTATTACTTAATTGCTAAATGCTTACAGTTTTACCTCAGGTGATGTTAGAAGTCATGGATCGACCTAGAGATACACATTCATATATACTATTTCCTTGTTCCCTTTTGTAGCTGTTCTATTATACAGCCAACTGGAGCTACATAATAATTAATACTTGGTGTTAATTCTGGTTTCATGAACGATATTAAATACTTGGTGTTAATTCAGGTTTCATGAACTGTAACTGTTAATAGTTACAAGAATCTGACTAGTTCAGTATAAAAATAACATGATTTTCTGTTACTGCTTGATAATAATAATGTGGACAAAAGAAAAGATATTATACTGTGTTTGAATAGCAAAAGAATGAACTTGTTCTTATCAAAGATTTAATGAAAATTACTCATTCACACTTATAATATAACAATAAAAATCTTTAATTCACACTCATTTTATTATACTTCTAAAAATTATGTGAACACTTTGATGCGTGGTAAATTAATACCTATGTCCATAATAGTGTTTTTCAGAAGCTCTGATTTAAAGTGCCTATCTATAAAAAAATGTTGAAATTACATAGTACTCATCAATGTGCTTTCAATAAAGTCATGAGCAGTTTAAGTTGCATGCTGTAGCTTTAGTGGCTAAGCAATAAATGCACACATGGTTGTTAAAAATTAACAACATTTTCTCATAAAGCACTTTCAGTACCAAATTTCCTTCATTTTATTAGTTACATGCTACTTTTTGACTGCAATTAGATGGTGACATCAATACTTTTCAAGAACTTCAAGTTTGCCCAAGCTCAACAAATAGAGATGAAATCACTAAAAATACTGTGAACTTATTGATCAACAGATTTGGATTTCAACCCATTGGTCAGCTACCATATTATGCAGCCAATTCCTGTAACGAACTGAAAAACATTCGCTCAGAAATTAAATCAGGATATTACTGGATATCCTCAAGCGGATTTTCTAGCAGGCAATACTGTAGCTTCCAATGAAGTCTGTTTTCTTGTAACATCCTGTAACAAAAGTTTAATACTTCATCATATAATAGAGTTTTTAGTTATTTTTGTATCATAAGCTGTTTTCATAGTTATATATTTAATATTATATATGTGTCACATTGGAGGATATGTGGATTAGTTTATATATATAATTTAATTAAAGAAAGAAAATTAAAGGAGGATATGTGGGGATAAAGAGGGAGTGTGCCAGTTGGATGACAACTCAACCTCTGATATATAGTAGGCTGCAACCAGAGTTGTGGCTCTTACTGTGTTTGCAGCAGTCATCCAGTCAGTGAATCCCCAATAGAAGAACTTCAATCTGGGATATCACAAGATACCAGGGGTTGAGAATACATCTAATGAGTAAGAGAAGGTTGACAAAGAAATTATGAAGTAATAAAATAGTGGAGTAAAAAAACTTCAATGTATAAAAATAATATTTGAAAAATTAGAAATGTCATTGGTCTGTTCAGAGTGAGACTGTAGCATAGCAGTACCCCTTAACAGTATAAATACAGCATTGAAGTTTTTCTTAGCAGGCTGGTTGTCGTAGGTCAGTGATAGAACGTTGGTGCATTATTTCTTGGCTTCGATTCCTGGTAATTGCTGATACAAAAATAATACAGTGTATGTGTGTTTAGGTTCCGTTTGGGCTCTGTTTCACAGTAAGTTTGGCTACTTCTTTGGCTTCTTCTCCAGATCAAGCATCCTTACTGACATTGTCCTTGCCAGATTTGCGTACAAATGTTACACAAAAAATAATAGTTTTCAATTGAATTCCTCTAAGCCTTCTAGAAAATGTTGGGTATAAATACAGATATTATTATAAAGCGTATAGTCTGCATATTCTTTGGAAATATGCCCATGAAAGTAGTAAAAAAATGATTAGTGAAATATACTACAGCGAGTAACTCTAGCTCCATTGCAGAGTAGTTTTTCCCAGCTTTGTACAGTTAACAACTACTAAGTGCCATACTTCTTATTCTGTATGTGGACGGCCTAGTCTAAGTCCAAACATTGAGCTTCTTGGCTACAAAACAATGGCTTCAGCCAAATAAAGCAACATATGTTACATCAATACTTTATACAGTTCCATATTGTGTTGCACTTCAATACTTTATACAGTTCCATATTGTGTTGCACCAATAATTGTGCTGCTTGTGTATTGCGCATTGAATTACCACCGCCACTAACTCAAATAGAAATGGAAGTCCCTCAAGTTTTCAAGTTTTAACTGCACCTGCAAAAGAATTCAAAACGGTAAACAATTCAATTTCTAGGGTGATACGGGTACTGATCGATAAACCAGAGGATTCTGTTTAGTGCAATTTGGGACGGGGTCGACCACAGAACTAACACAAAAACGCGAGGGTCAACGTACAAAATGACATACGTACGTCCAAACATATATACAAATAAACTAGTGGTGTGCTTAAGCACAAATGGCGAGCGAGCCTGATAGTTAGGTAACATAATATACTGACAGTATTGTTAATAATAGCAGTTATGACCTTTTATTTCAGCAAACAAATATAAAATCACTCTATTACCTGATTAATGGTAACTTTTGTAGTATCAAACATCTGCCATTCTGATAATCTCAATCACCAGTAACTCTTGAAAAAGCTCTCAGATACGATAAAAAATAAACCAGTGTTATTATTTGTAATTTTAGCCAACAAATATGGAATTACTACTTACCTTATTCTTGAGTATTGATAACTTCTGTAGTATCAAATTGAAGTTACTTTGACCATCTGAATTATCTTGAATTCTTGACAACAAGCTCTCACCTACAAAAACAAAAGACAATCAATTTTAGCACACAAATATAAAATTACTTTCTTACCTCATTTTCTTGAGCAGTGGTAACTTTTGTAGTACCAAATTTGAGTCATTCTGACTATTTGAATTTACCAGTCACTGTTGACTACAAGCTCTTAGCTATAATAAAGAAAGGCCAGAGTTATTTTTGCATATTTAGCTAACAATATGGAATTACGTTACCTCAGCATCCCTTGAGTAGTAGTAGCTTCCTTAGCATTAATACTTTATGTGCTTACATACGCTTTTCAGAAGTAGTGATAGCTCTCTTAGTACTGACTACAGGTGGCTCTTGACAACTAACAAGCCGCACTTAGCCGGGAAAAAGGCGAAGTTTTGAATTTAAATGTTGTAAAGGGTCTTCAATGCCATAGTAACCGGTCGAATCAACTTTTTGTTTCTTGAAAAGCAAGCGTTTTCACAGGAATTTTCTCATATAAAGTAAGGTTTGCTTAAGCCTAAAAAGTCGTGTTTTTTTGGAGAAAATTTTCCGGCGCGCGCGTTTAAAGAGCATACGTACCATCCATACATACAAACATACTAGTGATGTGCTTGAGCACAAATGGCGAGCGAGCCTAAAGACTATACTATTTTTATTTTGACTTCTAACGCTGAAGTTACAGAAAATAAAGTCCAGTTTTTTAGTTTAGCATACAGGGTAAAGGGATTTCAGTGCCATAGTAACAACTCTCTGCAACTGTTTGGAAGGAAAAAAAAACAACAACAAAACAATACACGTTATTTAAAATTTTGCTACAGTAAGTAGTGGTTGTAACACACAATGCTTTGACACAACTGGACATGCACCTACACAGACTTACCTTCGTAGTAGTATAGTGGAAAATGTATTTTCAAGTAAATACTGTTGCGCACGGCTTATAACCATGACAAAGAGCGCATTGAATTGCCACCGCCACTAACTGGAATAGAAATGGAAGTCCCTTAAGTTTTCAAGTTTTAACTGCACCCGCAAAAGAATTCAAAACGGTAAACAATTCCATTTCTAGGGTGATATGGGTACTGATCGATAAACCAGAGTATTCTGCTTAGTGCAATTTGGGACGGGGTCGAACACGGAGAGAACACAAAAATACGCGAGAGTCAAAGTACAAAATGACATACGTACGTCCAAACATATATACAAACTAGTGGTGTGCTTGAGCACAAATGGCGAGCGAGCCTAAAGACTATACTATTTTTATATGAATGATTTTGACTTCCAACACTGAAGCTACTGAAAATAAGGTCCAGTTTTTTAATTTAGCATACAGGGTAAAGGGATTTCAGTGCCACAGTAACAACTCTCTGCAACTGCTTGGAAGAAAAACAACAACAACAAAACAATACACGTTATTTAAAAGTTTTCTTTGTGATATTCTTTAGCTAAGTAGTGGTTGTAACACACAATGCTTTGACACAACTGGACATTGCACTACACAGACTTACCCCTTCGCAGTAGTCTAGTGGACAATGTATTTTCAAGTAAATACTGTTGCGCAAGGCTTATAGCCATGACAAAGAGCGCATTGACTTACCAGCGCCACTAAGGATTCTCAGAGCTCGTTAATTGAAAAATACTGGAACTGTGAACGCTTTACCTAACTTACGTAATTAAAAGCGCGGGCGAAAGCAGAGGTCTCACGTACCCCATAAACAGATAAATAAATAAATAAATAGCGAAATCTCGATTGAGTTACCCCTGATAGTTTCTCGCTCGCTTCGCTCGCTCGCCAATAAACATCCCCGATTTTCGATTGTGTTACCCCTGTAAGTGTCTCGCTCGCTACGCTCGCTCGCCAATAACATATACCAGATTTTTTGCATTATCCACCCCTAATACTGTCTCGCTCGCTTCGCTCGCTCGCCAATAAATAAACATCCCCGATTTTTTCGATTGTGTTATCCCTGTAAGTGTCTCGCTCGTATGGCAAGCGGATAGTAACATAATTAATACGTACGTTTGTACGTCCTTAAACGTGCTTTTCAGTGCAAAACGTACCAGTTTAGCTGAGAAGAAGGCTGTTGGAATGGGTTTGTCAGAGTAATGTACGTGTTTGAGGGACGTACGTGTTTAATAAGACGTACGTGTTTAATAAGACGTATGTGTTTATGCGACGCACCGGTACGTGTTGTTGGAGAGGTACGTATTTGAGAGATGTACGTGTTTGAGAGACGTACGAGTATGAGAGACGTACGTGTTTGAGAGACGTACGTGTTTGAGAGACTTACGTGTTTGAGAGACGTACGTGTTTCAGAGATTTACGTGTTTGAATAAAGTCGACGTGTGCTTTCATGTATAAGAGTTGTACCGACCACGTACTCTAACTGTTCCTTACTAATATCGAATGTGGTCTTCATGGTTGCCTTGAGCTATGAACTGGGTGTAAATGATAAGCCAAGGGTGGCCTCTGAGATAAATTAGCATCAAGCACTCCTTCATACTCCTCCCAACTTCTTAAAATGGTCCTAATGGCACCCACTAACCCCCCAACAGATCTGCAATAATCTTCCAATCCGGAAACACCGCGGATATTATCGAATAAATCAGAGCACACGATAATTACAAACTCTAGTCTTTCGATAATGTAGTCCGTATAATCACGGTTGGCCAAACCGTATTGTCTCTCAGCTTGATCAACTAACCGGAAAACTTCATTGCAGAATGCTTCTACCATTAGTAAGGAACAGTTAGAGTACCTTCGTTCTCTTGGTTTTCACTGGAATGAGATTTCCATTTTACTTGGAGTTAGCAGGATGACCATTTATAGGTAAGTATATTGACATAGCAAGAATCCTTATGAAGTTTCTGTAGCCTGATGCAAGGGAGATTTGGCCTTTTAGAAAGTACCTGATATTTTTATATTCTATTGGCGGACTAATCACACAGGCAATACTACATAGTAGCTATTCAGCTCCGCCATTAATACTAGGAAAGGCTATAAATAGTACATATGGCTTAAAAGTCCAAATTTGGCAATAAATAGGCATGGCTTGTTATTAAATTTGTCCACTATGTGCACTGACTGCTCGTGTACAACAAAAATTGAATCATTATCCTGCATGTAGTCATGTTAAGTACTACTTATATTAATTTTTAATGGTATTTGTAGGCGAAGATTAGAATATGGATTAGTTACTAATCCTAATTCTGAAGTTGATGACCAGGAGTTGATATCAGCAATTAAGCTAATCAGATAAGATGCTCCATTCTCTGGTGCAAGTATGGTAATAGGCAGTCTTCGAGCCAATGGCATTTTAGTTACAAGGGAACGAGTGCGTCAGACCCTGAGAAATCTTGATCCTCTTGGTACAGCATTGAGATGGCCAGCAGGTGCCACAAAAAGACGTCCATACTGTTCCAGGCCCAAATTCTTTGCGGCACATTGGTATGTTGAGGTTGTGTTAAATTAGCTAGAATTTTTTTTAATACATGACTCTAGACTGTAACTAGCTACAATGCATTCTCCAGGATTTTACAATTCCTGCTGAATTGTCATGACTAGTGGCCCAGATTTTAATAGCTACTTCTTGTGATCTGTGTACTAAATTAATTTTTTTTCTTTTGCAGATTCTCACCACAAGTTGATTCGGTGGCGAATAGTCACTCATGGGGCCATTGATGGCTATAGCAGACTAATTACTTATTCATGTGCATCAACCAACAATGAAGCAAAAACAGTTTACGAGCTGTTTCTTTTCGCTGTTCAAAAACATCAGCTACCATCTAGAGTCCGTTCTGACCAAGGAACAGAAAATGTATTAGTTGCACAACACATGATTGAGAAACGTGGAGCTGAGAGGCATAGCATGATTACTGGATCTAGTGTTCACAATCAGCACATAGAGAGACTCTGGAGAGACATGCACAAAAGTGTCACAATTCTTTTTTACAAACTGTTTTACTTTCTGAGCACCACAGCTTACTAGATCACCTCAATGAGCGTCATCTATGGGCATTACAATATGTGTTTGTACCACGAATCAACCGCTGTTTGCAGCAGTTTGTGAATAGCTGGAATAACCACCCAATACGTACAGCATGTAAATCCCCACAACAACTGTTTACAGCTGGTTGTTTAATTCTGCAAAACTCGCAAATTTCTGCCTTAGATTTCTTCCATTCTGTTGACAACTTCTATGGTGTCGATCCTGATGGCCCCATCCCACTTACTGATCAAGGTGTATCTGTGCAAGAACCAGCATAAATTTTTTAGACACCGACATACAGCAACTAAGGAGAAGAGTTGATCCATGTGGGATATCTGAGAACTATGGAATCAATTTATATGAAGAGTGTTCAGGACCCAATGAAAATCCTGAACACAAGGAAGAAAACTAATATGAACTCTATCAAGCCAGACTCAATTATTCACCATCACTTATTATATTCACATCACTTTACCTAACGATAATTCCTAATCTCCTCCCCTTCTAAAACCATTGTAGTTGTATCATCCCACCTTTTATTTAATGCTTGTGAAATTACTGTAGGTTTACCTCTATTCAGTTTTATTATAATTGGCTTGTGGTAAAAGCGTAGTTCGCCTTGACTCTAGGCAGGTCTACCATAACGGCAGAGTATCCGTTTCCCTGACTTAGAACTTGTGCGCGCAATAGCTACTTGATGGTTATTTATAGAACTCGTAGGGTCTGGTCCTTCGCGCAACAGACCATTCTGCCTGTGTGCCTTACAAGCCTCAGACAAAGAGACTCTTGAATTTATTTCAACTTTAACACCAATTTAAACTCAAACTCAGTTCCAAACCATTTCAATAGTAGTAAAAGAAATTGTAATTTTTATTATGAATACATAATTGAGTAATGAAAGCACAATTAAGATACTTAGAAAATGGAATGTTAAGTTAATAGAAAGACAATACAATGAGTGTTAGATACCATCCATACGCCATGAGAAACTGTCACTTGTCATGCCCAATACATTACTGAATTCTCCACGAAAATCTTCATAATTAATATAAGATGTAGGTAGCTCCAAAATACTGTCACATGTATGTGCTATAGGATGCCGTCCCAATCCACTCAAGCCATTAAACTCAACCTTGATAGTAGGCACAATACACACACTTGCTCCAGTGACCAAGCGCAAAAAAAGACTTAATTCATTGACTTTCATATTTCCTATCATTATCTTGAGGTAATCGGCAACACGAAATTCCAGATCGTTTGCTGGAGGACAGACTTCCAACATTGAAAGAACCTGATAGGCCATAGTATAAAGCATGTATATCTGAAGCATTCAGATTATTCCAAAAATCTTTATGAGTAGTTGGGATGCCACGATAAATAGCAGATAGAGCTCCAGCAGGCTTTACACAAAATTCACATCGAGCAGCTTGTTCAATAAGTAATTTGAGATTGGAATTTGTCTACAACCAAACCTAGACAAAATATTAAGCAGATCCTCTGTATCCATGGAAGAAAATGGTGAGGAAGAGGCAAGTGCTTTTTTAAGAACTTTTCTCTCAGTATCACTGACATAATCTGTAAATGACTCAATAACAATACTAGATGGTATTTCTACAGCAGGTCCAAGAAGCATGGAAATCAATGACGGCAAAGCAATGTTTACAGAGAAAGCTGCATACTAAGTAACAATGTGAAATAATTCTTCCAATTACAGGAAAGACTGAAAAATTGATGCTCGGGTGGACCATAGGAATGAGGGTCTTAGCTCCTTCAAAACGATGAGTATATGCACTGTTCTAAAATGCAGAAAATAAATCACGCTGAACTCCTCCGTAGTCGATGGCTTTTTCTCCCCTGTATTTGACAACTAAAGGATAGTCTTGAACAACCTCACCCTCACCATACATGTCAATAACATCTTCATACAAATTATCACGGTCAACAACACGCTCTATCCCAGGGACAAATTGCCCTCTATTAAGGTAGCTGAGCCTCTGTTTATCTGCAGATAACCAAGTAATTACAACTTTCATTATCCCATTTAAGTTAACACCAGCTAGTGAATATATTTGACTACCTGCTTTCTGCAGAAAAGAGCTAAAATGACCATCTGGATTGCCACCATCGACTTCTTCCTACAAGCAAATAAAACAACCTAAGTCATTGTTTTCGGCATACTGCTAACACAGAATATACAAGATGTATGTATGTATGTATGTATGTATGCATGTATTTATGTATGTATATATGTATGTATAAATGCATGTATAATATGTATGTAATATGTATATATGTGTGTATGTATGTATATATGTATGTATGTATGTATGTATGTATGTATGTAATACGCAACTGTGACTGCCCATGTACTATACCATAATATTGCGTAGAATGTGATTTCCATCCAAAAAAATACATCCACTATTAAGAGGAAAGTTCATACTATTTTATTACTGCTTCCAAAATTGAAAATAATATAGTTGCTTGTCTATTATTGTCTTTCTTTTTTTTTAATTAACCCCTTCACTAGCTGGATATGGCATGGGGTCATGACATGTAGAAAATGTTTGATCAATGTAGAATGATAGTGATTTTAGTAGAGAAGAGAATGCAGAAGTGTGTGCTTACAGTGGTGAGTCAGCCATTGATAGACAATGTTAGTGAAAAATCGAGGTGTTAATTGACAAGCATGAACTGTAAGCAGCTATTAAAGTCAGTCTAATAATGCAGGCTATGGCCCAAGTCTTGAATTGTTATTAATTCTTAAATAAAGCATTACAGTAATTTATATAGTATAGTGAAACATTGGCATAGTATATCTTTACAAAATGTATGCTAAATATAAGGCCTTACCATTGTATCAAAAAGCACATCAAGAACCTTCTGGTCATAAACCGAGTCCTCCATAATTAAAGCATCCTTCGGAAGCAAACTTTCATCACTGAAAGGTAGAAGTGATCGAGGATGAGCCATGAACAAGGAGAACGGAGGGGATATCTCTCTGCTGACAATATATTGATATAATTCCTGAAATAAGATGTCACAAACTATTGAAGTGCAATAGCACCAATCATGATAAAGCCACAAAATGCCACATCATGTATCCATCATAATTATCCTTAAATGTACTTGGTTCAATTTCTGACAGTTTGCACTTGTGTTTGTGTGTGTGTCCAGCACTCATACTTATATTACACATACCTTAACAGTACTGATATCCAAGAATGTGTGACAAACTTTTTCACCACTAGGCAATTTAAAAGCTATCTTAATGCCTGAATTTTCACAGCTTTGAAACTTGGTCTTCATTTTTTCTTGTAGGTGCTTTAAATTCTAATAAAACAAGTATTTTGTAAAAGAATTATTTAAAAAATATTGGATACTAAAAACCTGGAGCCATAATGACTTGTTTTCTTTCTTTGCATCCTGCATGTTACAGGAAAAAGAAGTGAACACTTCTCTTTAAAAATGAAAACATTGCTACCTTAGCTCGGTCAACTTCTAGAGATTGCTGATATGCAATATCCTGCTCTAATATCTGCCTTCTACTCTCAATAATACTGTCACTAGTCTGAGTAAACAAGAAATATGTGGTTCGTATTTTACAGGGGATTCAGACAACAATAAGAGTATTAGCTTACCAAGACATCATCACTGTCATATTCACTAGAAATAGTGACAGGAAAATCAGAAGTTCCCTTGTTCAGCTACATCAATATCGGATATATCAGAGAACAAGCTCAATTCAGCAGGATTAGTCTGTATAAAATACCATACAAATTATGATGAAGGGACTATAAAATATAAGTTGATGCACATTTAGCTATAGTGTAACTTAAACATTTTAAAGTTCTCCAATACACCATAGAAGTTGTCAAAAATTTACACGAGTCACCATTCCAAATTACTAACCACAGATATTGTGCAACACTATTGTTAAATGATTGATTTTAACAACTAACACTCAAGCTACTAAAATAAAGTCGAGTTTTAAAATTAAGTATGCGGTAAAGGGGCTTCAATGACATAGTAACCTCTCCCCGCAACTGTTTGAATTAAAAAAGAAGTAACAAAATCAAGTCACGTTATTTAAAGTTTTCTTTGTGATATTTTTAGTAGTAGTTTCTTGTTGGAGAAAAAAAGACTCCAAGGAATCTCCTGTCTCTTGGAATAAATCGGAAAAAGTAGCTTTGATAGCTTCCATAAAATTGCCTTTCTCGTTTTCCCAATCGTCAGAGGAATCATACAGAACTGGCCTTTTTCGTTCACCAAATACACACAAAGCTGACTTCTTTTCCATCCTCGCACTGATCGGGAATAGGTCGTCAAAATGCTTGAGCAACACCTCAACACTTGTAACACGTATGTACAGCTCTCAAAAACGTACGTCTTTAAACACGTGCGTTTCTCAAACACGTACGTCTTCAAAAACACGTGCATTTCTCAAACACGTACGTCTCTCAAACACGTACGTCTCTCATACTCGTACGTCCCTCAAACACGTACGTCCCTCAAACACGTACGTCCCTCAAACACGTACATTACTCTGACAAACCCATTCCAACAGCCTTCTTCTTAGCTAAACTGGTACGTTTTGCACTGAAAAGCACGTTTAAGGACGTACAAACGTACGTATTAATTCAGCGAAGCGAGCCGGATCTGACTCTCTAATGAGTTCGCAATATATATACATATATTTAGGTCTAGAAATTGTTTTTGTTCTTGCGTAGGCGTACGTGTGTACCCTTTCTCCTACGCGCTTGCGCGGGCCGGGTAACCTTCTTAGCAACATTTTGTTTTGTTTACCCACCGTATGAAGTAGTGATACCCAGTAGACAAAACGTTAGAAACACTCGGTCAAGAGCTTTGAGGGCGTTAGAAACTCCTGAAGAAAAATTAGTAAGGAGAGCGATAAGAAATGAAAAAGACAGGGCAAGGAGGAGGAGAGCTAAAACGAAACAGAAACAGGTAGCAAAGTAAAGAATCTGACAGTATATTGTAGCCACACCAAGCATGCATGGAATAGCTGCAATTACAGGAACATACATCGCTCGCTTCGCTATTTTGTGCTATTAGAGCACATCACTAGTTAGGTCTAGAAATTGTTTTTGTTCTTGCGTGGGAGTACGTGTGTACCTTTTCTCCTATGCGCTTGCGCGGGCCGGGTAACCTTCTTAGCAACATTTTGTTTTGTTTACCTGCCGTACGAAGTAGCGATGCCCAGTAGACAAAACGTTAGAAACGCTCGGTCAAGAGCTTTGAGGGCGTTAGAAACTCCTGAAAAAAAATTAGTAAGGAGAGCGATAAGAAATGAAAAAGACAGAACAAGGAGGAGGAGAGCTAAAATGAAACAGAAACAGGTAGCAAAGTAAAGAATCTGACAGTTTTTTGTAGCCACACCAAGTGTGGGGATCCTCACGATCCGCATGCAAACACGCTCCAACACCAACACCGGATGCGTCGGTGTACACGATGAACGTGTTACTGGGAGTAGGCACAAACAACACAACATTACAAGACAATGACTCACACTAAAATGTGAAGGCCTCTGACATCTCCTCACTCCAATCTACCAGCTTTGGAGCACTGAGGGCTGTTGACGGGGTCAGAATTGCTGCAGACCTCGCAAAACCCGGAATGAATCTTCTATAGTAACCCAGAGCACCAAGGAATGTCCTCAGCTGCCTCTTGGTCTTGGGCTTCCCATACTCCTTAAAAGCTAACACACGATTTTCAGGCACTGCCACTGTTCCCTCTCCCACCATGTGACCAAGGTATTTCAACCTCTTTTTTCCAAAAACACTTTTCTTCCTCTTAACTGTCACACCAGCACTATTAATACATTCTAACACACACTTCAGGTCTCTCATATGATTACTCCACCCATCACTGTATACAATAGTATCATCTATGTAGACGCCGCAGAACTTCTTAACGGGCTCTAAAAACTCCTCCATTACACGCTGGAAAACAGCAGGAGCGTTTTTCAGTCCGAAGGGCATCCTCTTGTAACGGAATTTGCCCAACGGACTTACAAACGTTGTCAGCTCACTGCTGCTCTCGTCCATAGGGATCTGGTGGAACCCACTAGACAAGTCAAGAGTGGACAGAACACTTGAATTACCCACACTTTCCACTAGCTCTTCCAGCGTAGGCAGATAGTATCTGTTAATTGGGGTCTTTTCATTTAATTTCCTAAAGTCCACACAGACTCTAATGCTCCCGTCTGGATTCCTTACGGGAACGATAGGCGAGCACCACTTTGAATTGCTCGGCACTATAACCCCAGTGTCCACCAACTTTTGGACTTCCTCACTCACCAAGGGCTTTAGTTTCTGGGGTATTTGATAAGGTGGTAGGCTGACCACCTCTGCTCCAGCCTCTAACTCAATACTACACACCCCAACAAGACACAACCCTGGCTTATCGCTAAAACACTCATCACAATCTGCTAACAACTTATCAACATTAGCCTGTACATACCCATTACATTTCTCCTCTCCTAACACACTCGACTTTGACAAAACTTCCTCCATATCACCCGTCTCCTCGGCTACAATGCAGACCGAGGAAACTGATGCAGGCCTAGCTCTATAACACTTCAGGTTATTGATGTGGACTAACTTGTCCGAACCACCACCAACCTTCCTCACAAAATATGTGACCCTGGAAACTACTTTTACTACTTGGTAAGGGCCCACCCAACTTGACTCTAACGCCCCATGTAAACCAGGAACACGCATGAGCACTTGCTCACCAACACACAAACTTCTGTCTGACTTTCCTTTGTCATATTTCAGTTTCCTATCCCTACTGGCTATCACATTACGGGCTACAGCCGTCTCACTGAGCACCTTCAGCCTTTCAACCAATGACTCCACCCATGTACACACATCTGTGGAAGCGTACCTCTCCTCCACCCAGCCAGCGTACAGCACATCGAGGGGACCATGGAATTTCCTACTATAGGCTAACTCATACGGGGACAGTCCTGTGTCACGGTTTGGAACCATTTTGATTGCACTTAAAGCCATAGGTAAATATTGGACCCAATCGATTTCGCCATCGACAGCCTTTGCCAGCATGGGCTTGAGTGTCCCGTGGAGGCGCTCGACGACACCATTAGACTGGGGTCTGTATGGTGACGTCGAGATGCTGTCTATTCCACATTGCTCATAAAGCTGTTTGACAACTTTGGACAGAAACACCTTGCCCCCCGACAGCACTTTCATAGGGAAGCCAACCTTCAAAAAGATGTTCATCATTGCCTCGGTCACTTCACTCACTGATCCCGACCTTAAAGGGACAGCCTCAGGCCACCTGGTGGCCAAACACACATACGTAAGTATAAACCTACAGCCGCGCTTGCCCTTTGGCAAGGGGCCAACTAAATCTACTGCGACACTCTGAAAAGGTTCAGAGATCACAGGCCTCTCACACATCTTAGCTTTGGAGTTTCCCGACTTGTTTAGTCTTAAGCACGAATCACAAGATTGAGTGAATGTGAGAACGTCTTTGCCCAGCCCTGGCCAGGTAAATCGGCTGTTTAGTAATTCCCTAGTTTTGTGAGACCCAACATGTCCCGACTTATCATGGGCAATCTCAATCAACTTCTTCCTTTTACTCTGGGGAACTACCAACTTCTTCCTAGGACTATCATCATCATCTAAACTGGTAAGAAAGATCAACCCATTTTCCCAGGTATAACCCATCTTGTTGTTATCAGCCAAAGTTCTCACACTACTCAAAGATCTATCATTCTTAACCTCTTCCACTAATTCCAACCTCTTGTTTTCTTCTACCGCAACCGGCGATCCGAGATCAACACACTCTTCCTCATCCGAAGGACTACTTTCGTGCTCCTCCTCCACTTGCAGATTCCTCTTCCTCAATTCTACTACCTCTACAGCTACCGAAGCTTCTGTCTTTCCAACCTTCTCACCAACTACATTTGCTGCCGTACTCGTTACGCTTTCGGGACTGACGCTCACCTCTACAGGTTCTACTACTCCTGAACCACTACCATTCGCAGCCCTACTACACACTTCGGGTCTTACGCTACTACTAACTGAACTACTAACTGAGACAGACTCAGCTACTCCCACTGCCCTACTACACACTTCAGGACTTACGCTCACACCAACTGAACTACCAACTGAAACAGACTCAGCTGCTTCCGCTGCCCTACTACACACTTCAGGACTTACACTCTCTCTACTCGGACTCACTTCCGTAAACACTGGTACCTCTTGACTAATTTTGGCATCTACTGGAGGTGTTAACTCGGTATCATTGGGTACTACAACAACAACAGCTTTACTCTCTTCCGTTGGGACTTGCCTCACACTTAGCATGTCTCTCCTGCTCACGGGCACTCTTAAAAAGAATTTCGGGCAGTTTACCACCTAGGGGAATTGAGTACAGGACTCTACACGATTTATCCATGCTACTAGACACGGCAACTTGCTTACTGAATGATTCACCCAACACCTCTAAGTTCACTGTGTCTAAAGGGGTCCTCTCTGGAGTCCCTGTGGCTCCTTCTATCGTCACAAACTGATCACTAAACTGTGCCTCACATACAAATTTACGGGACACTACCGTCACCTCAGCACCCGTGTCTGGGAGGAATTCTACGTCCAACCCATTCAACTTCCCTTTTATAGTCACAATATCACCTCTCGTGGACACTATGTTTGTCCTAAGTGGTGTCTCACTTTTCTTCCCACCCCCTCCTGACTTATGGGGTTTCTCCTTATTGGCCTTCTCGGGACAATCCGTTGCCAGATGCCCAGGCTGATTGCATGCATAACATACCACTTTACGACTAGACTGATTTTCTACTTTAACTCGACACTCAAAACTTCGATGACCCATTAATCCACATTAAAAACACTTATATTGACTACAGTACTACTTATTATACTGTTTAAAATACTTACTACCACTATACCCACTGCTACTACTATGACACTCAGTCTTTGGGCTACTCAAAGGTTTCTCACCAGAGGACTTCAAAATAGATGCAACTTTGGACAAATCAGTGAATGACTTGACATTTTTTCCAACTATGACTGCTACTGCTGACGTACTCAAGTCGACCTTAAACAAGGCTTTCATTATTCTGAGTGATAATTCTTCCACTGACATAGCACCTAAGGTAAAACGATCTACGAGACATTTTAACTTCTCGAGACGGGTCACCATATCCCAATTTTTGGATATCTCTTTCCATTCCACAAACATCTGGGACTCTACTGTCTTAATATCCATCCCAACCTCATCCAATAACTTCTTTTTCACATCAGGTGTATGCTGCTTCACATGATATTTGGGACACTGTTTCCCTAGCCTTGGGCGGCAATTTAGACAACAATACATTGAGCCAGTCATCCCTACATACATTAAGTCTCGTCAGATCGGCTTCTAAAGCCTTAAGGTACAGATTCATGTCCTCATTCTCCCTGTAGGGGAGAATCTTCTCCACCAAACGAGCTCTGTCAGCTCTCACCACTCCATGCAAGTTACTAGAGCTAGACACACCACTATCCTCTTCCATTGAGAACACACCTGGCATAGCGCTACACTGTCTCACCATAGATGCGAACGCTCGCATAAAGAACGTCTCATCCACACTACGACTACTAGGACCTCCCATCCCAGTGGTCAACACACTCTCTGAGGCTTCTCTACTAACCAGCCTCGGCCCAGTGGACTCATCCACACCACCCTCAGCTCCCGCTGAATACATGCTAGGCTCATCCCCTTCCATCCTACTCACAATGGTTGTGTTAGAATGGCTATCAAACCCAGCTACACTAGAACTGCTACTACCAGAACAGCTAGTACCACTACACAGATCTTCCATGCTAATTTGCCAACTACTAGACCAACTATTGCTACGACTCTTACCCGACCCACTACTAACAGACAAACACTCAGCTTGAGGACTCTCCTTAGGCTCAGGCTCTATGTCAGATTCAGGCTCCTTCTTGACTGTTACGTCAGACTCCTTCGCCTTCCAATACCCTGACTTGGTCTTTGCCTTTCTGACCCCGTCTTCTCCTGCTGACATCCGATCACTGATAGACCAGATGACGAGATCTCAGTAACCTACAAACAATGAATTAGAAAAAAATGAATACCAAGGCGGGTTACACGGCAAGAAAGAAAAACAATTACAAAAATCACCACACAGGTAAGGTTACAAGGTAAGATAACACAGGTAAGTTCACAATACACAACACAGCAAGTGTTCTACTCCCAGTTGGTTGTACACAAGGTAACGTATTCGATGGGCTGATGAGTCCAGACTTCGGCAAAGACTTGTTACGATCCTTCCGTTGTCCTGCTCCGTCGACTTCAGTTGCTAAGCTGAAGAAGGGAACTCCGCTGTCTCCAGGTATGAGGATCTGGGCGAGAACGGCCACGCCACCAGTATGTAGAGGTCTGGAGAGCTTAATCACCAGGCAACCTCGCACTTTCAGGAACGTTTCACTGCCACCAGAGAATGTGTGGCTGAGCGCAGCTTGCGCCTAAGTAAGATGCACGTTTATAATACAAATTACAAAGAACGCACACAGAAATCAAGTAATTAAACAAGACCTGACTACACACGAACTGAGACACGAGGTCTCACGACTCTGTTCTTATATGCACGCACAAATGACCATACATGGAAACATTCAGTGACCACACCCAAAATTCAAATAAACGCACAACATTGAATAAAATACTAAATAACGCACAACACATAAAAATGAAATACATATAAGTTTCTTCTTCTTTGACTTTACTTCTCTTCCTTCTTTTCATCTTCTCTCTTCTTCCTTGTCTCGCTCCCCACACCAAGCATGCATGGAATAGCTGCAATTACAGGGAACATGTATCTGCTCCCATATTTGCAGCTTTACTCAGACACACACACACACACCCTCCATAGTTGCCAACCGTACTGAATTTGGTGTGATAGTCACGACTTACAGACAATATGTCATCCTGTCACACATACTTCATCTTACATCATGATTTTTCTCTTTACTGCTGTTCAGTTGCTCGCTACTGTGTAGAAAATACCTAAACTAGTTAGTCTTTTGGCATGCAAAACTACTTAGGGTCTTCACCTATAGTAGTTAATAGCTAAGAAAAGGGTCAATGGACGTAGGATAGCCAAGCGTTAACACTGTCTTTTACATAAAATCATGCTTTTATGATCCAATTTGTCCCAACTTACTTTATATGGCAGGTTGACAGGTATGCACCTATGGTAATTCAAATGAATACTGTATAATGATTCTGCATGAACTGTCCAGCAAGTTAGGCATAATGTTCGTATTCCTGGAAGATGTGATGACATTGCATCCTTAAGCTTACGGAATCTTGCATCCTTTCAAGAAGAGTACTTTCGTAACTTGTATATTTCATGAACGTAATCGAGTACATGAGATAATGGTTTAACATTATTTCTGGGTGTCCATAACATTTAATATAAGCAAATGATTTGGACATTTATTTATCATTGAAGTGCATAGATTAGAATTTTTTCAACTTGGTTCAGGGGATAGGGGGATCCCTGGCCCCTTCAGTGCCTCTTCCCTTCCCTGAATTCTCCCCTGCCCTGCATCACTTAGTGATGGTCTAGGTTAAAACAATATTTTGGAGTTAAAGAGGGAGATTGTGATGGAGGGCAGACTTCCAGAAAAAAGTGGCATGCAGATATTCAAAATTATGATAATGGGATCAATTGTCAAATCTATGGCTGTCCCGCCTAACTTGGGATTGTTGCTTAGAAAGTGGGAATTGCTTAAAAACTGGAAACATCCTGTAACTGGGATAATACAATTGTAAATCAATTTATGGGGTGTACATGTAAACAACTTCTACACACTAATGCTGAACTTTTTGCAGCCCAGATTTGATACCAGGAAAGACAAGAATGCATTGAAAAGCAGAAGTCTTATTATGATCGTAATGTTAGCCCCTCCCCCACTGGAGACAGAGAGACAGTATGGATGCAACTTTTCCAGGAGACAAAACATGAAGTCCATATGTATAGTCCTAAATGAGGAAGCCATGTAATTCAAGTTGACTTCATAGAAAACCAGACTAGTTTCACAAGCACAAGAGAATAACAAGAAGAAACTTCATTGTTAAGGAAAGGAAAGATATAATAATGTCATTAAGTATGCTATCATTATTGATTATTGTGTCAGTATGTCACCCGTGATCATGTGATTATTGTTCTGTTGTGAGTGTGCATTTTGTGTTTGCATTTTGTGTGTGCTTGTGTAGCAAGGAATTAAATGTCAGTCACTAGATATCTCTACAGTGTAGCCAGTCCAGGTGTTTGGGTTCCATGTTCATTACATAGGCTTAAATAGTGTATGTCAAAATTAATTCACATAATGGGTCTGAATTTTGATACTTTATGGGGTAGCATCAGCATTAGCTATTTTTCAGAAATTTGTTGAAATAGGCATTAGCTACTAACATTGTTTAGGGTCATGTAGCTATAGTCTCGTGTAGCCAAATCCTTTATCTACCGCTAGTGTAGCAGTAGGTAACGAGGTGAAAGTAACATTTGTATAGCATGACAAGAGCAATAAAGTAATAGATAGAAGTGGAGAAAAAAGGAGAAATGGCCTAGGACACAAGTTGACCTCACCATGTGAGGGACTTGGCAGGCAGTAAGTACATCTAAGAAGTGAGGGGAATATAAGAAATGGATATTGGTTCTAGAATTGAAGATGTGGTAGGAGCAGCCAATAGTTACTTTTGCAGCCTTTTGCAGCAAATTTCTTGCTTTAGCTTTAGACAATTGAAAAGACGGAGAGATACAGGAGAGAGCATTAGTCATGTGTAAGGACCTGGGGAACCGATTTAAAGTGCTTTGTATGAGTCACTACATGATACTAATATAGCTAGTGACAGATAAAAATGTTGAGAGCATTTAACAAAGTCTAAAGTATGTCATTCCGAGGGGGAGGGATCCTTTCAAGAAGGGGTGAAATACATTAAAACTTCTATTAACGAATTCTCTGAGAAGCGACTGACCTCTGTAATGACCAAATAATTTGTGCCCGATTACAACTGCAATAAATCTAGTGCATTTAGAACCTCTGCGAATCAACCACCTCTTATCTCTGATCAGCAACCATTTTCTCAGCACCATCTTGCTCACAATGAATACATTTTTCCCTCTATGAGTGACCAAAGGCCACACCTACTGAAAAATTGAGATATTTTGTTGCAAATTATACTCTCATTACATCAAATCTCACAATATCAAATGTTTTAAGAGAAGATGGTGGAATACACACTTGTACGGCCAACAATACAGTGGGAACAGAGTCACGTAGTTTCAATCTCACTGTGTTCTGTAAGTTTATAATAGGAACTTAAGAATTGAATATATTTGATATGAATTACACTACTCTTGTGTTGTCCATGATCCTATTTTATTAATGATAGTTTCTGTAATTATATTTAATATTTATTTACTCCTCATAAACTGTGTTTTCTGTTTCAGTTCCTCCTGTGGTGACAAATTCTCCCATGGCTATGTTAAATAAACTTAGTCCAATGAGCTTAACTCTAACATGTTCAGCTGATGGACTTCCACAACCTATCATAGCATGGGTCAGAACATTGGATGATGGCACAGATAGAATCTTCAATACATCTTCAGTTCTGGAGAATGGAAGGAATATTCTTGTATCAAATAGTAACCCATCCAGTCTTAATACTTCAAGTACATTTTCAGTGACGACTACATTTGCTACTGACAGTGCTAATTACACTTGCATTGCTACCAACCGGCTTGGTTCTGATACTTCAAATAAATCTATGGTCTCCGTATTTGGTAAAATAATTTAAAAACAAATAATGCACGTATTTAAGTGACAAAATCACAGAATACCATTATAAATCAAAACCACAGAGGGGGAGGGGAGAGGGGGAAACTCAACCTGGGGGGAGATCCCAGGGCGCCCCTACCTCTGTATGAAGCCCTGATTATATGTACTTACGTATGGGTGTGGCTAATCCAATAAATATAAGTTGTACAATGGAGGAAATGATACTTTTGTGCACCACACGAACACTATAGAACACATGCACACACACTTCATCACCTACATGTTCAAACCACTCCTATCTTCTTACACCAAATCATTATTCACCTAGGTGATACAGGAAGCCCATTACAGCACAAAATGGGTATGATGGTCTAGGTTAAAACAATATTTTGGAGTTAAAGAGGAGATTGTGATGGAGGGCAGACTTCCAGAAAAAAGTGGCATGCAGATATTCAAAATTATGATGATGGGATCAATTGTCAAATCTATGGCTGTCCCGCCTAACTTGGGATTGTTGCTTAGAAAGTGGGAATTGCTTAAAAACTGGAAACATCCTGTAACTGGGATAATACTATTGTAAATCAATTTATGGGGTGTACATGTAAACAACTTCTACACACTAATGCTGAACTTTTTGCAGCCCAGATTTGATACCAGGAAAGACAAGAATGCATTGAAAAGCAGAAGTCTTACTATGATCGTAATGTTAGCCCCTCCCCCACTGGAGACAGAGAGACAGTATGGATGCAACTTCCAGGAGACAAAACATGAAGTCCATATGTATAGTCCTAAATGAGGAAGCCATGTAGTTCAAGTTGACTTCATAGAAAACCAGACTAGTTTCACAAGCACAAGAGAATAACAAGAAGAAACTTCATTGTTAAGGAAAGGAAAGATATAACAATGTCATTAAGTATGCTATCATTATTGATTATTGTGTCAGTATGTCACCCGTGATCATGTGATTATTGTTCTGTTGTGAGTGTGCATTTTGTGTTTGCATTTTGTGTGTGCTTGTGTAGCAAGGAATTAAATGTCAGTCAACTAGATATCTCTACAGTGTAGCCAGTTCAGGTGTTTGGGTTCCATGTTCATTACATAGGCTTAAACAGTGTATGTCAAAATTAATTCACATAATGGGTCTGAATTTTGATACTTTATGGGGTAGCATCATCAGCATTAGCTATTTTTCAGAAATTTGTTGAAATAAGCATTAGCTACCAACATTGTTTAGGGTCATGTAGCTATAGTCTCGTGTAGCCAAATCCTTTACCTACCGCTAGTGTAGCAGTAGGTAACGAGGTGAAAATAATATTTGTGTAGCATGACAAGAGCAATAAAGTAATAGATAGAAGTGGAGAGAAAAGGAGAAATGGCCTAGGACACAAGTTGACCTCACCATGTGAGGGACTTGGCAGGCAGTAAGTACATCTAAGGAGTGAGGGGAATAAAATAAATGGATAGTGGTTCTAGAATTGAAGATGTGGTAGGAGCAGCCAATAGTTACTTTTGCAGCCTTTTGCAGCAAATTTCTTGCTTAGCTTTAGACAATTGAAAAGACAAAGAGATACAGGAGAGAGCATTAGTCATGTGTAAGGACCTGGGGAACCGATTTCGAGTGCTTTGTATGAGTCACTACATGAGACTAATATAGCTAGTGACAGATAAAAATGTTGAGAGCATTTAACAAAGTCTAAAGAATGTCATTCCGAGGGGGGAGGGATCCTTTCAAGAAGGGGTGAAATACATTAAAACTTCTATTAACGAATTCTCTGCGAAGCGACTGACCTCTCTGGAATGACCAAATAATTTGCGCCCGATTACAGCTGCAATAAATCTAGTGCATTTAGAACCGCTGCGAAGCAACCACCTCTTATCTCTGATCAGCAACCATTTTCTCAGCACCAGCTTGCTCAAAATGAATACATTTTTCCCTCTATGAGCGACCAAAGACCACACCTACTGAAAAATTGAGATATTTTGTTGCAAATTATACTCTCATTACATCATTTTAAGAATTCTTTATAGAATATAATTCCCTATATACATAAACTAGATAATTAGATGTCTCTCATCGTCTCTCGAGTCGCTTATAGTCTCTTTAGTCTCTTTTCTCTTCTAGTCTTTGTAATCTCTTCTCTCTTGTAGCCTACTTAGTTTCTTCTGGTCTCTTTAGTCTCTTCTAGTTTCTTTAGTCTCTTTAGTCTTTTATAGTCTCTTTTGTCTCTTCTAGTCTCTTTAGTCTCTTCTAGTCACTTTAGTCTGTTCCAGTCAATTTAATATCTCAGAGTCTATGTAACAACTTTCAGAACTAGAATACAACAGGACTACAAACTAGGAAATGTAATAGACCCATAACACAACAAGAGGGTATAAGACACTAGAACAGACTGTAAAGACCAGGAGAGACCATAGCTATATGAGATTGGAAGAGACAAAATAGGCTATAAGAGACTAATTTGGCTAGAAGAGACACCACTAGAAAAGTAAAGATTAGAAAAGACTAGGAAGAGTAGAAGAGATTAAAGAGACTAGAAGAGACTAGAAGAGTCTAAAGGGAGTCTAGTTGCAAAAAAGAACATAGATCAAGCATTGTAGTAATTTATAAAGCAATACATATGGGCTATTCATAAAATATTATGCAAAATAAACTCATTGGACGTGAAAATTTTTAACAGAAATATATAATGATTAATGTTGGTGTTTATTGATCTCTAGATGAAAAGCTAAATTTCTAGATACAGAAAAACTGCCACAATTTTGTTGATAAGGAGAAGTTTAGGTGGTGCTAGTGCTATACATGACTTGAAATTATTTCGTTATCATCATGCATTCAACAACCTTGCAAAAAGATGACTGGACATATTGTCGAGAAATGATTGAAAAAAAGTATTATAAACTTCGGTTGTCATATGACTATTGTCTCATTCCACGAAGAACAACTTTTGTATCTCCTTCCAGTTGTTGCCAACATGCGATCAAGATCAAATCTAGATTTGTTTAATCCAACTTTGTCAGTTTGACTAGAAAATAATAAACAAGTACAGAAGAAGTACTTACTCAAAGTCAAAGATAAAATGTATGGAATTGAAGGTGTGGGTGCACAACACTCTAAGGTTGACAAATTGTTGCAGTGAACTGTTCTGTGGAAGAAGACAAGTGTCACCTATAAGCTTGAGCTCATCGATTAATTAGTCCACAAATTCCAATTATATAAAACTATGAAATCATAAATTGAAGGGCCCTGACATATATTTCCTAGTGTTCTGTCTGTACAAGTATATTCTCTGACGATAGATATGAGTCAATATTCACAAAACTATTTCACAAAAGTTTAAAACAAAGAATCAGCCAGTTAATACTAATCAATCTGATCTTCTATCTGATCCTTTGTCTGCTTCAACTTCTAAGTTCAGATTAAATACCAATAGTTAGAATTCTCAAAACTGAACCACAACTAAAAAAACTGAAGGATTGAAAAGTACTAACAACACTTGAATGAAACCATATAGCTATATCATGCACAATTTGTGACAAAAATTAACAAAAAATTAACAAAATATGAGAGGAATAAATCATTCTTACTTTGGGCTATTGGGTCTGGTGCACACAGCTAAATATTTGAAACTTCTATTACAATAAATTTTGCTTAATGAAGTCAATGGCTGTAATCCTTTTATCTGACAAATAGCTAGTTCATGAAAAAATAGTATTCATAATTTTTTTATTTAAAAGAAATAGTAGTTTAAAATACAAAAAATAAGAACTAGTTTCTAATATTACTGTTCAACATAGTTTTTGGTCTTCTCCTGGTATTACATTGTAAGTACTCTATTTATTTCAACATGATCTTTATGTCTTCATAACTTTGACTTATTTCTCCTCTAACCGCTTGGTTTTGTGTATTTTCCGTATTTTCATAAATAACATCATTGACAGCACTTCCTATTGCTGTTCCACTGTTGCCTGGCATCTTATGACTCTCTACACACTTCATATATAGGTTGATGTTTGCTCATGCAAAAGACACTCTGTATATGTTCGTGCAACCCTTGTGTCTGTATTTGCTACTATTATTTACTCCAAAATCTGCACTTCGTCTGATTCTTGAAAGATTACAGGGAAGAGTAGCTATGGGTCGGCATTTACAGCAAAACACATTGCTACAGAAGTCAGGTGGCAGCGACTGCTTAACTGCTGTGCCAGGAGGTGTGACAGAGATTTGCCCTGCCAATCTTAGACAGAAGCAGATTCTCCACTCGGTTACAATGAAAATTTCTTAGTTAGCTATAGTTTTTGTCATCCACTCTACTGTTAGTTACTTATAGCTTTAAAAATTCACTGTAGCTATTCTAAAATATAGTTTTTCCATGTTCTCTACAGCTTAGTTTTAGTTTTCTTACAATAATTATTACCTCAAAACTAAGGCAATTTGGTTATAGTCAACTAAAATAACACTGTCCATAACCTGTCATTGATATAACTTATTCATGTATTAAGTGTTTATTGCTCTACAAGTTACTTCAAGTGCTCTGAGTATGCTCTTAATTTTCTTGAGGTCAATTGTTATTTTATGATCTGTTAACTTTACTAAATGTGTGTACCCAGCCAAGAGGAAAGGAATATGGTGTGTCTGCTCATTACTTATGTTTTGTGATTTCCAATATCACATTGATATTGTTTACGGGGCTAAAAGTACTTTTAAGCTTTGTAGATTGTTTATTAGTAATAATAAATATTATGAGAATTTTTTATTTTGCTATTTTATTAACTAAACATAAGTGCAATTTTAGCTATTTGGTTTCATCATCCATAGTCAAATATTCGACATATCCAGGAGTTAGTCAAATATGTATTAGTTGAAACATTTACTGTACATCAAATATCTACTTGAAACATCCCTTAAAATTAAATTAAATTAAATCATGATAAAGTCAATAGCTACAGCTTTTTCTGACTAATATTTTACATAGTTACATTTGATAAAAAAATTATTTCAAAATTAGTATATAATTTAAAACTCAAAAACTATCTACAGTGAACTAGTTATTTATCAGTACCACCACTGTTCAATATCGTTTTTAGCTATCTCCAGGTATTACATCATAGGTGCCTTCTTTATTTCTCTCTACATGATCTCTTATGTCTTCATAACTTCGACTTATTTCTCCTCTAGCCACTTGGTTTTGTATATTTTCTGTATTTTCATAAGTAACATCATTGACAGCACTCCCTGTTGCTGCCCCACTGTTGCCTGGCATCTTATGACTCTCATACGCCTTACACTGGGAAATTGAAAACTCTTCAATTCCTACATTTTCGACAACACTGCTTCTCATTCTTGACATATTATCAATAGTGTCATACTCATGTAAGTCATTGCTATGGTATGAAGACACCTCTAATGGCTGCTGTTGAAAATGTTGCAGCTGAACTTGAGAGGATCTAATACATGACAAGAATGGCAGTTGTATATTTCATTGAAAATGATTATTATATTAATTTACTTTGATTATATGCACTATTTATGAACTAAGAGCTACACTTACATGTTTGGAATGGACTTCTTCATAAAGGATCCACTACTTCTTAGTCTAAGATGATATACAATTATTACAATTGCAATTACCAAAGTTATTAAAGTCGCACAAACAATAGAGATTATTATAATTGTAGTTAGATTAACTTCTGTTGAAGTATTACTATCAGTAACACCATCAGAAACACCATCCATGACACTATTAGTTTCACCATCAGTAACAGCATCAGTAACAGTATCACTCAATGTGGTGATAGCTGTTGAAGAGTCACACTCAGGATCACTAAAGGAAGCAATTAACACTGGACATGAAGACTTCACATTCAAAATTTGTGCTTTAATATTTATTGAAGGTCCGCTTGACACCCATTGCTGTAATATTTGTACAAATTCGAGTGCTGCCACTTCTGAAGTGCCCTGAAGTTGTGCTCTGTATGTAACAAGTTCAGGTGAGATGGCAAAGCATTGAAATCCTCCATTTGTAATTGCAGTATTCATATCAATATTACACTGGCACTGTTGTATTAATAATGATGTCAGGTGAGCAATGATGTCCTGAGATTTCTCTGAAGGACTATCATTCTGTAGCACATAATAATGTACTATAATTAATGAAAAATGTATGCAACTAGCCTTGAGTAACTCACAATCCACATATTGCAAACAGTACCAGTCAGTAAAACAAGTTGTAATAGCTCGTCTATAACATAAAGAAATAATCAATAATACCTGGACCGAATTCACTATGTCAATTTGTTCCAATATTATGATTACAGACAACATAGGTAAAAGAAAAAACAATTTATGGAAGAGGTGAAACTTCCATTATCCATAATACTTTGTAATTAGTACTCTTTTAATTACTTCCTTATAAGCTGTACTTTTTTTTGCTTCTAGATTATGCCAATTACAGCACTTTGACATCTTCATAATCTTATTGACTAACATACAACAGACAATTATTTATGGAATGGACAAAATAATAAAACTATGTACAATTGAAACATAGTAGTATAAGAATATATTAATGGCAAGCTAGTATAATGTCATAACAGGATTTCCTGAAAATTCTAATTAATACGACCCTTTAATATAACTCATTTGTGCCTTACTTTCCAGTACCACATGCTCATGTATACACGTATTAATAGTACGTCGTGTAAGTTGCCCATTCAAAAATGTATGGGAAAAGTCGCTGTTCAATTGAAATTGCACGGGGAAAGTTAAATAGCCCGTAACTAATTGAAATACCTCAGTAACTAAGTAGAAACTAAGTGAAATACCTCCGTAGCTAAGTGAAATAGTACGGGTAAGTGCGCATGCGTGCAGCGTTAACCTTGGAAACGTACAGTTCGAGTAGTTGCTAGTTGGAGACAACGTCATTCTCTTCCACAGAACCTCTACCCGTATGCTATTTCAATCGCGTTTCTCATGCTATTAATCCCGAATAGCATGGTTACCCATGCTATTACTCATACTAATACCATAGCCAAGTTCATTATTCAATTCAAAAAAGTGTGATATTATTTTGAACTACCACAGCAGTGGAAAACTGAAATAATGATTGGTCACAGCAATCTCTTCGCAACCGTGCCACACTTTTACCAGCTAGGCAAAGTCGTGGCAAAATTCTAGGGAAAATATATTTAGCAACGGTAAGAAAAGTATGAATAATAGCAGAACCGGGATGAAAAAATTACTTTGACGGAAATATTATACAAGATCAGCAGAAATGAACTGTTATCTTTGGCTATAGTATTAACATATTATTATGATAGCACGGAAAATTGTGGTACTTAATAATGAAAAAATATTAATTAATAGCAACAATAAAATGATAATAAAAATGTTGAAAAAAGTACTTACTAGATGCTGTAAGTATCGAGAAGGGACCTGCAGGTAAGCTATTTGCCTCAAGTGATTCTCTGTCTAGTGATGTCACACTAATATTATATCTAGATCCTTCAATTAGACCAGTCAACATGGCACTCCATGTTCCATTGGGATAAGACATTGCATTAATAGAAGTATATATGGCCTCAATGGAATAAGTAGAATTAAACTGGGCTGTTATCTGTAGAAAAGTGTCAAGATTTCATTAGTTTAATAGAAAACTAAATTGAATTGTTGCAACATACCCTAAAAATATTAATTGCATCAGGAGAGTTCCATGTGATTGTTAAACTAGACTCCAATATGGAAGAAAAAGTAATGCCAGCTGGTGGAGGAGCTGGAATAAAATAATTTTAAGCATGAAATTTCTAACCATCAATATGTAATGATTGCTATTTAAAGTCAGTCAGTACAAAATATTTAAGAAATGGCATTGCACAAGACATGTGGCACATTGTGTAATCACAGTTTCCAGCTACTGAATGAAATCTCATTTTAACAGTACTAACTATATACTGTAAGTGTTTCTTACCACATATTAGGCAGGCTGGACATAAAGGAAAATATCATTATCCTGTAGCATGTGCACAATCAGGAAATAGATCTTACTGGAGATCAAACCTGTAGCTCTAGGTTGAGTGCTGATGAGTTAAGCATGAGGTTTTATGTTAAATTCCCAGACACACCAAAATAATATTACATTATTTTTTGGAGTATATCGCATATATAAGAAATTTTCATTATAATAGCAGGTTTGCACTTGAAATATGATAAGGGTTTAAATGAGGTTTTTAATGTTTACTATTGAATTTTAATGCATCAATGCAATTCATTAGCCATTATAATTCAGATAATTCTTCTAAATTAGTATATAAGTAACTAAAAATGTTAATATGCTAATAAGGATGTGACATATGTGTTCATTTAACAAAGAAATTTGTCCAATTTTTGTTCTCAATTACTTTTGTAAAATAGATATGAGAATAGTGTTACTATTAGGAGTAAACTTAACAAAAGCTACAACAATACATAATTACAGCCAAATCAAATGTAGAATTTAGCTATCGCTATACCACTTTACCTCGTACTGTCAGAGAAACTGCTTCAGATATAATTGAGATTACCATTGTTTGTGGTAGCTCATTAGTTGCTAGACAGTTATACGTAGATGAAGCTTCTAGCACCACATTTTGAATTAGCAGCACCCCCACTGAACCCAAGTCATCTCTAGTGTCAAAAGATGCCACGTCCAAACCATTTCTGAGAATTATTTCAGTAATATTTCCATTGTATGTGTCACTGGCAAAGTCAGTCTTGCGATTTGGAGGGAAACTAAATATTGTAAATCTATTGTTGGAGTTGTCTATAGATACTCCATTTCTCTGCCAGGAGATGCTGGGAATAGGAAATCCAGTAGTCTGACAAAATATAGCCACTGATTCACCCAGTAGTGTGTCTTGTGGAGAAGTAATCATGTTGCCAACAAGAGTAGGGGGGACTACAAAGAAAAATATATATTTTATACGGTACAATTCTAACTATAGGATTTGGAAATATTTGTAATCATAATTTATCCAAGAAACTGTATAATGTTGCTGTTTACCTTGTACTGTAAGATTGGCTTGTGCTAAGTGTGTACCAAATTCATTGGCAGCCACACAAATGTAAGTTCCTCTATTGCTATAGTTGACATTCCTAACAGTCAACTCTCCAAATCTACCATCATTTTCATCTGCTATGATAAGATAGTTAGTGGTGTTGGAATCAGCAGTGGTGATGATTTCTGCTATGTTTCCACTAGCATCCATAAATGACCAAGTGATATTGTGTTGTGGGATGGCCAGAGCTTGACAAGGAAAGACAGCATCACTTCCACTGACGCTGTATTCGTCTATGGGACCACCCACTACCTGAGGAGGACCTAAAAAGAAAATAACGAAACACTCAACATATTTTCTTCTTATTTTAACTTGGATTAATAAAAGTAATGAGGATTTGAGTACCTTTTATAATTTCTATGTATGTATTACTAAAGCTGTCATAATGGAATCTTCACAACTATAGAGATTACCTCTAACAACAATATCAATGTAGTCACTGTTTTCTCCAGCTGGGTTTGTAGCACTCAGGAAGTATCTGCCTTGATCAGTTTCTGTCACATCTCCAATTGCTTGTACAATATTATCCACAGTGAGACTGAGTCTATCAGTAGAATAGGTCAGAGTGGACACACTGGTTCTATTCATTAGGGTTGTGATGTTTTCAAACTCTGATGCTGTAAAATCAGGACGACCAACTGGTGCATTGGCTGCATAGTACCAGCGAATATCACTGGTTCTTACACTGGGTATTGCATTCATTATAGCAAATACTAGAGTTACATTCTTCTTAGCAACTGCCATTTCTCTTCTGTTTGTAGAAAGAGCAACAATTACTGGTGGCACTATTCATGAAAAGTATAATAAAGAGAACTAAAGGACATATTATAGAGAATGTTCTTCTTTATACATACTATTATGCTAAGTATATAAATGATATCAGAAAAGTATATTGGAAATTACAAGCGAGCTATGTGTGTACATTATGTTTCATAAAATTGCCATGGTTGATAAAAAGTGAGTTAAACATAGTGACATCATCCTTTTCACTTATAACCCACATTTTTTATAGCAAGTCACATGCATTACAATTAAATGCTCTAATTTTGATTATCACTTTGATTTTTCTTTGTCCAGGATTCTCCCGGCCTATAACCCAACAAGGTTTCTCCAGGTGAGACATTCTTCCCCCTGGAGGATGTACGAGTCAGAGACTCTCCAGGTCCACCTGCCGCCAGCTCAGAAGTGGCCAAGTCCAAGACTCCTCCCATTTCTGGCAACAATTTAAAGTTACAACCTATACCCAATTACAGTTTTAGCTAATCAGTTTCATAGACTCAGAACCACAGCAACGTATCATGTAGTGGTCAACATATGTCTTGTATTTTCTACTTAAATTCTATCACATTCAATTTGTGATAAACTAGAACAGAAAGGCTATGCTTGACTGCATTGTCTTGCAAAGCTTCAGGTGGTGACTTGGCATCGCATCCCAGACAGAAGTAAGAGTGTGCATGGCCGATAAGTTCTGTATGCGTAACCAGTTGGTGGAATCTGGTCATTCAGCATCATACCCAAGCAGTTGTTCGGATGGCGCCATTCTGACTCTTGCACAGGCATGCACATTCTCAAAATATAAAATATGTAACTAACATAAGCATGCAATCTGCTCCTAAAAATAACTTAAGCAAAACATTTATGATCCCTGAAAGTTAATCTTTTGATCCTAAGTATAAAAAAAAAATTTAATTATAACTTTGAAATAATATCTTACTCAAAAAGGTTATGATTATAATTAAAATGAGTCTACTACATTGACTACAATATTAACACTAATGCCAAAACCAGTTAATAAAAAATGTGTAGTGATACTATTGGTAATAAATTAATTTGACAGTGTCATTTCTCATTAAAGTAATGACAGGAGTAAGTCAAAAGAGCATAAGACTCATCATGTTTATGGTATGTAAAATCTAGACGACTATTGCATTAACTGTAACTGCAACTCTTCAATGAAAAAGAAACTGTGATAAGTAGAAATTATAGCACTAGATATGTTCACCTCATTATATGCATTTTGCAGGAGGCACAGACTGGACATGCAATTTTAAGACCTTACATTTTTCACTCTGATATACTCTCACTAAATAAGACATTTAATTGATAACTTGAACAGTCAAGTTTGTGCATATGAAATATACTTTGGTTACGATTAAGTATGTAAAAACTTTAAGCAAGGCTATATAACCTTCTCATACCACACCTGGTTATAGTATAATGATACTATCGCAGAAAATAAGTAACTTACCAAAAACTGTTAAATTGAACATGACACTGTCAGCTCTCATTCCACTTCCTGGAATAGCAGCAGAAGCAGAACAAACAAATGCACCTGAATCTCTATCCACAGCATTGAAGAGTGTCAGAGTTCTACTCACTTCATATAAACCAGTAACAGGGTTCAGTAATGGTACTGGACTTCCAAGCATGACTCTGTTCATTAGAAGATCTTCCATTGATGCTGGTCTTCCTTGGACTCTGATGAGTTCTGCTCCATCATAGAAGAATGAAATTATGGGCATTGGAGAACCAGTGGCATTGCACGTGAAAGTATTGTCTGTTTGCTCATTTGTAGTAAAAGTATCAAAATTCATAGGAGATGTCACGATTGGCGATTCTACAATATACACATAACAACATACAATAATAATTTCTGACTTACTTAAATACATGCATTATTAGTTTTTAAATTATTTACCATATACAGAGACCATAAATTTACTTGAAGAATCAGAACCAAGCCGGTTGGTAGCTATGCACGTGTAATTAGCACTGTCTGTAGCAAATGTAGTTGTCACTGAAAAAGTACTTGAAATATTAAGACTGAATGGAATATTATTTGATACACGAATATTTCTTCCATTCTCCAGAACCGAAGATGTATTGAAGATTCTCTCTGTGCCATCATCTAATGTTCTGACCCATGCTATGATAGGTTGTGGCAGTCCATCAGCTGAACATGCTAGAGTAAGGCTCATGGGACTAAGTACATTTAACATAGCCATGGGAGAAATTGTCACCATAGCAGGAACTGAAACAGAAAATACAGTTTATGAGGAGCTAATAAATATTAAATATAATTACAGTAACTATCATTACTAAAATAGGTTCAAGGACAACACAAGAGTAGTGTATTTCATATCTAACATATTCAAATCTTAAGTTCCTATCCCAAACTTACAGAACACAGTGAGATTGAAACTACGTGACTCTGTTCCCACTGTATTGTTGGCAGTACAAGTGTGTATTCCACCATCTTCTCTTAAAACATTTGATATTGTGAGATTTGAAGTAATAATAAGATATCCTTCTGTATCTGTACTCAATGAAGTAGTTACTTGTATTCTACTATCAGTCTCTGTAGACCAAGTGATGATGGGTCGTGGGTAGCCTCTGGCAGTACAGCTGAGAGTGAGTGAGTCTCCCTGGTCTCTCATTACTAGCATATCGTTACTAGGGTCCACTATATTGGATGAAGCTAGAACAGAAAAATTTATATTACTTACAGAAGTAGTAATCATTAATTAATTAAAATTTCATATTTACCTGTTACAATAACACTAAAAGTTAGATTATCACTATTGACTGGGTTGGTGGCTGTGACTGTGTAATCTCCAGCATCCAATGGTATCAGTGAAGTTCTCTGTAGTGAAGACATTACTGGAGCTTGGTCTGACAGATCTGGGTTGGCAATAGTGACTCTGCCCTCTTGGTTCATTAGAATGGTGCCATTGTGGGTCCAAGTGATGTCAGTGAGTCTGAGATTGAATCTCCCAATAGATACTGCCAAATTTATCACTGATTCTGCATCTATGATTGGCCTTCCCATTTGACCATCACCCAGAACTATGCTGGTTGCAACTGCACAATAGATCATAGACAATCATGAGTCATAAGTGCAACAGGTAAACTTAACTTACGATATACAAGTAGACTAAAGAAAGAACTATCAGTTCTGGTTCCAGTCCCTGGAATATCAGCAGATACTAAACATGTGAAATTCACTGAGTCTCCTTCTGCCACATCAAAGAGAGTGAACACTCTAGTGACCTCATAGAGCTGAGTTGTGTTATTGATGGTCATCATCTCTTCACCCAACATCACTCTGTCCACTATACTGGCTCCTACTTGTTGTGTGGGCCTTCCATCAGTACGAGTGAGTGACTGACCCTCGTACATAAAGGAGATAGAAGGAGATGGAGAGCCAGTAGCTGTACAGGTGAAGGAGATGTCTGTCCCTTCATTAGTAGTGAATTCTTCAATTTCCCTTGGAGTTACAATGTTTGGAGCCTCTGTTATGTTTGCATGAACATAGTGTACAAACAGCAACAAAAGAACCAAATTAATATAAAACTATAAGATCATGGATAGAACTTTTTATACAAATACTTACCAAACACAGACACTATTGACTGAGTGGAATCAGCAGTTCCCAGTCTGTTACTTGCCCTACATGTGTAGCTGCCAGAATCAGTTGCCAGAGTGGATCTAATGGAAAATGTACTGAAAATTCTGTTGGATGAGATTTGGTTAGTAGTAATTTCAAAATCTCTCCCATCCTCTAATTTTGATGATTCAGTATACATTGTCATTACACTACCAGAGACAGTTCTGAGCCATGTAATGCTAGCCACAGGAAGACCTTCTGCTGAACAGTTCAATAGGAGCTGACTTGGACTGAGAAGTTGCAGATTATTGGATGGGGAAACCAAAATTCCTGATGGAACTAATACAACAATCAAAGCAGTGCAATTTTGGTTACTGTGTATACATTGAAACATGCTTGACTACAAATTGAAAATATACATTGCAAGTGTATTTAAGGCATGGCTTAGTATCAAGTAAAATATAACAAGAGCCTATATTGTCATTTCGCTCTAATGGTTTTCCAAACTAAATTTTTATGAATCGTTAAGCAATACAGTGACTAGAGTGAAAGGAGAGTAATAATATTGTGCTGTATGTATTCCAGGTCTTAAACAAAAGATATAGCTAAAGATTCTTGGGCAAAATTAAGATTAAATGGTGAATATGTGCTTCAATAGAGGAGTCAAATCTAGGACCTGTGGCTTCAGTAATCAGCCACGTATGACGATGTACAATTATATGGGATCTATATACTATAGCCTCACACTAACTGTAACATGGGGCAAACTATCATGATAACTTCTGAACATTTGCTATGTACTGCAAGCATATAAAAGATGAAATCTTAAGAAAACGTCACTGATCAAACTTACGGTTGATAGTAAGAGTGATTGTACGAATTTGAAATCCCTCATAATTACTTGCACTACAAATGTATGTAGTATCACTTCTCTGTAAATTAGTTATGTTAATATTAGAAGTAATAACTTCAAATCCTTGGATGTCTACACTCTCTGATGTAGTCACAGTTCTGGAACTATCAGGACCAGGAGACCATGTAATGTTCGGTCTTGGATTGCCTCTAGCTATGCAGCTCAACATAATATTATCTCCTTCATCATATTCCATAGTTATATCATTAGGAGGGTCAGTAATCATAGCAGATCCTATTATAAATAATAAATTTTAACAAATGAGACTGAAGTACTTTTTCAAGCGACATACTGACTCGTAGTTATGACAAAATCACAGCAGAGAAACAAAATTGTTCTGAAGCCACTAACATGAGTGTAAGAAGCAACTTAAAATTTTAAAGTGTACATTTGGCATGCCTACAATATTGGTGTGTGTTGTTTTTTTTATTATTAAAATGTAATGGATGAATATATATATATATATATTATATATATATGAAGTGATGGACAAACATTGAAATTTTTTGGCTAGGTAAATAGAGAGCCAGCCTTAATTTTACCTTGTCAAGCAAAAATATTATGTTTGACAAAATTAAAAAAGCACTGCCTCCATTAGTCTTAAGCTATTGGAATTGACATTTTTGCTACAGTAAATGTATAAGGTCAAATCTTCATCTTAAAAACTCATCTGACTGTGCTATCTATTCAGTTGGAAAAACCTCAGTAATGAAAACAGAATGAGCATTACCTAATGAAGCTTCCCTTCCTTAAAGGCTCAGCAAATAATGCAGATTGCTCTATCTATTGCTTCAAGGCCACCTGCACTTGTGCAAAACAGAATTAGATAGTTTCCAAAAACAATAGTGTGGCAGCTATGGCCACTATGGCCACACCTATAAAAACACATAATAAACCAGTTAGCAAAAAAATATTTGGAAGTGATGATGCCCATTTTTTTTTGTTTGAGAGGAAATATTTACACTATATTCATAATAAGTATACCTGGTACATCCACATTGAATGTGAAAGTAGCTGAGCCAACGTCATTAGTAGCAATGACAATATATGTCCCAAAGTCTATAGGAATCAAAGAAATACGTTGTAGAGTGGATATCACAGGAGGAGTGTTGAGAGAAGGGCTAGTAGTAATAGTGACTCTGTCCCCATCAGTGAGGATGTTTCCAGAATTACTCCAAGTGATGTTAGTCAATGGGAGGTTGAATCGTGTGATATTTACGGATAGCATCAAATCATTGCCAGCTTGAAGTTGAACTGTTTGATTGTGACCAGTAGAAAGTGCAATGCTCGGCCGAACTAAGAGAAAGTAACAAATACAATTATAAATTAAACTTTTTTTAATCAAAACAGGTACTAATTTAAAGACTTTCTAATTGATATAGCCCACCGTGTAGATTACAAAACCTCGGACATACAAAATGAAGCAAAAACAAAATAATTGCAATTTAGATTAAAATGTGATAATATTCAATTACATAACTTTTGTCACACATTATAAAAAATTGTTACACTACCAACAATTACATACTACTTAAAGCAAAGAATGTTGGTTCAGCACATACAATTGAAAATTTGACCCAGAATTATGTCTACACAATTTTATATACTGTGAACAAAGCCTCAACATATATACTTATATATAGGTATGATATCAACTTTGTCTCAAAGGCTTATAAATGTATCATATAAACTTACGATAAACAAGTAAATTAAAGGAAACACTTGCTGATCTTTCCCCAAATACAGGAATGTCAGTGGAAGCATTACACATGAAGGTGGCAGAATCTCTTTCAGTAGGATCAAATAGTGTTAGTGACCTGGTGACTTCATAGATACCAGTGGATGTGTTGAGATATATAGATTCACTTGATAGTGATACTCTATCCATGAGAGGCAATCCTGTAGTATCCATTGGTCTTTCATCAGTGCGAGTGACTATTTGGTCCTGAAGCAGAAAGGAGATGGAAGGAGATGGAAAACCTGTAGCTGTGCAATTGAAGGTTACGTCAGTCCCTTCATTAGTAGTGAATCCTTGAGAGGTCACTGGACTGATGATAATGGGTATTTCTAAAAAAATGTGAAAATTACAATTTAAATAATACAAGAGCATGAATTATTTTTAAAAACATCCTTTGCCATGAAACTACCATGGTGCAGAAGTTACAAATTGGTTGCCTCTTTACCAAGTACTTTTCCTTACCATATACAGACACTGTTGATACAGTCGAGTTTTCAGACCCAAGTCTATTGGCTGCCATACACAAGTAACTTGCACCGTCACTAACGAGACTCGAAGAAATATTAAACACACTAGTTCTCATGTTGTCAGTGAACTGTGAAGATATGGTAAATGTCCTTCCATTCTCCATAATGGTATTCATGGAGAATAAAGTCTCTATGCCATCATGGATTCTGATCCAAGTTATATTTGGAGCAGGACGACCTTCAAAAGTGCATGTAAGAGTGAGAGATTGTCCACTGAGTGCCTCTGCATTATTTGGATCAGTAACAACCCTAGGACCATCTGTGATAGAACAAGCAAATATATGAAACTTTTTTTTCATATTAGACATTGTTCAAACTTACAGCTGACAATAATAGAGAAGACCAGACTCTGAGTTCCTCCAGCATTACTTGCTGTGCATGTATATTCATTGTCAGTTAATTGAACACTGGGTATAGTTAGAACAGTGGTAGTGATATAAAATCCTTCCCTGTCAATGATTGTATCAGAAGTTGGAAGAGTAAGTTTAGGATCTGGTGACCAAGTAATGACTGGTGCTGGTACTCCAGTAGCATTACAAGTGAGTGAGAGTTCAATCCCCAAATCTGCTTCAACAATTTCATTGCCACTTGGAAAAGTAATAGTAGCTGGATCTACAATAAGCAACATTTAAAATGTTAACATGTCTGTAGTGTCTATAAGAGTCAATGGATTGTGATCACTTAAACTGAAAACTTATAAATCTCTTATTAGAAAGCCAACACCACTAGAAATATGCAGTTGACAGAATTAAAGATAGTGTTATTTTTTTCTTGTGTTGTTTTAAACTTAACCCGTCAATTCATAACAAACAGAATCAATTAATCTTCATGTTATGTAACACATTCATAAAAAAAATTGTTTATTGTACATAAAATTAGAAACAAAAACTGTTGCCAAGCTTAAGAACAGGTTGTTTAAAAAATGATTGAATGGTGTATCACAATAAGCTGGAGGACTGTTTAACACTTCAGGAGGTAGTATTGAAAATATGATGTTTTTGTTTTTACCTAAAACTACAATTGATTGTGCACAGCTTACAAAACTGGAGCCTGAGAATAAGTATTAGTGAAGGGGTTAATTAGTGGTTGTTATTCAGAACTAGGTATAGAAGATGACTAGCTATACTGTCCCAAAATTCATAGCTTTTTATCAATATAAAAAGCTAGCTTTATAATTATAGCAATCGTTTACATAGTTGATTTAGCTATTATGCAGCAGGTGAGCTGCACATAAAAGCATTTAGTGGTTCGTATCCACATCAGCAATTTTTTTCAAATTTTTTGATGTAATTATTATGGCTATTAGTTTGACTTTTTCATTGTTGTTTAATTCTAATAATATCTAAGAAAATTTATGTACAAATACACATTGAATGATTTTATAGTCCAAAATAGTGTCATAATCTTAAACTGGTAAAGAGATTACACATGGTTGCTTGAGATCTTTTGAAGCCATACTTCAAGTTAATAAAACTTGATATATGTGTTCAATGATGAAATTAAAGTACCATTATTCATTTAACAAAATAATGTGGCATTAAAAACGTAAGCATATAAGTGACTTTGAACTAAGTGAACTCTATCACTGCTAATTGCATGCATGGTACAGAAATCTCTAGTTGTGCTTGCTTTGTTTTTGTTTGTACTCAAAATCCTCATTCATCACACACTAATGTATATCAAAAAAGATTTTTGAAATATCTCAAGCTAACTTACCAGTCACAGTTACTTGAAATGTATAGGTACTGCTGCCTTCTGAGTTAGTAGCCATTATAGAGTAGTTTCCAGAATTTAGTGGTATTATTAAAGTTCTCATTAACATTGAAACCACAGGAGCAGAATCTGACAGAGAAGGATTAGTGATGGTGACTCTGTCCTGTCCACTAGTGAGGGCATTTCCATTGTGTGTCCATGTGATGTTTGTAAGAGGAAGGTTGAATGATGTGATATTGACTGACAGTTCTAAAGTGTTCCCAGCTAGAACTTCAGGAGATTGCATTAGGTCTTGACCACCGAGTGACACAGTAGGAGCCACTGCATAATGAATGTCAAATTTGCTTGAAAGCAGCACCATTGGTATCAAAATAAATAAATGAGGAAGGGAAAAGGGAAGAGGAATGTTTTTATACATCATACTATACAGAACTTACCTGCTTGGATTAAAGTGACAGTGTCATTTACACTTCCAAACCTGTTGCTAGCCACACATGTATATGTGCCATAATTAGAACTCATTGCAGTAGTGATAGAAATATTGCTGGATGTGGCACTGTCTGATAATGGAGTCACTTCTTTCCCCATGGGATCTGTCCATGTGAAGGTGATAGGAAGATCTGGTGTAGTAGCAGTACAGGACAGCACCACTGTGGATCCAGTTACTAGTATAGAGCCTTCAGGAAGAACTTGAACTGATACACTTGGAGGAACTGGGGGAGGGGAGGGGGGGAAGTTGTTGATAATATTTTATTAATGTTTACATGCCTGATATGTAGATTAGTAAAATGATGTGAATTTCTTCAGTATCATAATGGTGCTTTTAGGAGAAATTTAAACCGATATATTTGAAATAACTGGTGAAAAAAAATCATTATTACTCCATCAGTGTTAGCTTGAATGATATTCATATGAGTAAAATGATACGAATTTCTTCAAAATTTAATTATTCAATATTGTTACTGGTTACAAATATCAGTGTTAATTTAGTGTGTCTAATTTATTCTTGTTGTAAAAAGTAATATGCCTAATATATACATATACATTGTACTTATACATGAGTCAGAGTGTGCTATGGCGAAATATTTCAAGAGCAGGCTAATTCATTTTCACTGAGCCAGAGGCAGAGTAAAAATATAGCTTGATATCTAGCCATACCACTCTATTGTTTTTGTTGTCAAGAATCCACGGTAATTCAGATAGTAAAAGTAACTTAAATTTGATACTACAGAAGATACCAATACTCAGGAACTTGAGGTAAGTAGTAATTCCATATTTGTTGGCTAACATTACAAATAATAACACTTTTTTTTTTCTTTTTTTTTTAATCATAGCTGAGAGCTTGTTCAAAAGTTACTGGTAATTGAGGTTATCAGAATGGCTGATGTTTGATACTACAGAAGTTACCATTAATCAGGTAAGAGAGTAACTATGTATTTGTTTGCTGAAATTAAAGGTCATAACTGCTATTATAATTTTTGCATGAACTTAGCTAAAACATAATAACAATACTGTCATTATATGTTACCTATCCAGCAGGCTCACTCGCCATTTGTGCTCAAGCACACCACAAGTTTATATATAATGTGTTGACGTACTTATGTCATTTGGCACTTTGACCCTCACGTATTTTTGTGTTCGCTCTGTGTTTGACCCCGTCCCAAACTTCACTGAACAGAATCCTCGAGTTTAGCAATCATTATCCTTATTACCCTAGAAATTGAATTGTTTACCTCATTGAATTATTTTGCGGGTGCTGTTAAAACTCAAAAACTTATGGGAGCTCCATTTCTATTCGAGTTAGTGGCCGTGGTAAGTTAATACACCATTTGTCACAGTTATAAGCCCTACGCAACAGTATTTACTTCAAAATTCATTGTCCACTAGACTAACCACGAAGGTAAGTCTTTCATAGGTATGTTCAGTTGTGTCAAAAGCATTGTGCATTACAACTACTACTAAGAATAACACAAAGAAAAAGTTTAAATAAGTGACTTGATTATGTTGCTTCTCTTTCAATTCAAACAGTTGCGGGGAGCGGTTACTATGGCATTGAAACCCCTTTACCGTATATACATAATTTAAAAACTCGACTTTATTATAGTAGCCTGAGTGTTAGTAGTTAAAATCAATCTTTTAATAATAGTGTAGTTTAAGGCTCGCTCGCCATTTGTGCTTAAGCACACCACAAGTATTGAGAAGATATATCTAGAGTGGAATAAATTATCTAGGGTAGAATAAATAAATATATTCCACCTATATGTCTTCACAATGTTATTTTTAGGTAAGTGATCAATGAAATAACTCACTGATATTCAGATCATTATTTCATACTGTTTGCCAATCTCATTACCCTAGCATTTATAGCAACAGACTTAACTTACCAGTTTTCCTGGTTTTTACAGCTACCTTTCTCTGTTGTAGCCTACCCAACCAGGTTAGTGCAGCTGCTAAAATATTGTGACTTACAGTCCTAGTATAAACTATGGCAGTGAAGATATCTAGGGTAGAATAAACCACTTATTACACTCTTCAGAGTGATATAGCTCTCAGGCTTTATTTTCACTCACTCGCCTCTGGCTCTGTGAAAATATATTAGCCTGCTCATGAAATATTTCCCATATGACACCTCTGACTCATGTAATAAGTATTATATATAATACTTATAGCACGAGTCAGAGTACAATATGGGAAAATATTTTACGAGCACGCAAAATATTTTCACGAGCCAAAGGCGAGTGAAAATGTGGCGTGAGAGTAAAATATCATTCCCATATTGTACGACGAGTGTGATAAGTGATTTATTGCTGCCTTGATATTTTTTCTCAACCGGTTACAATTCAATTTTCATTGATTTTACTCGCTACGCGCATGCGTAGTGTACCGTACAATATAAACCGTACAATATGGGAGAATACAGAACGCTCACGTGATGCGGAAATATTCAAGTAAAAATATCAAAGCTGCAATAAATATATATATAATATATATATATAATATAATATATATATTTATTGCGGCCTTGATATTTTTTCTTGAATATTTCCGCATCACGCGAGCGTTCTGTATTCTCCCATATTGTACGCTTGTTATTGAACGGTCCAAGTAGCACGCGCGTAGCGAGTAAAATCAATGAAAATTGTATTGTAACCGGTTGAGAAAAAATATCAAGGCAGCAATAAATCACTTATCACACTCGTCGTACAATATGGGAATGATATTTTACTCTCACGCCACATTTTCACTCGCCTTTGGCTCGTGAAAATATTTTGCGTGCTCGTAAAATATTTTCCCATATTGTACTCTGACTCGTGCTATAAGTATTATATATATATAAATTTTCCAAAATAAAAATTATATAAGTAAATAAAACCCAAACTTTTTTGGAATATGATGATTTTTAGTTTCACTAAACATCACCTTTATTAATAATGCACATCTTCAGATAATACTTGTACATTATAAATGGGAGCCACACTATCACTATATTACTTTGATTTGAACAACATAATATGGAAGGAATTATATATACCTCCTAGTGTTATATTCAGAGAACTTGTTGCTGCAGATCCAATTCCATTAGTCACAGAACATGTGTACAATCCCACTTCATTGTCTCTAATACTTGGATAATTCAAATTGTTGAAAGAATCCATTGTTGAAGTAGTTGCAAATGAGACACCTTCATGAAACCACTCAAACATGTAATTCATAGGGTTTCCCCTAATAACTGAACATGTAAGTGTAACATTATCTCCTACAGCCACCCGCTCTATATTAGCAGACACTTCACCTTCTGGAGAAACTACAAAAGAATATATAATAAACTATGAATTTTATATAATCATTTCAATAGGTTCATCTTACCTTGTACTTGTACAGTGATACTGGCACTGCTAGTCTGTTGTGTACCATATATAGTATTAGTTCCAGTACAAGTGAACATTCCATTATGTGTAGGGTATTGTGCATTCACTATGTGAAGTGTAGATACTGTATAACCTGGAGTAGTAGTCACTGGATTAGTATTACTTACAGTATTAGTGACCACATCACTCTGACTGAAGTAAGTGTTCTGGTTGTTGATAGTCCATGTGATGGAGGGAATGGGTCCTCCAGTTGAATTGCAGGAAATGTCTATAGCTCCACCTTCTAGAAGTGATACTTGTGAATCACTGGTCACAGCTGTGCTGGGATTTTCTGTAAAATAAAGTTTAAGTGACATTGAATCATGTGCCTTCTTTGACAAAACTCATTTAAGGCATTCTGAAAGCATTCACTTCAATTATAAATTATTTACTTACGTTTGATCTTCTGTTCATAACTTTTCTTATGAGTAATAAAAATATCAGAAATTTTTTTTAGGCTAATATGATTGTCTACATTGGAAATCTACGACATTATATTTGTTGCAACATACATATAGGTATGGAGGAAAGAGGCTAAGCTTTTCTTCTTAAAAGAGGAATTATTATATATGAAATCCATTGAAAACGACACTCACATCAACTAGTTTACTTGGTACAATTAGACTTTAGCATGCAATTACAGGAAAATATATTATGCATTTAAATAGCAAATATGCATTCTTATCATTCAAATATATAGATAGACTAGCTCACTAGCTACTTTGTACTGAAGCACAAGATTGATAGTTTTTACAAAAAAAAATTCCAAACTGCATTTCTAATTTCAATCCTTTTGTTGTTGTGTACCTGTTGGAGCCACTTGTATTTCCACTCCTACTCCTCCACTTCCACTGTATGTGATGTCATATAAACCATAGTCACTTGCTGTTGCTGGCTCACGAACAAATATCTCAAAAAAGTTGACAAATTCACTGGGCTCTGCAGGAGCAGCACTAGAACCTCCTAAAGCATTTCCATTTCTAAACCAAATAATAAATCCATATGTTCCACTTGCTGCTACTTCCAATACCATTTTTCCAGATAGTGCAACAAACACAACTTGAGGAGATACTCTTTCAGGAACAGATGGAGTACCTGTGGTAATATAGAATTATACTGAACTTAGTACTTCATGTGTGAATACTTTATTGTCTTTCCAGTATAGATCATAATTATGCAAAAATAGACCTTACAAAGCATTTTCTTTGCTAATCTACACAAAAACTACTTGATTACTGCAAAATCTGCAGACCAAAACCATAATAGAGCACACAAATTAAGGATTGGATTCCTGGAAGGAAGTTATTGATAAGTGCATCCCCATCAACGAAAGATTACACATTATAACCAAGTTTGACTGGTATTATAAGGTGAGATATATCATGAACTCCGCTTTAATATAAAAATATACAATTTCAACATTAATGTATTCAAAGAACATAGCAAGAAAAGAAAACACTCAAAATTGATAAGAATACTTCTCAACATACATATGTGGTACTGATGGATCTTAAAAATTACTTTAAGCAAACTTGAATTGTATATTCATACCGATTAATAAAAAACAAATCAGATACAAAACATCTGTCAATGAACATTATTATAGCTGAGCATCACAATAAAAAGGGGTAGCCAGTAACTATTTCCAATATATACTGTTCCTTACTTGTCATCACAAGAGATTCTCTGTAGTTTACCTTATCAAACCCAAAATTTTTCAAACGGTTGAGATCAGTAATATTCAACAGAAAAATAACTAGTCCTTTTATACTATAGTGAAATAAAAGCATTTATCATTAGTTAATATAAATGCTATTTATTGTTACCCATGTGATTTCCAATATTACCCAATACATGCTTGTAGAATGTGCAAACGATGATGAGCATGTTGATATGTGACCGTCTACAGGAAAACCGGGCACAACGCGGCGTGCATAAATATCGAGAAAAGATCGATCGATTTCTTAAAAATGTATTGTTTCAAGCCGACGGAAGGGAACGGTTAGGTCTATTATAGTGGGAATGACTTAAGCTACGACGATAAAACTTGGAGAGCTCAATATCTGGACGCTGACAACTCTGTAAGTGAAAAAAAATTTTTTTCGAAGGGTGCCGCGTTGTGCCCGGTTTTCCTGTAGACGGTCACATATGATGGTGATACCGTTACCCGTGAAATTGAGTTATCCAATAACGTCCCTCTGAACACGATTTGCTATACAATCCATATGTAAATAGGTAAGAAAGAAATTATAGGCATGCAAAAAAGAAAGAAATTATAGGCATGCAATGTACATCCAGTGTGTTGGCAAAGTTGAAATAGACAGCGTGAATGTATGGTATCACTAGTGGTGTGCTTGAGCACAAATGGCGAGCGAGCCTAAAGACTATACTATTTTTATATGAATGATTTTGACTTCTAACACTGAAGCTACTGAAAATAAGGTCCAGTTTTTAAATTTCGCATACACGGTAAAGGGACTTCAGTGCCATAATAACAACTCTCTGCAACTGCTTGAATTGAAGGAAAAAAACAACAACAAAACAATACACGTTATTTAAAAGTTTTCTTTGTGATATTCTTTAGCTAAGTAGTGGTTGTAACACACAATGCTTTGACACAACTGGACATGCACTACACAGACTTACCTTCGCGGTAGTCTAGTGGACAATGTATTTTCAAGTAAATACTGTTGCACACAGCTTATAAAGAGCGCATTGACTTACCACCGCCACTAACTCGAATAGAAATGGAAGTCCCTTAAGTTTTAACTGCACCCGCAAAAGAATTCAAAACAGTAAACAATTCAATTTCTAGGGTGATACGGGTACTGATCGATAAACCAGAGGATTCTGTTTAGTGCAATTTGGGACGGGGTCGACCACATAACTAACACAAAAATGCGAGGGTCAAAGTACAAAATGACATACATACGTCCATACATATATACAAATATTTTTACCCCTGTAAGAGTCTCGCTCGCTACGCTCGCTCGCCAATAAGACTATATTTAAACAACTGAAATAGCACCCAGCATTCAGGCAAAGTAGTATGTAGCAATGAATATTATAGACAAAAATGCATCAACATTCAATAAATCTTTGCTCCTATATAGTTGAAAACTATTTTTAAGTAACTGTGAAACATTACAAGCACTACTTTTTCAGGTGCTGATATACTTCCTCCTCAACTTGTAGATGTCAGATATTAGGAATTACTCACCTGCATCTATTCTAAGTGGGAATGCTCCAAATATCTGTGAATTGCTATCTGTGAATATACACTGATACACTCCAGCATCTGACTCCTGGAAGATGAAGGATAAGGTAGAACTAAGTCTACCATTACTACCCACTAGTGAGTTAGTAGGTACAGTAGCAACTGGAACACCATCTTTGAACCACTGTGCAGTTGGAGGATCATACAGGTTCATGTCATCTCCAACATGACCAGCAGTGAAGGAGAATGAAATACTAGTACCATTACTAGCTCCTGTTCTATTAGCATTGGTAAAACCAGACGTAAGAGGATCTTGAGATGTAATTTGTAATGCTCCAGCAGAAGATGATATCACTGAGTAAGAAATATATGAATGACATTTAGTCATACCTGCCAATTGAACAAAAAAAATTACCTGTCATAGTGAAATTATTTCCTCTAACATAGTCTTGTCCTTCCCTAGCAGTACACTGATAAACGCCAGCATCAAAAGACACTATATTATCTATCATTAGTAGTAAGATAGTGGAGGAGGAGGTGTCTGTAGTTCTCAATCGAATATGAGGAACATCTTGTACTAGTTGTCCTCCATCTTTATTCCATGTCACTGACAGAGTACTAGATGCTGAGTTGACCTCACAGTACAGCCATACGACTGATCCTTGAACTGCACTAGTAGATGATCCACTGAAGAATGAAGAGGGAAGGGAAGTCACTGTGAGTTGTTGGGCATCTACAGAAATTGTGTCACACACAATAATATTTTTTACTGCAAAATACAGTATAGCTGAATAATACACGTAATAAAACTAGTGACATGGTGAAAACTCAAGAACACGAATACTATCTTTAAAAATTCAACACGTAACTTCCTCAGAAAAAAACACACAACAGAATCAAAAGAATTACTCTACTACTATTTTATCATGTATGTTATTGTGTGGGAGGTCATAGATTGTTCACACTACAAAACTTGTAAGTAATTAATGACGTTTGACAAACTCCTGCTTAAGTAAGTATCATCAACAGAGATTATTGTAGTAGCCACTGCCCACTATAGTGATTATAAACATTTTTTTTTCTCATGAGTATTCAGTCCAGTTCACCTCATTAAGGATGGTAACACACACACACACACACACTTTACTTTTTTAGTAATTGAGTCACTACACTAATCATAATGCTTCAAAATAAAAAATAAATTCTATAAGATTATCAGTAATGCTGAACTCTTACCGTATCATACATATTAATTTTATACTGCCGAGATCTTTAAACTCTATTTGAACCCATTTAAAGTATAAGCCTGGTTTTTACCCAGGAATTTTGTCTTGCTGGGTGTGGTAGAGTTATAGCTATACTGACCTCAACACATTATGGCCCAAAAATCAATTGTTATCCAATAGAAGATTGTCATGAAATGGCTGTTACACTATCGAACTTGTTATCCTTGTGTAGACTTGATAGTGAACGGATAACTCCATCAATTGCTACTCAGTATGTGGGCTACTTGAAATTTCGGCATGCTAAAGACCCAAAAGTTGGGGGACTTGGAGGAGGAAGTGGGGAGTGGGTGAGAGATTAGCCCAAATAACTACTGTTACCGTCATAAAGTCTAGCTCCAACCATCAAGACATAATGCTACAGGCTGTGTGGCACTTTATATTGGCTGCTCTTCACAAATCAATGAGCAATAAGCAACTAATCGTTCAGAGGAGTGTCCCTAGGTTGGCAGCCTGAGTCCCCTTTACCTTCATGAATAGAGTGTCATAACAACCAGTTTTGTCCGTTTATGTATATGTGTGGTAAGAACTAGAGGGTTTCTTTTCCTCATTCCTTCAGTGTAAAAAAGCTGTTAACAGATGACCAGCAAAATACCTGCCAAATAGCAATTTTGCTATCTCCATATTTTGTCCCCGAAAAGCCAAATATGTACAAGAAAGTGGGAAATAACAACAGATTCAATAGCAACAACAACGGCAGAGATAACAACAACGGAACAACAACAACAGAAACTACAACGGAACAACAACAACAGAAACTACAACAACAGAAACAACAACAACTACAAGACATCGGAGCGCGCTACCCAGGCAGTAACGTGTCGATTGTTCCGCTTTAACTCACCTGACGATATCCACAACACGAGTAAAATCAGTGGAGTCCACTTATTCCTCCACATAATTATTGCTCACTAAGCCAGGTAGGTGTTTTTCGCCGCCCTGTGAAAAACCAGGGAGACTAGACAATATTCACAGACTGATAATATATATTATGTAGAGGAACGAAGGACATCAGGCTGGCGTGCGACGATCCCTTACCCAACATCTTAAGACCAATAGTTTGTCCAGGCTACGGTAGAAAGTAGGAAATATGCTGGCATAATTTTGAGCATAAGTGATTTCATAAATACTAGCATATGCTAGCATAATCAGTGTAATTATGAGCATAATGACAAACATAATATGGTAGTTTTTGACAAAAAAAAATATAGCTATAATATTATAATAATATATATATATAGTTAGTTTTTGTTGTACTTTAAAAACAACTATTTGATGTAGTCTTCTAGTAAATGTCTTTGGAAAATTTAAATTAATTTTTGAGTCTACTGAATACCTTCCATGTATGTTGGCAATTCTATTTAAAGATTCCAATATCACTTTTTGTAAGATATAAAATTCAGATCCAACACGGTTGCCTATTCAGCAACTCACATATCAACATTGGCCATATCAAGAGTCAGATTTGTCACGTGCACAGGGATTTTATAGTTGTAAATGTGGTTGCGGTGACCTTCGAACTCTGTCTACGAGCATAACGCATAACATGAGAGATTTCAATTAGCATATAATATTACTGAAATGATGAGCATTGCTATAATAGCATAGCATAATAACTATAAAAAAAATGAGCATAATTCACCAACCCAGCTAGGTTGCTTTTCGTTGTCTCTTAGCTTTTGATGACAATCCAGGTTACCCTAAGGCCGCAAGCCTACCACAAAAGCACAAAAAGCTAAGCTATACTCCAACTATTTATGATCCATTGTCATGGCAAATTGTGTATAGTCTCGTGTAGCTGGCCCAGGCGAGGATCCAGGGGGGAGAGGGGGCCAGAGGGCCAGGGCCCCCCACCTCCAAACAAAATTTATTGAAATTATTAGGTGAATCAGGGTACCAATAATAAAGCATTTGAATTCAAGTGAATTTTTTGAATAGCTGGTTATTATTAGGGGGAAAAATCATTGACAATACATGTAATTCCAGTAAATTTATGTACACTTGTTGAAGTAAATAACATCACAATAACACAGATGACTCAAATACAATAATAACTAAGTTTATCTATGGTGAATGATGTTTATGACAAGTCATCTTAATCTTGTATGCTACCATTAACTTCCTCTTGTTGTTCGGAGCCTTGCTCTTTACAATTGACACTTAACAATGGCTGTGAACTTTCCTCTGCATCTGAGTCTCTGCGAGTTGATTGATGTTTATGAATCAATAGTAAAACTTGGCTCATGGACAGTGTAATTGTTCCACCAACTAAAGCTCCAATTGCAGCACCTGGGATGCTTCCAACGCCACCGGCTGCAAAGCCAGCAACTCCACCAACAAGACCACCTAATGATGCACCAGATGCTAAATTAACAGTTCCTGTAGCAGTGTGGATAAGTGCAGAATGCAACTTTCTTCTGAACATAAACTCCATCAATCTTTTTTCGTTGTAATGGTCCTTTCTTTCTGAGTATTTCAATTATGGCTTGAAATTTCCAATCTTTATCTAATTTATTCTGTTTACAATAATAAACGGGAACTGCAACTATTTCATCAATTCCTGATGCACATTAATATCAACTACACTCTTGACTTCTATAACTTCATTTTTTCGGAACATGCCAAACCATATTTGGTCAGTTTGTACTTTCTTCAACAACTGGTTTATTTGCTGAACATGATTTTTTAGTATGCTATCATATTTTTCTTTGGCTTCATCATGTAACAAATCGCAAAAGGTGAGAAGTATAATACACTTTCTCCAGACGTCTCTCCCTAGTATTCTTTGTAAAGACTCCATTACGTGAGCATCTGCTACATTTAAGGAGTGATCAGGAGCCACAGATATACAATAGAGTAATACATACTCAGATTTACCTACAGCTCCCTTTATTTGCCTTTCAACCACTTTGGTAGGTATTGCTTGATCTCCTAATCCTGGAACATCAATTATCTTCAGTGTATTGTCATAAATGGTAGTCATAACAGATTTCAGCTCAGAAGTAACAGGTGATGCTGAACAGCCATATTCAAACGGAACATCAAAGATGTGGCTCATAGCCTTTGATTTTCCACTTCTAGGTAAACCGGCAGCTAAAATTACAATTGGATCTTCATTTTCATCAGTTGTTGGAGCTTCTGGAATGTCATCCTTTATTGAACTTGTCACTGCTGTAATTTCGGACTTTTTGGCTACAGATTTAACTACAGATAGTAGCACTTCTGGCTCTTCTTTTGACGAAGAAGGTTTACACTGCAACTCACTTAGTGGTTCTTCAGGAGAAAGCTCAGGCTTGACTACATTTACAGGAATAGACATCTCTGACAAAATTTCAAAACTTACACAATTTTTCTAAACACTGAATAACTAAAGCCAGTCAATAATAAAATTGATGATCCTATTTTACACATATCTACAGTAGCTAGTGATACCAAATTTGATTCACTTTAATGAGATTCAAATATGCATGTTACTCTTCTGCTCCATATTTGCAGCTTTACTCAGACACACACACACACACACAATTTTACAGCTTACAGTAACCAATTTTATCTGGGACAAAGGTTAAGGTAAATAATGGCTGAATGTTTGATTAATGTTTTAGCGGCAAATAGCTACTGCCTCAAACAATCCCCTTGGAAAAGTTCTTTATCTCCAGAACATCCTTATCAAGTGTTGATAAATGTGGTAGCTACAGAAATATAGCATAGTTACCAACAGCCATAAGAAAGCACTTGAGACTCAAAGAAAACATTTCTGGAAAACAGGATACTTTCAGGATGCTTCACATCAGAACACCATTCAAATAACCACAGTATGACGTACATCAACTTTATGAGTGCATATATAATTTCATTTAACTACTCTCTTTATCACAAAATAGCTATTATTAAATCAAGCAGTTTATTCAAAATAATAACCTCAGAGAAGGACCAACTTTTGAGTAGAGACCAAAAGTACCATCCACAATGCAGTCACTATTCGGAGGTTTTTTCTGTAACTGTGAGTTAAATTAATTAGCATAGCTAATGTGACTGTCCCAGTACTTGTGCTACTGATGGGCTGTGCCAACTAAATATTTTTTGTTTTTATTAGCATGTTTTTCCTTGTTTTATACTTCATTGTCATAATTGTATTCTAATTATATTCATGAATTATAACTTTTTACATTAGAATAGTCTCGTAATTGTAGCTACCAGAACCAGAACATAGTTGTAGTAAATACTTAGTCATCAGACACCTCTATTGTATAGAGCAAATTTGTGAGACAAGAAAATTTAAATATGTATCTATATTAATTTTACACTTCAAACTAGCTAGCTATCTACTATTACTATAGCAGTTATTTTAACAGCTGCGAAGTTGTATCTGTTATCTAAGCATTATTCTCAATTTTTTTGCTGGACGTAGTTTAATGCTGGCACAATTTCCACCTATTAATTGTTATAAAATGGCTACTCAATTCCTACTGAACATTCACACCCTATCCGTTATAATTAGTCGTAACATCATTATGATAAAACTGGATATGAATTTTCCTCACTATCATTTGAAATCTCTAAACTTCATCATAAAAGGCAACTTTATATTGCATCATGTGATACAGTACAGATATCCAATGATTCTGACTTGAGAAAAAGTACTACGTAATCTAAGAAATGTTATCAAAATCAAATTCAGTTTCTTGAGTTGATTCTTCCACAGCGTCTTGTCAATGCTTGCTACCTTTCCTGTGACTAGACGAGAACGAGGCAGGAGAGGGAACTTGGGAGGAAGTGTAGGAGGAAGATGGAGATGCTGCATAGTCTGGTGTAGCCTGCAAATAGAATACATTATTTTGACAAGACTCCAAACACAACCAGAGAAGCACACACAATTCACACACTAACATAACTTTTCTCAGATACACACCTAGCAAGCAGAAACATTATTCAAAACCAATAGAATATAATATATATATATATAGAGAGAGAGAGAAAAGCGAGATAAGAAATACCCACGCACAATCACATTTCTTTTATGTGGACCAGTATTTTTTGTCGCCGTTACCACATATTTGTGGGCGATTTTCAAAATATAAATCTATTCAATTTCTTTTTTAAATGTAGAAGAGCCACTGCACTTCTGTTTAAATTTTAAAAAAATACATACAGGCAAGTTAAGTATTCTTTGGAAACGTATGAAGCCTGTGGAGAGCCAGACAGCACTCTGGATCACGAGCAATCAACCGGTCTTGTTCCTTGGAGTCTCCTCAAAACCTGCTGCAAGATGGACTGGTTTTTGTCTCTCTTTTAGGCTTTAAGATGGTTTTCTGCTTGTTATAAGTCTACAGCTACCTTTGATGCCTGGCTGGTTTGTTAATGGTTGTTTGCAGTAGAACTTCAACAAAAAAAATCAAATTATAATTCTAAGGACACCTGAAGTGCTTAAGAAAGTTGACATCACAAAGGTAAGTAAATAGTACGATAGCACCACCGGTAAATCAATATTGAAGTTGTGGCCCTATAAGAGCAATCAAAATCCAATTTACTAAAATATAGTGTGGGCGTTATAGCAGCACTAGCCAGTCCAATGAGAAAGCAGTGTGAGCACCAATATCTGTCACAGAAGGATAACACTGTATCTGAAATATTGTATAATTGGTTCAGCTGAACTTTCTATAACATACAAACTATTGGCAGTAATCTGAACTACTATCGTTAAAATTAATGTCAATTATTATATATAATATATATATATATATGTAATAGTTAGAGCATAAGCGCTTGGGTACTGGTGCATTTAGTGCACTGAAGCCCAAGGAGGGCTTTGTGCACTAAATCCACCAGTACCTAAGCGCATGCTCTAACTATTTTAGATCCCCGTTACCCAGGCCTGCCCCAGTTTCCACTAGCAACTTTGTTTATCAGCATTTTCGGTGTCAAGCGAATTCTTCCCGTGTTTCCAGCCCAAAATTAAAATTCAATTAAAATTCAATTGAAGCACACCAGCAAGTTTACTTTAGCAGCATTGTAGCTGCCAGCTGTTATCTCCAGATCTAACTCTACCTTGGGCTACTCTGCAGTAAGCAGTAAAGCAGCTAGCTGGTATGAGAGCGGCAGCAGGAGAGTTATATGATAGGGCTGGTCCCATATAGGTGGATATGAGAGAGTAGTAGACCCTCACATTCCTGCCTCACATAACCTGCTCCCTGCTTTATCCGGCCTATTCTATTAAACTAAAACTCAAAAAGAGCAATACCCCAAGGGTGGTTAGTATGCACAGTTCATATACCTAAAGGCAAAAAATAGTGCACACTTACCAAGTTAGTACACCTAGTAACAATATAGCAATGGGATCTAAATATATATAATATATATATATATATTATAGACCAGTAGTATCTGGGCATAGTTGATAATTTTTACATAATCTAGCACTATTAACAACTAACCATTTCTTCTTCATTGTCTGATTCCAGAATGACTGCCTTTCGAGGTCTCCCTGGCTTACGCTTGCGCTACATAAAAACAAAAATGATGATAATCCAAACCCTTCATACGATTACGAAACATTACCTTGGCACTGCCCTTGGTGACCACTGGTGTAGACCTGGGGGTGGAGACTGGAGTGGACACTAAATACACGCAAACAATCACAATCAATCAATCCATACACACACACATGTATTATACACATACATGCTGCACAAGTGATATCATCATAAAAATATATTAGCAACAGTACTTCCACAGTATCATGTTCAATTAAAACAATTTGGTTTTACACATACATAAGAACAACAAAATTAAGACCAAGACTTTAGTAAAAACATAATAAGAAACAACAGCTAATCAAATCAATAGCAACTAATAAAATAACTTCACACCACAAGTAAAATAAAACAATCTCAATGCAGATGTTTTGTATCATTCATTATCATAATAATCATAAGTTCCAAAATTATTGCCTATCAATTAAACTACACGTCAAATAAATACGGACAGCATGAAATCAGAGAATCATTCTTCCTCACCATCTGAGTTGTCTGAAGCATATCCCTCCAGTTCCACCACGTGGATGGAGGATGACCTGGACGACTGCACAGTGGCATGACTCTCCTCGTCTTCCTCCTCACTCTCCATCATCCCCGCCTCCCCAAGTCCTGGCACCTTGTTACCCAGAGCTGTCCTAGCGCCCATGAACGCTCTCTCCAGCTCCTGGGAGTCCACGTAGATCTGGGACGTCTCCTCGTTGTAGCGCCGTGCGTTGGTGCACAGCAGGACCATGTCATCCTCCATGTCCGAGATGCTGCGATATTTGTGCTTCATGATACGTTCCTGAAATAAAAGTGGGTAGTGGTTCATGATTAGACAATTGTGTATGAAAAAAAGTTAACTACAGAATGTCAATAAGATAAATACACTGTGATAAGTTACATATTGAGTATCAAAAGAAATCAAACTTTTTTTTTTCCCGTGTTTTTTTATTTTATGCTGGATCCCATGGAAAGTTTGTGTAATAATTATTTCTCTTTCTCTTTTCATACTTATGCCGATCTATCTCTACAGCCAGTGGCTATTGGTATGGTACAGACCCGACACTAACTTCTAAATATTATCCTACATAGCTTATAAAGTAGTACTTGCTTTAATGCAAGTGTAACTACTTCAGTTGAAGCCACACAAATACTGCCCAATTAAAAGTAAAAAAATAAAAAAAAATATAAAAATAAATAAATTCATGGCTAAAGTAATCTGTGGTAAGTAGCCTTACCTTGATCTTCTTGAGGTCGATAGGTTTCTTGATAATTTGGTAGTAGTTGGGGAGTTCCTTGCGAGTGGGTAGAACCATGAAGATGGAGCTGATCTGTCGGCCATCACTGTCGTTGTGGTCTACCACAGTCTCCCACAACTGCACCAGACAGCTAGTCAGCTGGGGAGGATTGGGAGAGGTCTTGGCTTTCTTCTTACCTCGACTGCTCTGCAAGTGTAAAGGGAAGATGATCAGAAAAGTTAATATTGTCTGAGCGGGCTATTTTTATAAGTGCATTTCTTTATAAAGAAAAACAAAACAACTAATTAAAATAAATTACTGAAATCAAAGTCAAAGGAGAAAGTACCAGGACCCCAAGAGGTTCTAGAAAAATTAAAGATCAGTTGCCACTACTGAAATCTATTTCACAACTGTTGAAACTAAGTGGTATTAATGTTCTCAATTCCAGATGGTATATCTATAGCAGATTGATTATTTTTTGTGATATGATGTTCATAAAATCTAGATTACAAAACACAATGACAACATAATTGGCTCAGGTAATGAGAATTTTAAAAAATCACACTGCTCTTTGTTGTAATATTGTTGCTACATATGTACCTCCCCAAAAAATTTAATCAGTAATTCTTTAGAGAGATTTTCACTTGAGACAAAAAAAAAGTCTCAACCACCCCCACCCACCCCTGTGAAAAGCCTGGTATACACATAGTAATAGTAAACATACAAAAACTAAAAACTTTCGTCAGATAAAAGCAGTTAACTCGTTTGTAGCACACACACTTTCCTTCTCAACTAACCTTTGGTATGACCACATCATCATCTCTGTCGTGTTTCCGCTTCTTCTTCCTCTTCTTCTTCTTCTCCTCCTCCACTTCCTCCAGAGTCCCATCCTCGATGGCCTTGACCCACTGACGCTCCGTCAGAGTCTCTGAGTAATCCACCGTCTTACGACTACGAGAGCCACGCCCGAACATACGTTCCGCCTGGTCTTCATAAGTCATGCGGTCAACCTACGGAGATTAATAAATCACTCATTGTCAAACTCATTAAAATAGCAGCAACAAATTATGATCTTTGGAATTATGCATTAAAATCATAATTTGCTTGTACATAATAAGCCTATCCTTACAAGACAGACCCAACACAAGTCCCAGTATGCAAGGCTGCATTGGAGGGGGCAAATGAAGGTGGAGAATTTTCCCCCTAGAGCTTTCACCCCTCCCCCTATAAATTGCTTTAATACGCAACGTGAAATTAGCATGCTATGTTTTACTGCAAATGTCTCAGAAAGTGTCTGAATTGTGCTCTCTTTGCCCCTCGAGATTAGTTTCAATATGCAACTCTGGTCTGGTGTTATAATCAACAAATTACATATTTACAGTAACTGCACGAGTATCCAGAGCTCAGTGAGCTGGTCATAATGATGAAGTATACTATTGCAGACTAACCAACTCAGTGACAATATTGACATTACTACATGTTCGTTTAAATACTGTACGTCAACTTTATCTGCTAACGATTAATTATACAGTGTACATCAAGTAAGTCCTGACTGACAACAGGCACTGACCAGATTCATGCTACAAATTCCATGCGATTCTCTACATAACTAAGTCCACTCACTTCTTCTTCATTCTTGAGCAACCAAGCTGGGAGTTCCTCGTCAGATATGAGACGGGGCTTCCCCCTCAGGTATGGGTCCATAGCAATACGACTAGCTCGCTCCAGATCAATCCTCTTTATATACACACACACATTCATACATTCAAGACAGCATAGAATAATGATACCATACCAGTACCCTAAATATTCTATACTGACATATACGTACCGTATGCCTGTGCCCTATTATACTTGGCACTAAATATAAAATTTTAATTCCAAACAGCAATGGGATATAAATAGTTTAAAAAAATAGGGATAATAATAATAGATATTTATATTCATAAGAGTTCGTAACTGGGATTTAATAACAGTATAAAGTAGCTACCAAGTCACATGTCTGCCATTAAAATAATAATAATAAATAAATTACTGGAATAAATGGAAAACAAACTAACAAAAAACAAACAAACAACAAAAACAAACACTGAATGAACATACTGTCTATCATCCTTACGGTAAAGAGTGTGATCTCATCCTCAGTCCTCGCTATCATGTCATTGAGTGCCTCATCATCCACCACCTCATTCTCCTCCTCCTCTTCTGTAGCCTCATCTTCCAAGATGGCCTCCAGGAATGCCTTACGCTCACTGCCTGTAGACTTCTGGTCAAACATTCCAGCTTGAATCACCTAAAACCACATGAACATATCACAGTTCACGGGGGCCTTGTGTAGGGATGAACATATCACAATTCACGGGGGCCTTGTGTAGGGATGAACAGATCACAGTTCATGGGGGTCTTGTGTAGGGGGCCTTGTGTTGGCAGAGTATGCATATATAAAATGTGAATAGCACCAATTGCACATAATATAGTTGTACATAGCAGCTGTCAGATATTCTAATGATGAATTAGTAATAGAAGCAGGCAATTAACCTAACAAAAAATCAACAAACAACAACAAAAAGGAAAACATAAAAACCCACCAATAACAATAATAATTATTAACTAATTCATTACAAAAAGGAAAGAAAAAAAAAAAAAACTTAACAAAAAACAACAAACAACAACAAAACAATGAACTATTACTTCGGAGGCATTGATTTCAGTAATGTAGGAGGAAATTCACACACTCATCTCACCTTCTCATCCACATTGAGTTTGTATCTAGCAGCAGCCAAGATCTTCTCCTCCACACTGTTCACTGTACACAGACGCAGCACACGCACTTCATTCTTCTGACCGATACGATGAGCTCTATCTTGAGCTTGAATGTCCTGCAGCAAACATTAATTAAATAATAAATACGAACATTCTTCATCCATTGATAGCACGTGTCCTCGGCAGAAATTATAATTACCCTTGAGTATCCTCATACCTCATAAACCAAATTTATTGCATAAAGTGGCTTGAGTGACATAATTAATACAGTTTGTTGGAATTTCAATTATGTATATTGATGATAGCATGAAAACATAAAAAACCAAAACAACAACAAAAATCAGCAAATATTAAGCAGTCTGTAATTAACAAAAATATCACAATTTAGCAAAAAAAACAACAACAAAAAACATAGCAAAAAAAAAAACAACAACAAAAAACAAAAAACAAAACAAAAAACATAAAGACCTCTGACCTGGTGTGGATTCCAGTCCGAGTCAAATATGATGACGGTGTCGGCACTTTGCAGGTTGAGACCCAACCCACCAGCCCTCGTACTGAGGAGGAAGATGAAGTAAGGGGAATCCTCAGAGTTGAAGGCCTTCAACATCTCTCCTCGATCATCAGACTTGGTGGCTCCATCAAGACGCAAATATGTATAACCTAGGAACACCACAAAGGAAGGGTCAGATTTATAACTCTTATTACAATCTATGAAATAGCATAAATTGTGCAGCTATAATAACAACCATAGAATATTCAAATGAAAATTTGAAACTTTACGTATGCTTTCCACCAAAATGAGCATTAGTATTGCCAACAAGAAAATTATAACACTGTTGAGCATGTGCTAACAAAAAGTTAATAAATCATTTACGACTACATCACAACTTGCGATAAAAGGCTCTTATAACACCTCCATATTCACCTCTCCAGTTAAGGAAGTCTTCCATAATGGTCATGAGAGTTGTCATCTGACAGAAGATGAGGCAGCGATGGTTGCTAGCCTTGAACTTAGGCAACATGCGATCCAAAATATCAAACTTGCCAGAAGCACGATACAACTCTGGCCTAATCGAAGAAAGGAATAATCATGTTTATATTGTATAATGAATATTTGGTAGGAAAGGAATAAAATTACTTCAACGTGACTCAAAATACCTTAGTTGCAAGTACCATTTAACCTTGAAAATGAGAAGATCTAATGTGTGTAATATAAAACTGAGTGCTTTGAAACTCTGGCTTGTCCTATGCAACATACATGCTCAGGCCACACCTACCCAGTAGCATAAGTGGTGCCGAGACCAACATGTTCACAATACGACTCCTCCATTTCCTCAAACATGAATGGATGGTTGCAGATCTTGCGAAGTTGGACAATAGTGTTCATCATGGTACGTGCACCTCCACGACCCTATATACAAAAACACTTGTGATTCACTTTTTTCACACCAAATCAATAATGCACCCATGAAGGTAATCCTCTACAACGGCTACCAAAAAAAACAAACAAAAAAAAAAAAAACACCTCCCACATACACACCCACCTTTCTGTCTTTCTCGGACCCGTCAGTGAGTAGGATTCCTTTCTTCTGCATGTGCTTGTACATCTGTCTCTGCAGACTTGACATGTCACACTTGATGACATACTCTACCTTGTCAGGCAGCTGAGACTCCACCTCCTTCTTAAGGCGACGCAGCAGAAAAGGGCGGAGCACTTTGTGCAAGCGACGGATAATCAAAATGCTCTCTTCCTCATTCAATTCCATCTGAAAAACACATTAACACAACTATTAGAAAGAACATAATAGACACACATTGTACTTTAGCATAATAGACACACATTGATTTAGCAGCAAGTATTGACCTTTATTATAAAGGGATAGTGTTTGGTTAAAAAAAAATTTTTTTTTGGTGACTACTCATTTAACCGATTACACGCGAGTAATAATTTTAATTGCGCCTTACGTAATGCGGTCACGGGCGCACGCGAGACACAGAGGATTGATTGCTTGGTGGGAGGGTGACACTAAACGAGAGAGAGAAGATGAACGGTTGAAGATTGCCTCGGGGACAGTATTATCGAACGATAGAGTACGCTCTAGGCTATCGGGAAAGCATAAATTCGACGCTAAGGAGCTGTTCCCGACTTAAAAATAACAAAGTACTCGCACCGTTTGGCAAAAACTTTTATGGCATCACACCGCGGCTCTTAGTAAGCACTCTAGTAAGGTTGGAAGTATGGTTTCATGGCTGAAGCAGTTTGCTACTGGATCATAGAGGTAAGAGAAAGTGTTTTTGTACACATTTGTCTTACAATCAGGAAGAATTTGTTGATATTTATTTAGGGTGTGTATTATTTTGAACTGAGCATCTGTTATAAATTTTGTGAACAGAGAAGCTTTTTTATTGGCTTTTGTGTATGAAAAAGAGTACATCACAAATGAATGATAGAATATTGAGTGTATTTAGTTTGGTACTCCAAGGTGTCTTTACTTTTGATGTGCTGGTAGGCTGCATTGTTGACAGAATAGCTTGTGATCTTACTATCAAGTGCAACTGGTCATAACATAATAGAAGTATATGTCAGAGGGCTCCCTGCAGTCTCACCTGTTATATAACAATATTTATTTTTACTTTTTGCTATAAAGAATGTGGTTGAAATTCCTGTAGAATCGCTACCTTTCAGAATCATCAATTCCGTTCTCTCGGCAGAGTCCTTGACCATCTAGTAACTACTACAGTCACTACACCCATCAGCACTGAAGTCATTCTTCCTGTCATCAAACTCCTCATCACTACCACCAGAGTTACTGCCATCCTGGTCACTGCCATCCTTGTCACTGCCATGCTGTGCCAGGTCAAGAATATTGTCTTCATCACTAGGATGCTGAAGTGCCAGTGTTCCACTTGCCAAGATAGCTTTCTACTTGTCATATAATGAGCAGTTATAGCTAAAGTAATATTGGTTTGTAAAAATTATTCTGTGTACCTTTATTATTATTATGAAATAATTTATACTTTATAAGAAGGAAGTCTTATTGTTGTGACAAAATTTACTCAACATTTTCTTATGGAAGTCTATGTATTTTATAAGCCTAAAAGATACTTACAACAATATAGAATCGTCTGCAATTGTGATTGGTGGCTTCCTTGACTCCACAAAGCTGTAGGGCGAAGTGGACGCGGAGACGCATTTTTGACGCTTTGACGCGTCCTCCGCGGTTATCGAATTTTCCAATTTAGACGCGTGTACGCGTCAATCGGGGTTAATCGGTTAAACAGTCTAATAATAATATTGTCAACCATTGTAGCCATCTCTTTCACTGAAAATACACACATGCACACACACACACATCAAAAAAAGCATAAAATTACCAGACAAAAACAATGCATTAATATATGAAAACTCCACAATGAGCTTAAGTTGGCAAGTATTACCTGAAATCACCCACAAACTTTACCTTCAATGCATCAAATACATCAAACACTATTGGGGGACCAGCTTACAATATCTTTAGTTATTCTCCCTACAACTCAACCCACAAAGCCCACCTTCTCTCCCGTCAACAAGAACGGAGCATTGAACCACTGATCGAACGTGTTGCAGCTCTCAAAGATGGAGGGCAACAGAAAGTTGAGCAGGGCCCACAGTTCAGGCAGCTTGTTTTGCAGAGGGGTGCCAGTGAGGAGCAGTCGGTAAGGGGCGATGTAGTACTGATTGAGGATCTGAGTGAGCTTGCAGTGATGGTTCTTCATTCGATGACCCTCGTCTATAATCATGTACTTCCAGCGAACCTATGTACGTAAAAAAAATAAAAATAAAAAAAATAAATAGCTAGCTGTATTTTGTTTTTGTTTTTATTATTTGTATTAATGTTGGTCTGTACTATCAAGTTTAAGCCCTTCACAACTGACACTGGAACTGCATAAAACTAATAAACACCATAAGTTGACACTATCCTGACCTTTGATTACCATAAAATTCTTATGCCATGAAGATGGTTACTCCCAAACTATATATCACCTTTCAGTTTCAATGACCACATACTCTACTCAACATATGTTAATAACTAGCCAATAACCCATAAATTACTTCATTGATCAAACTATAAGATGGACAAAACAGTATTGTATGATCTTGAGCAGTTAAGTAAACTCACTGTGCTTGTTTAAACAACCTGAGCTAATTCCAAGACAATAATATGTATGCAAATGTACTATCTAATACTCTCTTTAATGTTCAACATGAATAGTACATTATTAAAATTCAGTGATGCTCGTAACAATACAGAGGCATGAGACTGCCCACTTTATGTTATGATAACAAGTACTGTAGATAAAATAATTACATGAAGAAAGTCAATTGCAAAAATTTTTTTCGACAAACATACACACAAAATAATCTGCAGTAAAAAAAAAAAAAAAAAAAAAAAAAGTTAATGGAAATCTGCATCATTATCCCTAATCTCTTGTGATGGGTTAGGTTGGAAAGATCGTCTAATATCTGCATCAGAGTGAGGTGAAGCCGCCACTCCGTGAATATGGCCAGAACCATCCAGTGACCCCTCCGGGGATTGAGGAGGATAGACAGCACGCCCTGATGTCAAGCGCTCAAACTTCTCTTCCTTGGCTGCAGTATTCTTGGCGACAATTCCGTGAGCGAGCGCTGCGCTACCAGCACCACCTGCCGCTGCACCTAGAGCAGCTCCAGCAATTGCTCCTGGAATCGCTGGAAAACCTCCCAAAAGCACGCCCACCAATGCTCCTCCTACACCTCCCAAGAGAGCCCCTAGAGTTCCACCAGCGTAAGCACTAGCCACCGTTGCAGTTCCATGTACGACATTCAGGAGCTTGATTCGATCCAGAGGGTCAGACTTCCTGACGATCTCCACAAAAGCACGATGTTTCCAATTTTCATGGTTGTTGACTCCTTTAGGAATTAATTTGTGCTTCTCTTTCTTTTCTTTATAATCCCGACCCACCGGGACTGCTACAATGACATTTTTCTTCTTCGTCTTCTCTTCACCTTCACTTTCCTCAGAATCAAAGACACACTCTACCCTAGGAACGTGGTGACCGCATTCCTTCTGAAGCAACCCCATCAGCCTTCGAGCGTGATCACGCAAAATATCTTGGTATTTCTTCCTTGAATCGGTCGATTGGTAATCTTCGCTCCGCAAGCTGTCGCTGAAAGTAAAGAGAATAACACATTTTTGCCAGACATTCTTGCCGAGCATATTTTGTAGATTTCTCAATACTTTTCCATCCATTTCAGTGATGGCGCTGCAAGGACCAACCGAGTGGCAGTAAACAAGAGTGTAACTCAACTCTCCAACAATGGACTCAAACTCCTTCTTGACTTCATCTATATGTTTGTCAACCGCCCCCAATCCAGGCGTATCCACCACAATCAATTCGTAGTCATCGTTTAGTAGGCGTCTGTAGTCAATACGGTGGGTTACAGAATAAGCAGAGCACTTGCTGTCAAAGTCCATGAAGAAAATGTTATTGAGAGACCTGGATTTACCACTGTGGGGTTTCCCTGCTACTACTATAATGACAGTCTCCTTCTTCTTCACCGCTTTTCCTTGAACTCGGCTCTTCCTTTGACCTTTGGGATCTCGGCCACTTCCTTCTTCTCGAATTTCAATCTTACCTTGATCTTTTCTACCTCTTCTACTCCTAAGTTTACTCCTGGCTTCTTCATTGGCAGTACTGGCAGCTGTTTCTTCAACTGGATCAACCGACACTCGACTGTCAGACTTACTGCGAACTACAGACTCATCTGACACTTCACCGTCGTAACCTAATGCCATCTGCTCTTCGCTATCAACCACAGAGTCACCTGTTACTTCCTCACCATTACCTGACACTCTTTGCTCCTCATTATCAACTGACACTCCATTCTCTATTTGATCCCCAGTAATACGTACAGCCATAATATCAACCTCCCAAGATAGAAGGGGACACAACACTAATGATAGGTTGAAGTGTTATGGTTTACAAAACTGCATCATCACAGTTTATAAACATCGAGCGTCACATGATGTGAACTGAAGATACTACATTACAAAAGCAATCCTTATTCTCTCATGCTGAATAGTGAATTGTACAAATATTTCATGTCCTGATTTAGACCTGATAAGGCATTGTCTTGAGCAACGTTCTGGCCTGAACTTTGAAGTACACTCTTAAAATAATAATAATCATTTGTGATGTTTATCTAAAATGATGTTATTAACCTTGCTATTCGGGATGAATAGCATGAGTAACGCGATTGAATTAGCCTCTTGCTACGGTAGAAGACAAAAAAAGTTTCGAATTCCGTTCCGTAGAACGGCCGTCGCACGATAAAAAAACAGGGGGGAAACGGCCGTTCGTTCAACCGCATTACCTCATGCTGAATAGTGCTATTCATCCCTACTAGCACAGGTTCCCTTTCTAGCACTTGCTAATAATAAGCCAGCTTAAAAAATCATTTGCACTGTAGTTACACTGCAATCGTTCACTCACTATCTTTGTATTCCAGGATTAGCTTTCTCTGGAACTTCGCTTCCATCCGATGGCTCCTCCTAGTCTGTTGAAAAAAAATTCCGTCTAATTATGGGTAGAGTTTCTGCGCTGAGGAATGGCATAGTCTCCAACTAGAAACTACAGCAACTGCACGTTGTCAAGGCTAGAGTTGCACGCATGCGCACTTACCCGTCACTTAGATACCGTGGTATTTCAATTAGTTTCCATGCTATTTCACTTTCCCTGTATGATTTCAATTGAACGGAGATTTTCCCTATACTTTTTGAATGGATAATGTACGTGCCGTAATATTATTTGATCAATCAATCACAGGTTAAACGATTCAGATTCATTAAAAAATGAATTCATGTGGCTGTTTAGAATACCCCCCCCCCCCCTCCCCCTGGCCCTTTCACATTACTTCGAAAAGGCCAATTTAAATGCATCCGTAACTATGACGATTGCTATGTGTGTATTCATGAGTATGTGGGTCAAGAAAAAGTTGACTGCAAAAAAACATAAAAAAAAAAAATAAATAAAAAAAAACAACAAAAAACAATAAAACAACAAAAAACAATAAAACAATAAAACAAGCGGAATGATGTAATAAACCAAGTTGGCGGTGGAAAATTACGATGGATAAAAATACCTTATGCTACTGCATTCTTAATTTGCAAAAGTTAATCAAGTGCCACTGTGTGGCAAGGTACTTTATACACTCAAGCTTTCTCCCTAGGAGTGACAGCAAACCACTTAGAGCTTAACCTTAATAGTCATGCCATAATGACAATAATTTTCATCATTGACTTTCTTCTTCTTTTTTTTTGGAATGCGTTATTAATCAAAGATCAGTTTAAGGAATAGCTTCCCTTTCGTTCAGTCAAGTAACGGTGATGACACAACCAATCATAAAATGTTTGCAATGTACAATTAGCAATAGGCAGCTTAAGATAATGAAATGGAAAGTATGCACATTAACACTATTTATTCATTTTTCATGAGTTTACATCCCAAAGTTATATATCAATTTAGGTGAATAGCGTGCAATACGAAAGAGACACTTTTAGAGTGCTGGAGGATGGTCCAATCATTAAAACACAAAAACAACCACAGAAAAAAACTAGATTAAAATTTTTTTTACTACTACATATTTCCAAAACTACAAAGGTAAAATAGGAAGATGGGAAACAGGACTCAATAGTCAGCGTAACTTTAAAACCAATTACAACTTGTCCTTGCTGTTTGTCACAGCTTTTTTCTGCCTATTGGGCGCCGACTTTCATCATCATCTGGTACCTCACTGTCAACAATTTCTACCTGTGGCGACTCTGACGGTGAACTTGGCTTGGAGTACAAGTGGTGAATGCGATTTACAGGGCGTTCTTTCTTCTTTTGCTGAAGTAGTCTTTTTCTCGGGTCATCAGAAGCGAGCGACTGAGTTAGCTGTGCACTAGACGATGCGTACGAGTTGCCATCCAGCTCTTCTCGTCGTACCACTTCCTGTTGGCACGCCTGTCCCTCAGCGTTGGAAGTTTCGACAAACTCCGCGGAGCGCAAATTGTCAGCCTTAATTTTCCTTTTCGTGGCCTCCACGTGAGGTGCTAGAATCACTTGTCCTAAACCGCCACCCCCTAGTCCTGCGGCCAGTCCGCCCATAACAGCACCAGCAAAAGCTCCGGGAATGGCACCAACTCCTGCAGCAGCCACACCCCCTACCAATACTCCTCCAAGACCACCAAGTGCGGACCCTACCACCACACTCGCCGCAAGACCTGCTACAGTTTGTGCCTTAGAATCTAATACTTTCTTTAGCACAATGCGATCCAATTTCGTAGACTTTTTCTCAATTACGTTCCAAGCAACCATCCACCAATTTCTTCCCGATCCATCCGGAGCTGGAATAAGCACTTCTGCCTCTTGTTTCTGAGTAACCATTTTGCCAACGGGTATGGCTACAATATCCTCAATCTCTGCATCCCCTATAACAACATCAGCAACAAGCTTAACATTGGGCACGTGGTCACCGCAATGCTTTTTCAATTTCTCCTCCAAGTTGGTAACATGCTCTTGAAGATAACGCAGATACGCTTGATTATCATCATACTTGGGGTAGTCCTCCCTCCGTAGAGTGTCACTAAAGGTGAACAAAATGATGCACCTCTTCCATATCTTCTTGCCCAACACTTTCTGCAAGTTCTTAAAAATCCTCACATCGACATCCATCAATTTGTTATTGGGGCCCACGGAGTGGCAGTACAAGAGAGTGCAGTTCAGATCACCGATCACAGATGCAAAGTCGTCTTTGACTTTATTCATCTCTATATCTGCCGCTCCTAGGCCAGGGGTATCCACCACAATCACCGTGGAGCCCTTCTTGGTCACCCGCTTGTATTCAATGTCATTGGTAACTGAATGAACTGAATTTTTAGACTCGAATTTAACTCCGAATATGTTATTGAGAGCCCTGGACTTTCCACTGCTTGGTCGACCAGCTATCACTACCACAGTCTCACCCACATGGTTTTCTTCTTCGACCACACTTGGTTCTTCTGCTCTAAGCTGACTCTGTGTTGTTTCCACATCATTGCTAGCCATACTTCAGCCCAAGTTTTACTGACATAAAACTTCAGTTCAGTCACATGACAGTAAATGAAGGTTCAATGTGGAACTCCAACGAGACCTAACAAGCCATATATAACTATCTAGTAGTGTAAGCCACTATTGTCCAGTTGTAGAGTATAGTGTAGGAGAGATGTGAAAATACCCATTCAATAGGTTCTTGAGGCCATTTCTCAGCCCATAATTAATTAATCTATAGTAGTGTGCATGCAGATGGAGTATAGTGGGTAAAGGGGAGACAGCTCAACTAAGATTTCCACTAATCTGAATGGCTGTAGTAGTGACACTTTTGTCCTCTTTTTCTTTCTTCTTCTTTTTTTACGTAACTGTCAAATACATTTCTTAAATATCTGTTGTTGTTGTTGTTTTTTAATGTTGTTTTTTTTTGTGTGTAATTTTTCTCATTCTGGCCTGAGATTGCTGCAGGTGTGCTAAATTAGGTTCATTCAAGTAATTCAGTTCAATAAAAACAAACAAAAAAACAAAAAAACAACTGCTGTTTTTTACCAATAAGCTGACTATATATATAGGGTGTGATGCAAGTGTGCTAAATTTGGTACAGTTCAGATCCAGTTCAATAAATAAAAATAAAAACAACAACTGTTTTTTAAACAATAAGCTGACTATACTATACATCTTACACTCCAAATGTTGCCATTAACTAACCATGCAATTTATTGGTATAATAAATTATTAGAGTAACGGCTACTCTGAAAAGGCCTTGGTTGTAAACAAAAAAAGCCACGAGAGCTAAGCATTGAGACTTGAACAAGGTGGGTTAGCCATTTTCCCACTGATGCTTGGAGTTGGTTGCTGACAAACGGGAGCTGGGGTAGTTCAGTAGAAAACCCAGGCTCCATCCATAGTCAGACAGGACTGGAGGACTCTACCTACAGCAACCCAACTGAAAGACCAAGCACTGGTCAGTATGAGGTATACACACTTTCATATAGGCATGTGATTCAAAGTACATAGCGTGGTTTCAAAAATGGGTATGAAATAGCATCAGAGATTAATCACACCCATACTATACTATAGGTCTTGGAAGTCGTAGCTCAGTGGCTAGAGCACTAGTGGCTAAAGCCAGTGGCACTGGGTTCAATTCCCCAGCGACAACCAACATTTTTTCACATTTTGCCTGTGCTTCTCTAGACCATTTTAAGTGTGAAAGTTTCAAACTATATTCTAGCACTACTCTTGCTGATAATCAACACATATTTGTATGAAACACTGCAGTATCAACTCAAGTATCACACAATTACTGTGAGAATGTGCTAGTTAACTTGAAATTGCAACATAAATAACTCGGTGAATAATAATTATAACCGATCGCTTGAATTAATCTATAGTATCTGGTTCTTCTCTGGGGTCATAAGGTCGTACAACCGGTCTGTGCATGGCAGGTTGAAAAGATGGCAAAGATGGCGTTTCGCCTACAGGCTGATGCTCTGGGGGGTTAGCTGCTGGAATGTCTATGGGAGGTGACCGGATAGGTCGCTCATCTGCATCCTCCACAGGTCTTTCACCTTCTGGAGTATCATCCTCGATAAATTCTGCTTCCTTCAATCGATCCATTTTGGCTGTCTGGGCATTCCTCTGACTTTTTAAGACAGCACGGCTCATAACAGCCCCGCCCATCCCCACTCCAACGCCCCCGACCACACTACCTACCACAGCACCAGGAATGGCTCCAACTCCACCAGCAATCAAACCCACCACAGCCCCGCCTATCCCACCGAGGAGAGCTCCCAAAGTGCCTCCTGTGAGTGCAGTGGAAACTGTGGCCTTGCCATGCATCAAGGAGAGCAGCTGGAATTGCCCCATAGGTGTGGACTTCCTAAGAATCTCTATAATAGATCGATCTCTCCAATCCTCCGCCATTTCCCTCCTAGGTATCAATCTATGTCTTTCCTTCACATTCTTGAACTCTTTTCCCACCGGAACTGCCACAATCTCCTCAAGTCCTACGTCATCATAGTCATCAACATCCAGAACTAACCGAACCCTGAGGGCATATTGTTTGCAATCACGTTCCAATATACCCGACAGCTTCCCAGTGTGACTTTGAAGAATTTCAATATACTTGTCTTTGTCAGCATTAGTGGGGCAGTGCTCCTTCCTCAATTGGTCACTGAAAGTAAAAAGGAATACACATTGTTGCCAAACTTGCTTCCCTAGAGTCTTCTGCAAATTCTTCAGAATGACTCCATCTTCATCGGTGCTGTTGGGTCCGACAGAGTGGCAATACAAGACAGTATAGCTCAGTCCACCTATGACCTCGTCCAGTTCTCTCTGCACTTGGCTCCTAGAAAGATCCGCAGCTCCTAGCCCAGGAGTGTCCACGACGATGAGGCTGTGCCCATTCTTTACCACGCGTTTGGCCTTGATTTGTTGGGTCACAGTAACTGCTGAACTCGAGCTATCAAAGTTAACGTTGAATATGTTGTTGAGAGCCCTCGACTTGCCACTCTTGGGGCCTCCTGCTACTATGATAACAGTGTGCTCTTCAGCCTGATTAGGAGGAGCCCCACCCTGCTCCCTCCCCAAACGAATCTCAGCATTAGGACCAGCCATCTGGAGCTAGTGAGAATTTGTCTTACAAAATCATCCTTCTGTCTCTCTCTACAAAGGGCACCAATTCTCACTCCATAACAAATAGTTGTGTCACATGACCAAAGTAGTGGAGCTTCATCGATTGCATACCACGCTATAAATCTGATATGTGGGGTCATGAATAACATTATTATGGACACTTAAACTGAGTAAAATATTCACGCAAGTTACGTGCACAGTCTTATTGATGATTGGATTCTTTGAGACTTTTAACTCCAGCATCCACTAATCGATAATAATTTTATCTTTTCCACAAATTTCTACCAATCAAGAATGCAATCAATAACAATGTTAAACTCCTGACCGCTTGAATTAGTCAGAAGTGTCACGCAAAATAAAAACATGATAACTAGTGACTCGGAAAAGAAAATGAAGACTATATGCAACTCGTAAGAGTGTGAATAATGACTAAATCTAAGTATGATTAATTAACAACTCTAAGTGTCTACTTCATCACGGTTAGAATTGTCTATCTCCTTAACTGGAGTTGCAGCAACAGGATCAGGCGTTCGTAGCAATCGGGGACCAACAGGGTAAGTGCGAGCTGCCCATTGCTGCCTCTCGGAATCAGATTCCGTCTCTAACGTGGCACCTGTGGGAGTAGCACGTGGTGGGGAATGGGGTATGTGTTGAGGTTGGACTTGTTCCTCCTGTTCCGGGTGGATGACACTAATTTTTCCAGTACTGAGACGTTTCACCTTGCCTGCTTTAACATTAGTGATGTTTGACACCACCATGTGCCCCGCCCCTGCCCCACCCATTCCTCCAGTAATGCCCCCAGCCACAGCGCCTATCACAGCTCCAGGTATGGCCCCAAAACCTCCTGCCAATATGCCAACGCAAGTGCCGGTGAAGCCTCCGATTAAAATCCCAATTCCCACACCTAAATACGCACTAGAGACAGTAGCTGCTCCATGAGTGACAGTCAACAGAGTCACTCGGTCAAGAGGCTTCGACTTCCGCAGTATCTCCAAGTAAGCACGCTTTCTCCAGTCCTTTTCATTCACCTCGTCAGGCAACAGTAGATGCTTTTCCTTTTTGTCCTTATACTTGAGCCCCACAGGCACGGCAACTATTTCGTCGATAGCTTCAGCTTGTGGGGCAACATCAAGCGCAATTTTGACATCAGGAGTAACCTTGCCACACTCCTGCCTGAGCATTTTAGCTAATTGACTGGCATGGTCTCGTAGAGTACCGAGGTACTCCTCCCGGTCCTCTACCTTGGGAAACCCTTGCTCACGCAAAGTGTCGCTGAATGTGAAGAGAATGACACACTTCTTCCACACGCTGGAACCACACACTCTCTGGAGGTTCTTCAGAACAACTCTGTCCGTATCCGTCAACATATTGTTAGGACCGACTGAATGGCAGAACAGCAGCGTGTAGTTCAAACCACCCACTATGTGTTCAAATTCCTTCTTCACTCTCTCTAAAGGAATATCCGCAGCTCCAAGTCCGGGTGTGTCAATTATTATCAACTCTTTACCTTCTTTCAGTACCCGCAAGTGGGATATCTTACGAGTAACCGAAAAAGCCGAACACTTGCACTTGAAGTCAACACGAAATATATTGTTCAAAGCTTGGGACTTTCCATTATGTGGTCGACCAGCTACAACGATGACTGTCTTGCTTTCACCAGCCACAGGCTGAGGTTCACCCCCAACATCCTCAATTCCATTGACTGGATCTCCATTGTTTCTTTCTTCTACTCCACCTACAGAAGCCATGTCCTTAACTCTCAACAACTATCAACAGATATCTGAGCTCATGAACCTCTACAACCTAACTATTCCAACCATTGCTTACATCTGTTATTTATTCAACCTGCTTTGTAGCCTATCACATGATCACAACAGACCACGCCCCCACCAACTAGAAATCACCTATGCTCATAAATATCATTGCTCAGCTATGATTGTTACTAATCATATTTACATTTAAGGTTAGCCAGATGGTAATAACCACGGCTGTAGTAAGACACTAGTAAAACAGTGAACTTCTGAATTGAGTCTGATACCTAATGCCACATTGTGAGCCTATGTAACTTATTCTACTCTCCTTATACTGACTTCATTATGTCAAACATCACCACCAATAAAGAAGGAGTAAGAGCAGAGGCTATATGTGAAAATGTTTTGGTAACATGACAAGGTGGAGGTCTGTATGAGATCTACACTATCCTCCGGTGTTTGGCCTTCGGTTGTGTAAATCCTCCAGCATGCACGGACTGAACGATATGGTGCAACTGACGTGTACCATGGCTCTTGGCTATAGGAATGCACAAAAACTTTTTTTATCAAACAAATTTACTTATTTGTTTACTAAAATATGGGCACAAAACATATTCATCGTGAATTGAACAATCTGATTGTATGGCCTGAACAAACCATGGTACAACTACATGTATGAATAAATATATACGTTCACGGTTTTACAAAGGGGTGGGGGGAGGGGCAACAATAGTTGGAGAGAGAGAGAAGAGAGAGAGAGTATAGTGATTATACTAGCTATTTATTACCCAATGAGGCAACAATAGAGTACCACTATTCTGGTTTCACCCTAGTGTACTACAGAAAAACTACCTGCTATATGTCCATTATTCATTGTACACTTCAATAGCAGAAATAAATATAATCATTAAGTCTATGCCCTAATAAATGCACACTTTGTATAACTGATCATATGACCTCTCCCTGAAGCAAATATAACATCTATGTTTTGAACAAGACCACTAGCTATCAAAATGGCTGTTGTAAATACACCAGAAGATGAAAGAATTGAGGTTACAGCCGCTGTAAATCCTCAAAAAGTTGAAAGAAATGAGTTTATGGACGCTGTAACAGAAGTAGAAGTTGAAGGAAATGAGGTTATAGCCGCTGTAAATCCTCAAGAAGTTGAAAGAAATGAGGTTATGGCTGCTGTAAATACTCCAAAAGTTGAAAGAAATGACGTCATGGCTGTGGTAGCAGTTGGCCAATCACGTAGTGGGAAATCCACGGCCTTAAATAACCTCTTTGGGACTGACTTTGAATGCAAGTACTCCGCATCCTCAGTGACAAAAGAGGTGATAACAAAGCGAGTGATAAAAGGTGGGAGAAGTATCGTGGTGGTGGATACGCCTGGCATGGGATCCATAGATATATCCATCCCTAAAGTGAAGAAGAAGTTAGAGGAGGCCTTTGGGGGTTTGGAATTTCTCCTTTTGTACTGCTACTCCGTGAGTCCAAGCAACCCCAAGACCTTACTCGACATCCAGGTGATGAAAAACTTGAAGAAGACGTTAGGAAAATGACATATGGAAGAAGTGTGTGATGCTGCTCACTGGATGTGACATGCTGAGAAAAGACGCCTGCCAAAAGGAATCAGACAGAGATGCGTATAAACAGCACCTAAACGAGCACGCTCAGAAGTTGACGGACATGCTCAGGGAAAGTTGCGACCCTAACATACCCAACATAAAAACAGTTTTGGAGCTGGATTTAGACGACCTTCCAAACGAACCAACGAAGGAGATCATCGCAGTCCCAGTGGGAATCAAACGGAAAGAGGGAGCCGTTAAAAGAGAGAGACACGTACTAGTACCTGGCTGGAGAGGGAACTGGACGGACGCAGCATACGCAGTCATTAGCCACAAAGCCGTGCCTCTGAGGTGGAAAGGAGACATAAGCATAACAGAGGGGAAAATTGCAGCAACTGGCTTACTAGCGGGCATAGGGATCGGGGCTGCCGTAGGTGCTGCCGTGGCGGGAGTTGTGGGGGCTGGAGCTGCAGGCATCGGTGCCTTACCCGCAGCTATTATTGGGGCCGTAGGAGGCAGTGCAATGGGAGCAGCAATAGGAGGGACTTCAGGGGGTTCAGTACAGAAAATAAAAAACAAGTTACACAACAACGAACTTGAACAGAAAGAAGAGAGGCTAAGAAATGCCCCAATTGTGCCAAGTACAGAAAACAATGGCACTTCAACGACTAATTCGGTAGCTGCGGCTGCTATGCCCACAACGACTACACAAACACAACGACAGCAAACTCGATCCATAACAAGATCTCGTTCTGCAGAAAGACCAAACAGTCCACCTGAGCGATCATATTCCCCCCAGATAACACAGTCCCTAGCCACTCGACTAAGCCCTGACAGTGACGCTCCATTCCATAGATCAACATCCAAAGAAGACGTAACGGCGGACTCCCAGACATCAGATGATTGCTGAAGCTTTGCCATTAAATTTTTTATGAATATTAATTTAGTACGATAATGTACAAATAAAAAAAAAAATATTAAAAAGATAATTGAACACAACATTTTTAAGGTGTGCGAGTTCTATCCGCATGTCTGGTTTTCAGATGATTAGGTGCCAAAAAAAAGTTCCGATTTCTGTTCTGCAAAATGGCCGTACCGCGACAAATAAATTTGGGGAAAAAACGGTATGACGTCAGGTAAAATATGGCTGCTCTGTTTAACTGTGTTACCGTTCTAATTGTTTCCGTTTACCTATGTCTCACTTTAGTAATATAAAAAAAGTTTTTTTTAAATGTCTGATTATTTCATTACAGGCTCCTGAGGCAGAGCTTTTGTACGGTACGAAATCTGGAACTTTTCTGGCGCCTCCTTCTGTGTATCAACTGACTTATGTTTTAGTTTCCCTTTTTTTCCCTTCATGTAACTGATTTCTAAAAATGCTTTTGATGATACTCATTGCGCCTCTTATTACAAAATGATATCCGCAACATATAGACATTTTCGAGTGAAAAAAGTGCCCTTAGGTGCCAGTTATAATGCAAAATAACTTACTGTAAAATACTATGGTCAAGGCCAAAATAACTATACATGTAAGTGATCATTTCAATAAAAACAAAAACAAAACAACAACAATAATTAAAGACAAATTACGAATACACAAGAGAGAGTAATAAAAAAAACTTACAGTAACAAGAAAGCTAAGAGAAAATTGAGTGAAAATAAATAAAAGCTTTAGCTAATGTTTGAAATCAAAAGGTAACTCTCATAGGGGCCACAATTAAAACAAGTATCTGGTAGGCTTTAGAGTTATTGTGGGAGCTGCCACTGGTGCCAGATCAGCTGCTGCAACAGGTCTCTTCCTGGGAGGCGTGGCGGGAGGGAGTGGCAGGAGGGCGGTCAGCTGGGATGGGAATGTGAGTGGAACAAAAAACCAAAAGATCAATGGACTAAGTAGACAAACTCAAAGCAGCAAAACATGTCTACTGGCATTCTGCACTTCCCTGTTCTGGATCCCTAATAATTAGAACATTATACACCTTTCCCAAAGATAACTACAATGGTTAATTCCAAAGGCCGTCTGCCAAGAATATTAAGAAACTAGCAGTGTGAAGCTAGCAACTCACAACTATTCAGACAGCAATTGCAAAGAGAAGGAAAATTTCTACCACTCCTAAGCCACAGAATCATTTAAAAGGACACAGAAAACTGTAATTTGCCAGAAAGTCCTCCACCTGAATACTCACCAGTGGCACATCGTTACCGGTCCTTAACAACGAAATCACCACAGTACGTCACTGGGAAAATTACAAAGAAACCCCTATAATTTAGGGGAGTAGCACTACATTGGTGGCAATAGATTAAGCTCACACACTTCAGTTTCACCAAAAATCATCAGAATACCTTATAGACCACAATCCCTATCGAGTAACATAATATGCTCTAACTAATGCCCCAACAATATCCAATATGTAGTAACATACATACATACATGTAATACCTATGTACCTACTAGAAATGACAACACAACACTTCTGAATATAAAATGGATCAAATTATGCAGGAAAAATTAGCTACAGCAACACATAACCAATATGATGGCATAGTTAATTGGGGGGGGGGGGGGGGGGGGGGGAGGACCCTTACAATGAATTGGGAAATTATGTGAAAACACAAAAGACAAATAAATACAAAGTACGAAACCAAAGAACAAAAACCATCATCAACTAAAAAAAAGAGTGAGAGAGCAAGGGAGATATATGTAGGTGTGTCCTGAAGTGACTAACTAGTCCTTTCAACGGTCTACAGCTCAGGATCTTCAGGATCACGTGGATCTTCCGCTGTTCTGACAGGATCCTGGTCACTGTGCTCAAGAGAAACCGCCTCTTGAAACTTGGACTGTGAGCAAGATAGATCCAGTTCAGGGAGAGGAGTTTCTGGAGATACGACTTCTTCATAAGATAAACCATTACTCATTAAAGTTGGTGATTCGATATATCTTGCCAGCACAGTAGGAGTTACGGAGAATGGATATTCAGCAGCCAATAGTGGCTTGTCGGATTCAGAAAAACCACGAGAATCAATCATGATGTCTGGAACTGGAGATTTGGAAAGGGATGACACTAGCTGGCTATCAAGATGACTATCCAAAAGTAAAGGTGCTGATTTCCTGTTCACATGTTTGGCTGTTTTGAGTCTATTGACTCTCTCCATACATTTCTTGGCATTTATTTTTTCTTTAAATAGCATTCCGACGCCCACTGAAGTCCCCCCAATCGTGCCTCCTGCCACCAAACCTGTCGCAACCCCAACTCCAACACCTATAGCAGCTCCTGGTAGAACACCTATGCCTCCAGCTGCAAGACCAGCAGTAGCACCAACCGCACAGCCCATAGTAGCGCCAAAGACGATGCCAGCTATCGGAGTAGATATAGACTTCTTATCTCTCAGGAATAACTTATAAACATCTTTGTCCAAGCGGTGTGCTTTATCAACCACCATTCTTCCAGCTAGGGCTCTCCAATTAAGGTACACACCTGTAACAAGCAAGTGTTCCTCTCTGCCCACACAGAGCTGCCTCCCCACAGGAATGGCTAATATTTCATGAGAATCTACTCCTTCGTCAGCTTCTGCCATAGTCTCTACTAGAGTTTGAAAATTAGTTTTTTGTTTCGAGTCCAATACGGAAATCACTTTAACTTTTGGAGAGCAAGGTCCACCAGTACCTTGCAGTAATTCAGAGAATCTTGCAGCATGGCTGTCAAGGTGCTTCTTGTACTTGTCCCTGTCCTCCTTCTTGGGACACTCCTGCTGTCTCAAGGTGTCACTGAAAGTGAGCAGTAAGACACACTTCTTCCATATATCTTTACCAAGCACACTCTGTAAATTCTTCACCACGTACTCATCTGCTTTGCCGACAGAACTGTTCGGACTGACAGAGAGGCAGTAGATGAGGACAAAGTTCAAGCCTCCAATAGCATTCTCCAACTCTTTCTTTACCTTGGATGTCTTAATGTCCCGGGCAGCCAGTCCGGGAGTGTCTACTACTATAAGTTCATCCTGGTGTCTGTCTACACGCTGCACCTCAACAGCTCTGGTCACAGAAGAAGCTGAATACTCACTCTTGAAATCAGTTCCAAAGATATTGTTGAGAGCAGTGGATTTGCCACTCCTGGACAATCCTGCAGTTACTATGAGCACTGAAGTTTTTTTCCGATTTTTTGTTGACATTATTGAGTCCAGCTAAAATTTAACTCTGGGGCAACACCCAACAAATCACACAGATTAGCCCCCTTTTTCTGAGACCCAATAGCAATCCCAAGGTTTAGATGAAACAGATTGATAAGAATGTGTTGGAGTGGCAAGTGCAAACCACAAGATAAATTCCACCATAATAGCTGGTCATATTCTCAGGATGTGAATACATTAGGTGTAAGCTGAAAAGGGGGTTGATACAACAGCATAGTAGTATGGTAATGGTCATCATATTAGAATATCATTACCTCCATCATTTAAATGCTATACTTTCACAAAATTATCAGCTAGCTAGATGAGTTAAAGTTTATATTAATAAATAGAACAAACGATTATTGTTATAAAAGTCACATTTAAGGACTTATTGTTAAACAGTAATTGTTGTTGTTGTTGTAGTTTTTGCACCATTTAACTAACATTGAGGGTTTACACTCTTAGTGCTCTAGTTATTACTGTAATAAACGATATTGTGGTATGTAGGTAGATGAAGCACACCGGGCTAAACAATTACAACTTATGGGTACTGAAACTCGCACGGGATAAATTATAGTTGAAGTAAAGTTGCGGTGTAATAAGGTTGTCATATAATCTTTGATACCATAATTGGCGAGCGAGCGTAGCGAGTGAGACACTTACAGGGGTAAAAATGAAAAAATCGGGGATGTTTATTTATTTATTTGTATATATGTTTGGACGTACGTATGTCATTTTGTACTTTGACCCTCGCGTTTTTGTGTTAGTTATTTGTTCGACCCCGTCCCAAATTGCACTAAACAGAATCCTCTGGTTTATCGATCAGTACCCGTATCACCCTAGAAATTGAATTGTTTACCGTTTTGAATTCTTTTGCGGGTGCAGTTAATACTTGAAAACTTAGGGATTTCCATTTCTATTCATGTTAGTGGCGGTGGTAAGTCAATGCGCTCTTTGTCATGGTTATAAGCCGTGCGCACAGTGTTTACCTGAAAATACATTGTCCACTAGACTACTGCCAAGGTAAGTCTGTGTAGGTGCATGTCCAGCTGTGTCAAAGCATTGTGTGTTACAACCACTACTTAGCTAAAGAATATCACAAAGAAAACTTTTAAATAACGCTTATTGTTTTGTTGTTGTTGTTTTTTCCTTCAATTCAAGCAGTTGCAGAGAGTTGTAACTATGGCACTGAAATCCCTTTACCCTGTATGCTAAATTTAAAAACTGGACCTATTTTCAGTAGCTTCAGTGTTAGAAGTCAATAAAAATAGTCTAGTCTTTAGGCTCGCTCGCCATTTGTGCTCAAGCACACCACTAGTAATATTCCATATATATATCAGTTTGTATAACATATAGAACAGTCAACAGGATTCCAAAGCTTGACATAAAACATAGAATAGTTAGAATTCGAATCAGTTACACTAACTTGTACAACAATACAAGCTCATTCCCAACCTGGTCTAAGCAACCTTTACATTTGTACACTTGGACTATCTGTAAGTCCAGGAGTTTCTGAGTCAAAGTTATCTGGTTTCTCAGCAGCCCTCTGTGCCGAAACACTGGGCCATTGGTGAGAAGGCGATAGACATGAACTGTGCCCTTGGGTGGAATCCTCGGATGTATCAATTATTAATGCTTCTTCATCTTGTGACGCTACCTCTTGTAATGGTCCTTTACATGGTAAACTTCTCATTTTCCTGGATCCCAGAGGAGCAGAATAGGAGTGACAGCGAGTAGACTGAACTAACTTCTCGTGTGCATTACTTCGAACGCAATCAGACTCAGTATCTAAAATTACAGGTGGAGCGTGATCTTCAACATGTTTGGATGCTCTGAGATTATGGAATTTCTTCATAGATCGTTTGGCTTTAATTTTATCATTTAGCAGCCTTCCCATCCCAGCCATAGCCCCACCTGACACACCTCCCAGAACCAAGCCTGTACCAGCACCTACAGCAGCTCCTACGACAGCTCCTGGAATGGCTACTATGCCACCCATTGCCAATCCTACAGTGGCTCCTCCAACAGCACCTACAGCAGCTCCTACAAGGAAACCAGCTAGTGGAGTGGAAATAGAGATTTTATCTTGAAATAATGACTTGTATATATTTCTTTCCACGTCAGGGGCCTTTTCAATTATCATTCTAGCGGCGAGCTTTCTCCAATTAATTTTCACACCTGGAACTAGCATGTGCTCCTCTTTACCAACAGAGAGTTTCTTCCCCACAGGAACAGCCAGAATGTCTTGGTTTGCGGTCACTGTTTCCTCAGAAATTATTCTAACTCGTGGTGCATGAGCTCCACATTGCTCTTGAATCAGTTTAGAAAATTGTTCCGCGTGGTCATCAAGGTGCTGCTGGTATTTATTTCTGTCCGCCTTTCTTGGGCACTCATCATGTCTGAGGGTGTCACTAAAGGTGAAGAGTAAGACACACTTCTTCCAAATGTCCTTGCCCAAAAATTTCTGCAGCCGATTAACCACGTACTCATCTGCTTTGCAAATTGAACTGTTTGGAGCTACAGAATGACAGTAGACCAGGACAAAGTTTAAGCCTCCTATAGCATTCCGCAACTCTGTCCTGATTTTAGAAGTTTTGATGTCCCTGGCAGCCAGTCCAGGAGTGTCTACTACTATAAGTTCATCTTCATGTCCATCCACACACCTCACCTCCACAGTTTTGGTCACAGAAGAAGCTGAATACCCACTCTTGAAATCAGTTCCGAAGATATTGTTAAGAGCAGTGGACTTGCCACTTCTAGAGAGTCCAGCAGTTACTATAAGAACAGATCTTTTAGGATGTGTTGATGTACAAAGTGGCTCAACAGACCTTGGACCCTTACTAGGAAGTCTAGAGCTTGTTTTAGATGACTGAACAGAAGTTGCCATTTTGAAAGTACAGCCTGCCAGCTGTGCAAAACATAGCATACCAGCTGCTTTTTTTTTTCCCTCCAAACTACAAATTTTAGTTAAGAGTGGCCACACATAGCGCAAAGGGTGTAGATCAGTTATTCCCCTGCCAATACCCACCATTCGATAATACTTGAATAGTTTAGCTTCTTGTTGTCTCTTATCCGTTTACAGCAACTCTCCGTACTTCTTCTGAGCTCACACAGCAAGGTGCACCAGGCTGCCTCTCCTCCTGTAGCAATTCTACACGGAGCTGAAGCTTTGCATTTTCTCAACAATCAGCCCGAAATTTTAAAAAGTAGCACAATAAAGGTCTTAAATCGTCATTCTTAGTAAGTTCATACCTAAATTAAGGGCTAATTGTCAGTAATCTCCAAAATCAGGGCTTGACAGGCAGACAGGCAAGATGACCACTATAACCCTCTTGCACATGTACGCTAAGGGTTAAAAATAGCAGTCAAATTTTGATACTTGCAATAAACCAGCATTGCAGTATACTCATTTTATAAAGCAGTTAGACAGCAAACTGAAGTCAAAGTATGTTTTTCTTTCAGCAGCACTCAGGACTCAACGTGTACTTGTCTTTAACAGCACTGAAGAGAAGTACATTACAACCTCTGGCTTCCTTGAAACACATGTGTAATACAGTGAAGTCCAAGTGTATTCACCTGGCAAGATGAAGTCTTGTATTAGACATGCACCAGCAAGATGAAAAAGAGATATAGTGCTTCAGTACACTGTGTTGTTAGGCATACCAAGTAAACAAGTATAAGTATTACAGTCTAACCCAAGGCTGGTCTGCTTCTTAGTCTATTCCATGATCCAAATAGTTCAGCTTCACTATTTTTCTGTTCCATGCAATACTAATATGCAGTGTGCATGCTTACATCTGTATACAGTATAAATACACTACACCTACATACTATGGACATCTGGCCCAAATTTGTGCACTCCTAACAGTGACTCTCTTCACTGCATTCCCTTGCCAATAATAAATAATAATAACAATAATAATAATAATAATAATAACAATTAATAATAATAATGAATAATAATAATAATAATAATAATAATAATAATTAATAATAATAATTAATAATAATAATAAATAATAATAATAATAATAATAATAATAATAAAAATGAGAATTGAAGCTTCATATTAGGTAATTAGCCTTCTACTATACTCACTTTGTGATGATAGCTCAAATATAATTATTTGTCATTGGCTGAAAATGTGGGCCTTTTATAAAAAAAAATCAGGCAGGTTCTAACTGAAGACATGGTAAATGCACAACAAAACTATAGCTTTAAGAAAAACTCCTAAAAGATAACACTTATAACGTATTTAACAACAAACACACGTTGATGCTCAGACTTACTAAATATTTACACAGATCATTGATAAAGATGATACCTCCATCAGTGGCAACCTCCACGTTAGGACCAGTGTCACACCTCCTGACCCATTGCAGCCCCTATAACCTGAATGCCTTAGGGGTGGAAAGAAAGTAATTGATCTCGAGTTAGTGCAAATGGCGGAAATCATGGCAGAGGATGATCCACAGGTCACTTGCTCAGCCCCTCTGCTGGCCTTTCCACAACCACACATTTCACAGTGGGTGAAATGATGTACATACGATGGCAACCATTACCCTTACTCTTTAGGGTGGCTGCACACCGCCTACGTAATTTTTGTTGATAGTTGCTATACACAATTACTACTATTGTAAACATACTGGGGCTTCTCCACTACAACACAAGGACAAAGTGCCTGCCTCACTAATTTTAGAGCAAATCTGGAGGATCGGGGCCCAGTTATAAACTTTGTAGCACTTTTATGGAGCGGTGTGGTAAGTTGGAGCTCCGCAATTTGGTGCACTACTAGCTGAGCCGATACTCAACTGCAACACAGCGAGTGCTTTTTCATTTCAATATTACTTTATGGTTTACTTGCTTTTTTTCTTTTTATAAAATATTGAAAAATTCAAGTTGTGGTGCAGTTCATTGTTTTTAGGTTTGTAAGCTCATTGAGCTGTGTAAAAAAAATTGTCGTTCTCATTAATAGATTCCAAGAAAAACTGATACAAAATTTATAACTTTAATTCCACTCGCAATTCTTATTAAATAACCCCACCCCCCATTTCTAGTACTCTAGTATGCGAGCAATTTTTTTCAGTTAGTTTGTATGGGTTCTAAAAAGAGCATGCCTATATCAAGAGTAAACTAACATCAATGCAACAATAACAAGAGAGTCAGAAGAGAGAGCAGTTTCTTGGAGATAGCCCGAGGTGAAGGTCTTAGAGCTGTGCAGCTTGGGAAGTCTTCGCCTCAGGAATCGAGCCTGCGGGATCCATCCGCTCTAGCTCATGCATACAGACCCTGGCTACAGGAGGAGAGGCAGCCTGGCGCATCTTGCCGCGTGAGCTCAGACAAGGACTACTGTATGGAGTCTTGTTGTAAACGGCTATTAGACAACCTGAAGCTAAGACACCACAACTTCGTGCAGTATACTTTTGCTGCTACTGCACGACTGTTACTGCTCGCGTATGGTGGGGTATTGGCGGAAAATAAATTAATGTCCGGATCTATGGGAGGTGCTATGTGCGGCCACCCTTAATGCTTGGAGGCTGCCATCTGCGAAATCCGTGTGACGGAATTACTGACTGACAGACAAACTGAGTCCAATTAATTGTTACACCTAAAACTAGAAAATTCTTCTCTCTTCCAACAATACATTCCACACTAGAATTTCACTGGGAGAATAATAAAAAAATTTAAAAAAAAGGTTAAATAATAAAAATAAAAATAAAACAAACCCCAAATGATCCATATGAAGATGATTGTACTGAAAAATAATCTCTCAAAATCCTGAATACGATTACAGTATGAGAGTTGTGAATTTAAAACCATTAGTATAACACAAAAAGGGTTTATTTCAAATGAGAAAAGAGAACAGGTTTTATTTCAATATAATTATTGACACAATTAAATACTCATTGAGCAATATTGAATTACGTAATTTTACTTTAATTAAACTAATAGCAAATTTTTCTCGTTCTAACAGCCAAATTTTTAATTAAAACTTAACCTGACGTTTAAACTTCGTTGACCCCTGAAGAGGACTTCGGCAAGAAGTCAAGACGTTGGGTTAAGTTTCAATTAAAATTTTGTCTATTAGAATGAAAAAAAATTGCTATTAGTTTAATTATTTCAGCCGAGAAAGACAGAATCATTTAATTAAACTCTTGCAAAAAGAGAAACTACTCTATATAAACAAAACACTTATAGAGATTCCAACACATACTGACACTAATGTATATCAGCCAGATCAAAACAACGAACTAGCATATCTGCACAAAATTTAAGAAGACAACAAGATTTCCTACCCAAAGAGGACTATATAGTAACATTTGATTGAAGGGGCCCCAACACTGTCCAATAGTGTGACACATTATATAGCAAGGACAAAATATTTCAGAATTAAAATATACTTAATTACTCCAGGAGAAAAACTAATGCAACACATGCAGGGTTTCATACAGGATTTGCGTTTAGGGGGGGAAATTTGGGATTGTATGAAAGTCCTGATTTTTTAAGTACTTCAATGAAACTAGTAAATGTAATATATTTAACAGCGTTTAATCTAATGAGGGGACATAGGAAAAACTTCTCTCCCCCTTCTCCCCACCTCCCACATCCAATCCAGAATTATTCTTCAAAGATATTGTCAAAATAAGCAGAATTGCAATGAAAATCAGGTCAATTAACATAGAGCAAACAAATTTTGTAGAGTCAATAAACTTTTCCCTCCTCCCCCTAGTGAACTGTGTTAAGAACTCTTGCATCTTTTGTCAATTCTCTAATCCTAACTTCTAGGTATACCTTGTCAGTGATGTTTGCATGACTCCATGATAACCCAAACCACTGCCAATTATTATGTTCTATTGTTTGAAGTTTGGTATAAGATGGAGCTTATACTTCTGTAATAAGGTGGTAACCACTTAGCCACTGCACGGGTAGGCTAGCTGCTTTTTCAGTCAACAACAGACTGGTCAGTGTTCACCACCTTCTCTGCTTCCAGCAAAGGAAGACTTTAGTTCTTACGGAGTGGACAAGATAAGTTGCTTAAGAGACTTCTACGGTAAGCCAGCTGAAGTTGAGTTTGATGGAATAACTTATTCCTCAACACCTCTGCTAAACAAGGACGATTTAATATCAGAGTGAGCTATATTCAAGAGAGCATTGCTTCAAGAAAGAGATGAAATTATGAAGTCAAAATCACTGGAGAAAGCACCAGAGTTCCAAGAAGTATTAGAAGAACTGAAACGTTCAGCTGCTTACACGGGAATTTTTTCAGAGACGTTTAAACTGATTGACATTATGCTTTCGATTCCAGTTGGTACAGCCACAGCTAAGAGATCTTTTAGTGAAATGAAACTCATAAAAACTAGATTACAAAGCCGGCTGACAGAACAGAACTTGGCACGGTTAATGAGAATTGCCATTGAAGGTCCTGAACTGAACGAAATAAACTTTAGTGAAATATTAGATATATTCAAACAAAGCAATCATAGAATCATACTTTAAGAGTGACTTTATTTAACGTGTCTTTGTTCTTATGGTATTGCTATTATGAAATTCAAATCTATTAAATAATTGAATGAGCAAAATCTTTGGGGGGGGGGGAAATTTTCTTTTGGGGGGGATATCCCAGGTTACCCCCCCCCCCCTCTATGAAACCCTGACATAACCAGTAAGATGGTGCAAAAGAATGGCGATAATAATTCCTGGAACTATATTGGGCTGTTAGTAGAAGTAATAGTAATGTGACAACAGAATAAAACAACAAAAACTAACAACTAAGCAATAAAGAAAGAAGTAAAAACATTAACAAAATACAAAAAAAAAACACACACACACACAAAAGTGACAGTGCAAGTGAGAAAACAAAAACTAAAGTGGCTGATGTTCTTTCAATAACTTATGGCTCAGGATCTTCTGGATCACACAGATCTTTTAGATCACACGGATCTTCGGGATCACACGGATCTTCTGGATCAAATGGATCTTCTGCAGTTCCTGTAGGTTCCTTGTTACTGTACTGGAGTGAAGCAGTCTCTTGAAACTCAGACTTGGAGTAGGAAAGAATTTCTTCTGGTTCAGAGAAAGGAGTCTCCTGACATAAGACATCTTCACATGATAAATCCTCAGTTACAGACGGTAATTCGATGCAT